>ERZ501012.5-NODE-5-length-182022-cov-30.907566_pt1 | contig 182022 bp, 154 predicted proteins | sample MGYA00248887_ERZ501012 | MGnify/ENA primary metagenome ERZ501012 (study PRJEB25958, sample SAMN03398566) | human skin metagenome | study: EMG produced TPA metagenomics assembly of the Human Skin Microbiome Metagenome (human skin metagenome) data set. | reverse complement strand
ATTTTAGTACCCGTAAACAATGTGAACTGCTTGGTATTAACCGCTCAAGCCTGTATTATCAACCAAAGCCCATCAGCGAGCTTGATATCACCTTGATGAACTTGCTTGACGAGCAATATACCAAAACCCCATTTTACGGGGTAAAGCGTATGACTGCTCACCTTAAGCAATTGGGTTATCCAGTAGGACAAAAACGAGTCAGGCGATTACTACGGCAAATGGGGTTAGATGCCATCTATCAGCATCCTAACACCAGTAAGCCCAATCCTGAGCATCAAGTTTATCCCTATTTGCTTAGGAATGTACCCATTACACGGTGCAATCAAGTATGGAGTACGGATATTACCTACATCCGCTTGTCTAAGGGCTTTGTGTATTTGATGGCGGTGATTGATTGGTATAGCCGTTATGTTTTAGGTTGGTCGCTATCTACCACACTCGAGGCAGATTTCTGCATTGATACGGTGGGTAAATTACTGCACAATGGGTTACGCTGTGAGATTTTTAATACTGACCAAGGCTCGCAGTTTACCAGCCCAAGATTTACCAGACCGCTCGTTGATCAGGGTATTGCTGTGAGCATGGACGGTCGTGGCAGGGCATTAGATAATATCTTTGTCGAAAGGCTGTGGCGGTCAGTAAAGTATGAGTGTGTATATTTAGGGCAGTTTGATACGGTTAACCACGCTAGAGCAGGTTTGAAAGAATATTTTGAGTTTTACAATCATGAGCGTCTGCATCAGTCGCTTGATTATCATACCCCTGCACAGATTTATTTAAACAATAATTCGGATAATCCTGTGCTTTATCAACCCAATTCTATCTTAATTTTGTGATTATTTGGTCTAGACATTGGGGAGTACCTTACTAAACCGATTCTAATAATGTTTTGCTTTTCAAACTTACTGATATTTTGAACAATTTGATAAGTTTTTTGCGTTTGACTTTCATCAATAGATAAAACTTTATCCCCAACTTTAATATCTTGAATTGGTATTAAACCTTTATCCGTATGAACAAGCGTTCCGCCCACAAAACCTGTATTTTCCATTGTGAATCCTTTTTAAAAATTTAATCCAACAAAATATCATATTGTTCTTGATTATAGCGGTTATCGCTCGCCAAATTAATCGGACGCCCAAGCACATACTCAAGCTCAGCAACCGTATCGGCTTCAATGGTTTCCAGCAAATCAATCACACCTGCGTTCGCCACCACGGTGAATTTTTTGGGGGCGTTATATACCCGTGCACACCGCATTAACTCACGAAAAATCTCAAGACACACCGTTTCGGCACTTTTGACAAAGCCTTTGCCACCACAAGTTGGACACGGCTCGCAAAGCTGTTGTTGTAGACTTTCGCGGGTGCGTTTTCGCGTCATCTCAATTAAACCAAGCGCCGATACTTCGCTAATATTGGTTTTGGCATAATCGCGCTTAAGCTGCTCTTGCAGGCTTGCTAGCACTTCATCGCGATGTTCCTGTTCTTGCATGTCGATAAAATCAAGAATGATAATGCCGCCCAGATTTCGCAGTCTCAGCTGACGAGCAATAGCGTGTGTGGCTTCAAGGTTGGTTTTATATACCGTATCTTCAAGCGAACGCCCCCCAACAAACGAGCCGGTGTTGACATCAATGGTGGTCATGGCTTCGGTTTGGTCGATAATCAGATAACCGCCTGATTTAAGATTGACACGGCGGTTGAGCGCGTCTTTTAAGTCATCTTCGACACGGTGCACATCAAATAACGCTTGCTCGCCTTCGTACAATTGGATACGCGGATAAATTAGCGGCACAAATTCTTTGGCAAATTGGCGAATGCCTTCAAACACTCGGGCGTTATCCACCGTCACCCGTTCGGTCTGCTCACCGATTAAGTCACGAATCGCGCGTAGTGGCAGCGATAAATCTTGATAAATCAGCTCAAAACGGCGATTGGTCGGAGTTTGACTACAACGGGCTTGTACCATACGCCAAAGCTGGAGTAGATAATAAATATCTTCTTCAAGTTTTTGCTGGGGGATATTTTCGGCAGCAGTACGGGCAATCAATCCGCCTTGTAGATTAACTTGGTGCATCAGCTCGCCTAACTGTGTTTTTAACCGTTCGCGCTCATCGCCATCAATGCGCTGAGAAATGCCGATATGCTCGCCAAATGGCAAATACACCAAGTAGCGTGACGGTAGCGACACATCCGTAGTCAGCCTTGCGCCTTTAGTCCCTAGTTGGTCTTTGATGACTTGCACCAAGATGCGTTGCCCTTCATATAGGCGGTTTTCGATAAGTTCATGCGGTGGCGGCTGATAGCTCGGCGTGGTGATGGCAAGCGTGGCGGTGTTTGGATCAAGACTGTTATCAATAGCAGGATTGGAGGATGATATAGGGGTTGGCTTGCGCGGGGTTTGCATGTCATTGACGTGCAAAAAGGCGGTACGTGACTGCCCTATATCGATAAATGCCGCCTGCATGCCTGGGAGCACCCGCACCACCGTACCAAGATAGATATTGCCAACGGACCCAAGTTTGCTATGGCGTTCGATAAAAATTTCGTTCAAAACCCCGTCTTCGAGCACGGCGACACGGCTTTCAGATGGGCTGATATTGATGAGAAGTTCTTCAGTCATTGTAAACAGCTTTTTAAAATTTTTGATTGCTGTTATTCTACTCGAAGTAAGCGGGTTTAACAAAAAATCTCGATAACTTAATTTATCACTATTTATCACTAAGGCAATAATAATTTTTTTAAATCTTTAACCGATTTTACCAACGCCGATGGAGTTTCTTGTGCCAAAACGTCGGCTTTTTCACAACCATAACTCACCGCAATGCTATCTATATCAATATTGTTCGCCATACGGATATCGTGAATACTATCGCCTACAAACACCGCGTCATCCACGTCTTTCCCAGTTTCGGCTAAAATCTGCTCAAGCATCAGTGGATTGGGTTTGCCTGCGGTTTCATCGGCTGTCTTGGTGATGGTAAAAAAGGGCTCAATGCCTGAATTGGGTAATACTCGCTCAAGTCCTTTGCGTTTTTTGCCGGTGGCGATGGCTAAGATTTTGCCTTGCTGGTGCAACACTTCAATCAATTCTTTAACCCCGTCAAACAATTTGTCATTGTCGCAATGTTGAACGTAATACTCAGAATAAGTGGCGAGCAAGTCATCATATTTATCGCTATCATTCGGAAATAACATTGGAAATGCATCGACTAAGGCGATGCCAATAATGGATTTGGTCGCGTCATCAGTCACGGTTAAGCTGTGTTGCTCGGCAGCATGACGCATGGCATCAACAATTAAGCCGACCGAATCCATCAACGTGCCGTCCCAATCAAAGATGATGAGCGATTTATTTTTAAAATTAGTCATTTTTGTTCTCAATTAATTGTTGCATATCGTCTGGCAAATCCGCTTTAATTGTTTCATATTTAGGAATGTCTAACTGATACGCATGCAAGCAAAGCCGTCTTACGCCAGATTTATCCTGTGGGTTATATTTATCATCACCCAATAACGGATGCCCAATACTCGCCAAATGCACCCGAATTTGATGGGTGCGACCTGTGAGCGGTTTGGCTTCAACCAGACTTACTTTTTGTCCGTTTAATTCAAATTTTTGCAACACTTTAATTTGAGTTTGGCTGGGTTTGCTGTCTTCTGATTTTACATCCACTTTGACACGGCGTTCCCCACTTGGCAGATTAAACTTAAGCAAAGGTTTATCAATGGTCTGGTCAGTACTCACCCAACCTTCTACCAAACACAGATAAGTCTTTTGCAAGGTTTTTTCTCGTAAATGGTCTTGCAGCGTTTTTAGCGTCGAACGTTTTTTAGCAATCATCAATAAGCCTGACGTGTCTTTGTCGATACGATGAATGAGCTCAAGGTACTTTTTACCTGTCGCTTCTCGCATCGCTTCTATCACGCCAAAACTCTCGCCACTGCCACCATGTACCGCCATACCTGACGGTTTATTCAGCACAATCAAGCCGTCATCTTCATAGACGATACGCTCTAGCAAGCCTTGGGCAAATTCTTGACTAATTACGGGTTTTTCACGGGTAGCAAGCTTGATGGGCGCGATACGTACCACGTCATTGCGGGCAAGCTTGTCATGTGGTTTACAGCGCTTGCCGTTGATGCGAATTTCGTCGGAGCGAATCATGTTATACACGTGCGAACGCGGCAAGCCTTTAAGCCGAGCAAGTAGAAAATTATCAATACGCTGATCATGCTGCTGACGGGTGACAGTGAGATAATTGACTTTTGAGAAGTCTAAAATATCATCATCTGCCGATTGGGCCTGCTGATTGGGTGGGGTTTTTTGCGCTGGTTTTGCAATGCGTTGGGGTTTTTGAGAATGCTCTGTCATTTTTTGATAGCCGTTTACACAAAAATTTGCTATAGTTTAGCAGTTTAATGCCTAACTCGCTATTGACTTACCAATCGGTATTTATGCTAGCTTTGATAAGTATTTTTTATTTAGCCGATTTTGACGCACTAATACCGGCTCATGAGTGGCTTTAAACCGCAATTTTTTGAAAAACTAATGTAATTTTGTCTGATAAACCAATCAGCACACGACACAAGCAGAAAAGATAAATAAAGTTTTTACTTTAGCAAATAGTTACAGGTATTCGTTACCGTATTTAACCCTTTGATTTAATGGTAAATTTTGTGCCTTACAACCACAAAATAATTGGATAAAATCGCTTGGTAAAATGACATATTTGGTTAATAAATCCGTTAGGGTTTGCCAAATAACTTTTGTAAAACCAATGTTTTATCGCCATTAAGATAAATGAAAATATTGAAACCAGCGTTTTTGTAGTGATAACAATGCCAGATAATGTCACTTGTTATCAACTCACCACAAAATTTAGCAATTTATAGCTGCTGAGCTTGTCATGTTTGGCAAATAAGATTTTGTGATTTGGTAAACATACTGAGTAAACTTAGGTGGTTGCGTTTGGCAATTCGCCGTATTTGCAGATAAGTGGCTATTTAACCGTATCTCTCCACTTGTGTTTTGTGTGCCAGGAGAACGCACATGAAACGTATCTTAATTAATGCCACCCACGCCGAAGAAATCCGTGTTGCCTTATGCAACGGCAATCATCTATACGATTTTGACCTTGAAAATCGTACCCGTGAACAGAAAAAAGCCAACATCTATAAGGGTCGCGTGACCCGTGTTGAGCCATCTTTAGAGGCTGTATTTGTTGAATACGGGGCGGAGCGTCAAGGCTTTTTACCTATCCGTGAAATCGCCAATGAATATCTATCGGGTGACCCTCGTTCTACGACTAATATCAAACAGCTTATCAAAGAAGGCGATGAACTAATTGTCCAGGTCGAAAAAGAAGAACGGGGCAATAAAGGCGCGGCATTGTCCACATTGGTGTCATTAGCAGGTCGCTATCTGGTACTGATGCCTAATAATGCTCGTGGTGGCGGTATCTCGCGTCAAATTTCAGGTAAACTGCGTGAAGAAATGAAGCAAGCCTTGTCTGAGCTGCAATTGCCAAAGGGCATGAGTGTGATTATCCGCACTGCTGGCATTGGCAAAACCACCGACGATTTACAACATGACCTTAACCACCTATTAACGATTTGGCAAGGTATCCAAGCCCAAAACCAAAAGTACCCTGCCCCTCGCCTCATGCACCAAGAGGCAGGCGTGGTCACTCGTGCCGTGCGTGATTATCTGCGGGATGATATTAGCGAAATTTGGGTCGATAATGCCAATGCCTATAACGAAGCGGCGAATTTTATTGAGGCGGTGATGCCACAGCAGTTGAGCAAATTGCGTAAATACGCCGATTATGAGCCGATGTTTGCTCGGTTTGGTATCGAAAAACAAATCGAAACCGCCTACCAACGCGAAGTGCGTTTGCCCAGCGGTGGTTCAATCGTGATTGATCAAACCGAAGCGTTGGTGTCGATTGATATCAACTCATCTAAAGCCACCAAAGGGGCAGATGTTTCTGAAACGGCATTTAATACCAACCTAGAAGCCGCTGATGAAATCGCTCGTCAGCTACGTTTGCGGGATATGGGCGGGTTAATTGTCATTGATTTTATTGATATGGCGACCGACGAGCACCAAAAACAGGTTGAAAATCGTATCAAAGAAGCGACCAAAAACGACCGTGCCAGAATCCAATTTGCCGAGATTTCGCGTTTTGGCCTGCTTGAAATGAGCCGTCAACGTCTGCGCCCGTCACTCGAAGAAGCGACTGGCTATCTTTGCCCACGCTGTCATGGCACAGGGATGATCCGAGATTTACGCTCCCTTGCCTTATCAATCATGCGGCAAATCGAGCAAAAAGCCTTACAAGAACGTCAAGGCGAGGTACAAGCCGATGTACCCACCGAAATTGCCGCATTTTTGCTCAATGAAAAACGTGATAGCCTTGTTTATCTTGAGCAAGAAAGTGGCACGCGTATTACGATTTTACCGCATGCTCACATGGAATCGCCCGATTTTACTATCACTTATAACCGTGAAGGCTTTGCCCCATCCAGCTATGAGCGTGTTACACAAAGCGAACAGCACGAAAACCAAGACCGTGGATATGACACCTCTAATTGGCACACCGATGAAAATGATACCCCACGTGTGGCTCGTATCCCAGCCAAACCGGTTAGCAACACGCCCCAATCTAGCAATGCGCAGCTTGACCAACCAACCACTTCGCAACCTGCACAAAAATCAAGCCTGACAAGTGGTGCAGCAGTTATTGCTAGTGTAGCCCAACCTACTAGCCCTGCTGCACCCCAGTCTTCTGCCGTGGCGTGGTTATCCAACCTATTTGCCCCAACCCAACAAGCTCAAGTCACACATACCATCAGTAGCCAAGATGCGGCGGCTGCCATTGAAAGTATCGTGAATTCTGGTGCAAAAAGCCTGGGCATTCAAGGGCAATTAGCCCCTATCGTCATGCCAACTGCCGCGGCTGCTGAACACCCAGTGCAAGACGAGCAAAGTGAAGAGCGCCGAGAAAAACGCAATAACCGCCGACCAAAAAATAAAAAATCACGCTATCAAGAAGCAGATAATGACTTGATAGCAGACAGCAAAACTGAGCAAAAGCTCGAAAAATCCAGCAATGAAAAATCTGCGGTAGAAAAACAAGAAAAATTTGAGGATATAAAAGATAGCTTGCCAAAGCGTGAGCCAAACTCTCGTCGAGAAGCCCGGGGTGAAAAACATCGCCGTGAGACCTTGACGGCTGATAATCGCTCAACACTTCACGATAAAGTGACCAGTAAAACAAACGTTGAAAATGCGTCTAGCAACCTCGATTCTGTGACCCAATCAGCGGTTAGTGTAAGCACCAATGCCGATTTGCCCACCGATGCGGTCGCACAAAAAGCCTTATCAAAAACAGACAAATCAGATAAAGACAAGCTAGATAAAAAGGGAAATATTGAGCCAAACCAAGTTAATGTGCAAGTGCATAAAGCACCTGACAGCACAAGTCTAGCCGATCACACGGTGCACTTATCGCTGGATAATAGCAAGCCAAACAAGTATCCATCGAAACTGGACAATGAACCTGTTAGATTGACTGAGCTTAGTTCACAAGATAGTCTATTGGCTATCGAGCCTATCGTTCATCAGGATGATACTAATAAGGCAGCAGCACAAGACTCAACGACCGTGGTAGATAATCCCAATGTTGTTGATCTACCGATAAATACGTCAGCGATAGACAAGCCATCGGTAGCACAGCTAAGGCTTGATGTCACCCCCACCCAAGGTCGCGCCAAAAACGATCCAAGAGAGGTGTATCGCGCCTTTAGCGAACACTTTGGCATTGCTCAAGCACCCCAGCAAACGTCGGTGACTACTAATACCATGCGTAAAATCACAGGTACAGTACAACAGTTTATTAGCGAGCAATTAGGCAATCATGGTGAAACCCGTGTAGTGGCTGACTTTATCCTAGCCGTTGATAAGTTTAATCAAGCCAACCAAGCGGCTGATTCGACCCCCATGCAGGATCATGGCTCATCGTCCATTGATTTTGGTGAGTATTTTCGCAACTATGGCTATCCGCACTTGAGCCAGCAAAGCTTGCATGATTATCACCAAGCCATCCGTCCGCAGGGGCAATTTCATATCGTAGCTGGCAAAACTGATGCCTCGCCTGCCCCTGTGATCCAGCGAGCAAGTAATGACCCACGGGGACAAGTGGTGGTACAGCAAACTATCCAAGCTGAATCTGTCGTGACCTTAGAGACACCAGCAGCCTTGGTTGATACCAATCAAACGTCTGAGACCGTAACACAACCAACAACTGCTGAGATAACTGCCACCCAGTCATCTGATCATTCTTTCTCAAAAGGCAGCGTCGGTGCGTGGATTGTCGAACAGCTCGGCGAGCAAGGACAAACGCTGATTGAACAAGGTCATTTGGTCACTGCCTACTTGCAAGCACAGCAAGCGGTTACGCCGACTTCAGCGAATCAAACAACGGATGAGGCACCCCAAACCTTACCCACTGAAGGTAAGCCAATAAAGATGAAACTTGGTAAACCCGTCAATAAGCCAGCAGCTGGTATAAGCGATCATCAAGAGGATATAGATGACACCCTTCAGCCAGCAGATTTGACCTTAACCAGTGATGATAATCAACCCAAAGGCAAAACCACGCCAACCAGTTATAAAAATATGATTGAAAGTGTGGCAGAACAGCTAAAACCTTCGGCAGGCTCGGTTCTGAACTTACCAGTACCAAAAGTGCCAAAGGTTCGCACTCGCAAAGCTAAAACCACCGAAAAAGCACCAGCCAAGCCAAAAACTCGTACCAGTAAAAAGGTCGAGAATGTGGTTATTGTTAAAAAGCCAAAAGCAGAAACTGCGATACCAGCAGAAACTTTAGCCAGTGATGACAATCTCTCATCATGACATAACCCCAATAAAAAGCCGTTCTAGTTTAGAACGGCTTTTTTTAAAACGTAGCTGTCTCTGCTACACGCTAGCCGCTATTGCGCGGCTTTGCCTTTCATCTTGGTAATCATTGTAACGATTGCCACCACCACCAAGCCTGCCACAAGCCCGACTAGACCATTTAATACATTGGTCGTGAGCCCATCAAACACCCCTGTTAAATCACCTAAGTGTTCAATGCCCTTACCAATGGCATGAAACCCATGCGAAATAATACCACCACCCACCAAAAACATTGCAAGCGTGCCTGCAATTGATAAAAACTTCATCAATTTTGGGGCAAAAGCTAAAATGGCTTTACCAGTATATTGAGCAGCACTTGACGATTTTTGCAGCAAGTGATAGCCCAAATCATCTAACTTAACAATCCCTCCGACCAGACCATACACGCCCACGGTCATAATGATAGAAATAAGGGCTAAAACCACCGCTTTGTCAAGTAGCGGGGTATTGGCTGCCATGGTACCCAACGAAATCACTATAATTTCAGCTGATAACACAAAATCGGTGCGAATCGCGCCTTTAATTTTATCTTTTTCACTCACAGCCATATCTTGGTTTTCGCTATTTTCTTTGATATGCTTGGCTTGCTCATCGTTAGGATGCGCACTTGACGGCCAAAATCGATGAACAATTTTTTCTGCCCCTTCAAAACACAAATATAGACCGCCTAACATCAGTAACCCAGTGACCAGTGATTGTGAAATGGCACTAATCGCCAAAGCCAGCGGCACTAAGATCACTTTATTAATCAATGAGCCTTTAGCGACACCAAACACCACAGGCAACTCACGATTGGCTTGCACACCTGAAACTTGATTGGCGTTTAATGCCAAATCATCGCCCAAGACGCCCACCGTTTTTTTGGCAGCGACTTTGGTCATCACGGAGACATCGTCTAAAATCACACTAATATCATCAATCAAGGTTAATAAACTTGCAATTGCCATACCCTCTTCCACCCTATAAACGCTAAAAACTATTTATCGATTTAAATATTTTGATAAATTTTTGCACAAATCGCTAAAAATAAACTATTATTTTAAAATATCTTACGAAAAATTGATTAAAAAACAGTAGTAAATTTGTAGAATTGTGCCAATGAACACATCAATTTATAAGCCCAAAAATCTATTGATTCTAAAGACTATCGGCAAAAATTTGTTGTTTATCTCCCATTTATTAGGGTCTAAGAAAATCATGCTACAATATATCGACAAATTTTGTAATAATTGGGTATTTCAACCCATCTAACTGATCTACTTTAACTGTTCCACTTTTAACCACCCAACAGGGTAACCCTATGCCTAAATTTACGACTTTACTAAAATCTATCGGCCTCGCTGCTGTCTGTACCAGCCCATTCATCCTAACCGCTTGCGACAATGCTAACTCTGCCAATGCCGCTAAACAAACCAATCAGAGCCATGTATCAGCTACTGCTACTGCTACCCCTTCCAATCCCGCTATCACGCCAACGGTTGCAGTGTCTTCTGCCAACAATGCCCAGCTTCAACAGTTATTGCAAGCCAATCTCGCCAAATCAGGGATTGACACGCAGATAGTATCCGTTGTACCGACCAGTATGCCCAATATATATTGGGTAAAAGCCAAAGATATGCCGGCGTTATTTACGGATAGCACAGGACAATATGTCATCCAAGGCGATATTATCAAAGTGGGTGGCGCAAAGCCTGAAAATATTTCTCGTGACTTACAAGCCCGTGATGCCAAAGCGGCGTTAGCCAGTTTAGATAAAAAAGACATGATTATTTTCCCCGCCAAAGGTACTACCAAAGGCGTGATTAATGTGTTTACCGATGCTGATTGTGCGTATTGTCGCAAACTGCACAGCCAAATTGACGAAATTAATGCCTTGGGGATTGAAGTGCGTTATCTACCATGGCCACGCAGCGAGCAAACCTTTCCAATCATGGAAAAAATTTGGTGTAGTAGCGACCGTAATACCGCTTTAACCCAAGCCAAACAAGGTATGCCAATTGATGCCCCTGCCTGTGAAAACCCTGTCCAACGTATCCATGATTTAGGTCTAAGTATCGGCATTAATGGTACGCCTGCTATTTTTACCCCAGACGGTCAGCAGATAGGAGGCTATTTACCGCCTCAAGAACTTGCCAAAGCCTTAGGGATTTAGTCGCTTTCCTTCGTATAATTTTAGACTGCCCTACGTGACTGGGCCTTTTTATTATTCAATTATTAATAACCAAAATTTTAGCAAGTTATAAATAATGGTTAACAATTTTTTGGATGGATTGATTAGCAAAAAATTTGCCAAATCGTGCAAATTAAACTTATCATTAACCAGCTGTCATGGTATATTTACCTTTAGCATGCTGTTAATTATAGCCAAATTTATAAAAATTTGTTTATTAAAATATACGATAAAATTTTGAAAATTTTGTCCTTTTTATGACACGGTTTAGAAATAATTCACACCTTTTTTTGAGTAAATAATTGAGTAAATAATAATGCGTAATCGACCGATTCAATTAGCGATTTTGGGACTGGGTACTGTAGGTACGGGGGTGGTGCAACTGTTGCAAAGCAATCTTGATGAAATGACACGCCGTACAGGCTGTGATATTAACATCACGCACGTAGGTACCCGCCGTGAGCGTGATGATATTCCAGTTCATATTCAACAATCAGCGGATTTATTATCCATTGTTAAAGCCGATGATGTTGATATTGTCATAGAGGTGATGGGTGGAACGACCACCGCAAAAGAGGTGATTTTGGCGGCTATTGAACAGGGTAAACACGTTGTCACTGCCAATAAAGCCCTACTGGCACAATACGGTAATGAAATCTTTGCCAAAGCCGACGAAAAAGGCGTTAAAGTCGCTTATGAAGCAGCGGTTGCTGGTGGCATACCCATTATCAAAACCTTGCGGGAAGGCTTATCAGCGAATCGCGTCAATTGGTTGGCAGGTATTATCAATGGCACGGGCAATTTTATTTTGACCGAGATGAAAGAGAAAAATCGAGCGTTTGATGTGGCATTGAAAGAAGCCCAACAACTCGGTTACGCCGAAGCTGACCCAACCTTTGATGTTGAGGGGATAGATGCGGCTCATAAGCTGACGCTATTGGCATCTATTGCATTTGGCATTCCCTTACAGTTTGATAAAGTGTACTGCGAAGGCATTACCAAAATCACCTCACAAGATGTCGAATATGCCAAAAAACTAGGCTATCGTATCAAGCACTTAGGCTTTGCCAAACGCCGTGTACTCGATAATGGTGAACAAGGTATTGAATTGCGTGTTCATCCGACTTTAATTCCAAAAGACAAGCTATTAGCAAATGTCAATGGGGTCAAAAATGCCGTGTTGGTCGATGCGTCACCTGTCGGTCAAACCCTGTATTACGGCAACGGTGCTGGCGCGGGGGCAACGGCGTCAGCGGTCATGGCAGATGTTATCGATATGGTGCGCGCCCTAAACAATCCCGAATGTGTCAATACGAATCAAGTACCCCATTTAGCTTTCCAACCTGCAGCCCTTTGCCCGACCCAAATTTTGACCAGTGATGAATTTATTTCGGGGTATTATCTACGTTTGCAGGTCAAAGATGACTTGGGTGTACTTGCCGAAATCACCCAAATTTTGAGCAATTCACATATCAGCATTGCCGCTATTTTACAAAAACCTGATGATGCCACCGTGGATACGACTAAACCGCATGACACCACGGTGATTATTATGGTTGACCCTGTCATTGAGCGTAATATGAATTTAGCCATTGATAAAATCAGTCAATTACCCAGTGTTACAGCGGATGTGGTAAGAATCCGTTTGGACGAACTTTCGCTGTAAGTTGTTTCACCGATGATATACTAACGCTATAAATCATCTAATATAAACTGTTATTTTTTACGTTTATAACTCACACCAACAAGGAAATTACTATGTCAAATTCAGTTGTTATTGTTAATGGGGCGCGTACCCCTATGGGTGGCTTTCAAGGTGACCTAGCCGAAGTCACTAGCCCACAGTTAGGCGCTACGGTTATTAAAGAAGCTATTAACCGTGCAGGTATCAAACCAGAAGACGTGGACGAAGTTATCATGGGTAGCATTTTGACCGCAGGCGTTGGTCAAAGCCCTGCTCGTCAAGCCATGCGCCTAGCAGGCGTGCCTGATAGCACCGGTGCTGTCAATCTCAACAAACTTTGTGGTTCAGGTATGAAAGCTATCATGCAAGGCGTCAATGCCATTAAAGCAGGCGAGTTTGATGTGATCGTGGCAGGCGGTATGGAATCGATGACCAACGCCCCTTATGTGCTCCCAAAAGCCCGTGGTGGCATGCGCATGGGACATGGTGAAATCAAAGATACCATGTTTTTAGACGGGCTAGAAGATGCTGAAACTGGCAAACTGATGGGTGCATTTGCCCAAGAAATGGCGATTAAACGTAATATTAGCCGTGAAGAGATGGATAAATTCGCTATCGAGTCGCTAAACCGTGCCAACACCGCTATCAAAGAAGGGCATTTTAAAGACGAAATCGTCCCTGTCACGGTCAAAACTCGCAAAGGCGATGTGATTATCGATACCGATGAACAGCCTGGCAAAGCCAACGTTGACAAAATCCCTACCCTTAAACCTGCCTTTGCCAAAGACGGTACAGTCACCGCTGCCAACTCAAGCTCTATCTCAGACGGTGCTGCCGCTGTGGTACTAATGAGTGAAGAAAAAGCCAAAGCACAAGGCTTAAAACCCCAAGCGCGTATCGTGGCACAAGCGACCCACTCACAGCATCCAAGCGAATTTACCATTGCTCCTATCGAATGTATCAAAAAGGTACTCGACAAAGCTGGCTGGACAAAAGAAGACGTTGACCTTTGGGAAATTAATGAAGCCTTTGCGATGGTGACCATGATGGCAACCCAAGAAAACGACCTTGACCCTGCCAAAGTCAATATTGAAGGGGGCGCATGTGCCCTAGGTCACCCTGTCGGTGCATCGGGTGCGCGTATTGTCGTCACCTTGATCAACTCACTTAAACGCACCGGCGGTAAAAAAGGTGTCGCAAGCCTATGTATCGGCGGCGGTGAAGCGGTTGCTCTTGCACTTGAATTGATTGACTAATCAATTCAAGTTAGGTAATTTATTAGGTGAATTACACATCCGTGATTCACCTTTTTTGTTGCCAACTTTCTTTAACGCTAAAGAGACAGACATGTCCCCAACTGAGTTAAGCCTTATCCTGACCAAAGCGCAAAATCAGGGCATTATTGATCAACAGCAAGTTGACAAGATTATGGCATTGGTTCAACCCACTTTACGTGATAATCAAAGCCCCAAGTTTGTGATGGCTCATTTACTCTACTATTTTGGTGGATTACTGGCAATTGGGACGATGTCGCTTTTTGTTACTCTTGGGTTTGATAACTTTGGTAGCCCTGCAGTAATTGCGATATGTCTATGTTATGCCATCGCTGTTAGCGGTTTGGCTCGGTATTTTTATCAAAAACGCTTATGGATACCTTATAGCTTAGCTTTGGGTTTCATTCTCTGTCTAGTGCCATTGTTAGTATTTGCTATTGAAGATTCATTGGGTATTTGGCAATCAGACACCCACTATCAAGACTATCATATTTGGATAAGTTGGCAATGGGTAATGATGGAATTGGCAACGCTAGCGGTTGGGGCAATCATGTTATGGCGTTTTAAACGCGCATTTTTGATGTTACCTATCGCTGTTACGTTGTGGTACCTGTCAATGGATATCGTACCGATGCTGACAGGTGGCGAACTTAATTTTGAGTTACGCTTGGATATATCTGTTGTCTTTGGTCTTTTGTTAATAGCGCTAGCTTTATGGGTTGATATTCGGCAAGATAGGCGTGATGGGCAAGATTTTGTATTTTGGTTGTATATTGTGGCGGTTGTCACCTTTACTGGTGGGTTATGTGGTATTTATTATGATCAGGCTGCACTACAGATAATTTATCCGATTATTAATATCGCCTTAATGTTGATAGGGGTGCTACTGCAACGCAGGGTATTTGTAATTTTTGCAGCAATGGGCTGCTTTGGCTATATGGGTTACTTGGCTCATGAATTATTTAATGACAGTATGATTTTTCCACTTATCATGACCTTTATTGGTTTGGCTATCATATTTTTGGGCGTCTATTGGCAACGCCACCAGCACAACATTTACTCAAAAACGCTGGCTTTATTGCCTGTCTCTACTCAAAATACCTTGCGTAAACTTCATACCAAATATTAAATCAAAGGCTAGAATTGCCGAAACTTCATTGCACAAACGATCATTAACCCAATTATATTACCTAGCACGGTTATATAAAAATTTTTACGAAACGTTGGCTTGGTTGACTTATGACGAAGCAGCCACTGAGCAAATGCCGCCCCTATCCAACCCCCTGCCAATGCCAGTTTATGCAATGTCGCTTCTTGTACCCGCCAACTGTTATTTTTTGCCGCCTTCTTATCATGTGCATATAGCAAAAAAGTCGCCAAATTTATCGCCAAATACCAGCCCACCATCCACCATGGTAGCTTGAATTTTATCACGGCAATTATTAATAGCCCTATAAACACAGTCCCAACTATCGCCCAAGTTTTTAATACTTGGGTTTTTACTGCAAATTGCGTTTGGCGCTGTGGGTTTTTTTGCCAAGTTTGCTTGACTGCCATCAGCGCATACGGCCGTACATGAATAGCACACGGTTTAGTATCACGTCCTTGTCCGATTTCAAAAATTACCACTTCACCTATTGCAGGTCGCTCAGTATGTTGATAGTCGCTAATATGAAAAAACAATTGTCGCGAAGGGTCATCACCCACTTGGATAAACCCAAACCCTTTTTCATCTAGCCAACGCATTACTGTACCCTGATGCTGCATAAAATTTTACCTACCAATATTTTTAGCTTAAGCGTGAAGCCCGTCACCTATTTTTACACATTTTCACCTTGTTAGTGAACAGCGATGCGCTAATTAACGCTATTTTGCAAAAGTTACCTAAGATAACTGCAGATTACACCGCTCAAACAAAACTTTATTAAACACCACTATTTTAAATTTTTGAATTCCCATATACTTATTTGCAAGTTAAGCAGCAGATTGAACAAGTTAAAATTTTTTGTTAGCTTAATTAATCGGTAGTTTTAATAAGCTATTGATAGTTATAATAAAATGAGAATTAAAAAAATTCTCATAGCTTAATCAAACAAAAATATATCTTATAAAAATAAATACCTTATTAAATCGTATTTAATAAATTAAGATACCAAAATCAAACTATTAGGAGAATTTATTATGGCAAATTTAATACGTTTACGTGACATCCAGGACACTCATGCAGATCTTTTAGGTAGTGATTACTTTGACCCAACTGGTAAAACCGCTTATGGTGCCAATGGCGATAAAGTTGGTAAAATCAATGGTGCATTGGTTGATGACACCACAGGTCGTATTCGTTATTTTATCGTTGATGTGGGTGGCTGGTTTAGTGCTAAAGAGGTGCTAGTCCCTGCGGGTTTAGCTCGCGTGTCAAATGACGAAGTCTATTTTGATAGCTTAACTCGTGACACGGTTAATACCATGGATGCTTATGATCCTAACTATAACTATAGCATCGAGCAACAAACGGTTCGTGATAAAGAAGTGTTCAATAAAGCAGCCACACCTGTACGATTGACTGACAAAGAATATAATGCACCAAATACGTTAGAATTACTTGAAGAACGTTTAAGTGTTAATAAAGATAAAATTGTAGCGGGTCTATTAAAAGTTGGTAAACATGTCGTTTCTGAACCACGTCAAATCAATGTTGAGCTGACTGAAGAACAAGCGCATGTTGAGCGTAATCCAGTGAATCGTCCTACTGATCGTACCATTGGCGATGATGATCGTACCATTGAAGTTCAACTTGAAGCAGAGCGTGCAAATGTTAATAAACAAACCTTTGTAACTGAAGAAGTTAACGTAGACAAAGTCGCTCAAACACGCACTGAAACATTTAACGAAACAGTTCGCCGTGAAGAGCTTGACGTACAAAAAGATGGTGTTGAGCGTGTAGCGGGCGCTGATGTGAATGCCAATAATGTTAATAGTACTACCAATGTAAATGATGTTAATCGCAAATAATACATGTTATTGATCAATGCCTAATGGTTAACCATTGGCAATAAAAAGAGCAGATGGTGTCATCTGCTCTTTTGTTATCAATCAACATAATTAAAACGCTTAAATACCCCTTAAGGACAGATATGAACAATTTAACTGATAATCAAAATAGCACCCCAACAACAGAGAAAATAGAAAAAAATGCAAGTTTAACCCAATCTTTAAATCCTTCCGCTATTACAACAAAAAAGGATGGCTCCCATACACTTGAACTACTAGCCGAGGTGCCACAAGTTGTTAAAGAACGTATCATCACTGGTAATTTAAAACTGACTAAACAAATCAAAACGCAAACCATCAATGTGCCTGTCACATTGACTCAGGAAGTTTTGGTAATTGAGCATACCGCTGTCCCAGTACCAGTTAATACGGATAACTTAGTTCAAGTCATCGATCAGCCCACACAGCCTAGTGCGCTGCTTACAATCAATGGTGAAGCAGTTTCCTTTGAGAATAAGCCAATTGAAATTGTTTTAAGTCGACAGATTGCTAAAGTTGCCATCGAAACCCAAGTGGCAGAAAATGTAAAAGTAGTGACTCATACTCAAACCCATGAGCAAACGATTCCGGTCACGTTACGTCATGAAGAACTGGTCACTGAAGAAGTTAAATTGGATACTCCGACAGTAATTTCGAGTGAAGTACTTGATGAGACACATTTCACCAAATAATTATTAAAAATGCGCGTTACTCCTTTAAGGCGTAATTTATCATTACGCCTTTTTTATGATCAGATCTTAGGTTTTATCATGTCGGTCAATAAAGTGAGAAAGCCTTGAATGTAAGCGAGTTCTTGACTGTGTTTTCGAGTGGCGGCATACAGTTGACAGACCACGCCATTGCCTAATGAACGAGATGTTATCCAGCCTTTTTTTTCATACTCGATAACAACCCAATCGGGTAAAGCCGCCACGCCTCGCTCGCTTGCAACCAATTGAATCAGCATTGCGGTTAATTCTGTGGTACGGATTTTTTTTGGCTCAATACCCGCAGGGTGCAAAAAATGGGCAAGGATGTCTAAGCGTTTGGCCTCAACTGGGTAGGCAATTAAAGTTTGGTCGAGCAAGTCTATCGGCTCAATGGGCGATTTTTTTTGGGCAAGGGGGTGTGTGGGAGCGAGTATCAAGCGACTTTCATACTCAAATAATGGTAAATAATCTATGCCGTTGAGCGCTAAAGGGCTAGCGGTAATCAGTACATCAATTTCTTCGTCAAGTAAACTTTGGTGTGGCTCAGGTTCAAAACCTGTGGCAAAGTCCAATTCCACATCTTGCCATTGCTTACGGTAGCGATTAAGTATTGGCATCAACCAGTCAAAACAACTGTGACACTCAGAGGCCAAACGTAATTGCCCTGTTTGTCCATTGGCCAAACGTCTTAGGTTGGTCGTTATTCGTTCAAACTTTGGCAAAATATCATCCGCCAGTTTTAATAGCTCTTCGCCTGCTGGGGTAAAGGTAAGCGGACGCGACCGACGATTGACCAATAGCACATTGTAATAATTTTCAATTTCTTTTAGCTGATGAGAGACTGCCGAAGCGGTGACATGTAGTTCATCGGCGGCCGCCGCCAGTGACCCTTCGGCTCGCAAGCTAGATAACATGATTAAATGGCGGATTTCAAGCATAATTCTCCGAACTTTATTCTATTAAAAACAAAAAACAAGTGACCGCAGTCATCATTACTCATCAAAAAATATAAACCAAAAAGCCAATACGCTGATTTTAGCACAAGTGAGGGACAATAGCGTGTCGAAGCGACAGCGTCGATAGGCTAATTATGTTAAAATAAGCATGTATCGTTATGACTATTGGCTGGTAACGGTGATATTTTAACTAATCTAAACGCTAAATAAGAGAAAACAATGACGCAAAATGTAATACCAGATGATATCCGACAACTCACGCCTAACGCAGTTTGGCAATGGTTTGCCGATATTTGTAGCATTCCACATCCGACTTTTCATGAAAAACCGCTTGGCGAGTTTATTTTAAAAAAAGTTGCAACTGAGGGTAAAGCTTTCGGCTTGATAGGTGAAATGGATGCCAAAGGCAATATTCGTATCCAAAAACCTGCCAGTCAAGGTTTGGCAGATAAAGCCCCTGTAATCATTCAAGCACATTATGACATGGTCGCCCAAAAAGGCAAAACCTCAAGCCATGATTTTACCACTGATCCGATTAAACCTGTAATAAAAGCGGGTTGGGTGTGGGCGGATGATACCACGCTGGGCGCAGATAATGGCATTGGGCTTGCGATGGCGTTGGCGGTGGCGTTTAGTGAGACGATTGCTCACCCAGCTTTAACCTTGATTATCACAAGCGAAGAAGAAATTGGTATGGGCGGTGTACAAGCCTTGTCAGCCGATTGGCTTATCCAGCGTTATTTGATTAATTTGGATTCTGAGGATGAAGGGGCGTTGTTTGTTGGCTGTGCAGGCGGGCGGGATGCGACCTTTAGTCGAGATTTTGATCTTATCGATAACCCCATACCCGCACAAAACAATCCCAATTTATCCACAATTAAGGTAAGCGTCAGCGGTTTACACGGTGGACATTCGGGTATTGATATTCATAAAGGCTTTGCCAATGCCAATTTGGTGTTGGCTCGGATATTGTCGGCGATTTTTACCCAGTCGCCCTTTTATTTGCACAGTTTCAGCGGCGGCGTGTTACGCAATGTGATTACTCGAGATGCGTCTGCAATATTGGTTGGTGATTTGGCAAGTATTGAACCGATGATTCAGCAGCAAACTGCCATTATCGCTCACGAGCTTAACGCTGCCGAGCCTAATCTTAAAATCGAAATTGAACACGTTGTCAATGAAGCGGATAGCCAACCAGTCATTGGACTAGCGGATAGCCAAAAAGTCTTGGATGTTTTGGCGACCATTCCCAATGGGGTGATACGCATGAGTGATGGCTTTGCAGGGGTAGTCGAGTCTTCGATTAGCATGGGCGTGGTCAGCCTTGAGCAAGGCAAATTGAATGTCAAATGCCTAATGCGCTCATTGGCAGAAACCCCCAAAGATGCGATTAGTGAGCGTTTAACTGCCCTTGCCCGTTTAGCAGGGGTTGAGCTTAAGCTGAGCGATGACTATCCTGGCTGGCAACCTGCCACTGATTCATGGCTACTTAATACCACCAAACCCATCATGCAGCAAGTGTTTGGTAAAGCGCCTCAAGTAGAGGTGATTCACGCTGGGTTAGAATGTGGTATTTTAAGCGGTAAAAACCCAAAATTAGACATGATTTCATTTGGCCCCAATATTCGAGCGGCTCACTCGCCTAAAGAACGGGTCGAAATTGAGAGTGTCGAAAAAACCTGGCAGGTGTTACTTGAATTACTAAAACAGCTGCCCACGGCTTAAATTGAATAAAAAAACGGTAATTTAATTACCGTTTTTTTTAATTTGCTAAATGACTTTTTTATTCATCCGTTTGGGAGGGTGGATTTTGTGCGGTCAGTCTTGTCACCAGTAATTGGTCAATTTTGTGATGGTCAATGTCCACCACTTCAAACTTATAGCCTTCATACTCCACAAAATCGGCAGGACGAGGGATTTTACGAAGTTTATACATCATAAAGCCTGCAATGGTTTCATAGTTATCCCATTCGGGAAAGTCCTCAATCCCCAAGGCATGTTTGACGTTTTCAATGGGGGTAATACCATCAATCAACCACGAATTTTCATCACGCTGGATAATTTGTTGATCGGCTTCAATCGGGGCAACCCAATCACCCATTACTGTCATCATAATGTCAGATAAGGTAATCACGCCCACCACCAACGCATATTCATTCATCACCACCGCAAATTTTTCTTTGCTAGAGCGAAAGCGGTCTAATAACTCAGATAGCGTCAGGGTATCGGGGATAATCAGTACGTTGCGAATTGTGGTTTCGTTTAGTTGAATCTGGGTTTGGTTATTGAGCAGTTTTACCAAAATATCTTTGGTATCGACATAGCCTATCACATCATCGATGTTATCATTACACACCAAAAACTTGGAATACGGATAATTGGCGATTTTTTGGCGGATACTTTCAGCAGACTCGCCCAGCGTAAAAAACACCACATCTTCACGGTTAGTCATACTTGATGGCACGTTTCGCTCTTCAAGCTCGAACACATTTTCGATAAAATGATGTTCTTGTTTGAGTAGTACCCCTGCTTGTGCGCCCGCATCCACCACCGCTGAGATGTCATCAAACGTGATATTATCATCCCGTATGGTATTGATTTTAAAAATGCGAAAAATCAGATTCGAAATCCAATTTAACAACCATGCCAATGGCTTACAAAACAGCACAAACCACGAAATGGGTTTAATCACCGTTACTGCAATCCGCTCTGGGGCAATCATTGCCAAACGCTTGGGTATTAAGTCTGCCAATAAAATAAAAGCCAGGGTAACAAACGTAAACGACAAAGCAAATGAAATTGTCTCTAACAACTCACCTTGATAAAAAGGCGACAAGGTCTGGGCAAAATACGGACGAAATGCCCCTTCACCCAAGATACCGCCCAAAATGGCAATCGCATTAAGCCCAATTTGTGACGCTGCCAAAAAATCCGCTGAATGCTCTTGCAGGTATAGCACTTTTTCTGCACGCATATCGCCCGCTTCTGCCATCAATTTCAGCTTGATTTTTCGTGCCCCTGCCAGCGCTATTTCAGACATCGCCAAAAACCCTGCCAACACAATCAGCAGAGCCACGATTAAAATATTTTGAATTAAGTTCACGTAACACCATAACGTGGTTAGCTTTATAATGCCGTTAACATACCATACTCTGACAAAATTTCACTTATATTTTTGTTAAGGGCGGTTAAAAGCTTGGGATAAAAAACTACGCAATGGTTTTTAAAGACAGGGGTTAATCAGACGCTAACAAAGCTTGGGCGATGAGTAAATCTTCAGGAAAGGTAAGTTTGATATTGCTATGTTGCCCTTCAATCAATAACGGCATATGCCCAAAGTGTTCAAACAAACTGGCTTCATCGGTAAAAGCGATCTGTTCATTCATCGCCTGTGCCAGATATTGATAAAGGCCAACCAGGGGAAATAGCTGCGGGGTCTGGGCAAGCCATAGCGTATTGCGATCAATGGTGGTTTGTGAGAAGTTTTGCGCGTCAATATGTTGGCTTTGCTTCACTGTATCTCGCACAGGCACAGCGAGCAAGCCACCTGCGGTTTGACCAAGGGGATGGGGCGTTGTGTGTTCAATCAATCGCTCAATATCTTGCGGTCTGACACAAGGTCGGGCGGCATCATGAATCAACACCCAATGCTCGCACGCTGCTAAGTCATCTAAGCGCTGTGGTTGTAAGTTATGTGCTTGTACATCTTGCCAAATTGCTTGCACCCCATTACAAACCGAGTGCATCCGTTCTGCCCCACCGGCTACCCATCGAATCGGCATGGCAAATGATAGCTGTTTGGCAAAAGTGTCTTCTTTAGATATCACCAGATAACATTGGCTAAAGTCAGGAATTTTGCTCAAAGCGGCAACGCTATGCTCGAGCACCGTTTTATCATGAATACGGGTATATTGTTTGGGGGTGTCGCTACCAAAGCGCTTACCCACACCCGCCGCTACGATTAACGGATGCACGACTGTTTTAAGTGCTTGTGACATATAATGACCCTAGCCCATCTTCATATAATTAATGAGCAACAGAAGCATTTAAAGGCGCAGCGCTACTGGCAACGGCTGTGGCGTATACGTTAGAGGCGGTAGACATTTGCACAAATGTCTCGCCCGATTTGATAAGCCCTAAATCAGAGCGAGCGTGTTCTTCCACAGCTTCTAATCCATTTTTAAGGTCTTTAACATCTGCCATCAGCACATCATTGGCTTTTTGCTGTTCGCTGTTGATATATGCTTGGTCAGCGACTTGTTTTTTGAGTTTAGCAAGGTCACTATGACCATTTGTGCCAAACCAATACTGATATTGCAATGCCAAAAACACAAGAACAGCAAAAATAATCATAAGCAATTGGCGGATGTAAGTCATGGAACTCTCAGGATTTGGCAAACGGTTGTTACAGGCGATATTAGCGAAAATATTATAGCAAAATCTCAAAGAAAAAGGGCGTATCGAATATGCCCTTTTCTTTGCTAAAACTTGTTAAATCACTGAATATTAGGCTTTTGGATTGCGTAGTCCAATAAACTCATCCGCCCCATGATAGCTTGCGGTGACCATTTGCTCGATACGCAAGAGTTGGTTGTATTTTGCCACACGGTCCGAACGGCACAGTGAGCCTGTTTTGATTTGCCCTGCGGCAGTACCGACGGCTAAATCGGCAATGGTGCTGTCTTCGGTTTCGCCAGAGCGATGCGAGATAATCGTCGCATAGCCATTTTTCTTTGCCAGATAAATGGCATCAAGGGTTTCTGATAGCGTACCGATTTGGTTAAATTTAATCAAAATCGCATTGGCAATGTGTTTATCAATGCCTTCTTGCAAGATTTTTGGGTTAGTCACAAAGAGATCATCGCCTACCAGTTGTACGCTTTTGCCAAGCTTTTCGGTTAAATATGCCCAGCCATCCCAATCACTTTCATCCAAGCCATCTTCGATTGAAATGATTGGATATTGACGTACCAATTCGCCCAAATAATCGGCAAAGCCATGCGAATCAAAGGCTTTATTGCCTTCGCCTTCGAGTACGTATTGACCGTTTTTATAGAACTCAGATGAGGCGCAGTCAAGGGCTAAGTAGATATCTTTGCCTGCTTGATAACCCGCTTGTTCGATGGCTTGCATAATGACGGTAATGGCTTCTTCATTACTGCGTAAATTCGGGGCAAAGCCACCTTCGTCACCGACTGCGGTATTTAATCCTTGTTTTTTAAGCACCGATTTTAGGCTATGGAAAATCTCGGTACCCGCCCGCAATGCCTCGCCAAAGCTATCAAATGCCACAGGCTCAATCATAAATTCTTGAATATCCACGGTATTGTCAGCGTGCGCCCCACCATTTAAGATATTCATCATGGGCACAGGCATTGATAGCGAGGTTTGTCCACGCAAATTGGCGATATATTGATGCAGTGGTAATTTTTGGGATTGGGCGGCGGCACGGGCAGCCGCTAAAGATACGGCTAGAGTCGCATTCGCTCCCAGTTTTTCTTTATTTTCAGTACCGTCAAGAGCGATGAGTTTATCATCAATCGCTTGCTGTTTTGATACGTCCATATCGACCAAGGCAGAGCGAATTTCGCTATTCACATTGGCGACCGCTTTTTTTACGCCTTTGCCAAGATAACGAGATTTATCACCATCACGCAGCTCAAGGGCTTCACGTGAGCCAGTCGAGGCACCACTTGGGGCGGCGGCACGTCCAATGGTGCCATCTGCCAAAATTACGTCAGCTTCGATAGTCGGGTTGCCACGCGAGTCAAGAATTTCACGGGCGATGATGTCTTTGATTTGGTTTTGGGTAGTGGTTTCTTCGGCGTACATAGCGAGTCCTTGAAATATGGTCAATAAAAAATAGCGAATCAACAAGATAGAACAACAATGAAAAAATTTTTGCTATGATAGCATATTTTGGCAAATTGTGATTAGGTTAAGTGAGCTGGTTAAATTTTTAATCGGGTTAAACGCAGCGCATTCATCAACACCGAAATCGAGCTTAACGCCATTGCTGCCGCCGCTATCATCGGATTTAACAGACCAAAAGCGGCAAGCGGAATGCCTAGACAGTTATAAATAAAGGCAAAAAATAAGTTTTGCTTGATATTGCGAAGCGTGGCACGGGCGATATTGACCGCAAATAACACATGCTTGAGCGAATCACCCATCAAGCGAGCGGTGGCACTGTGCTTGGCAATGTCGGTGGCGTTTTCTACCGCAAAGCTTGCGGTCGCTGTTGCCATGGCAGGGGCATCATTGACCCCATCGCCCACCATCGCAACTTTTTTACCTTGTTCTTGTAGCGCTTTGATATGATTGGCTTTATCCCGAGGGGATTGTTCGCCAAAAGCGTGGGTGACGTTTAATTGCTTGGCGACATACTCGACCACCGAGGTTTTATCGCCACTCATTATCATCGGCTCAATCTGCTCTTTGCGTAACGCATTTAATACACTGCTGGTATCTGACATTATATTATCAGCTAGGGCAAAGGCGGCAAGTGGCACATCGTTGATGCTGATACCTACTTGGCTTGCGATATGCCAAACACTATCTTCGCTTTGCGTTACATGACTGGGTAAAATCACATGGGTATAGTCTAGCCGCCCCACTTTGACCTGACCAAATCCTGCAATGTCGGCTTGAATGCCCTGCCCTGCCATGTTTTGCACGTTTTCTACTGGCAAGTAGGTCAAAAGTTGGTTATGTTGTTTCAGATAGTTTTCGGCAAAACTGACCAAGGTGTTGGCAAGCGGATGATTGGCGTGGCGTTCTACACTTGCCACCAAGGTTAAGATATCGCCAAATTTTAGACCTTTATCCATCACATAATGAGCGACCAAGTTGGGTTTGCCATGCGTAAGCGTGCCTGTTTTGTCAAACACGATGGTATCGATGCCGCCTGCAGTTTCAAGAGCTTGGGCATCTTTGAACCAGACGCCATGGCGTGCCGCAACCCCCATGCCCGCCATAATCGCCGCTGGGGTCGCAAGCCCCAAGGCACACGGACAAGCAATCACCAACACCGATACCGCCCGCATCAAGGCTTGGTCGAAGACACCAAGCCACACATAATTGGCAATAAATGTCAAAACTGCAATTGCCACCACCACAGGCACGAAAACGCCTGCGACTTTATCAGCAAGCCGAGCAATATTTGCCTTACTGCCTTGGGCATCATTTAGGGCTTGAATCATATCGCCCAGTCGGGTTTGGCTGCCTTTAGCAGTAATTTGGTATTCAAAACTACCATTTTGCACCAATGCTCCTGCCATCACGGGGCTACCAACATGCTTGGCAAGCGGAATAGATTCACCCGTCAAATGACTTTCATCACACCATCCCTCGCCTTGAGTCACTATCCCATCGGTGGCGATACGAGTACCTGCTTTGGCAAGCAAAATTTGTCCTGGTTGTACGCTATTAAGTGGGACAGTTTGCCATTGTGCTTCTTGCCCTTGTTGAGCAGAGGTCTTAACTTCCACTTGTTCGGGCGTGAGTTGCAAGAGCAAATTAATGCTGTTAAGGCTGTGTTTTTTGGTGCGGTGTTCAAGGTATTTGCCCATTTTAACAAAGGCGATTACCATCACACCCGCTTCAAAATATACATTCGGCATGGCATGAGCCATAGCTTGAGACATCGGGTATGCCATGTTTGCCATTTGTAAATGACTGAGCCAAATATAAGTCGAGTATGCCCAAATCGTCAGCGTGCCAAGCACCACCAGCACATCCATATTGGCAAGCCCGCCTTTGATGCTTGCCCATGCACTTTTATAAAATGGCAATGCCAAGCCAAATTGCACAAGCGTCGCCAACAAAAACTGCACCCACAGCGGCGGCATCAGGCGATGATTGTCAATCATCATGCCTGCCATGCCGACTAAAAACGGCACCAAACACAACCAAGTCGCTATCAAAGACGACGGTATTTTATCGACAGTTTGAGGTTGGTCAAACAGTTCGTCTTTTTGTTGGATGGTGGCGGAATAACCTGTTTTTTTGATACATGCCACAATCTGCTCGGGTGTGGTCTGACTGCTGTCAAATCGTACATGAGCGACTTCACCGGCAAAATTCACATCCGCTTGTTCGATGGCATCCTTTTTATTGAGTACCTTTTCGATACGAGTGGCGCAGGCTTGGCAAGTCATGCCTTCAATGTTTAAGGCAAGTTCTTGGGTTACAGCAGACTGGCTATTCATACCACATCGTAGCCCGCATCTTCAATGGCTTCTTTGAGCGTATCAATCGTGGTCTGGCTATCGTCAAAGTCAATCACGGCTTGTTTGTCGGCAAGACTGACATTGATGTTATTGACGCCTTGCACTTGTTTTAGGGCGTTAGTTACGCTATTGACACAGCCGCCACAGGTCATACCTTCTATTTGAATTGTCGCTTGTTGCATGGGAATCTCCTTTTGGATTATCGTCAGAAATAAAATTTTTTAGCCATTAAAACTTGAGTTATTTAACGCCTTTTTTCGCTAGCCAGTCTTGCATTTGCTTGATTTCTGGGGTTTGGGCTTGTTTGATTTGTCCTGCTAACTTAAGCATCTCGGCATTTTTACCGTATTGTTCTTCAACATTCGCCATATCAATCGCCCCTTGGTGGTGCGGTATCATACCTTTGGCAAACGCCACATCGGGGTCGGCATCCATTGTGCCTTGCATCATGGCATCATGATTTGCCATATCTTTTTGTTGATAAGCGTTGGTTACTGCACTGGCATTGGCGGCAGTGGGCTGTTTGGCTTCATTGTCGGTTAGCCATTGTTGCATGAATTTGATTTCGCCTTGTTGAGCGTCAATGATTTTTTGGGCAAGGGCTTTCATTTCGGTGTCTTTGCCATAGTGTAATTCAATTTTTGCCATATCAATCGCCCCTTCGTGGTGCGGTATCATGCCCTTGGCAAAGCCGACATCGGCATTTTTGGCCTGTACACCTGCTGACATGGCTTGGTGCATTTTGTCCATGCTATCCATATATGCCATGATATGCGGTGGTTGTGAGGTGCTAGCTTGCATATTGCTAGCTGACGCGGTTGCCATGGCTTGCATATGCTCTTCATGGCTCATTGGCGTGCTAGCGGTGGTACTGGCCGCAGTTGCTGGAGTATCGCTATTATTAGCTTGATTACAAGCGGTTAGACCGACCGCCATCGCTAACATAATAGGAACCGTCATTCGTGATTTCATCGCAAAACTCCTACAGAAGTTGAAGAGATTAAATTTTTTGATTGCATGACTTGCTTTTTTTCATGGTATGATTACTATAAACCCTAACATGATGTCAAGGTCAAGCAAAAAATGCCAATTCAAAAAATAACTATTAGCGAAGCAACAAAACTGACTGGCTTATCTGCTCGGCAAATTCGAGAATATGAAAAACAAGGCTTATTGCCGTCCATTCAACGCAGTGACGCAGGCTATCGCAACTTTGATGAAGGACAGCTTGCTCGCTTACACTTTATCAAACATGCCCGAGAGGTCGGATTTTCATTGGCACAAATTCAAGCTTTATTGGCATTGCAAGACAATCAACAGCGAAATAATGTGGAAGTCAAGGCACTGACCCGCCAACATATTGATGATTTAACCCAAAAAATCGAACGCTTGCAAACCATGAAAGCCACGTTACAAACGTGGCATGATAGCTGTCTTGGCGATGGTTCAGCACAATGCAGCATTTTAGACGGGCTGATGATAGGCAGTGCCTATCCTATTCATAAAAACTGTCATAAAACAGAATAACTAATAAAAATAGCTAGAGATTATGATAACCGCCCATCATTTGCTAAATCACCGGCGAGCGTGCGGTCGTTGGCTGGATTAGCGGGCGCTTCAATCGGAAATGGCTCACTGATATAATCCACGTTGGTCAATGCCGCTTTAAAGGCAAACACCGAAGTTTGCGTGTCGTCAAATTGCACCAATACGCGATGGTTTTCAGGTTCGAGTTTGACTTGTTGCACGCCGCCAATGGTTGATAATGCTTTGATAGCGTAGTCGTAGCCTTCAGCATCGCTAATCCCTTTTAAGCCTAATTGTACGGTTTGAATTGCCATTGTGTTATCCTTTTTGTGTATTAAAGCGCTTAATTTTGGTATAAAAACTTAGCCTAGCACAAATAAAAAAACGCCTTGTAATGATGTTTTACAAGGCGTTGAAAAAATGTTTTTTAAATCAATGTGTATCGAGAACCACAAAGCCTTTGACTAAGTCATCAAGCTGTTTTAGCTGTGCCAAAAACGGCTCAAGCTGGCTCATACGTAGGGCACAAGGACCATCACACTTTGCCACATCAGGATTGGGATGGGCTTCCAAAAATAGCCCCGCTAACCCTGTCGCCATCCCCGCGCGAGCCAGTGTGGTAATCTGCTCACGGCGACCGCCTGCACTATCCGCTCTCGCCCCTGGTTGTTGTAGACTGTGAGTCACATCAAAAAACACCGGCACGTTCATTTTTTTCATGGTATCAAAGCCGAGCATATCCACAACCAAGTTATTGTAACCAAATGCCGAACCCCGCTCGCATAAAATCACCTTATCATTGCCCGCCTCTAGGCATTTATTGATGATATGCTTCATCTCATGTGGGGCAAGGAATTGGGCTTTTTTAACATTGATAATCGCCCCGGTTTTTGCCATTGCTTCGACCAGGTCAGTTTGACGGCTTAAAAATGCGGGTAATTGAATGATATCTGCCACTTCTGCCACAGGCGCAGCCTGGTATGGCTCGTGTACATCGGTAATAATCGGCACATTGAACATTTTTTTGATATCGGCAAGCCATTCTAGCCCTTTTTCTAGCCCAGGCCCTCGGAAAGAATATAGGCTTGAGCGGTTGGCTTTATCAAAACTTGCCTTAAATACATAGCCGATATTTAGGCGTTTACAAATTTCAATATAGCTTTCGGCAATTTCAAACGCCAAATCACGGCTTTCAAGCACATTCATGCCCCCAAATAAGATAAATGGCTGATCATTGCCAATGGTCATGTCATTTAATTGAATATGCGCTTGGGCATTGGGAAGTTGTTGGGTCATTGTTTTTCTCTTATTTTTTATCCACAGTTAACAGGGTTTAAAATGACAAGTGGTTCACTATACCACAAATTTAGCAAAACAAAAAAACCACCTAACAAGATGGTTTTTGCTAAATCCTAATCATTACGCTTGATGGTGGGCTTTTGCTGCTGCCACAAAGCTGTTAAACAATGGGTGCCCGTCTCTAGGCGAACTGGTAAATTCGGGATGATACTGCACCGCTACAAACCACGGATGTTTCGGAATTTCCACCGCTTCGACCAAATGCTGTTTGGTAGAATAGCCCGAAACTTTCATACCTGCCTTTTCTAAGTCATCAATATACCGACCATTCATCTCATAACGATGGCGATGGCGTTCGTTAATCACAGGCGAGCCGTAAATTTGACGCAGTTTAGTGTCTTCGACCAACTCGGCTTTTTGCGCCCCAAGTCGCATCGTACCGCCCAAATCCGAAGCATCGCTACGCACTTGTAATTCGCCTTTTTCATCAAACCATTCAGTGATCAGACCAATCAATGGGGCTTTGGTCTTTTTATCAAACTCGGTCGAATTGGCTTCTAGCCCCAACACATTACGAGCAAACTCAATCACGGCCAACTGCATCCCCAAACAAATGCCCAAAAATGGTAGATTATGTTCTCGGGCATAACTAATTGCCTTCATTTTGCCTTGCGTACCACGCTCACCAAAACCACCCGGTACCAGTAGCGCATCGGCGTTTTTGACATTGTCCATCAAGCCATCATCGGTTTCGAGTTTTTCAGCATCAACATAATCAATTTTGACCTTCACGCCATTTTTGATACCTGCATGAAGTAAGGCTTCATTAATTGACTTATAAGCATCAGGCAATTCAACATATTTACCGACCATCGCAACAGTCACGCTGTCTTTGGCGTTAAGTAAACCTTCGGTCACGCTTGCCCAATCTGACAAATCCGCTTCGGGGGCAGTAATACCAAAACGTTCGCAAATCAAGTCGTCTAAATGTTGCTCGTGTAAAATCGCAGGTATTTGATAAATACTTTGTGCATCGGGGCAAAGAATCACCGCCCGTTCTTCGACATTGGTGAACAGGGCAATTTTATGTCGGTTGTCCTCGCTAATCGCATGTTCGCTACGGCAAATGAGCACATCAGGTTGTAAGCCAATTGAGCGTAACTCTTTGACGGAATGTTGTGTGGGTTTGGTTTTGGTTTCGCCTGCGCTTGAGATATAAGGCACAAGGGTCAAGTGCATGAGCATGGCATTGTTGCGACCGAGCTCGACCTGCATTTGACGAACCGCCTCCATAAACGGCAGGCTTTCGATATCACCGACTGTGCCGCCGATTTCAATCATGGCAATGTCGTAACCCTCGCCACTGGCACGAATACGGGCCTTGATTTCGTCGGTAATATGGGGAATGACTTGAACTGTACCGCCTAAATAATCACCACGGCGTTCTTTTTCAATCACATTGGAATAAATACGACCGCTCGTAAAATTGTTATTTTTGGTCATTTTGGCATGGCGTAAAAAACGCTCATAATAGCCTAAATCAAGATCGGTCTCTGCCCCGTCTTCGGTGACAAAGACTTCCCCATGTTGAAAGGGACTCATGGTGCCAGGATCCACGTTGATATAAGGATCCAATTTGGTCATAGTGACCTTGATGCCGCGGGCTTCAAGAATGGCGGCGACGGAAGCTGCGGTAATCCCTTTACCAAGAGAAGATACAACACCGCCTGTTACAAAGATAAATTTTGTCATAAGAATTTTCGCTCACAGGTAAAAACGAATTTTACTCGAAAATGTAAAAATTGGCAAAAAAATCGATCAAAAACTTGCAAAGTTTGCATAAAAAAATCCACCCTGTAGAGAGTGGATTTTTGGCTCAATCATTTTAATTGAAGATTAGAATTTGTATTCAATACCCGTACCGATACCCCAACCATCATAATTAGTTTTGCCAGATTCAGTATATGTTACATCGACAAGTTTATTATTTTGGATGGTTTGCTCTTTGGTGGTATGTGTGTATGGCGCATCATCAACATTTAAATACGCACCATAAATATGACCTGTGGTACGTGCATTAAAGGCATATTTACCACCTAAAATAAAACGATCTTTATCATGACCATCTAGGCCTAATGCGTTTTGTACCATATCTGCTTGTCCATAGATAGTCCAAGGCGTAGCAGTTTTGTAAGCTGCACTTAGCATAAAGGCATTTTCGTTATCATTGGTGTCAAAGTCTGTGTATTGATATTGACCGCCCACTGTTAAAGTTGGGTTAATATCATAAGTACCATTGATACGAGCGGTATTTAATGCATCACCTGCACCGATGTAGGTTGCACCGATTTTAAATGGTTGATTAGCTGGTTCATATTTAACACCAACACCATATTGTTCATGACCAGCAAATTCACCCAAATCAATATCAGGGTATTTAGCATTAGAGTCTTGGTCATTATCCAAACCGTACATTGCCATGAAAGTCATGCCATTGTAGTCTGGTGAGAAATAAGCGAAGGCGTTGTTGGCACGTGGTGCAGTAACTGTTGCCAACACATCATCCCCACCCAGTACGCCACCAGATGCTTGATTTGCATATTGAATTTGGTCATCAATCGTAGTCAAACGACCCGCTACTAATGTACCATACTGTTTATTCGATAACCCAATGTAGGTATCACGTGATCTAAATTGATCAGCGTTGTCATCAACTTTAACGCCATATTCTAATTGATAAACTAAGTCAGTATTTGCAGTTAGTGGCTCGCCACCTTTAATACCAATGCGTGAACCAGTTGAGTTTAAGCTAGTCCCATTACCATCTGGCGTATAGACACGGTTATCTAAGCGTGCGCCTTTATCATTTACGATTGCACTGGTTTTACCATCAAGGTCTTTATAGTCTAATGTTAAAAATGCTTTACCATAGAGGGTTGGTGCTGCTTGGGCAGCCGATACAGATAAAGCAGCAACCGCTGTGGCTAAAAGTAATTTTTTCATAGAAATCTCCACGTCATTAAAACAAATATTGGGGTTGCTTACTCAATAGCTCGCCCATTAAATTCATCATCCAAACACCAGACAAGACAGTCAAACTGTAAATAGTCGTCAACTAAATTACAGATTGCAGTATAGCAATGAAAAGTTAAAAAATAAAACATATTTTTTACACTATTTACTTAAACTATACCTGTTGTTATTAGCATAACGATTTTGAAATATTTTGCAATACTTAATTTTAATTTTTTGAGTATTTCGCAATTTATTTTATCTTATTTTGTCGATTGTTAGTGTCATATTGGCTGTTTTGAAGAACTCTATTGTTTTATGAAGCAGAGAGAGAATAATTTTAATCTTGCTTGAAACAAAAACCCATTGAGAAAAATGGGTTTTTGTTAGTATAGACATAACGTTTAGAATTTATATTCGATACCCGTACCGAAGATAGTATCATCTTTGTTGTTGTCACGGCTAATTTGTCCTGCGTAGATATGCCCTGTCGCCGCTTTGTTAAAGGTGTATTCGCCACCAATCGCAATTTCATCAGCATCTGCATTTTTTACCCCTTTTTCATCAGAGGTATTGACATATTGGGCTTTTACTGCCCATGGGCTATTGGCTATCTTGTATTTACCGCTGATTAACCATGATTTTTCAGTTTCACTGCCTTGCGTCTTTTTGGCATTGTTAACGACGGTATAGGTGTCATAGTAGTCGCTTTGCTGATACAATGCACCTAAAGTTAAGCCTTGCACCATGTTCACTTTGCCCATGTCAAGTGCACCAACCAAACGCCATGTATTATCTACAGCACCAATACCATTGTCATAAGCGGCACCTAAATAGACACCATTTTGGTCATAAGCTAAAGAAGCAGAGTAGGCATTATCTTTAACTTTACGGTCACGATAAACGGTAGGTGTACCAGCTTTAGCTGGGATAATTACTTCTTTAGTAGAAGGCACAACCACCGCTGGCGTGCTTGGTGTGCCTGCTTTTACAACCACATCACCATCTTCATCGGTTTCTGATAGTGAAACTGCACCTGTAAAGGTCACTGGAATACCAACAATGGCAGGTGATTGATAAGCCACGACATTGTTAGCACGGTTTTCGCCAGAAACGCCTGCTTCTTTCATATCAAGGATGGTATCATTAAACACATCGACTTTATTTTGTACAAGCTTAAGTGGGGTATCATAACGACCTGCTAACAAGGTACCGTACTGCTTATTGGCTAGTCCAAGATAGGTATTACGTGAGGTAAATTGTCCTTTATTACCGTCATCAATATTAATTTCATACTCTAACTGGTAAACTAGATCTGTACCGTCTGTTAGTGATTCATCACCTTTAAACCCAATACGTGAGGCATTTGAGTTTAATTTAAGACTGTCATCATCTTTCTTCTTTGAATCATCATAATCTGTATTAACATAATCGAGCGTGACAAATGCCTTGCCGTAAACTTGTGGTGCTGCGTGTGCGGCACTGATTGATACAAGTGCCAATGCTGACACCAATGCAACCTTTTTCATAACAATCTCCAAAATCTTGAAAGCGGATTAAAATATCTTATGGTTAGACAAGTGGTTATTGCCCATTAACAAAACTATTATCAATGGTTGATAGTAGTAATTTACTGTCGCCATTGTGACTAAGTTTTATTACAAAATAATGAATTTTTTAACAAAAAGTTGCAAATTGATTAGAAAAGGAAGAATTGCTTACAATGGCTGATGAAAAAAGCCATTCATTGGTTCAATGAATGGCTAAAACCATAAACAAAAATTTAAGAATGAAAAGTTTGAGTAAATATTTAAGCGTTCTGGTTTTTTAAGTCAAGACGTGCTTTATGTAGTAAAGGCTCAGTATAGCCACTCGGCTGCGTAGTACCTTTAAAAATCAAGTCACGAGCGGCGTTATACGCATAGGTATTATAGTCATTTGCCATTGGAATATACGCAGGATCATCTTTGCTTTGTTCATCGACCATTTTTGCCATGCGTTGTAGCACATCATCGACTTGCTCTGGCGTGACGATGCCATGCTCAAGCCAGTTCGCCACATGTTGACTAGAAATTCGCAAGGTTGCTCGGTCTTCCATCAATGGCACATTGTCAATATCGAGTACCTTTGAACAGCCCACGCCTTGGTCTACCCAGCGAGCGACATACCCAAGAATGCCTTGAATATTATTTTCCAGTTCTTTGGTTTTTTCTTCATCTGACCAGTTGGTAGCTTTTGCCAATGGGATATGTAAAATATCGTCCAGCTTGGCAGGCTCACGGTCTTTGATGGTATCAAGCACGTCCATGACGTTGGTTTCGTGGTAATGCATGGCGTGTAAGGTCGCACCAGTAGGTGATGGTACCCAGGCACAGGTCGCTCCTGATTTTGGATGGTTTGATTTGGTGGCCACCATCTCTTTCATGTTGTCAGGCTTTGCCCACATGCCTTTACCGATTTGGGCTTTACCTTTTAGCCCGCATTTGACGCCAACATCGACGTTCCAACGCTCATAGGCATTCAGCCACTCTTCGTTTTTCATGTCGTTTTTTCGCACAAATGCCCCAGCTTTCATGCTGGTATGCATTTCATCGCCCGTTCTGTCCATAAAGCCGGTATTGATAAAAATCACTCGCTCTTTGGCGGCACGGATACATTCTTTTAAGTTTACTGTGGTACGGCGTTCTTCATCCATAATACCGACTTTGAGGGTGTTGGTAGGTAAGTTTAATGCTTGCTCAACCGCCGCAAATAGATCCACGGTAAATTGTACTTCTTCCACGCCATGCATTTTGGGTTTAACAATATACATTGAGCCGGTACGAGAATTTTTTAGCGTATTTTGACCCAACAAATCAGGTAAGCTACACAATGGCGTAATCAAGGCATCCATGATACCTTCATAAATTTCTTGTGGTTTGCCGTCTATCTCGACCAAAATCGCAGGATTGGTCATCAAATGTCCCACATTGCGCAGGAGCATCACCGAGCGACCATGCAAAGTCAATTTAGCGCCATCAGGCGTGGTGTATTCTCTATCAGGGTTCATGGTGCGCGTAGTGGTTTTGCCATTTTTTTCAAACGTATCCGCCAAATCGCCTTTCATCAAGCCAAACCAGTTGCGATAGACTTCAACCTTTTCTTCGGCATCCACAGCAGCAACCGAGTCTTCACAATCTTGAATGGTGGTCACGGCTGATTCCATCAAAATATCTTTAATCCCTGCAGGGTCGTCTTTACCGACATTGCTATTTTTGTCGATTTGGATTTCGGCATGTAAACCATTGTTTTTTAATAAAATACCTGTGGGATTATTTGCCTCACCCGTAAAGCCTACAAATTTTTTGTTATCTTTAAGCTCGGTAGTATTAGCACCTTGCTTGATGACAAGTTTGCCATTTTCCACCCCAAAGCCTGTGACCTCAGCATAGTTACCGCTAGCAAGGGTAAAATGCTGATCCAAAAAATCTTTGGCGTATTTGACCACTTCTGCCCCACGTTTGGGATTATAGCCTTTGCCCTTCTCTGCCCCATTGGTTTCATCAATCACGTCTGTACCATACAAGGCATCGTACAAACTGCCCCAACGGGCATTGGCGGCGTTTAATGCATAGCGGGCATTGCGTACCGGTACCACGAGCTGAGGGCCTGCGATGGTAGCGATTTCATCATCGACATTTTGGGTTTCAATTAAAAAATCCGCACCTTCGGGCACAATATAGCCAATTTCCTTAAGAAATTGCGTATAACTTGCTTGGTCAAAATTGCCTTGTTTAGCAGGATTGTTGGTGTGCCAATCATCAATCTTGGTTTGGATATCATCACGCTTGGCCAATAAAGCTTGATTACGGGGTTGAAATTGTTGGACTATCTTTTCAAAATCTTGCCAATATTTTTCGTTATCTAGGCCTACTACAGGTATGACCTCATTGGCAATAAAATCATAAAGTTGTTTATCAATGGCAAGACTGCCTTTTTGGATACGTTCGCTCATGGTTTTTCCTTATTTTCTCTCATACATTATTAAAGCTGTTTTGATTATACGAGTATCATTTATGAAAATAAAGAAATACAAAGTATTTATTTTATAAATAATAGTTATAGCCTAATTGATGTTATCCACCTATTTTTTTGATAGCTACTTGACAATTTTTGCTAAAATAACCTTTTTAATCGATGCATTGAACTATGATACTTGAAAACTTTGATAACTTTGATGATTTAGACCAACTTGCCGCGATTGACCTAGACAAAGACAATTGTGTGCATCATCCAAAAGTGGTAAATATCGCCCCTGTACTTAAGTTTTTGGGCGTTGAAACTTCTGATAAATGGTTGCAAGCTGCGATGGCAGATTTACCGACTATTATCCAAGACCATGCCAACTGCGAAAAAAAGGCAGCAGGTACAGCGATGAATCTGATTTTTCGCTATATGTCGCACACCGAATTGCAACTAAAACTGGCTCAATTGATTCGTGAAGAAATGCTACATTACGAGCAAGTGATGGGGCTGATGGCAGAACGAGGACAGGTTTGGCAACATATCCCTGCGGGACGCTATGCAGCAGGGATGCTCAAATATAAACGCACCTATGAACCGCAAGCCATGATAGACACGTTAATTATCGGGGCGTTTATTGAGGCGCGCTCGTGTGAGCGGTTTGCTGCGTTGTCAAGCGTGCTGTCGGATGAACGATTGGCAAAATATTATCGCTATTTACTTAAATCTGAAAGCCGACATTTTGAAGATTATTTACAGTTGGCGCAAAGTATTAGCGATGAACCAATTGAGGCACGTGTAGCATTTTTTCGACAAGTTGAAAATGAATTAATTAGCACACCCGATGATGAACTACGGTTTCATAGTGGTGTACCGCGTTGGCTTTTATAGCGTCACTATCATAATTATAAGCATTGCATAAACGCAGGAACAAAAAAGACAGCATTACGCTGTCTTTTTCAAATTGCCGATTGGTCGTCATTCACTTCCGGGATGCGGCACAGATCCATCAGGATTTAATGTACGTTTTTGGGCATTTTCAGGCGATGCATAAAGATTGTGCTCATTGATTTCAGCGCTTTTTGGTGTATCATCTAATACTGTAAACTCATTGACATTATCATCAAATGCCTGGCCAATTTGATTGCGGCGATCCGCATATTCTGCAGGTTTATCCCCTGTTTTTACATGGACGGATTGTTGTTGGATGTCCGAATTTACTAAGTCATTTTTATCAGGTAAGGTCATTATCATTCTCAATAGCTTGTTATAAATATTTTGTTATGCCAATCCAATATTATGATTGATCACGAGAGATATCCACACTACCATCGGGTAAAGTATGTAAACCAGAGGTTAGATTATTTGTCTGTTCGATTGTTTGATCTTGTTTGGCTTCTTGGTTATTGCTGACTGGCACGGTATTTTTGGTATCCACAGGCACTTCTGCGGCATCATTTAATGCTTGATTAGCTGTTTGGGGTTTTACTGCAGCTTGAGCAGTGTTATCAAAAATATCAGGCGTCTCCATCGTAGGTGACATACCGGTGGTAATACCATCGCCTGCTTGATGAGTGATACTGTCTTCGACCAAGACAGTTCCATCAGCTGCCTTTGCAGGACGCGTCGGGACTTGAGCAGCAACATTTTCAGTGGGGGTGTCGAATTCTCTTACAATATGACTATTTTTGGCGGTCATCATTCATCCTTACTTATTGTTATTTTTTTAATGGTCTAGGAAGCAATAGTTATTTATCAGTACGTAAACTTTCATCTATAAATGGGGTTGTCTGCTGTTGGTCTAAATCTTGAGGTTGCGTGCTTTTGGCTTGCGCTGCCTGATTTAAGTTATCAGATAGTTCACTTGGATTAACATTTTCAGCAGCTTGTTGTAAATCAGTTTGTTTTAAATCGTTCGATGCCATGTTATGCTCCTTATTACATTTTATTACGTTCAAATAGGCTTATTATTGATGAGTTACTTATCTCATGGTAACAAATTTGCTTAATTTTTCCGCTATGACTCGGTAATTTTGTGTGACACTACTGTGACTAAATAACGATCTGTGTTATCAAGTCTGTGAAAAATACCAATAGAAAAAACGCCAATAGTCTGTCTACTGGCGTTTTAATAACAACGGTAAAACCTTTAAGATTTATTAATGACGATTTTTTGTAGCAAAAATTCTTGAGCTGAAAAGGCGGGTTCACCCTCTTTGGGCTGAATCGCCGTCCAAGTACCTTTAGCATCAAGCTCCCACGCGTTGACGTTGTCTCGTAGATAATTGTGAATGTCTTCTAAAATGCGATTAAATACTGTTGAGTCTTCGATAGGAAATGCCACTTCAACACGGTTAAATAAATTACGTTCCATCCAGTCAGCACTGGCACAATATAGACGAGGTTTGAATTTTTGTTCTTTATCTTTGGTTTTAGTGTCGTCTAGCGAGCCGTTGGCAAAGTAATACACCCGAGTGTGCTCAAGGAATCGACCAACAATCGAGCGAACGCGAATGTTATCTGACACGCCCGCCAACTGTGGGCGTAGACAACACATTGAGCGAGTTATCAAGTCAACTTGTACCCCAGCTTGCGAGGCCTCGTACAGCTTGTCGATGAGTTGTTTTTCGGTCAGAGCATTAACTTTAATAATAATCCGCCCTTGTCGCCCCGCTTTGACATGCTTGATTTCATCATCAATAAATTCTATCAGTTTGTCATGCAAGGTGAAGGGCGCGTGAAGCAGTTTTTGGAGCTTGGCGGGTTTGCCCATACCCGTCAGTTCATTAAAAATCTTATGCACATCTTCGGTAATGGCATCGTTGGCGGTGAACAGCCCATAGTCGGTGTACATTTTGGCATTGCCTGCGTGGTAATTGCCCGTACCAAGATGGACATAACGGCGGATTTTGTCTTCATCCCGTCTGACTATCATCATCAGTTTGGCATGGGTTTTGTAGCCGACAATCCCATACACCACCACAGCACCGGCTTGCTGTAGTAAGTTTGCCACTTCGATATTGGATTTTTCATCAAAGCGGGCGCGTAGCTCAATCACAGCGGTGACTTCTTTGCCATTGCGGGCGGCTTCGGCAAGGGCTTGGACAATTTCAGAATTGGTGCCCGAACGGTACAGTGTCTGTTTGATAGCGAGCACCGCAGGGTCATTGGCGGCTTGGCGTAGCAAGTTGACCACAGGGGCAAAGGCATGAAACGGGTGATGAACAAGTACATCTTGCTTACGAATGGTTTGAAAGACACTTTCATTTTTATCCATCGATTCTCGGCGAAATGGCTTTGGAATCATATGGGTAAAGGGTTGATAGCGTAATTTTGGAATTTTAAAATCGAATAACAGCCGAGTCAGATTGACCGGTCCATTGACTTGATAAAGCTGCTCTTCGCCAAGCCCAAACTCATCAAGCAAATACTCAACGATTGCACGGGGACAATTGGTCGTCACTTCAAGGCGAACTTTCGCCCCAAAGCGGCGGTTTTCCAGTTCACCTTCCAATGCCTTTGCCAAGTCCTCGACATCATCAGATAAATCTAAATCCGCATTACGGGTCAAACGAAATTGATGGCAGCCTGTCACCTGCATACTAGGGAATAACTCGCCAATATGTTCATGAATCACAGCAGTCAGCATGATGTGGTGCTCTTTGCCGCCTGTCAATTCGTTGGGAAGGCGAATCACACGGGGCAGACTACGAGGGGCTGGCACGACCGCTAGGTCAATTTCTCGGCCAAAGCCATCTTTGCCATCGAGGCTGACCATAAAGTTTAGACTTTTATTAACCAGTCTAGGGAATGGGTGGGCAGGGTCAATGCTGATGGGCGTGAGCACAGGTACGACTTGCTCTTCAAAATATTCTTTTACCCATTTGGCTTGTTCGGGGGTCAGTTCGTCGCGTTTAAGATAGCGAATATCTTGCTCGGCAAGTGCAGGTAACAACTCATCGTTTAAAATACGATACTGCTGCGCAACCGCATGATGGGCGATTTCAGAAATATATGACAACACTTTGCTCGGTAACATCCCGTCAATACTGCTTGCCACATCGCCCATTTGCAGTTTTTGCATCAAGCCTGCCACCCGAATTTCAAAAAACTCATCGAGATTTGAGGAAAAAATAATCAAAAATAATAATCGCTCAAGCAATGGATGACGTGGATTGGCAGCTTGGGCAAGTACCCGTTGATGAAACTGCAATAACGACAATTCTCGATTAAAATATAGCTCGCTTGGGTTTTCATTGTACTCAAAAATGTTGGGATAGTGAATGGCTTGTAACGAATCTGTGTTAGCAACCGAAGCTAGATATTCAGTGCTGTTATTTGGCATAACTGGCGGCTGATTGGGAAAATCCGACGACTCAAAAAACGTTGAGGTGACAGTATCATCGGCATTAACGGGTTGTGGTGTGGCGTGTGGCACGGTCATGTCCTTTGTAACTACAGTTTTTAGAAGGGTATTAATCAATAAAAAAATATGTCCATAAAAGGTAAATTTTAGCAAATTGAGTATAATGTAACTTGTTTAATGTTTTATGACAAAGATTTTAAACATATTTTGTCGTTTACCCAGTGTTTTTATTCGCTGTCGGGTAGATCTGCTGCCCCCATACGCCTTAGGATAATTTGGGTCTTGTTCAGCAAGCGGCGGTCATTTTGATGGGTTTCATAATAGCGAGGATTGGGCAACATGGCAATAAGCGAAGCGGCTTGGCGTTTGGTCAAGCGTGCGGCAGGCTTTTGATAGTAATGTTGGGCTGCCGCTTCGATACCATAAATGCCATTGCCAAACTCGGCGACATTCAGATAAGCGGTCAAAATGCGTTCTTTGGTCCACATATTTTCTATCATCATGGTAATCAAGGCTTCTTCACCCTTACGGATATAGGAACGCTGTGGGTATAAAAATAAGTTTTTGGCAAGCTGTTGGCTAATGGTTGAGCCGCCTGCCGAGATAGCCCCGGCTTTTTCGTTTTTCTTGATGGCATTTTCGATGCCTTGGACATCAAAGCCATTATGATTAACAAAATTGGCGTCTTCGCTGGCGATTGCCGCGCGCTTGACATTGACCGAGATTTGGTTATCCTCGACCCACGTTTGGCTTACACTTTCAAAGTGAGCAAGGCGATGCAAAATCATAAACATGCTGTTGTTGATAGGCTGCGTTTTCCAAACGGATAACAGCGCAAATACCATGATGTGAAACGCCACAATCGCCACGATAATGGCAATAATAAGACGTTTTAGCCACCGCATAAAACGGCTACCGCTTGCTTTAGGCGGTGGCAAGGGACTGGCGGCTTTTTTGCGGCGAGGGGTTGGCAAGGCTTGGCTCACGTCAGTTTCCTTTGGACAATAACTAAAATTTAGCGTATTATACCGTTTTTAGCTAGGGTGAAAAATATGCAAACCACAACCCGATATATTGACAGTTCAAAGTCCACGCCCGATTGGCGGCTGTATGGCACGCTCGGCTGTCATCTGTGTGATGAGGCAGAAATTCTGCTACAACAAGCCCAAGCGGTGGCGGATTTTAGTTTTGAAAAGGTCGATATTGCCGATTTTCCCGAAGCTCAAATGCGACAATTTGCTGATAAAATCCCTGTGTTAGTCACACCGCAAAAAACCCTATTTTATCCATTTTCGCTGATGGATATTGTGGCATTAACTCAATAATTTGTGATTTATGACCCGCTGTTACTGCCCCATCAATACCAATCAGCCAAGGAGCACCGATGAAAGATTTAGCCAAAATGACTTGTATCGAAGACCTACGCCAAGTTGCCCAGCACAAGGTGCCGCGGATGTTTTACGATTATGTCGATTCGGGCTCGTGGACGCAGACTACCTATTTTAACAATGAAACCGACTTTGACCGTATCAAACTGCGGCAAAAGGTGCTACGCAATATGGATGGTCGTAGCCTTGCCACCACCATGATTGGCGAGGCTGTGAGTATGCCGGTAGCGATTGCTCCGACAGGATTTACGGGGATGATGTGGGCGGATGGCGAGATTCATGCGGCTCGGGCTGCCGAAAAGTTTGGTATTCCATTTTCGTTATCGACCATGAGTATTTGCTCGATTGAAGATGTGGCAAGCCATACCAGTCGTCCGTTTTGGTTTCAGTTGTATGTCATGCGAGATAAAGCCTTTATGGCGGATTTGATTGCGCGTGCCAAAGCGGCAAATTGCTCGGCACTCATTTTGACTGCAGACTTACAGCTGCTCGGTCAACGCCACAAAGACATCAAAAATGGCTTATCCGCCCCACCCAAACCCACGTTAGCAAATATCTTAAACTTGATGACCAAGCCGCAATGGTGTCTCAACATGCTCAAAACCAAACGTCACAGTTTTGGCAATATCGTCGGGCATGTCAAAGGCGTGGAGGATATGTCATCGCTTGGGGCGTGGACGTCGCAGCAGTTTGACCCGACGTTAAGTTGGGATGATGTAGCTCGCATCAAAGACTTATGGGGCGGCAAGCTGATTATCAAAGGTATTCTTGACCCCGAAGACGCTGCCCTTGCAGTACGGCATGGGGCAGATGCGATGGTGGTTTCCAATCATGGCGGACGTCAACTCGATGGCGCAGCGTCCAGTATCTCGATGCTGGCTGATATCGTACAAGCGGCAAAAGCTGAACAGGGCACTCATGCAAAAAGCTGCGAAATTTGGCTCGATAGCGGGGTGCGTTCGGGGCAAGATGTGCTAAAAGCCATTGCGTTAGGGGCAAAAGCGACCATGATTGGGCGGGCATTTTTGTATGGGCTGGGGGCGTATGGCGAGGATGGCGTACGCCGTGCGCTCGAAATTATCCGCCATGAATTGGATATTAGCATGGCTTTTGGCGGTTATACCGATGTGCAGACGGTCACAGACGATATTTTAATCAAAGGCACGTATGAGGACTTGCTCACGCGCCCGTTTCTCATTCGCGAGCGGGTTTAGGTCGGTGAACTTCAACAGCTGACCCACCATAAATAAGCGTTCCACCGATTCATCGATTTTTGCCGCCATGATAAAATCATTGCGGCATAAACCTATAATATAACGCGACTATATTATTATCGCGACCTTGCGCCACTTAGTCAAATCTGTGGATGTCAGCACGCTTAGTTTTAGTGTCAAGCTTTTCTGACGGTTAAAATTTGCTCACTGCGCCCAAATGCCCCTTGGCTGTCATGTAAAATACTACTGGTGAGCCCCACGCCATCATTTCCAAGCTGTTGGACAGTTTGCAAGCCAAGCCAACCCCCCACAGGTAAGCGGTGCAGATGAATTTGTAAATCCAAATTCGGGAATAGCCACTTGATATAATTGGGTTGATAAATACGCGGCACAATGCCATTGGCAGAATCGACCAAGCCCATCAAATGCACAAAGTCTGAGGTGGGCATAACTTCGCCATGTTCTTCGACCATCTCAACATCAGTATTTACCCACACGATACCTTTACCCGCTTGGATATGAGGATCGGCTTTAAGATAAATACTGTTGATAAAACCACCACCCCAATGCCTCATACCGTCCCAATCGGGATAATCGTCGGGCTGCCCGATGCTGTTGTCCTCTAACCCTGCGACCTCGCTAGTATCGCTGGTTTGCATTCGCCATGCCCGAGCCACGATGCAGGTTTTGCCACTCGCTTGCATGGTTGCTTCAATCAGTTCAATGGTACGTCCGCCACGAATGACTTGGGTGGTAATGCTAAACTCACCAAAATGAATCAAGCCAAAAATATCGAGACTGATACGTCCGATTCGCATATCCGAGCGCGGCATAAATCGCTCAAGTTCGTAAGTCAATACGCCTGTGGAAGCCGCCATGTGTTGTTCGTGTGCATTCCATGCCCCTTGTGAGGGTAAGTTACAGCGATAATGGGCGATACTAATCTGTGATTTTTGGGTGGGTTGGCTTTCTCGACTAATAAGGGTATAAAACGTGGATGACATATCATGTCCTTATGAATGGTGTGGTTGATGATTAGTTTTTGTCAGTTAACGAGTTTAACAACCTCGATTAACATACAGGGTTTATTAATATCAAAAGTATGAAATTTAAAATTTTTGTTGAATTGACTATCCTGTTTTACCATTATGACACTCTCGTACTTTTGTAGCGTGAGCGTTTGGTTTGCTATGCTGACTATAGTGTCATCTTCAAGACTTAACACCACCACCGTATCGGCTTGACTGTTAACGGTTTGCGGTCTTGCCAGCCATTGCAAATTTGCATCAAACCGCTGTGGGTCGTATATGACATTGAGGTCACGAATCGCCCCATCAATTAACCTCGAATCCACCTCGCTTGCGCCATCGAACACGATGACGTCAAAGGTTTTGACCGTCATGTCATGGTGTTTATCAATATTAAGGTGCATGCCCGCCCCATCGATAACGGCTAATAATCTCGCTTTATGGTTAAAAAGTGAAAACGCGCCATTGCTTGTGACATCCGCCATCGAGATGCGATAACCAAAGTCATCTAAAGAATGGTTTCCATCCTTGTTTAAGCGGTCTTGCACTATTTCGTAGGTGATGCCTAGTCCATTTTTCCATGGCATTTTTTTATAGTTGGCAAGGGTCAATTTATTCATACGATTTTCTCTAAAAGTCGTCCAGCAAAACAAGGTATAATGCCCTATCCTAACACAAATTTTTTTAATATATTGCATAAAAAAGACACGAATATGACTGACCAAATCCCCACCGCCCTGCTACCCACCGATCACATTGACACCACTCAACCGCCGTTTATCCTTGTCGATGGCTCGTATTACATGTTTCGCACCTTTCACGCCATCAATAAAGACATGCAAAACGCGTCTGGGCTACACACCAATGCTATTTTTGGCACCCTTAAAGCCCTAAATAAACTGATTAATAGCTACCAACCCACGCACATGGCAGTCGCCTTTGATACCAAAGCCCCGACCTTTCGCCACGAACTAAGCCCAAGCTATAAAGGCGACCGTCCCGAAATGCCCGCCGAACTTGCCGAGCAAATCCCTTACATTCATAAAATGATTCAAGCCATGGGCATTCCGCTACTCGCCATCGAAGGCGTGGAAGCCGATGACATTATCGGCACGCTTGCCCACCGTGCTTGCCTAGAAGGTCATCATGTGATCATCTCGACCGGTGATAAAGACATGTGTCAACTGGTCAATCCGTGTGTGGTGGTCGAAAACAGCTTTGATGACAAACGTTATGATATCGCAGGTGTCAAACAAAAATTTGGCGTTGAACCGCGCCAGATGATTGACTTTTTGACCCTTAAAGGCGATGCCTCCGATGGGATTAAAGGCGTAACGGGGGTAGGTGATAAAATAGCGGTCAAATTGCTAGAACAGTATGACAGCGTGGACGGTATTTTAGCCAATATTGACAAACTAAAAGGCAAACAAAAACAAACCTTTAGCGAAAGTAAAGACAGCATCGCCCTTGATAAACAACTGGCGACTATTGTCACCGACTTAGATATCGTACCAGATTGGGAAAGCTTACGATTGCCGACTGACCCAAGCTTTAACCTAGAAGAAAAACGGGCGATTTTTACCGAATTGGGGTTTAAAAGTGAACTAAAATCACTTAATCACCCCTTTCATCCTGCCAATCAACCCAGCTTTGGTGAACACAGCGCTAGCGACAATCAGCCCAACACCACGACAACTGCTATTAGACCCAGCCGACATGGCGATACGACTAAACAATGGCACACCGTGACCACGCAGGCGGATTTTGACACCCTTCTGCAACGGTTAGAAACTGAACCGTATTTTGTCCTAGATACCGAAACCACCGATGTGAACTGGCAACATGCCCAGCTTGTCGGTTTGTCTTTCGCCCTGCAATCGCATGAAGCCTATTATGTCCCAGTTGCGCATATTGATGAAATAGGGCAGCCAATCGAACAGCTTAATCGTGATGAGGTTCTGGCAAAATTAAAACCAATTTTGGAAAATCCGAATATTGGTAAAATCGGTCAGCACTTAAAATACGATGCCCATGTTTTAGCCAACCATGGCATTGATTTGAATATCAGCTACGCCAACTGGGAAATGGATACCATGCTCGCTAGCTACATCATCAATGCAGTTGCCACCCGTCACGGTATGGACGATCTTGCCCGCCACTATCTGCACACCCAAACCATCACCTTTGAAGATGTGGCAGGTAAAGGGGCAAAGCAAATTACCTTTGACAAAGTCCCACTACAAACTGCTAGCGACTATGCGTGTGAAGATGCCGATATCACCTATCAATTGTTTGAGTTATTTAGTCAAAAACTGCGAGAAGAACCCAACAACGGCAAGCTGCTGCATGAACTTGAAATCCCGATCGCCCAAATCCTATGCCAGATGGAAGCCGATGGTATCTTGATTGACAAGGCGTTTTTGGGTGAGTTATCGGCACGTTTTGATGACAAAATTCAATCACTCGAAAAAATTGCCTTTGAACAAGCGGGCGAAAGCTTTAACCTTGCCAGCCCAAAACAACTGGGCGAAGTGCTATTTGACCGGCTGGGTATCTCTGGCGGCAAAAAAACCAAAACAGGCCAATATTCTACCAGTGAGGCGGTGCTTGCCACCATTGACCACCCGCTTGTTGAAACGGTGCTTGAACATCGCAGTTTATCCAAGCTAAAAAGCACTTACACAGACGCACTTGCCAATGTGGCAGACGGCAATGACCGTGTGCACACCAGTTACCATCAGGCATTGACCACCACAGGACGTTTATCGTCCACGGAGCCAAATTTACAAAATATTCCGATTCGCACCGATACGGGGCGTTTGATCCGTCAAGCCTTTATCGCCCCACCCAATCGGGTGATTTTATCAGCCGACTATTCACAAATTGAGCTTCGCTTAATGGCTCACTTTGCCAATGACCCAGTACTGATTCGCGCGTTTAATGAAGGGCATGACATTCACCGAGCCACCGCCGCTGAGATTTTGGGCAAGGCGTTTGATGACGTAACTAGCGAAGAGCGTCGCCAAGCTAAGGCGGTGAACTTTGGGTTGCTGTATGGTATGAGTGAGTTTGGACTGGCAAAACAGCTTGGCTTAACCCGCCAAGAAGCCCAAGACTATATTAAGCTGTATTTTGCCCGTTATCCCACTGTGCGAGCCTATATGCAAGCCACCCGACAAGAGGCACAAACTCAAGGCTATGTTACTACGATTTTGGGTCGCAAGCTTTATACCCCCGATATGCAGCACCCCAACCGTACGGTGCGTCAAGCTGCCGAGCGCGCCGCCATCAATGCCCCGCTGCAAGGCAGTGCCGCTGATATCATCAAACTTGCCATGATTGCGGTGAATGACGTCCTACCAAAAGACAATGCCAAAATGCTGTTGCAAGTGCATGATGAGTTGGTGTTTGAAGCGGATGAAGATAAGGTCGATGAAATTGCCAAGTTGATTAAAAACGCCATGCAAGATGTGCTATCGAAAACAGCGCAAGAGAAAGGCTGGCATGTGAATTTTGCCGTGCCTTTGGTAGTTGAAGTGGGTATTGGCAAGAATTGGGATGAAGCCCATTAGCGTTGATGATTTGAATATAAAAAGGGACGTTGCCTTACGTCCCTTTTTTAGCTTTACAAGTTTGCGATTATTTTTTGGCCGCTTCGACTTGTATATTAAGTTTGACTTTTTTCATGCTATCTAAATCGGTAGCGGCATTCATGCCCCATTGGGTGCGGTCGATGGTGGTTTCAAAGTCGCCGCCGCAAGTATAGGCTTTATTGCGCGGATTGGTGTAACAGTTAAATTTGGTCGCCGTCAAGGTTACGGGGTGTGTTTGCCCTAATAACGTAAGGTTGCCCATGATTTTATTGGGTTTATTACCTTTAAACTGCCATTTGGTCGATTGAAAGCGAGCGGTTGGGTATTTTTCAACATTAAAAAACTGCTCTGCCATCACATCTTCGGCAAGTTTTGGGAAGTTAGTCTGTAAGCTTTTGATAGGAATAGTAATATCAACCGAGCCTGTTTTGGCAGTTGGATTATACTCGATGGTTCCGGTAAGTGAGCTAAAATTGCCGCGATTGGTACTGGTGCCCATGTGGTCAATGGCAAAATTGGCACTGGTGTGGGCAGGGTCGATGGTATAGGTGTCGGCTTGCGCCAAAGTGGCAGCGCTTAGGGCAATTGCCAAACTGGTAAGGATGGAAAATTTTTTCATTAGTGGTTCCTTAATAAATAATCAATAAGCTTGTTAAAGCGTTCAATTTAATTTCTCATACACTTTATAGTTTACTTAATATTGCGTGAATAATTTTAACTACTCTTTATCACTGATTATGCTAGTTTTATGTAAATGATTGTTGGTATTTATCGGGGAGCTTTTAAAATTTTGTCGCTTAGTGCTAGCCTTTTATACAATGATTTTATCTAAACGCTTCCCTATTTTTATGTGAAAAATTTGGATGAGACTTGGGCGTTTGTACAAGAGGAAAATTATAAGTTCACAGATTTTGCATGTTTTTTAATTTCGATGATTTCCGTATTTTGTTTTTAGAGCGATTGTGACGGCTTGGTCTTCGAGTGAAATTAGGTCTGTGTTGGCGTATTGGGCAAGTCCACCTGTACGAGCAAGTTTTTTGGCTCGGATTTGGTTGGCGGTTAGCTCGGTTGTGGTTAGCTCTTTTTCGACATTAGCGGATAATTGGGCAACAAAGCGTTGAAAGGCTTGGGCAGGTTGTATGCCAAGCTGTTGGCAGGCTTGAATGAGACGGGTTGCGTCACTACCTGTGATCTCAAAATGTAGAGATTGGTTTATCATTTCTCAATCCCATTAAGGTTAATAGCTTGTTTTATTAGGCTCATAATGTACTCTAAATCTTTCGTATCTTGCACAAATATTTCATAATCACCATTCCCCCAATGACCAATATTAGATACATCTTTTGCAAGGTTTTTAGGGTCATCTAACTCGCCAGCCTTAAGGTTAATCCACAGTTTTAGCGACTTTTTCTGAATATGAATATCTACAAAGTTATACTTTTTCTTAAACGCAATATAAAGTTTGCGATAATCAACAATAACATCATCAGATAAATTTAAAATTGCCGTTTTAAACGCTTCATAAAGTTCTTGAATATCATCAGATTTATCATTTAGATGATAGGCTTCATCATAAGTAATAATTTCTTTGGCAACTTTTGCAATATCACTATCCGCTTCTACCGTTTTTATTTGCTTTATACTTGGGGCAGAAGATGATTTTTTGATTGGATTAAGAACAACAATATCATTCTCAAATCGTTTTATTTCCCAAAGCTCAATCGCTAAATCTTTAAAATTAGATGATTGCTTTTGAAATTGTGTAAATGATGGCGATACGAACATTACTCGACTTTGCGACCAATCTACGTCATTTCTTTTTAAGGTGCTATTTTGCGTTTCATTATATTCAACAATAAAATCCGATTTATACTCAAGCATTAAATTTAGATAAGAAACACCTTGGTCAATTACGCTAAAATTCTTATCTCTTTTATATTCAATAATTACAAAAGATTTGGTTTCGTGGTCAAAAGCCAAAGTATCAATTCGATTACTTTTTATAGTAAATTCTGATTTTATGAATTGTAAATCAGTCAAATTATTTAAATTTTGCTCAAAAAGTATCTGAATATCTTTTTCTAAAGCAAACGGCTTTTCAGTTAAATCGGTTAATTTTCCTAACTTATTTTGATAAAGAAACATTTTACATTTTCCAAAGATAAAAAAAGCCACCAGAAATAAATCTGATAGCTTTTATTCCCACTAAATCGCCTTTAACTGCTCAATTTGCTTATGCATTTCTGCTAGTTGCGTATCCATCTCCACCAATTTTGCCTTTTCAGTTTCCACCACATTGGCAGGGGCTTTATTCACAAACGCCTCATTCGACAGCTTACTACGCAGACTTTGCGCAGATTTCACCAATTTTTCTTGGGCTTTGACAAGGCGATTTAGCTCCGCCGTTGGGTCAATCAAGCCTTTCATCGGCACTAGCACCTTCATCTGCCCGACCATGCTCGATGATGATAACGGCACCTCTTCACCGGCTTTGACAAGGGTTAGCGTATCGACTTTGGCAAGGGCTTTAAACTGATTTTCGATACGGCTTAGACGGGCAGTTTCCTCCTCACTGATATGCTCAAGCAGGACAGGCAGACGCACCGCATTGCCCAGTTTCATCTCACCGCGGATGTTACGAATCGCCCCAATCAGCTCTTGTAGCCAAGCCATATCGCTTTCGGTCTGAGGGCGAATCTCGGCATCGTTGGCTTGCGGGAAGTCCGCAATCATAATGCTGTCAGCAGTTTTACGATTAAGTAACGGAGCGATGGTCTGCCAAATGCTCTCAGTGATATACGGCATAATCGGATGGGTAAAGCGCATGGCGACTTCAAGGCAGTTGAGCAGCACATAGCGGATTTGGGCTTTACGCTCAGCACTCACCGATTCATCGTTTAGGCTCGATTTGGCAAGCTCGACATACCAGTCGCAGTATTCATTCCAAATAAACTCATAGATATCTTGGCTCACCAAATCAAAACGATACTGGCTCATGTGCTCATGGATGGCTTTCACCGTGGAGTTTAGACGGCTCATAATCCACTGCTCTGGCAATTCCCACAACTCGGTATTGGCGGTTTTGTCGATGTTTAGCGCATTGCCATCTTTATCGACGCAGTTCATCAGCACAAAACGAGTGGCGTTCCAAATCTTGTTACAAAAATTGCGGTTGCCTTCCATGCGTTTCATATCAAAGTTGATATCACGCCCTGTACTGGCAAGCGACGTAAAGGTAAAGCGTAACGCATCGGTGCCAAAGCCTGCAATGCCTTCGGGGAATTCTTTGCGGGTGTCTTTTTCGATTTTACTGGCTTGTTTGGGGTTCATTAAGCCTGTGGTACGTTTGGCAACCAACGTTTCTAAGTCGATACCGTCGATAAGGTCGATTGGGTCTAGCACGTTGCCTTTGGATTTTGACATTTTTTGCCCTTGCCCATCCCGCACCAAACCATGTACATACACTTGTTTAAACGGTACTTGCGGGTTGCCGTCTTTGTCCTTGATAAAGTGCATGGTCAGCATAATCATACGAGCGACCCAGAAGAAAATAATGTCAAAACCTGTGACCAACACGCTGGTTGGGTGAAAGGTCTTTAACGCTTGGCTATAGTCATCAAAATTTATTTCGCCTTGCCAATCAAGGGTGCTAAACGTCCAAAGCCCTGAGCTAAACCACGTATCGAGTACGTCATCATCTTGGCGAAGTGTTACGCTATCGGCAAGGTTATATTTTTGGCGAACTTCCGCCTCATCACGGGCGACATAGATATTACCCGCCTCGTCGTACCACGCAGGGATACGATGCCCCCACCATAGCTGACGGCTGATACACCAGTCTTGAATATCACGCATCCACGACATATACATATTTTTATATTGAGCAGGGACAAACTCAATACGCCCATCTTCCACCGCCTCGATAGCAGGTTTTGCCAAGGGCTCGATGGCGACATACCATTGGTCGGTCAGGTACGGCTCGACGATTTCGCCACTTCTATCGCCTCGTGGGGCTTTGAGGGCATACGGTTCGATTTTATCCAGCCAGCCTTCATTTTCGGCTTGCTCGACCAGCTGTTTACGAGCGTCAAAACGTGCCTTACCAGCGTACTCATTTGGCGTGGTCTCAAGCGTTGGCTCACGTTGCTGTAAATCGGTAAAAATCTGTAGTTCGGGTAAAATTTGGGCGTTTTTATCAAAGATATTAATCATCGGCAAATTGTGGCGTTTGCCCAGCTCATAGTCGTTAAAATCATGGGCAGGGGTGATTTTGACCACGCCGGTACCGAAGTCTTTTTCGACATAGGTATCTGCCACCACCGGCACGACACGCCCTGTAATTGGCAAAGTCACGGTTTTACCGATTAAATGGGCATAACGCTCGTCGTCGGGATGGACGGCAACAGCAGTATCACCAAGCAAGGTTTCGGGGCGAGTGGTCGCTACCACGACATAATTTTTGCCATCTTTGGTGGTCACATCCTTGTCGGTAAAAAAGTATTTAAAATGCCATAGCGAGCCTTGCTCATCGTGGTTTTCCACTTCAAGGTCAGACAGGGCGGTTTCTAGCTTGATATCCCAGTTTACTAAGCGTTTGCCCCGATAAATCAAGCCGTCATCGTACAGACGTACGAACACTTCTTTGACTGCATTTGACAAGCCGTCATCCATGGTAAAGCGTTCCCGTGACCAATCCACCGAACTGCCTAAACGGCGGATTTGGCGGGTGATGTTGCCACCGCTCTCGCTTTTCCATTCCCACACCTTTTCAAGGAATTTTTCCCGTCCTAAGTCATGGCGTTTGATGCCTTGGGCGTTGAGCTGACGTTCGACCACCATTTGGGTAGCGATGCCTGCGTGGTCAGTACCCGGTTGCCACAGCGTGTTGTCGCCCAGCATACGGTGATAGCGGGTCAGCGTGTCCATGATGGCGTTGTTAAAGCCATGCCCCATATGCAGTGAACCTGTGACATTCGGTGGTGGCAAGGCAATCGAAAAAGACTTTTGTTTATCATAAGTCGGCTGAAAATAGCCGTGTTGTTCCCAATTTTGGTACATGCCGTTTTCGATATCGGCAGGATTGTAGGCGTTTTCTAAGGTTTTTAAGGCTTGGGCAATGGGATTGGCTGTTTCGTTGTTCATAGATGTCATAAGGTTTCAACTTTAACAATTAAAGGAAGATGATTAAAAAAGGTAATTGAGCGATTTTACCGTAACTAGGCAGTTTTATAAATGTTTTGGCAAAAAAAGGGCAAGAAAAAAGCCAAAGTGGCGTGCTTCGGCTCTTTGCATTGAACGACCGTCAATTTATTGCATCACCCCAGGAATCGGATTATCCAAGATACTTTGCGTTTGTTTGGCACGAAATTCGCTTACCTTTTTGGCAAGGTTTTCATCACTGATAGCAAGTATTTGAGCCGCAAGCAATCCAGCGTTATATGCCCCTGCCGTACCGATGGCAAGCGTGCCGACTGCCACGCCTTTTGGCATTTGTACGATGGACAACAAACTGTCCCAACCGCTTAAAATTGACGACTTAACAGGCACACCCAGCACCGGCAAATCCGTTTGACTGGCACACATACCCGGTAAATGCGCCGCCCCGCCCGCCCCTGCGATGATCATGTGTAAACCACGCTGTTTGGCGGTTTTGGCATATTCAAACAATCTATCAGGCGTGCGATGCGCCGATACCACTTCACATTCAAACGGTATGCCAAAATCACTTAACACTTGGACGGCGTGTTGCATGGTTTCCCAGTCAGATTGACTGCCCATGATAATGCCGACTTTGGCTTGACCTTCGGGGGATACAATAGGCGGGGGTAATAGCGTTGACATGGGTAACATCCTTGTCGCAATAAATTAGCAGTTAAAAAATAAATGAGGTAAAATAAAAAAACGTGCAATCAATGCACGAATTTTTGGGATAAAAATTACTATACCATGAAAAAATTAAATAACCTAGCCTATTTAGTGATAAACTTCAGCAAGCTTTGGTTAGGAACACGATTTAGTAGTTCGACTTTTTAAGCGTAAACGTCAATTTATCAAGCAATCGATAAATCGTATCTTTTAATTGGTGTCGATGCACCACTTGATCAACCACGCCATGCTCTGCCAAAAACTCCGCCCGCTGAAACGGCTCATCGAGCACTTCACGCACGGTCTGTTCAATCACTCGCTTGCCCGCAAAACCAATCATGGCTTTGGGTTCTGCCAAATGAATATCACCGAGCATGGCAAGACTTGCGGTCACGCCACCATACACAGGATTGGTCAACACCACGATATACGGCACGCCTGCCAAATGCAAGCGCTCAATCGCTGCAGCGGTGCGAGCCATTTGCATCAATGACAATAGGCCTTCTTGCATTCGCGCCCCACCCGAAGCGGCAAAGCATACTAACGGCTTTTTATCTTTTAAGGCGGTTTGGGCAGCCAATACAAAGCGGTCACCGACCACCGATCCCATCGACCCGCCCATAAAGGCAAAATCAAACGCACATGCCACGATATCCAAGCCATGCAATGTGCCTTGCATCACAACCAATGCTTCAGTTTCGCCCGTTTTGGCTTTCGCTTCGGTCAGGCGTTCGGGATAGGGTTTGGTATCGACAAAATTAAGCGGATTGCCTGCTTGAAATTCTTGTCCCAATTCACTTTCGACTTGGTCAAAAAACCAATTAAGCCGTGTGCGGGCGGTCATTGCCATGTGTTCATCGCAATGTGGGCAGACGTACTCATTAAAAATCAATGCGGTATTGGTAATCAGCGAGTTACAACTGGGGCAACGTGTGGAAGGCTCGGTTTCTACGGCGGATAAATTGGGAGTTTGGCGAGGTTTGACCGTTGCTAACGGGCGAAACAGCCAAGTATTTTCTAAGGTTTGCCCTTGATTTTGAGCTTGGGCGGTGGCATCGGTAGGCGTGGTAGTAGCCATGACAAATCCTTGTTATTATTAGAAAAGTATTTTAAGTTTACAATCATAAACTCAAAATTTATGGCTTATGCTAACCGATTTTAAGGAAAATTTCTATGCTTACGAAAAATAAGGACGTGTTTACTACGCCCTTATACAATACCAATTTGTATTAAATCTCGTCAATCGCCTGTCTTAGTTCATCCATTTTTGCCAAAATAGTGGCTTTGGCGGTGGCGATTTTGTTGCTATCTGTGCCGACATCAGCAAAGTTTTTAACCAGTTCACTGCCCACAATCACCCCATCGGCATACTGCCCCACCGCTTTAGCTGATACCCCATCTCGAATACCAAAGCCCACGCACACAGGTAAGTTTGTTTCGGCTTTAATCGCTTTGACGTGCTCGCCCACATCGTTAGCGTCTAACGCCTTTGAGCCTGTCACGCCTTTGACCGACACATAATAAATAAAGCCACCACCATGTTTTAGCACTTGTTCACGACGCTCGGGCAAGGTCGTTGGGGCAAGCAAAAAGATTTCATTCATACTTGAATTAGCAAGCTTTTGGGTAAAATCGCCCGCTTCTTGCGGTGGTAAATCGACCATCAACACGCCATCAATGCCCGCATCTTCACATAGCTTAATAAAGTTATCATAACCGATGATTTCAATCGGATTAAGATAGCCCATCACCAAAACGGGCGTGATGGTATCAGTTTGGCGAAATGCTTTGACCATGTTAATGGCTTGGCGGGTGCTGGTACCGTTTGCCAATGCTCGCTCACCCGCTAGAGCGATAGTTTCACCGTCTGCCATCGGGTCGGAGAATGGCAAGCCGACTTCGATAATGTCCGCTCCATGTTTGACGAGGTCATGAAGTAAATCGACGGTGACAGATGGGTTTGGGTCACCTGCCATGATGTAGGGAATTAGGGCTTTTTTGTTTTGCGCTTTGAGTTTAGCAAAGGCGGTTTCAATTCGGGTCTGCATGATTTTCTCACTTTAATTTTAATCACTCATTCTTTGTTTTAATGCTCGCATTTTAACAACAGCGTTATCAAAATCTTGTTTTGCTTGAGCAATAATTTTCTCTATTTCCAATCGTGTTTCATCATCAATTTGCGATAATTCGCCTTGATCTTGCCAAAATCTAATTTTTTCACAACGCTTTTCAAAAATAACATTGGGAAGACCTTTGCATTTTAACTTCAGGAAATCTAACCAATACTGTTCTCTTTTTTCGTCCCCATTACAAATATTACAGGCTAACGCAAAGTTGTAAATATCGTTCTTCCCACCGTCGCTAATTGCGATTAGGTGGTCTAAATGACCTTGACGACTACCTTGATCAATATCAGCGTTGCAATAGGCACAACGATTCTCAAAATACTGCCAAATTTTTTGTTTAGCCTTTTGGTCTGGATAGCCATAAATGATTTGTAATAAACTTCGTTGAATCTTATTTTTAGCAATTGATGGTGTAGTGTAAGACATCTATTTAGCCTGCAATTTATCCCTAACCACCATTAACCCAAACCCCAGTAAATTTAACCCATACCAATTGAGCGGATTAGTACTTTTCTTAGCATATCACCATACCAGATTTGATAAATTTTGCATAGATTTTGCAGCGATAAAAATGGCCTAAAACTCGACCATCCCTTCACGCAATTTATCAATCGTTTCTAGCAGCGCTAGCCGCCATTGCCGTACCATATCCACCGACACACTCGGCTGGGCAGAATTTGCCATCACATCTATGATGGGCAAGCGGTTATCAGCGTGTATGTCAGCAAGGGCTAGCGTATCTTTTGGCACAGGTTTATACATAATTTGTTGCCACGCTTGCTCGATTTCTGCCAAAAAATCATGCGCAAGCAAGTTTTGTAAGCGTAGGACTTCCGGTGAAACTTGGGTACGTTGCGCTAGCTGACTTTCGATGTCATGCAATGTCGGATGGGTCAACGTTAAATGATAGTAACGAGCAATCTCTTGCAAAAATGCCAAATAACCACCGTATAGATGCATTAAGGCTGATTCAATATGGGCGTCTTGTAGCTGTCCTTTCGGGGCTTGCTCCGCCAATTGACAATAAATACGAGAAAAATATAACTTTTGATTGGTACGGTCAGCTTGATAACGGGCAACTCGGGTTTTCATGGTGCTCTCTTTATTTTTGATAAAAAAAAGGTCAGTCATGTGACCAACCTTTTTACCATAGATACGATTATTTGCTTTCTTGGTGGAATTCTTCAGCAAATTGGTCTTCAAAGCTCATACCAGCCAATGAATCTGGCACGACAGAATCGGTTAATAACGCATCAAGTACCGCGGTGTCGCTGGTATCACTATTAACTGTTAAGCCTGTGCCTTCTTGACGTTGGGTATGATACGCCAGACCCGTTCCTGATGGTACCAAGCGACCCACAACCACATTTTCTTTTAAGCCACGCAGATCATCAACCTTGCCTGTCACCGCAGCAGCCGTCAACACACGGGTGGTTTCTTGGAACGACGCTGCGGAGATAAAGCTTTCAGTTGCCAATGAGGCTTTGGTAATACCGAGCAGTAAGCGTTCAAATTTGACAGGGAATTTATTTTCGCTATCCAATTTTTTATTGAGTGCCACAATATCGGCATATTCTGCTTGATCGCCTTTAAAGTAGCTTGAATCACCACCTTCGGTAATTTCGACTTTACGCAGCATTTGGCGAATAATCACTTCAATGTGTTTGTCATTGATTTTCACCCCTTGCAGGCGATAAACATCTTGCACTTCATTGACAATGTAATTTGCCAATTCCGTTTCGCCTTTTAAGCGTAAAATATCGTGGGGGTTAGCAGGACCGTCGGCAATTATTTCGCCACGTTCGACCCGTTCACCCTCAAACACGTTGATTTGACGCCATTTTGGAATCAGCTCTTCATGCGCTTCGCCATCATCATTGGTGATAATAAAGCGGTTTTTGCCTTTGGTGTCTTTACCAAAGCTGACCGTACCACTCATTTCTGCCAAAATCGCATGGTCTTTTGGACGGCGAGCTTCGAACAAGTCAGCAACCCGTGGCAAACCACCGGTAATATCTTTGGTACCCGAGGTTTCTTGCGGTACACGGCCTAAAATCGAACCGGTTGTTACCTCATCGCCTTCACGCACCCGAATGATGGTTTGTTGTGGCAAGAAATACACCACTTCTTTGCCATCCTTGGTGTCAAGGATAATCGCAGGACGTAAGTCTTTACCGCTACTTGGACGGTCTTTGGTCGCCAAGATTTCATAAGAACTCATGCCTGTCGCTTCATCGATTTTCATGGTGGCGGTCAAGCCATCGGTAATATCGTTAAAGCGAGCCTTACCCGACACTTCGGTAATAATTGGGTGGGTATGGGGATCCCATTTGGCGATGATTTCACCTGGATTTACTTCTGCGCCATCATTAACCATAATTGACGAACCGTAAGGTACTTTATAACGCTCACGCTCACGACCCAGCTCATCGGTGATACTGATTTCTGCCGAACGTGAAACCACTACCAAGTGACCTTCGCTATGGCTAACCGATTTTAGGTTTTGGAAGCGAACAGTACCGCCTTTATTAACTTGAATACTGTTTTCCACAGCGGCTGAACTTGCTGCACCACCCACGTGGAAGGTACGCATGGTCAACTGGGTACCTGGCTCACCGATGGATTGCGCTGCCATCACACCGACTGACTCACCGATATTAACCCGATGACCACGAGCCAAATCCCGTCCATAACATTGGGCACACACGCCATAAGGCACTTCACAAGTAATGACTGAGCGTACCCATACTTCGTCGATACCATGCTCATCAAGTACTTTTACCCAATGCTCATCAAGCAGCGTGCCTGCAGGAATAGCGACTTCACCTGTTTTATTTGATACCACTTCTTTAGCAGTCACCCGACCCAAGACACGGTCAGCCAACTGTTCAATGATTTCACCACCTTCGATATGCGGCTTCATCAAGATACCTCTTTCGGTATCACAATCGGTCTCAGTAATGACTAAATCTTGTGCCACATCGACCAAACGACGGGTTAAATAACCTGAGTTTGCGGTTTTCAAGGCAGTATCGGCTAGACCTTTACGAGCACCATGCGTTGAGATAAAGTATTGTAATACGCTTAAGCCTTCACGGAAGTTGGCTTTAATCGGTGTTTCGATAATCGAACCGTCTGGTTTAGCCATCAAGCCGCGCATACCTGCCAACTGACGAATCTGTGCTGCACTACCCCGCGCACCCGAATCCGACATGATATAAATCGAGTTAAACGATTTTTCTTTTTCCTCGTTACCTTCGCTATTGATAACGGTGTCTTGCGACAAGTTATCCATCATCGCTTTGGCGATTTGGTCATTGGTGCGTGACCAGATATCAATCACTTTGTTATAGCGTTCGCCTTGGGTCACAAAGCCTTGTTCAAACTGGCTTTCGATTTCACGCACTTCAGCATCGGCAGCTTCAATGATTTTGTTTTTGCTGGGTGGAATGACCATGTCTTCCATACCAATCGATACACCCGATAGAGTCGCTTGGGCAAAACCTAGATACATAAGTTGGTCAGCAAACATGACGCTGTGTTTCACACCCATTTTGCGGTAGCAAGAGTTAATCAATTTAGCGATGTTTTTCTTGGTCATCTCTTTGTTGACTTCATCAAAGCTCATACCTTTTGGCGTGATATTCCAAATCAAGCAACGCCCTGCCACCGTATCAATCATACGCGTGGTTTCACTAGCCTTATTATCGTCATCATAATGGGTTTCGGTGACACGCACTTTGATTTTGGCGTTCACACTCAAATCACCTGTACCTAAGGCACGATACACTTCTTTGACATTGGCAAAGGTCATGCCCTCGCCTTTGGCATTGATATGCGAACGGCTGATGTAATACAGACCCAATACCACGTCTTGCGATGGGGTAATAATCGGCTCACCGTTGGCAGGTGATAAGATGTTGTTGGTTGACATCATCAAAGCACGGGCTTCAAGCTGAGCTTCAAGGGTTAACGGTACGTGTACCGCCATTTGGTCACCGTCAAAGTCGGCATTAAACGCGCTACAAACCAGCGGATGAAGCTGGATGGCTTTACCTTCAATTAATACCGGCTCAAACGCTTGCAGACCTAGACGGTGTAGCGTTGGTGCGCGGTTAAGCAATACTGGATGCTCACGAATGACGCTTGCTAACATATCCCAAACAGCTGGCTCTTCACGCTCGACCATTTTTTTGGCAGCTTTAATCGTGGTGGCGATGCCGTTTTGTAGCAATTTGGCATAAGTAAATGGCTTAAACAGTTCCAATGCCATTTTCTTTGGCAGACCACATTGATGCAGACGCAAGTATGGTCCTACGGTAATCACCGAACGCCCTGAGTAATCGACACGTTTACCCAACAAGTTTTGGCGGAAACGACCTTGCTTACCTTTAATCATATCTGCCAATGATTTTAATGGGCGTTTGTTCGAGCCAGTGATGGCACGACCACGACGTCCGTTATCAAGCAAGGCATCGACTGATTCTTGTAACATCCGTTTTTCGTTACGCACGATGATGTCAGGGGCGTTTAACTCCAATAAACGTTTTAAACGATTATTACGGTTAATCACACGGCGATACAAGTCATTCAAATCTGAGGTGGCAAAACGACCGCCTTCAAGTGGTACCAATGGACGCAAATCGGGTGGCAACACTGGCAAGATGGTCATGACCATCCATTCTGGCTTATTGTTAGAATCACGGAATGACTCAAGCAATTTTAGGCGTTTTGACATTTTTTTAAGTTTAGTCTCTGACCCTGTGTTAGGAATATCCTCACGCAGTTGGTCAATTTCTAAATCCACATCGATGTCACGTAGCAAGTCTTGAACCGCTTCGGCTCCCATTTTAGCAGTGAATTCATCGCCAAATTGCTCTAACGCTTTGAAATAATCTTCATCATCAAGCAATTGGTATTTTTCAAGGCTTGTCATACCAGGGTCAGTGACCACATAGCTTTCAAAATACAGCACACGTTCGATATCACGCAAGGTCATATCCAGCAATAGACCGATACGGCTGGGTAATGATTTTAAGAACCAAATATGGGCTACTGGACTGGCTAATTCAATATGTCCCATGCGTTCGCGGCGTACTTTAGCGGCGGTAACTTCGACACCACATTTTTCACAAATGACGCCTTGGAATTTGCGGCGTTTGTATTTACCACAAAGACATTCGTAGTCTTTGACAGGTCCAAAGATTTTGGCACAAAATAGACCATCACGCTCAGGCTTAAAGGTACGATAATTGATGGTTTCGGGCTTTTTCACTTCACCGTGTGACCAAGATTTGATGGTATCGGGTGAGGCTAGAGAAATTTGAATGCTATCAAACTCTTGAACTTCAGAGTCTGTCGGGCTTTTCATAATATCGAGTAAGTCTTTCAAACTGTTTCTCCATGTGTAAGCCTAACTGTGTGAACACCAATTAGGCTGTGGGTTAATCTTGTAATCTGTTGATAGGGTTAATAAAAGTTAAAGATTAGTTTTTTGTTTTACTATGATCTTTTAGCTCAATATTAATCCCTAGCGACTTAATCTCTTTGGTCAAGACGTTAAATGACTCTGGCATACCAGGTGCCATGTTTTGCTCGCCATCGACAATGTTTTTATACATGCGAGTACGACCTTCCACATCATCAGACTTGACCGTCAACATCTCTTGCAAGGTATAAGCGGCACCGTATGCTTCAAGCGCCCATACTTCCATCTCACCAAACCGCTGACCACCAAACTGGGCTTTACCGCCCAATGGCTGTTGGGTGACAAGCGAGTAAGAACCGGTAGAACGGGCGTGCATTTTGTCATCAACCAAGTGGTTTAGCTTAAGCATATACATATAGCCCACAGTCACAGGACGGTCAAATTGCTGACCAGTGCGTCCGTCAAATAAGACTTGTTGACCTGAGGTTGGCATATCGGCAAGTTCTAGCAAACCTTTGATTTGTTGTTCTTTGGCACCATCAAAAACGGCTGTCCCCATTGGCACCCCAGCACGTAGATTTTTTGACATGGCGATGATTTCATCATCGGTCATGCTATTTAAGTCCACTTGCTCGCCACCGATTTGGTTATAGATTTTATCCAAAAATTCTCGCAAATCAGCAACTGCGGCTTGTTGTTTTAGCATGTTGTCGATTTTGATACCCAGACCACGTGCGGCACCGCCCAAATGGGTCTCAAGAATCTGACCGACGTTCATACGAGAGGGTACACCCAATGGGTTAAGTACGATATCAACAGGATTACCATTTTCATCATACGGCATGTCTTCAATCGGCATGATACGAGAGACCACCCCTTTATTACCGTGACGACCTGCCATTTTATCCCCAGGTTGGATACGGCGTTTAACCGCTAGATAAACTTTGACAATTTTTTGTACGCCATGCGTCAAGTCATCGCCTGCGGACAGTTTGCGTTTTTTCTCAGTAAATTTATCATCAATTTCTTTTTGCTTATCGCTCAAGAATTCAGCGATTTGGCTTAAACGTTCTGCAGTATCTTCTTGGGTTGGCTGAATATCGAGCAACGTCTCGAGCGACATATCCACCATGTTATCTTCAGTTAATACCGTACCCGATTTTAACCCCGCGCCGCCACTGACGGTTTGACCATTTAATAACGAAACGATACGTCCACGAGCCGCATTTTCAAAAATACGTAATTCTTCTTTTAAGTCTTTGCGGTAGCTATCAAGCTGGGCTTTTTCAATCGCTTGGGCACGGCTGTCTTTTTCGACACCATCACGGGTAAAGACTTGTACATCAATGACCGTACCTTTGGTTGAAGACGGTACTCGTAAAGACGTGTCTTTAACATCCGCCGCTTTTTCACCAAAAATCGCACGCAATAATTTTTCTTCCGGCGTGAGTTGGGTTTCCCCTTTTGGTGTCACTTTACCCACCAAGATATCGCCACCTTGGACTTCTGCACCGATATAGACAATACCCGCCTCATCAAGGTTAGCAAGGGCAGCCTCCCCCACATTGGGAATATCGGCGGTGATTTCTTCAGTACCCAATTTGGTATCACGAGCCACACACGTGAGTTCTTGAATGTGAATTGTGGTAAACCGGTCTTCTTTTACCACTCGCTCAGACAATAAAATCGAGTCTTCGAAGTTATAGCCATTCCACGGCATAAAGGCAACCCGCATATTTTGACCCAATGCCAACTCGCCCAAATCCGTTGAAGGACCATCGGCTAAGATATCACCACGAGCGATTTCATCACCAAGATTGACGATAATGCGTTGGTTAATACAGGTGTTTTGATTTGAACGGGTATATTTAATTAAGTTATAAATATCAATCCCCGCTTCGCCCGCTTGCATCTCATCTTCATTAACTTTAACGACGATACGGCTGGCATCCACATCCATAATCGTGCCACCACGTTTGGCGATGACACACACGCCCGAATCCCGAGCCACGTGACGCTCTACACCTGTACCGACCAGTGGTTTATCCGAACGAAGCGTTGGTACCGCTTGACGTTGCATGTTTGAACCCATCAACGCACGGTTCGCATCGTCATGTTCCAAAAACGGAATCAAACTGGCTGCCACAGATACCACTTGGCGAGGTGACACATCCATATGGGTAACTTTTTCAGGTGCCATACGCACAAACTCACCATAATTACGCACTGACACGTAATCGTCGGTCAAATTACCATCTGCATCGACTGGAGAATCCGCTTGAGCAATAACTGTACCCACTTCTTCAATCGCGGATAAATATTCAATTTCATCCGTGACTTTGCCATCGACAACTTTGCGATAAGGCGTTTCTAAAAAGCCAAATTCGTTAGTCTTAGCATACACCGCCAACGAGTTAATCAAACCAATGTTTGGACCCTCTGGCGTTTCAATCGGACAGACACGACCATAATGGGTTTGGTGGACGTCACGCACCTCAAAGCCTGCACGTTCACGGGTCAAACCACCAGGCCCTAACGCAGAAACACGGCGTTTATGGGTGATTTCTGACAAAGGGTTATTTTGATCCATAAATTGTGACAGTTGTGATGAACCAAAGAATTCTTTAATCGCTGCCGCCACCGGTTTTGAGTTAATCAAATCTTGCGGTGATAAATTATCAGATTCGGCATTGCTTAGGCGCTCTTTGACCGCACGTTCCACCCGCACCAATCCAACACGGAATTGGTTTTCGGTCATTTCACCCACCGAGCGGACACGGCGGTTACCCAAGTGGTCAATATCATCTACTTCACCACGACCATCACGGATTTCGATAAGCATTTTTAACACATCAACGATATCGTCATTGGTCAACACGCCACGCTCACGCTGTACTTCTGGATCATTAGTCGGCTCATAGCTACGACCTAGACGGCGGTTAAATTTCATGCGACCCACATTGGACAAGTCATAACGGTCAGCATTAAAGAACATCGATTCAAACAATTTTTCTGCCGTATCAAGTGTGGGTGGCTCACCTGGACGCATCACTTTATAGATTTCAATCAACGCTTCTTCACGGCTTATTGCGGTATCGGCACGCAAGGTGTCAGCAATATAAGAGCCGTGGTCAATGTCGTTGGTAAATAAAATCTCAAACTCTTTTACATCACTGTTACTGATTTTGACCAAGGTTTCGTGGTCAAGCAACTGATTGGCACGAGCGATAACTTCATCATTCCCCACAATATCGCGAGCCAAAATACGCTCATACAAATATTCATCAGGTACAGGCAATTTGGTCATGCCTGCTTGTTCAATCTTACGAATGGCGCGGGCATTGATGCGTTTGCCTTGCTCAACAATCACCTCACCCTCAGGCGATACGATTTCAAATTGCGCCATTTCACCGCGCAAGCGGTCAGCCACGAGGTCAATTTCAAATTGTTCTGCGCCTTTATACACATGAATTTTATCGTAAAAAGCATCAAGAATTTGTTGAGTATCCATACCAATGGCATGCAAAATCACCGTTGCCAACAATTTACGGCGGCGGTCAATACGCGCAAATACCAAATCTTTAGCATCAAACTCAAAATCTAACCATGAACCACGGTAGGGAATAATACGGGCGTTATACAACACTTTGCCACTTGAGTGCGATTTACCTTTATCATGGTCAAAAAACACCCCCGGTGAACGATGAAGCTGCGATACAATCACGCGCTCCGTCCCATTAATTACAAATGTACCGTTTTCGGTCATCAATGGGATTTCACCCATATACACGCTTTGCTCACGAATATCTTTAATCGCGGCTTTTGCATCTTTGTCTTTGGCATCTTTATCTTTGATCACCAAACGAATTTTTACCCGAAGCGGCGCAGCGTAAGTCGAACCACGCATGATACACTCACGCACATCAAATTCAGGGGTGCCAAGATAATATTCAACAAACTGCAACTCAGCATTGCCTGTATGACTTTCAATTGGGAAAATTGAGGTAAAAGCCGCTTGCAAACCGATATTTTCACGACTTTTTGGCTTCTTATTTTCTTGCAAAAATTGCTCATACGAATCGACTTGAATTGCCAATAAATACGGCACATCCATCACAGTCGGCAATTGAGCAAAACTTTTACGAATGCGTTTTTTTTCAGTATACGAGTATGCCATTAAAAGTCCTTAAACATTCAAAGCGTTAAATGCTTACCCAAACGTCAAGAATTTTAATTCTATTTAAAAAATAGAAATCATTAACGATGGAATCAAAAATCGGGTACTAAATTTCTCTAAAATCTAACCCTATAACAGGTGAGACTTTATATAAAAATCAGACTATCATTAGATAGATTATAAAATTTATCAAATGACAAAAACGACAAAAAGCCAAATACCCTATTTTGGTATCTAGCTATTTGATTAATCAAAATAAACTTGATTTTACTACTAGCATGGAGCAAAAGTGTCCTTTTTGTGTGCATCATCTCTGATACGATTTCTGACACGAAAGGTCAAGATTATTATTATATAATAAAAAAACCATCATTGCAATCACAATGATGGTTTTGTATGAACTGGTTAAAACTAACCAAGCCTACTACATACAGAATTATTTTAATTCTACAGTAGCACCTGCTTCTTCTAGTTTTTTCTTCAACTCTTCAGCTTCAGCTTTCGCGACGCCTTCTTTAACGTTTTGTGGTGCGCCTTCAACTAGATCTTTAGCTTCTTTCAAGCCTAAACCAGTGATTTCACGAACCGCTTTAATAACCGCTACTTTCTTATCGCCCGCACCGGTTAATACAACATTAAAGTCGTCTTTTTCTTCAGCAGCTGCAGCACCAGCGTCACCGCCAGCAGCAGGCGCAGCAGCTAATGCAGCCGCTGAAACGCCAAATTTTTCTTCCATTGCAGAAATAAGCTCTACAATTTCCATTACGGTTTTTTCTGCAATTGCATCAAGAATTTCTTGGTTTGATAATGCCATGATATGGTTTCCTAAATAAGTGAATTTTGTTTAAAAATACAAGAATAAATAAAAGCTTGCTGTAATATATAATTAAGCCGCTTCGCCTTCGCCTTGCATTTTGTCGCGTAATGCCGCAATGGTACGTACAAGTTTGCCAGCCGCAGCTTCTTTCATTGTACCCATCAAACGGGCAATCGCTTCGTCGTAAGTTGGTAAGGTTGCTAAACGGTCAATATCTTTAGCAGCAATAAACTCACCTGCAAAAGCGGCGCCTTTAATCTCAAACTTGTCATTGGTTTTTGCAAATTCTTTGAACAAACGTGCCGCTGCACCGGGATGTTCATTAGAAAAAGCAATCAAGGTTGGACCCACAAATACATCATTAAGCACAGCATAATCTGTACCTTCTAATGCACGGCGTAAAAGCGTATTACGCACGATACGCATTTCAACACCCGCAGCACGGGCATCTTTACGTAATTGGGTCATTTTGCCCACGGTCATACCACGGGCATCAACAACAACAGCAGATAGGGCACCTTTGGCAGATTCACTTACTTCAGCAACAATCGCTTGTTTGTCTTGAAGATTTAATGCCATGGGTTGTCTCCATATTATTAATAATTTTAAAATTATTAATAAAGTTTATTTTATAACAAATCGTTAAAATGATTTTCAGACTTGTTACGCTCAATACGGCGGTTACACAGCCATTATGGCTCTTTACCGTTCCGTCTGCGTAGGCTGTGCTTACAATTAAACAAGATAAATGATGATACAATTATCTTGAACCTACGGTCTTAGACAGCACAACCCGTGTGCTGAACTAAATTTAAATACAAGAAGATCTAAAACTCACATTAAGCATTACGGTACGGTACAGGATCAAGATTAATACCAGGTCCCATTGTGCTAGATAAGGTGATTTTTTTGATGTAAATACCTTTTGAGGTTGCAGGTTTGGCTTTTTTCAAATCGCTGATTAATGCGTTGGCATTTTGTTCGACTTGTTCAGCTGAAAAACCCACTTGTCCGATAGTCGTATGAATAATACCCGCTTTATCAACACGGTACTGTGCTTGACCGGCTTTGGTATTTTTTACCGCTTCCGCAACGTTTGGTGTTACCGTACCGACTTTTGGGTTTGGCATTAAGCCACGTGGACCTAAAATCGTACCTAATTGACCCACCACACGCATCGCATCGGGTGATGCAATGACCACATCAAAATCCATATTACCGGCTTTAATGCTATCAGCTAGATCTTCAAAACCCACGATATCTGCGCCTGCTTCTTTGGCAGCATCCGCGGCTGCACCTTGGGCAAATACGGCAACGCGTTTGGTTTTGCCGGTACCTGATGGTAGGTTGGTCGCGCCACGAACCACTTGATCAGATTTACGTGGGTCAACACCCAAGTTAATTGCGATATCAATTGATTCTTTGAATTTTGCCGGTGGCAATTTATTTAAGATTTCAACCGCTTCTGCAAGCGTGTACTGTTTATTTGCATCAAAGCTATCAGCAATGGCTTTTTGACGTTTGGTTAATTTTGCCATGTTACACACCCTCCACGTCAATACCCATAGAACGTGCTGTTCCAGCTAGGGTACGAACTGCCGCTTCTAAGTCTGCTGATGTCAAATCAGCTTCTTTGGTTTTTGCAATTTCTTCAAGTTGGGCACGAGTCACTTTACCCACTTTATTTTTATTAGGCACGCCCGAACCTTTCGCTGCCCCTGATGCTTTACGAATCAAGAAAGCCGCAGGTGGCGATTTCATAATGAAGGTAAAGGATTTATCATTATACACGGTGATTTCAACCGGTACAGGTAAACCCGGTTCCATGCTTGATGATGCGGCGTTAAATTCTTTACAAAACGCCATGATATTTACACCTTTTTGACCCAATGCTGGACCAATCGGTGGAGATGGATTTGCTTTGCCAGCAGGCACTTGTAGCTTGATGTAGCCATCAATCTTTTTAGCCATGAGATGCTCCTAATAATGGGTAATAACGCTAAAATAGCTCCCCGTGATGGTTGCCTTGTTTTGCGATAGTCGAACACATTGGTCAAACATATCGCAAAGTGACAACCTTAAAAATAAAGTGCCATATTATAATGGCATTTTTACTTAGGTAAAGAAAAATTTGCTCATTCTTTACAAAAAAGCCAATTTATTAAAAAATTTAATCTGCTTGCCTACGACTTAGTTAATTTTTTCAACTTGTTTAAATTCAAGCTCAACCGGAGTGGGTCGATTAAATACATTGACTGTCAACTGCAAGCGAGATTTTTCGTAATCCACTTTTTCAACCAAGCCTTTAAACTCCGTAAAGGGACCATCGATGACCAGCACTTCCTCACCAGGTTCAAACAAGGTTTTTGGACGAGGTCGATTTTCGTTTTGGTTTAAACGGTTTAAAATCGTATCGGCTTCTTTTTGGGTAATTGGTGCAGGATTTTCAGGCGTACCGCCAATAAACCCCATCACGCGAGGACAATCTTTGACCAAGTGCCAAGTATTGTCATTCATGTCCATTTCAATGAGCACATAGCCAGGAAAGAATTTGCGTTCGCTTTTACGCTTTTTGCCATCTCGCATTTCGATGACTTCTTCGGTTGGCACGAGTACCTGACCAAATGCGTCTTTATATTCGCTACGATTGATACGCTCAATCAATGAACGTTGCACTTGTTTTTCAAAGCCTGAAAATGCTTGCACGATATACCAACGCATAGACGCTATTCCTTATAACATTTTAACGATTTTTATCACGCCAACGGATGAACTTATAGGATCGTATAGGATATCATCCCAATCATTATCTAAAGTCATCTAAGTTTTTGAGTTTATCATATATAAAAACCCACTAAAGTGGGCTTTAAATGATTATCTTAACATATTTAAGCGTTTTTTAACTAAATTTGTGCTGTTTAATAAACTGTCACTCACTCATCTATTAACCAATAATTAAACGAATGACTTGACCAAATGTTGCATCCAACAGCCAAACAAGCAAGGCTAAAATTCCTGTAACAACTGCAACTTGCCAAGTATAGTGTAAGGTTTCAGCTTTTGAAGGCCAAGTAACCCGCCGTAATTCAACCCGTGAATCGAGCAATAAGGTTTTGAATGCACTGCCTTGATTGGTCAATGCCAAGGCACCTAACGCTATGATTACTAAAATAGCAATGATAACAATACGCGTCCAAACGCTGTTTGCAGGTTGCCAATAAGCAGGTAAATATTGATTTACCAGCGTTGCTGCTATTAATGCGATGATGGCAAAAATCCACAGCGCAATATCTTTTGTTGAATGTCGTTTTGCGACTTCAATAGCTGCAGGTTGTTGCATAACGGTTGATTCGTTAGACGCCCTTTCGCCAGTAAGCTTTGCCAGCCGCTTTTCTAGCATATTTTTCATAAGGCTGTCCTGTCTGTGTTACATCACTATACAGATATAAACAACAATGCTAAAAATGGCGGTTGTACCATTTAAGTTAAAATTTTGTTGTTATCGTTACTGAAAAAAATGTGGCAGGCGATGAGGGACTCGAACCCCCAACATTCGGTTTTGGAGACCGACGCTCTACCAATTGAACTAATCGCCTATGTTGAGAGTGTGTATTATAGCGATTTTTTAATTGAATGCAAGGGTTGAATAAAATTTTTCTAGAAAATCGTTGTGAGGCTTATGCCATCATATTGGTCATATTAGGGGCTAAATTTAAGCGGACAAATTAACACAGGATGTTAGGCATTAAAAAATGTTGCTAGGCTGTCCTAACAATCATGTTAAAATAAATTTTTCATTTTTTTATGAGTTTATTTTAGATGCAACAAGCTGCCACGCTCGCTTCCCCAACCCTTCAAAGTTCGTTAAATGATTGGCTGACTTATATTTATCGCATCCATGTATCTGCCATTGATATGGGGTTGACTCGGGTAATCCCTGTGTTTGAAAAATTGGGGCTTGGGCAGACCTCGGCGTATGTTTTTACGGTAGCAGGGACGAATGGCAAAGGCTCAACGACCAGTACGATTGCAGCGATTTGTCAGCAAGCAGGCTATAAAACGGCGTTGTATCAGTCGCCTGAATTGCTTGTGTTTAATGAACGGGTGAAAATTAATGGGCAAATGGTCGATGACCACACGTTAATTGCAGCATTTGATAAGGTTGAGCAAGCAAGGTTGGCATGCAATGTGACATTATCATTTTTTGAGATGACGACGTTGGCAGCGATGGTTATTTTTGCCGAGCAACATTGCGATGTTTGGGTATTAGAAATTGGGCTGGGTGGGCGGCTGGATGTGGTCAATGTGATTGACCCAGATTTGGCAGTGATTACCAATATTGGCATCGATCATGTGGAGTGGTTGGGCGATACCCGAGAAAAAATTGGTATCGAAAAGGCGGGTATCTTGCGAGAGGGTATTCCACTGATTTATGGTGAAATGGATATGCCGAGTACGATTTTGCCTTTGATTGAACAACAGCATGTCACACTGTGGCAGTATGGTAAGGACTATTTTTATCAGTCTGATGATAGGTTAGCCGATAGCGACCTCCAATGGCAACCACAATGGCAATATAGCCATGCAGGTATGACGTTGTCATTGCCATTACCGCAGTTGTCGCTACCTAATACCGCTACGGCGATTTCTGCGGTCTTGGCAAGTGGTTTAGCAATCAGTCCTGTCCACATCGCCCAAGCATTGCCGCAAGTAAGGCTTGCAGGGCGTTTTGACAAACGCACGATGGCTAAGCGGCATTGGGTATTTGATGTGGCTCACAATGAGCATGGTATCCATTTTTTATTACAGCAATTTTTGCCGTATTGGCAACAATATCAAGCCAACCACCCAACCGCCAATTTGTATTTGGTGGTATCAATGTTGGCGGATAAAGATATCGACACGGTGTTTGGTCATCTCAAACAGCTACCGTTTGAAAAAGTCTTGAGTGCCCCAATCGCTCATACTCGAGCCGCAAGTAAGGCATTACTTGAGCAAAAATTATCCCAATACTTTGGCAAAAATTTTGAATTGTATGCAGATTTTAACATACTTGCTGAGCAGGTATTGACCACAACGGCAAGTAATGACTTAATTTTGGTGTGTGGATCCTTTCATACCATTAGTGAGATATTAAAAAGTGATGGATTGAGCCGTTATTTAGACAGTCACTAGTCATCGACTCGCTTGTGTTGATTAAATATTAACAAACTGTTTATAATTTTAATGTTTTGGGCTAAGATGATTGATTAGCTAAAAAATTATGCAAGCGATAATAAACGCTTTATAAACGGTTAAGTCTGATAAGGTTTAAATAAGGTAGTGATACATGAAATTGTCAAAACAGGCATTATTAGGAGGTGGCGTATTGTTAGGCGGCAGCGTATTATTATATGCCACCCTTCACCAAGCCACGATAACCGATCACGCTAAACAAGCCACTGATGCGGTAACTAGCATAGCATCTACGCCCGCTTCACCCAATGTCACCAACGCATCAACGACGCCCTTGACTGCCGATATCCAAACCGAAAAAAACATTTTGGCTCAAAAACAAAAAGAACGTGAGGCACGCGTCGAACAACAAGAGCAAGCTGCCGAACAATACTTGACAGAGCAACAACGTATCGAAGCCGAGGCACTGGCTCGTAGTCGTGCCGAAAATCAACTTTATACCAACGCTCACGCCCCTGCTAGCACCCAAGCCCCTATTGCCCAACCTGTGGTAAAGCCACGTCCCGTGAATGATAATGTCGCAACAGGCACGGAAGATCATAGCACCCAAAATGCGACCCAAGCGGCAACGGTAAAAACTCAAATCGTCCCTACCCCAGTAACAGAACCTACCAAAACACAGATTAACAAAACTAAAACGCCCAAACCCGAAAACGCCAAATCCAACAGCGTAAAAGCAACCGTCCTAACCTCACAACCAGCAAAAGAAAAAGACAAAAGTCGCCCAAATAACTATCAAGTACAGCGGGGGGATGGGCTTATTAACTTATCACGCCGTTACAATGTGTCACTTGATGCACTTGCTCAAGCCAATGGACTATCAAAAGCATCGGTTTTGCATGTTGGACAAAATCTAAAAATCCCAACGGCAAGTCAAGTCAATCAATTACAGCAACAAGCTGTCCAGCGTGAACATGAACGTCAGCAAGACATTGCCCGCAAACAACAAGAAGCTGCTCGAAAAGAACAACAACGACAGCAAGAACTTGCCCGAAAAGACCAAGAAGCTCAACAAAAACAGCAGCAAAAACAAGACTTTGAGGCCGCTCAACAAAAACTTAAACAAGCCCGCCAAACTGTTAAAGAAACCGATGCCAAAGGCAACTTTGGGGTACAAGTTGCACTAGCCACTGATCAAGCCAAAGCCGAGGAAATCGCTCGTAAACTCCAAGCCGCAGGCTATAAAGTCAAAACCAGTCAAACATCTCGCGGGGTACGTGTGGTGGTCGGTCCTGAAACGGGTAAAGTCGCGGCGTTGGCGCTCAAAGATAAAGTCAACAGCGACCCTCGCCTCGCTACTAAAAATGCGTGGGTGTTATACTGGTAAATCCGCACTTATACCACTAAATTTTTGGCCAGAGGTGGGCGAGGATCAGGGGCAAAGGTTTGTTCGCTTAACAGCGCCAATTGCGTTTCGATGGTATCACACATCATACACAGCGGTAGCCCGTTTTCGGTTGCACCAAAGGGGTCGCTGATTTCATCCACAATTTCATTAAGTGCCATAAACGTATATCCCACAAACGCCACCAAAAATGGCGTGACCCAACCAATGGTATTGCCTAGCCCAAACGGTAACATAAAACAATACAGATACACGGTGCGATGGAGCAGTACAAAATAGGCAAATGGGATGGGGGTATTATTAATACGTTCACAGCCTGCTTGGATTTGGGCAATTTCGCCAATGGTTTTATCAAGACTTTGCCATTGCCAACTGTCGATTTTACCTGTCGCTTTCCAATCTGCCACCAATTGCCCCATCGCTTGGGTCAAGCGTAAAGGGGCAAATTCTTGTTTGACAATATCATGGGCTTCTTCATGCAAGATCCGCTCAAGTGTGGCAGTATTGTCTTCTTTTCGCAATTGATGGCGTAGACAATGCACAAACGCGATTTGTAGGCGGATAAAATGCTGTTTTTCGCTTAAAGCCACATCGGGCAACGTCAGTACTTCTCGAGCCACATTGCGACTGAGCCAAACGAGTGTGCCCCACAGCTTTCGCCCTTCCCAGAAACGGTCATACGCTGCATTGTTACAAAATCCATGAAACAGCGCCAGCGAAATCCCAAGCAAAGCAAATACCGACGGATTTAAAGGAATGGGATGGGTAGCAATGTGCGTTTGATAATAATAAATCAGCGCAGAAAAAATAAATAGCAAGGTTTGCGGAACAATCAAGCGTTTAAAATACGAGCCTTGCATCACAAACAATAACTTAAACGGCTGAATCGAGCGTCTAATCATAAAACCCTATTATCCTTCATTATCCTTCATATTGGACAAAATTAGCTGCTGATAAATGGCGATGCTCAGTATCAAACTGATACGCTGTCAAAAAGCCATCTTTGGCTGCTGAATAATCCACACACACCACTTGATGACTCAATAATTCAGGCGTACCTTTTAGCCAGTAATGACCTACAAAAATTGGCTTATCGTGCGCTAAGTTAAAATCAATTTCGCCTGCTAAGGTGTCTATCGGAATATGGATTAAGTCATCTTTGCTGGCACGGGCGATTTGGTGAATCGGCTGAAACGATAAAGTGGGCTGCCACCATTGCACTCGCACGTTTTTACGCCGATGTCCTTCTTTGTCAATCAAATGCACCCCAGTTGGCAAGGAGGCTTCAACGCCTTTTAGCACCCGCTCTAATGCCTCATAGGGCGGCGTGCCTTTTTCACTGGTTTTTTGTAAAGCTAAAGCGGTAAGCTTATTATCTTGGGTCAAAAGTGGCTTTAACACTGCCATTGACTGGCTATCCCAACAGGCATGCACCAAACACGCCTCATTTAGCTCCAGCCAAAGCGGTAACTCATAAAACCGCTTAAGCCAATACTGGTGCAACTCACTACCAAAGCCCACGGCATCCAAAAACGCTTGGTGCTGTGAGGTATTTTTGGCATCATGCACTCGTAGATATTGGTTAGGATCACGGGCATCAGGGGTGGCGAACGCTAATGCATTATACTCATGGTTGCCCATCACTGCTTGGGCTACCCCATTATCAAGCATGGCAAATACGATATCGAGCGTCTCAAGCTGTTTTGCCCCACGGTCTATCAAGTCCCCAATAAAAATAGCTTGGTGATTGAAAGGCGGTACAAAATACGTACCATTATGGGTATAGCCCAGTTGGTTTAGTAAGCCAATTAATTTGTCTGCTTGTCCGTGAATATCACCAATAATGTCATAAATCATCACATTTACCCTTATCAAACCCTTATATTATAAAGCCCTACCCAAAAATCTTGGGTGCATTAAGGCATCAAAAAAATGTGGCACGATTGCCGGCTCAATCAAAATCATCGCCAACATTCCATAAATACCGCCAACCAAATGTGCCGAATGGTTAATATTGCCACGGCCTTGACCATCAGCCCATACGCTATAACCCACATATAATATGGCAAACACAATCGCAGGCACAGGAATAAAAAATACCCCGAGTGTCGACCACGGTGCAAGTAAAATAAACGCAAACAATATTGCCGATACCGCGCCAGATGCCCCAAGACTACGATAACCTATATCATGACGATGTTTAAAATACGTGGGTAAAATCGCCACCACAATCCCCAATAGATAAAATAATAAATAGCCAACTCTACCAATCCGCTCACTCAAAAACGGCTCGATTGTCTGCCCAAATGAATACAACGTAAACATATTAAACAACAAATGCATACCATCGGTATGGACAAACCCATGCGTGACTAGCCTATCGACTTGTCCACGTTCAACGGCGGGCGGATAAAACATCAAGCGTTGCATCAACGCTGGCGATTGCCAAGCCAACACACTTATGATAACAGTCACCGCCACAATAATCAGCGTGATACCCATATTTCCTAACCTTTCATTAAATTTTTATAAGATTGAGTCCTGCTTTGTGTCACCATAGATAAATACCCAAGCTGGCTCACTTATGCAAGTATTAAACATTTAACCATGTTTTAATAACAGCTAATTCTTAATAAAAGTCTCAAATTGCCGTAAGTTTTAACACAACAATTACGCAATTGTTACTTTAACATAACTGAACTACACGTTTATTTCGTTTAACTTAAGCACAATTAAACCTGTTAAATATTTCTTTTGCCGATTTTAAAGGCAGGTTTAACAGATTATCATAAAAGCGTTTTTTTACCGATAATAAACCTTAATTTTTCGTGAACAGCTTGTTATATAACCAATAATTAATAAGCCACTCACTAAATTTTTAATGTGGGTCTATTATTAAAATTCCACCTTTTTGAGGATGATATCATGAATATTATTGAACATTTATCACGTACCGTAACACCAATCGTTTTAGGCAATCAAGCAAACGACACCAATCGTGCCACACTTCTTGAAAAAGTCTATGCCATTATTGTTGCGCGTTTGGCAGATAATGATGTTTATAACAGCTTTGCTACGACGAGCGTGACCAATGAAGACCAAAGTTTCTTTGATCGCTTTTTGCCAGATACCAATCAGCGCTCTACTGTAGTGCGTGAGTTGGCTAAACAATACAATGTACCAGAGCAAGAAACCCAATCATTAGTTAGCCGTGCTGCCCCATTGGTTTATAATGAAGTACGCAATTTGGCGGGTAATTCTTCTGTCGCTAGTTTTTTAGGCAATAACTTAAGCACTGTTGGCACCGCATTACCGTCATGGGCATATGCATTTATCCCAGCAGGTGCATTGGGTTTATTAAATATTAACCGTAATCATACTACGCAACCTGTACAGCCTACTGTCAAAACCACAACGCATACCGAAGAGCATCTTGTTGCTACGCCTAAACAAGAAGAAGGTGGGTTGATGAAAATTTTACTACCATTGATTGGGTTATTAATCTTGGGTGCATTGGCATGGGCGTTATTAAAAGGTTGTAATAAAGACGATAATAATACCAACCCAGTAGTAGCTTCTACTACCGCCTCTACCGTTGTTGTTGAGCCAGCTTCATCAGCCTCTGCAACTGCATCGGCGCCTGCTTCTGCAGCCACGATTGTAGCGTCAACTGTTGTCGTTCAAGGTAGTGCAAGTATGCCTATGGCTTCTATGCCTGCAGATAATAGTGCTACTGCTTCAAGCGCGTCTTCTACTACCACCCAAACCACGACGCTTTCTAGCACTGAGCCTTCTGTTACCTTTGAAAATGGTCGCTTAAGCTTTTACTTCGCAACTGGTAAAGCTGTGGTGGCTCAAGGTGCAAAAGATAAAGCCAAAGATATTCTTGATGCCGCTAAACAAGGCAAAAAAATCGGAATTAGTGGTTATACCGATAGCACAGGTAATGCGGCCGCTAATGAAAAATTAGCAAAACAACGTGCGCAAGCAGTTAAAGCGTTCTTGGTAGCCAATGGGGTACCTGCTACTCAATTAGAACTACGTAAGCCAGAAGATAGTGTTGGTGCTGCTGGTAAAGACCAAGAAGGTCGCCGTGTAGATGCTTATATTGTTGATGACAATGCCATCCCTGCTACTAGCATGGTTGCAAGTGTAGCAAGCCCAGCCAAATAATTTACTATACATTATCACTAAAACAAAAAATCCTGCAATTTGCAGGATTTTTTATTACAGCGTTGAATAAAAAATCTTTATCTCTACTAGATGCCACTCGCTTTTTTACCAAGAAACTGCATTAATGGCTTAAACTTACTTACGGCGTTTACCCCTTCACTGCGCAAATGTTGAATTGGGCGAAATTGGGTGCCAAATAGCCAATTTATCCCCGAAAAACTGTGCATCATCATGGCGTTTTTGGCATAGCGTTCTCGCTCGTAGCGCTGCAAAGTAGTAAATCGCGCCCATTGTTTTTTACCCGAACGTTCAAAGTCTTTTTGCAAAATCTCGCTTAAAGCAATGATATCAAGCATCCCTAAATTTAGCCCTTGCCCTGCGAGCGGGTGTACACCATGAGCCGCATCGCCAATTAAGGCAAGATTGGGTTTGACATAGCTGTTGGCGTGTTGGGCGTTGAGTGGAAAGCTCGCGATCGATTCAATCGCTGTAATATCGCCTAACGCATAACCGCTGGCAAAGGCAAGCTCTTTGGCAAATGCATGATCGGCTAATGTCAGTAAATCCAAGGCTTTATTGGTCGGTAATGACCAGACCACTGATTGCCAATGCTGTGGTTGAGCTTTATCATGATTGGTCACATCAGCAAGCGGCAGTAATGCCAAAATACTGTCTTCTAAAAATACTTGGCGGGCAGTGGCCTTATGCGGTTGCTCAGTTTGAATCGCACAGCAAATCGCCATTTGCTGATAATCAAGGGTGTCGAGCCCAATGCCTGCACTTTGACGTACCAGTGAGCCGCGCCCGTCTGCCCCAACCAGAAGCGTACCTTGATGGGTGTTGCCATTATCTAGGGTAATTTGATAGCCATGCTCTGTCCCTATCCAAGTAATATCAGTGACTTTATGCCCTGCGATATGGGTCAAAAACGGTATTACCATCTCATCGTCAAAGCTATCATACAAAGCCTTTTCAATCATAAACGGCTCAACCATACTGCCTAGTAGTTGCGGCACATCGCTATCGCCAAAATTTAATTCACCGATGCCATTGATCTGCCAAACTTGCATTTGGGTATAGTCGGCTTTGCGTTCACTCTGTTCAATACGTTGCCATGCACCCACCGCTTTTAACAGATTGATACTGGCAAGGCTTAGTGCATAAACACGCGCATCGCGGTGGACGAGTTTTTGTTCCCAATCACCTTGCGATAGTTTTGGGCGAGCGTCAACAAGGGTAACGGGGTGTTTGTTTTGGGCAAGTCTAAGTGCCAATGTCGCCCCGATAATACCCCCGCCGATGATGAGGGTGGAGTTTTTAGCTATCATGTTGTGGTGTCCAACGAATGTGACAATTTTTGGCGATAGAAAATCAGATATAACTTTTGCTCTGCTAATCGTTTTAATTATTAGGGTTATAGCAATGTTGATTATACCCTCTTTAATAGCGATTTAATAAAAAATCTATGTCTTAGCGTAATCTAGCAACTACAAAAACTGGCATATTAAACGACTTTAACTTAGGGATATTTTAAAGCAATAATTTACAATTCTTTAACTAAACACGCAAAATGTTACTCAATGCTATCTTGGCAGACTCCATGAATTGATGCACAATAAATTTAAATAGCAATAGGAAAGTTAAGAAAGCTATGAAAATAATACCGCGCATTTAGTTTAAAACAGTAAGAGGAAAATGCCATGACAGAGAAACTATTAAACCATCCCATAAAAAATACCATGATGGCGCTTGGTATGATGTTGTTTTTGGCATTAAGTTTTAAAGTTAGTGGTGATTTGACGCATGATACACCAACTATTAGCCAAACTGACAGCGTTATTAGTACGCTTAATCAGCCTTCTATCTCTAAAACTGCCAATTAAATACCAGTCTATTGCATTAAATTGTAGATGCGACTAAGCATCTATTTTTTTACAAAAGTTTTTCGTTAAAAGTACCTTGAATAAACCTTTTCCCGTTATCTTAGCCGCTTTCTCATTTTATCCCGTTATTTTTACTGTGTTTATATTATAATAACTATCCCAAAAAAGCAGTCAAAACGGATAGCCCCATGAGCAAACCCACAAGCCAATTAAACCCCCAACAACTTGAAGCGATGAAAGATGTATCAGGTCCTTTGCTGGTTTTGGCAGGGGCAGGCTCAGGCAAAACCTCGGTGATTACCCGTAAAATCGCTTATTTGATCGAACAATGTCAAATGCCTGCTGAACGCATTACTGCCGTGACCTTTACCAATAAAGCGGCCCGTGAGATGAAAGCCCGTGTGCAAAAGTTATTGCCAAGTGATAAAACCAAAGGCCTGACCGTCTCTACCTTTCACCAGTTTGGCTTGCAGTTTTTGCGTTATGAACTGATTCATACCCCGCTTAAAGGCAATTTCTCGATTATGGATAGCGAAGATAGCAAACGTTTGCTGATGGATTTGATGGTACGCGATAATATGAGCGGGGCAGAAAGTCGAGAACTGGTGGGTAAAGCCATCAAAATCATTTCGGATTGGAAAAACGATTTAATACCGCCTGAAAAAGCCGCTGATACGCTGACCGATCCCGAAGATATGCTATTTGCCACACTATATCAACTGTATGAACGCAATTTGCGCGCCTACAATGCGGTGGATTTTGACGATTTGATTGTATTGCCCACCAAAATTTTGCAAGAAAATGCCCAAGTACGGGATAAATGGCAAAACCGGATTCGCTATTTATTAGTCGATGAGTATCAAGACACCAATACCGCCCAATATGAACTCATCAAACTGCTGGTTGGCGTGCAACCGCGTTTTACCGTGGTGGGTGATGACGACCAGTCGATTTATGCATGGCGGGGGGCAAAACCCGAAAATATGGCATTATTGCAACAAGATTTTCCCAAATTAAAAGTGATTAAACTTGAGCAAAACTACCGCTCTACTTCTCGGATTTTGCACGCTGCCAACTCGGTGATTACCAACAACGCGCACTTATTTGAAAAAAAATTGTGGTCAGATAAAGGGCATGGCGAGTTAATTCGCGTGATTAATTGCCGTAATGACGATGATGAGGCAGAGCGTGTCGCCAAAGAAATTATCACCCATAAACTGCGTAACGGTAATGAGTGGGAAGACTATGCGGTACTGTATCGCAGTAACTTTCAAGCGCGGTTGCTCGAGGCCCAACTGCGACAATTACAAATTCCGTATAAACTTTCGGGTGGAACATCATTCTTTGCGCGTAGTGAAATCAAAGACATCATGAGCTATCTACGCTTGATTTTAAACCCCGAAGATGATTCGGCATTTTTGCGCGTGATTAACACGCCCAAACGCGGGCTGGGTCCTGCCAGCCTGGAAAAACTCGGACTGTTTGCCCAAGAGCACCAAATTTCTTTATTGATGGCAAGCGGGCATAGTGGCTTGGCCCATGTGTTACCCAAAAAAGCCAGTGGCGAACTCAAAGAATTTGCCGATTTTATCGAGCGTTATACCCAAGAATTGTATCAGCATCCCGATCCTGTACCGCTGGTTCGCCAAATGATTGATGAAACCGGCTACATTGATTTAGTGAAAGCCGAAGCCAAAACCCCACAACAAGAAAAGGTGCGCATTGATAATATCGAAACGCTGTACGCCAGTATCCAAAATCTGATCAATCGTGCCGATGACGATGATGACCGTACCATTGATGCGGTGATTCGTAAATTGGTCTTGCTTGATATGCTAGAGCAGCAACAAGAAGAAGAAAATACCAATAAAGTCAATCTAATGACCTTACACGCCGCTAAAGGACTAGAGTTTGATTACGTGTATATTATGGGGCTTGAAGAAGAGTTGCTGCCGCATAAAAACTCCATCGTCGCTGATAGCATCGAAGAAGAACGCCGCTTGATGTATGTGGGCATCACCCGAGCAAGGCGTGAGCTGACCTTGCTCCATGCCAGTCAACGCCGTGGCGGTGGACAGATGAGAACCACAAGTCCAAGCCGTTTCTTAGAAGAATTGCCAATTGAACACCTTGATGCCCCTACTCTGAAAAAAGCAGAGCAAACCAATCAACTCAAAAAGACCGCTGATGACTATTTAGCCAATATCCGTGCCTTACTTAATGGTAGTCAATAACTCTCACTATGCTTAAACATGAACCACGTTCAGTCAGTTAGTAATTTGTAACAAAATATTTTTCTTAAAAATAAAGTGTAACTAATTATTAAACAATTGATTTATATGAAAATTGACGCAAAAATAAGCGCAGTTAAGTTTAAAATGTAACAAAATATTTCAATAATTCTCACATAAACTTGCATAGTGGTATGAATGTTACACTTTTGGCAACCTTTTTTGCAAAGCGTTACCTCTAGCCAGTCAAATACTGACAAACATCTTTTTTCAACTTGATATGATAGGTTCATCGAAATTAAGCAAGTATTTAAAACCTAAATAGCCATTTACTATTGATCGAACTTGCTTAAAATGCTGTAAAAAACTTCTAAGAGGAGAAGAAGATGAAAACTTTTACTAAAACATTATTGGCACTTACTGCAGGTACATTATTAACTGCCGGTGCGAATGCTGCTGTTTATCAAACGGCTAATAACACCAATACTAATTATGGCTATACTGGTCAACCTTATGTTGGCGTAAAAATTGGTCAATTTAATCTTGATGACGCAGACAATGCAACCGCTTATGGTATAGATGCAGGCTACCAATTTAATAATAATTGGGGTATTGAGGCTGAATATTTAGGCTCTGATGATGCGGATGTTGATAATGTCTATAAAGGCAGCTATGATGTTAAAACCTATGGCTTATATGGTACCTATAATTATCAATTCCCATCTACCGCTGTTTATGCAAAAGCAAAATTGGGTATTGCAAAAACTGACGCCACCATTGATGGTAGAAATTCTTTAGAACAAAAAGTCTCAGTTGATGGTGATAGTACGGGTCTTGCAGGCGGTATTGGTCTTGGTTACAATGTCAGCCCAAATGTTGCACTCGAAGCAGATTATAATTACCTACCTCAAGCTGAATTTGATAATGGCTTAGGCGATCGTGATGCAAGTCTATGGACAGTCGGTGCAAAAGTAAAATTCTAATTAGTTTAGGCATTGATTAGAATAATAAAAAAGAACGGCTCTTTAGTCGTTCTTTTTTATTGCTTTTTTACCAAATGCTTATTTAATTAAAGTAAACCACTTTACCACATACCAGTTTTTTCCTGTATCTCGATATGGCTGTAAGTCCACTCGGATCAATGCCACACGATTATTAAGATCAATAGTAGATAAATTATTTCTGCTTTGTTGCCATTGCAAAAAACAATCATTACACACGACTTGAATGGTCATACCGCCCACATCAAACGGTTGAAAATATAAAAAACAATCTTTTTCCACCGCTGCAGGGTCAGTTGGACAAGTAAATTTTTGTAGATATGCCCGAGAGGTTTTTTGGGCAACTACAGGCTTTAATTCAGCATTATCGGCATACACAGGCAGCATCATGCTAATGCTACCAGCTGTAAAAAATGCCAATGTCATTATCCGATTAATAATTTTTCTACCAGTAGATGTCTGAAAGCAAATTCGAGCTGAGCGGAAGTTTAATTGAATATGACTCATAGCGGGAACGAATAACCCAAAGGATATAGTGGCAAAATAATTGTCATTTTACCTGTCTTGAAGTATTTTTTGCAGTAAAAGTGTTAATATATGGCAAATCATTCTTAGGTTAATAGGTCGTTGTTATGCAAGTGCAAGTCAAAATTTTAGATAGTAAAATCGGACAGGACAGTCGTTTTCCTTTGCCCACGCGTGCAACTGATGGTTCGGCAGGCATTGATTTACGTGCCTGTATTGACAATGCGATGACAATTAAAGCAGGCGAAACGGTATTGGTTGGAACAGGTTTAGCCATTTACTTGGCAGATCCCAATTATGTGGGATTGATTATGCCCCGCTCCGGCTTGGGACATAAACACGGCATTGTGCTAGGTAATCTTATAGGGGTCATCGATGCCGATTATCAAGGCGAATTGATGGTGTCTATTTGGAACCGTAGTCAGACGGATTTTGTGTTACAGCCCGCCGAGCGAATGGCTCAATACCTCGTTGTGCCTGTGATGCGTCCAAGTTTTGAGGTGGTGAGTGATTTTTCGGACATCAGTGTGCGTGGGGCAGGCGGATTTGGCTCAAGTGGCACACATTAACGTGATGGTTGCACAGATTACAAATTATAACAGGCGTTAAGCAATTGATATTTTTATAATAACGAATGTTTTAAAATTGCTGTGTGATTGCTATGCTATTTCATCCCTTTTTACCGCAAAAAAAACTATTTAAAGCCTATGATATTCGAGGCGATGTGATATTTTTTACTGATGATTTTTTAGGGGCATTAGCAAGCAGTTTTGCCAAACTTTTTAAGGCGCAGCGTGCCAATGACGTGGTGATTGGTTATGATGTGCGATTAGACAGTGAGCGCATTGCCCGTTTTTTGGCAGTTGCTTGTCAAAACGTGGGTTTACAAGTAATTTGGCTTGGACAAGTGACCACGCCAATGATGGCATACATGGCTCATAAGCACTCAGGTAATGGGATGATGGTGACGGCAAGCCATTCTGAAAAGCATATCAATGGTATCAAATGGCTAGTGTGTGGTGAATCGCCCAGCAGTACTGATATTGAGACACTTTTTTTTGCCTTAGCGGATGAACCACCCACCTTACCAACCGCCAGCTTTTATCAGCAACTGACAAATTTTCTCCCACTGCCAACCGAAGATTACTTTAACCAATATCAAACCGCTATCTATCAAGCTATTTCCCACATTCATACGGCTCACCCGTCTTCGCTAACCAGCCCTAACCGCCATTGTGTCAAAAAAATTGTTATTGATTGTTTAAATGGGTCAACCAGTCGCTTTGCCAAATCACTGTTTAGTGGCTTGGGCTACGATTGTGTGATGTTAAACGCTATTCCAGACGGTAATTTTCCCAAAGGCAACCCTGATCCTACCGAAACCCATCGGTTACTAGAGCTTTGTGCCACAGTAAAACAATTCAAGGCTGATTTAGGACTGGCATTTGATGGGGATGGAGATAGGCTTATGGTGGTTACTGGTAACGGGGAAGTCGTAAGCCCCGATCATTTATTGTATTTATTGGCAAAAATTGCCCTAACTCAATTGCCAACATCAGCAATAACCAAGCCTGAAGTGATTTTTGATGTCAAATGCTCCCATCATTTGCCTCGCTTGATTGCCGAGCAAGGGGCTATCCCTATCATGGAAAAAACTGGCAGTAGCTTGATGCGAAAATCTTTACAAAACCACAGCCGTTTTTCTGTCTTTGCTGGGGAGCTATCGGGACATTTTTTGTTTAATGATGGCTATTTTGTGCTGCATGACGATGCCATGTATGCGGCAGTGCGGTTATTAAATTGGCTTGCCAATCAAGCGCAATCGCTTGGTGACATTATTCATCAAATGCCGTTTAGCGTGAGCACGGCGGATATTTATTTGCCGGTAGAAAACAGCGAAATCGGACAAAAAATTATTACTCGTCTTGTGGGTCTAAGTAAAAAACCGTTTAGTGCGTTAAAACGGGCTTTATCGCTCACGACGATTAACACCATTGACGGCCTGCGATTAGATTTTTCTCACGGGTTTGGCATTTTACGCAAGTCCAATACAGGTAATTTTTTGACCGTGCGTTTTGTTGCTGATAGCTTGGAAGATTTACAAAAAATTCAGCAAGTCTTTGTGGGACTGTGTCGCAACGTTGATCATGGCCTTGCTTCACAAGTCGCAAATATTCAACCTGTCTAAGCGCTAGTTAAATTTGACAACGAAAAATTGATACAAAAGGAAATCCTATGGCTCTTGATCTTTCTCAAGCCCTTACCACAGCGGAAGTTTTAACCGAAGCCCTGCCCTATATTCAGCGCTTTGAAGATAAGGTGATGGTGGTCAAATACGGTGGCAATGCCATGACTGATGCAGAGTTAGAAAGCTCGTTTGCTCGTGATATCGTGTTGTTAAAGACCGTGGGGATTCATCCGATTGTGGTACATGGCGGCGGGCCTCAAGTCGATAGCTTGCTTAAAGAACTGGGGCGCACCTCTGAGCGAATTGACGGGATGCGAGTGACCGACAAACCGACAATGGACGTGGTTGAGATGGTACTTGCAGGCAGTGTCAATAAACACATCGTGAACTTGATTAATAAACACGGCGGGCATGCCATTGGACTATCGGGCAGTGATGCCAATTTGATTGTTGCTAAAAAGCTACCCATGAGCAAAATGGATGAGCATGGCAATGTTGAATCGATTGATTTGGGTTTTGTCGGTGATGTGGTTAAAGTCAATCGAGAATTGATTGATCTGATGATGAATTCAAAATTTATTCCTGTCATTGCGCCCCTTGGTGTGGATAGCGAGGGTAACACTTACAATATCAATGCCGATGTGGTCGCAGGTAAAGTCGCCGAATATATGCACGCCGAAAAATTGATTTTACTCACCAATATCAAAGGGGTGCTTGATAAAGATGGTAATATCGCCACGGGGTTAACCCCCGCAAAAGTCGATGCTATGATCGCGGATGGGACGATCTCGGGCGGTATGATTCCCAAAATTAGCTATGCGTTAGAAGCTGTCAAAAATGGGGTGAAAAGTGCCGTGATCGTCGATGGGCGGGTACCTCACGCCACCTTACTTGAAGTCTTTACTGATAAAGGGGTCGGAACGTTGATTAGTAATCAATAAGATTTAACTCTCCAAATTATTAGCAAGCAGTACACGATTTGGGTAACATTTTCTCAAGGTATTACTACAATTTTAACTGTCACCCTGTTATCCTTGTGGTATCATACGCTGCATTTTGACTGGGTAGGGCTTTGTCTTGGTTAGTATAAGAATATGAGAAAGCGTTGCACAGCGTACCACTGATTTTGATATGGGATTAAATACGTGATGGGATACTACCGTTTTCATTCTCGTTTATTGGTTACTTTAACCATTGTTATACTCCTAGGGCATGCGGTTAGCGCTGCGCCTGCCAGTTCGCCAAAATCTACCGCAAAAGCTGTCTCAAAAACTGCCGCAAAATCGCCCTCAAAGTCATCATCGCAACCCACTACCAGCATAGATTGGACACCGATTTTAAAGACCATGCAAAATGGCTGCGATTTGCCTGATTTTGAAAGCTTACCGCCTGCTCTTGTAGCGACATTGACGACCGAGAGCAGTGATAAGCCTCAAAAAGTCATGGGTGATTATAAGGTATTGAATCTAAAAAATGCTTCGGCTTGGGGATTGCCAATTAAGAAAATCCAATATGGGGCAGCAGGGGCAGGTTTTAGCTCGGCAACAGTGTATTTTACCGATGACCACTTTATGAAGCTGCGGGATAAGTTTTATATTCAAACGGCATCGGGTAAGTTAAGGGCGATTGATAAAACCGTGATTTCTGACCGCAATGCCTTTGCAGGGCAATACCTTGCCAATGGCGTGGGTTATAATGATGGGCGTGTTGGGGTGAATTTTAGTACAAAGACCCATTCCATCACTTGTAGTTGGGCTCATCTAACGTCTTGATTTTAATTTTTTTAACTGGGTTGTTAACCGTGAGGTGGGTTTAGCCCACCTTACTTTTTGCCTATAGTTCTTTTTCTTTGGTCACCCTTAGCACTTCTTCAAGTGTGGTTTTCCCTGCCAATACTTTTGTTAATCCATCTGCCCGAATGGATGGCGTTTTACTGCGGGCATAGCGCTCTAATTCAAACTCTGCTACTTGACTATGAATCAATTGGCGCATTTTATCATCGACAGGTACGACCTCATAAATCGCCGTTCGTCCTCGAAAGCCTGAATTGTTACATTTTTCACAGCCAACAGGTTTGGGTAGCTTAATTTCATTCACTTCACCCACTTCGCTAAAAATTTGTTTTTGAAAATCATCGGCTGGTGCCCACGTGTGGCATTGCGCGCATAACGTGCGAACCAGTCGTTGAGCCACCACGCCAATCAAACTTGAGGATAGCAAAAACGGCTCAACCCCCATATCTTTTAGCCGGGTGACCGCACCGATGGCAGTATTGGTGTGTAGGGTCGATAGCACCAAATGCCCTGTAAGCGAGGCTTGTACGGCGATTTCGGCAGTTTCAAGGTCACGAATCTCACCCACCATTACGACATCGGGGTCTTGACGCAACATAGCGCGCAGACTTCTAGCAAAGGTCATATCGACTTTATTATTGACCTGCGTTTGTCCGATGCCATCAAGCTGAAATTCAATGGGGTCTTCAGCAGTCAAGATATTGCGGGTATTGTCGTTTAAGTCGGTCAAGGCGGCATACAGTGTGGTGGTTTTGCCCGAACCAGTCGGGCCTGTCACCAAGATAATGCCATGCGGACGGTGAATCAGCTGCTTTAATACTTCATAGTCGTGATCAGATAAACCCAAATACGTCATGTTAAGCCGACCTGCTTGTTTATCTAATAGTCGCATCACCACGCGCTCGCCAAAGTTGGATGGCAAGGTTGATACCCGCACATCCACCTCTCGCCCTGCCAGTCGTAGCGAGATACGCCCATCTTGAGGCACTCGTTTTTCGGCGATATCGAGTTTTGCCATCACCTTGATACGTGACACCAGTAATGGCGATAGTTCCCGTTTTGGGCTGACAATCTCTTTGAGCACGCCATCGACCCGAAAGCGTACTGACAGCCGTTTTTCAAAGGTTTCAATGTGAATGTCAGAGGCATTGAGGCGAATGGCTTCGGATAATAAGGCATTAATCAGCCGGATAATTGGGGCATCATCCTCTTGATCCATCAAATCTTCGGTTTCGGGCACGCTATCGGCAAGGCTCATCAGATCGGGATGGTCTTCAAGCCCTGCGGCGATATGTTGCGATTCGCCTGTGTTACCTGCATAAGCAGCGTTTAAGGCTTTATCAAATCCTTCGCTATCGGTCATAGCAAAGTTGAGCGGCAATGGCACACCTGCTGAACTGACAAAGCGGCTGGCTTCATTCACGGCTTCCATCGCTGTGTCGGCGGTCATTAATAACGTGGGCGGGGCGTCTAAATCGCGATATTGCAGTAAGACTTGGTGGCGTTTGGCAAAGCTGTAGGGCAATAAAATAGGGTTTAGCATAATGATTTTTTATCTTAAAAATGGCGCTGAATACCTTTGACAAGCGGCTTGGGCTGAAAATCTTTCTCATCGTCTTGACCTAACTGCTCCAATAAAGAATATAGCATTGTTTGTCTGTCAGCTAATTTTTCATCATTGGGGCGATATTTTGGACGAGGGGTATCACGCTTGGTACGAACCCCAAACTCAATTTCAATATCTTCCATATCACCCATATAGGTCGGGTCGATTTTTTTATGGCGATAAACTTCTGCAATCAATGGCAATTGTTCAACCATGCCCAAGTCCGCCATATTTGATATCAGCGTACTATTATAAAATTCGCTTTGTTTGGCATAATTTTGTAACTGTTCGACAAGATAGGTTTTAACTTGTGTTAACACGGATGGGTCGTGGGTAGCTGATGCTTGTATTGCTTGATTAATCAGCGATTTTACTAAATCATCTTTACATAATTCATTGGCTTGTATTAATGGCTCAATCGCTGACTGTCCAAAACTACTGATTAACATCGGGAAAAGTTCAATGCTATAATCATCGTTAAATTTAGTTGCTTTATACAATTGATTAATCAACAACGGTACAGTGGCAGGCTGCTGTAAGGCAGATAAGGCAACAGCGGCATGCAGCACAGCAAAACCATAAGCCTCTTCACGATGATGATACAGCTTATCACTATTAATAATCACCGCTAAAATAGGAATGTCCTCAAGGGTGATTCCAAATTCTGTCACGGGATCAATGATTTCTTTGGGCAATGAATCTCGAAATTCTTGCACCAATTTACCAATTTTTTCGTCATAATCTTCATGGCTGGTATCGATGGGTTTGGGATTTTGATGGCGGGGATAAAAATTTAACACATCACCCTTATTGGCAAAGGCTTCAATTAATTGATTTAAACGTACTTTTTGTTCGGCGGTCAATTTTTTTTTGATCGTTTCGGCAACTGGTAACTGTGGTTGTTTTGACATAGTAAACCCTGTAATTTATCCATGTTTATTAAAAAATTTGATTTGATGCGGGTTATTGTAGCCCAGTTAAGCAAATAAAAATAGCCAGTCATGATATGGATTTTGCTATACTAAAGCATTTTAAAAATTTAGGTGAATCTAATATGACCAATGCCACCAATAATCCCATTAATCACGATTTGCTGACTGTCGGCTCACGCACTTTTGCTTCTCGCTTACTGGTCGGTACAGGCAAATACAAAGACCTCAACGAAACGGGCGAAGCGATTGCCACAAGCGGGGCAGAAATTGTCACTGTTGCCATTCGCCGAGTCAATATTGGTCAAAGCCAATTTAAAAACAGCGATGAGCCAAACTTGCTTGACGTCATTTCGCCCGATAAATACACGATTTTACCCAATACCGCAGGCTGTTTTGATGCCGAAACTGCGGTGCGTACTTGTCAGCTTGCCCGTGAACTGCTTGATGGGCATAATTTGGTGAAATTAGAAGTGTTGGGCGATGACAAAAACTTATACCCCAACGTCATCGAAACCGTCAAAGCCGCCAAAACCTTGATTGATGATGGCTTTGAGGTGATGGTTTATACCTCGGATGACCCGATTGTTGCTAAAGAGCTTGAAAGCATGGGCTGTGTGGCAATTATGCCGTTAGGTAGCTTGATTGGTTCAGGTCTAGGTTTACTTAATCGCCACACGTTAAGCCTTATTATTGAGCAAACCAAGGTACCTGTAATTGTGGATGCGGGCGTGGGTACGGCAAGCGATGCAGCCATTGCGATGGAACTAGGCTGTGACGGTGTCTTGATGAATACCGCCATTGCGCATGCCAAAAATCCTGTGTTAATGGCATCAGCGATGAAACATGCCATTGTTGCAGGGCGTGAGGCATTTTTGGCAGGGCGAATGCCCGCTCGCTATATGGCACAGGCAAGCTCGCCACAGACTGGGTATTTCTTTCGTTAATCTTATCAAACGTATCAGCTAAAAGGGACTTTTTATGCGTCTGCTCACGGTCATTGACCAGCTATTTTTGACTTTAGAAACCCGAAATCAACCCCTACATATTGGCGGATTATTTTTATTTGAATTGCCAGCAGATGCAAGGGAGAACTTTGTTAGCGACTTGGTGCAACAAATGCTCAATCAAAAGACGCCGCCAAGCTTCCCCTTTAACCAAGTGCTGTATCATCTGTTGTGGTGGAAAACGGATGAAAATTTCGAGGTGGATCATCATTTTCGCCACATTGCCTTGCCAAAGCCCGCCCGTATTCGGGAATTATTGGTGTATGTATCACAAGAGCATAGTAAGCTGTTAAACCATGCCAAACCGTTGTGGGAATGCCATATTATTGAAGGGATTGAAGGCAATCGGTTTGCCTTATATTTTAAAATCCATCATGCAATGGTCGATGGGGTGGCGGCGATTCGCTTGGTCAAAAAATCGCTGTCAGAATCCCCCAATGAGCGGGTAAGCTTGCCGATTTGGTCGTTGATGACCCGTCACCGCCACCAAATCGATGCGTTGATTCCTGAAGATAAACCTATCCGCAAAATTATCAAAGAACAAACGCTTGCCCTACCCCCTGTGGTGCGTGAGTTGGGTAAAAATCTCATTGAGCGATTTAATAAAAATTATATTACCACCACCCAAGCGCCAGATAGCCTACTTAATCAACCTGTATCAAGCTCTCGGCGAATTTCGGCTCAGTCTTATGAGTTAGCGCGCTTTCAGACCATTGCAAAGCATTATGACATCACGATCAATGATGCAGTGCTCACCATTTGCTCAGGGGCATTACGCCGTTATTTGCTTGATTTAAATGGACTACCTAAAAAACCGCTGATTGCTTTTGTACCTTTATCGCTACGAGAAGATAACAGCAGCGTGGGCAACCAAGTCACTTTTATTCTTGCCAACCTTGCCACTCACCTTGCTGACCCTATCAAACGGCTGCAAACCATTCATGGTAGTACGGTCAATAGCAAACAACGCTTTGGTCGTATGAAACAGGCCTCGTCAATTATTTATAGTGGGTTGGCCTATAGCCGGGCAGCGTTGCAAATCGTAACGGGAATTTTCCCAGATTATCGGGCGTTTAATTTGATTATTTCAAACGTTCCCGGCTCAAAAAAGCCGTTGTATTGGCAAGGGGCGAAATTGCAGTCTTTATACCCGGTGTCCGTGGTGCTCAATGACCAAGCGATGAATATCACGCTGTGCACCTATGTAGATAAGATTGAGTTTTGTATTGTGACGTGCAGTCAAGTATTGCCGCATAGCCAACGGATTTTGGGTTACTTAGAAGATGAATTGCAAGTATTTGAAAATTTGATGGGGCAATAACTAAAAAAGACTTGTTACCCAAGTCTTTTTTTATAGGGTATAAGTTTAGTGATTTAAGATTTTTGATAAGAATGATTTGGCTCGCTCGCTATGCGCCCCTGTGAAAAATTCTTCACGGCTACAATTTTCGACCACATGCCCTTGATCCATAAAGATAATTCGATTCGCCACTTGCTTGGCAAAACCCATCTCATGGGTCACGCACATCATGGTCATCCCCTCTTTAGCAAGGCTTACCATCACATCAAGCACTTCTTGAATCATCTCAGGGTCAAGTGCCGACGTTGGCTCATCAAACAGCATGGCAATCGGATCCATTGAGAGTGCACGGGCAATCGCTACGCGCTGCTGCTGACCACCAGAGAGCTCGGCAGGAAATTTTTTGGCATGTGCCGCCAATCCCACCCGATCAAGGTAATACAAGCCTTTTTTCTTGGCGTCATCTTCTTTGCGTCCCAATACTTTGATTTGGGCAAGCGTTAGATTATCGGTAATCGATAAATGCGGAAACAGCTCAAAATGTTGAAACACCATGCCCACACGGCTACGCAGCTTTGGCAAATCAGTCGCTTTATCCCCCACCGAAATACCATCGACCAAAATTTCGCCTTGTTGAAACATTTCAAGTCCATTTACAGTTTTAATCAACGTTGATTTGCCCGAGCCCGAAGGCCCACAGACCACGGTCACATCGCCTTTATGCACGTGAGCAGTACAATCAGTGAGCACTTGAAAGTCGCCATACCATTTGCTGATTTTGTTGATATTAATCATGATATCAGGCGACGCATGCCCACTGTCTGACACCAAACCGCCAAATTCATTAATCCATGTTTTTTCATCAATTTTTGTGACTACTGCCATTTTTTGTTCCTTTTAACCGTTTTGATTAAAAATTGTTGTTACTTGTATTTGCTTAAAATGAGTCTTTATCAGTCATTAGGATTAACGGGTTTTGATGCTGAACCGTTGGCGTAAGTGGTTGACAATGGTCGATGCTGTTAAGCTAATCACAAAATACACCAAGCCTGCCAGCAAAATATAGGGTGTGAGTAAACCCATCAAATCGCCCCGCACATACGCTGCTCTAAAGAAATCCGTCAAACCAATGGCAAATACCAGCGTGGTGTCTTGGAATAAAATAATCGATTGTTGCAACAGCAGCGGAAATATCTTACGAAACGCTTGTGGCAAAATAATGAGTTTCATGGTTTGCCCATAAGTCATGCCCAAGGCTTTAGCTGCATTGACTTGCCCTTTACCAATTGACTGAATACCCGCCCGTACAATTTCAGAAAAGTACGCCGCTTCAAACACCATAAACGCCACCACACATGAGGTAAAGGCAGTATCCACGGTTAAATATTGTCCCGTGATAAGGTTATACACCATTGGCACGGCAAAATAAAACCACAATAAAATCAACAGTAGTGGCACTGAACGAAAGAAATTCACATAGATTTTTGCCGGTAATGCCAGCCATTTTTTGCCCGATAATCGCATCAATGCCAAAATCGTACCGATAGCCAAGCCACCCAAAATCGCCATGAACAACACTTGAATGGTAACCAAAAATCCTGTCCATAGTCCCGAAAAGGCGGTTTGAAATTCTGTCATATTCATGCCTCACCTCCGTCAATTTGACCTTTGATACGCAAGCGTTTTTCCAATTGCCCCATGATGAAAATCAAGGTTAAGTTAAATAATAAATAAATAATCGTGGCAAAGGTATAAACTTCGATATTGTTTTGCGTGTATTCACTAATAGTTTTGGTTTGGCTAATCAGTTCGGTCACACCCACCAGTGAGGCGACAGAAGCATTTTTAAAGCAGTTGGTCAGCTCCGAGCTCATCGGGGGTAAAATCACCCGAAACGCTTGGGGCAATACCACATAGCGATAGACTTGCGGCAGGCGAAATCCTAACGCATACGCCGCATTACTCTGTCCTTTTGGCAGCGACTCAATCCCAGTTCGCACTTGCTCGATAATACGAGCTGCCGTAAATAAACCTAAACCAATACTGGCTGAAATTACCGCAGAGGTATTCGGGGATAACTCTTTATACCACCAGTTTTGCAAGGCAGGTGTCAGCCAAGTGGGCACCACATAAAACCAAAAAAATAACTGAATCAGTAACGGCACATTACGAAACAAACTCACGTACGCTGTACCAATCATCCGAGCAGTCTTACTGGGTAATGTCCGCATAATCCCTAAAACGGTACCCACGATTAAGGCAATCAGCCAGCCCACACTACCAATGACAAGTAACCAACCAAACCCAGTCGCAAGCCATTGCCAATATACCTCTGACCCAACGCCCGTTGGTTGCAGCAATACGCCCCAATTCCAACTATAATTCATGCTATCCCCCACAAGTTTAGCAAGCAAAACGATTTTTTACCCAAAAAAGCAAAACTGACGTTTGCCAAAAAGTCAAAGCGTCAGTCTTGTTTCGTGAGTCCAGCTGTGTTTATTTCACTGCTGACGCAGTTGCAGAAGCAATTGAGTTAGCAGCGGTTGTTACTACACTTGCAGCGGCTTTTGTGCCAGAGGCAACGGCAGTCACAGCAGTGCTAGCTGCGGCGGTGGCAGTATTCGTAGCCGCGCTGTCTTTTGGCTGTGCCCCATCATGCGGATTTGCCAATAGATTTTTTAGGTTGGCTGACATCGGGAAGTTCATATTGATATTTTTTGGTGGAATTGGCGACATGAACCATTTATTGTAAATCTGATTGATTTCACCTGACGCATACGTGGCTTTTAGGGCATCATCGACCACTTGTTTGAATTCTGTATCGCCTTTACGCACCATACAGCCATAGATTTCAAATGATTGTGGCGTACCCACGATTTCCCATTTATTTGGATCTTTGGCTTTGGCTTTTTCGCCCGCTAATAACACATCATCCATCATAAAGGCAGCCGCACGACCACTCTCTAACATCAAGAAGGATTCGCCGTGGTCTTTGACAGATACGATATTAATGCCTAGTTTTTTGTCTTCATTGAGTTTTTTAATGAATCGTTCAGAGGTTGTCCCTGCGGTAGTGACTAATGTTTTGCCTTTTAAATCCGCAAAGTCTTTGATACCCGAAGCTTTATCAACCAATAAGCGGGTGCCAATTTCAAAGAAACCCACCGAAAAATCCACTTGTTTTTGGCGTTCTTCATTGTTAGTGGTCGAACCACATTCTAAATCAACCGTTCCATTTTGAATCAAAGGAATACGGGTTTGTGAGGTGACAAGGTTATAACGCACTTTTAAATCAGGTTTGTTTAGCTTTTTCTTTAATGCATCAACGACTTTAAGCTGTAGGTCATGCGCATAGCCGACTGGCTTGTTTGGCTCGCCTGCGATATAAGAAAATGGAATTGATGAGTCACGGTAGGCTAAGACAATTTCGCCTGTTTTGGCAATTTTATCCAATGTTTTTTCGTTGCTCGCTGCGGCAGCAGGTTGGCTGCCAGTGGCAGCGGCATTGCCCCCTTCAGGGGTTTTGTTACAAGCGGTTAAGCTTAACGCCGCAAGCGCAAGTGTGGTTAACGCAAAAGGCTTGATAAACAAGGTCATCATGGCTTTCCTTAATCAGATGATGAGAATAATCGACACTTTCATAATTGAACCATCGATTGGTAAAATAGCGGTTTTTGCTGCGTCTTAACCAAGTATATTATGATGTCACCAAAATTTTTTTCTTCACCAAACCTGACGCAAAACACGCTAATGTAACCTTATATTAATTAGTTTTATATTTTGTGACAATAGGTAAATGAAAAAAACATTTATTAATAAGATAACTTTTATTGATAATTTATATTTATAAAATAAATGCTAGTTAAAAATCATCGAGTTAGTTTAAATTTTACTTTTTAAATAGTTTAAGGAGATTTTGAAAAGACCCGTTAATTATCAGATGGTTTTCTATTATTTTCTGGATAATTGCTTTTATTTGGTAGATTTAGCCCCATTTATCTATTCAACAAGAAACAGCTTAAGTAACGGTTGTTTTGCTTTTATTTATCTTATTTATTATAGGTCACTTATGACAACACAGCCTCTAACTGATATGCGTCAACGTTTTTTTATCGAAAATAGCCCTGTGCGTGGCGATGTGGTACGCCTTAACGAGAGTTACCACCAAGTGATGGGTCAAAAAGATTATCCAATTGCTTTACAAAAATTACTGGGTGAAATGCTGGTATCAGCCAGTTTGCTGATCGGTACACTCAAAATTGACGGTCGTCTATCGATTCAATTACAAAATCCTACTATTAACAATGATGAAACTGCCGAGTTAAAATGGGCAATGGCAGAGTGCGATAGTCTAGGACATATTCGCGGTCTAGCCGAATGGACGGGTGATTGGTCAAATATTACCTCTGCCAATGAGGCATTTGCGACCTTGGGCAAGGTGGGTGAAGGCGTGCTGTTTATTAATGTACAACCCGATGCCAAGTTTGGCGTACACGCTGAAGGCTACCAAGGCATTGTCGAACGGGTGTCGGATAATTTAGCCGAATGTCTGGCCCACTACCAAAAACAATCGGTGCAAATTCCAACCCTTATCAACTTAGCCTGTGATGGCGAGCAAGCGGGCGGGTTGTTGGTGCAATTATTGCCTTATAATAGTGAAGCGGAAAAAGTTGAGCATGATGAAGATTTGTTCCCACGTTTGTCAGTACTTGCTCAAACCTTAAAACCGGAAGAATTAACCAGCTTGCCTGCCAATGAGATTTTGTATCGCTTATATCATGAAGAAGAGGTGATCACGCCTGAGGCGATACCGTTAAGTTTTGCCTGTACCTGCTCAAGAGAGAAAAGTAAAGGGGCGATTTTTCAGCTAGGTAAAGCTCAAGCCTTAGAAATCGCCGATGAGCATGGCGGCGAAATTGCATTAGATTGTGGGTTCTGTGGTCATGTGTATCGTTTTGATAAAAACGCGATTGAAATGATTTTTGCCTAACTTGTTAAGTTTCTTAGTTCTTTCAAAATAAAAAAGCCCTAAATTTGGGGCTTTTTTATTTTTTACTTTTTATTGTCTATTATTCTGCCACCCATTTTCCTTTACGATATACAAGGGCAAATTTGGTCGGTTTGCCGTCTTTTTCTGAGCCAATATACTGCTCAGCATTTTTGCGGCTCCACCGCAAAATTGTGGGATTACCGTCATTGTCAGTATCAGGTGCAGTGAACAGATACTGAAATTTTTCTTCCATTTGATCTTGAATCGCACGTAGCTCGGCAAGCTTGGGCGGACGGGTTTCTCGCACTTTTGGGAATTTTGATGCTGCTAAAAATAGCCCCGCTGCGCCTTCACGCAAGATATAATGATCATCAAATTTTTGCGAGCGTAAGTTTGGCATAGGGATTGCTGTCATACGAGGGGGAGCAGCCTCACCGTTTTTGAGCACTTTACGAGTATTATCACAGTTTTGACAGGCAAAATACGCCCCAAATCGCCCAGTCTTTAATTCCATTTGTCCATCACATTTATCACAGGGAATGGTTGGTACATCGCCCTTGCCCGCAAATTCAAATACACCTTTTTCGAGGAGGTAGCCGTCACAGTCAGGGTTATTGCCGCACACATGTAGTTTTAAACCCCCATCGACGATATAGCCGTCCATCGCTGTGCTACATTTTGGACAGCGTTTTTTCTCAAGCAGCGCTTGGATTTCGTCATTATTTTCGTCGTCCTCTTCGCCTAAGCTTTGGCTTTCTTTGGCAGTTTGATTGGCAAAGGCTTCGACGGGCATCAAATTTTTAGTGCCTTTACAACGCTCTTTTGGCGGTAAATTGTAGCCTGTACATCCCAAAAATACGCCTGTTGAACCGGTACGAATTTGCATCGGTCGATCACAAATATCACAATGAATGTCAGGCACGTCCGTTGGGTCATTGGGTTTCATACCATCTTTTTCACGGGCTGTGTCAAGCTTTGTTTTAAATTCGCCATAAAAATTGTCGAGTAAGTGTTTCCAGTCTTCATCCCCTTCGGCAACTTCGTCAAGTTTTTCTTCAAGCCCTGCAGTAAAGGTATAATCCATTAAATGCGGAAAGCTATTGACCAAACGGTCGGTGACAATATCGCCCATTTTTTCGGCAAATAGGCGTTTGTTTTCAAGTCGAACGTAGCCACGTTCTTGGATGGTCGAGATAATCGAGGCATAGGTGGAAGGACGCCCAATGCCGCGTTTTTCAAGTTCTTTAACAAGGCTCGCTTCGGTATAGCGGGCGGGCGGTTTGGTAAAGTGTTGGCTTGGCTCAATGCTATCAACCGCCAATTTTTCGCCCACTTTGACATCAGGCAATAGGTTATCTTCATTTTTGGCAGGCGGTTGCACTTTGGTATAGCCGTCAAAGGTCATCACACGCCCTTTTGCCTTTAACTCGACACCGCCCGCATTAACGGTCAAGGTCATGGACTGGTATTGGGCAGGGGGCATTTGGCACGCCACAAACTGCCGCCAAATCAGCTCATATAGCCGTTGAGCGTCACGCTCCATATCTTTAAGCGATGCCGAAGATACGTTAACATCGGAGGGACGAATGGCTTCATGGGCTTCTTGGGCGTTTTGTTTGTTGCCATACACGTTGGGGGTTTTAGGGACGTAGTTTTCGCCAAATTGCTTGCCAATAAAGTTTCGCACGCTGTTTAACGCATCGGCGGATAAAAAGGTGCTATCGGTACGCATATAGGTGATATGCCCTGCTTCGTACAGGCGTTGGGCAAGCATCATGGTTTTTTTGACAGGAAAACCCAATCGGGTGCTTGCCGCTTGTTGTAACGTCGAGGTAATAAACGGCGCGGATGGTTTGGATTGGGTGGGTTTTTCTTCTCGGTCAGCAACAATAAAGTCTGACTTTTTGAGAATATCGACAACTTTATTGGTTTGCTGTTCATTTTTTAGTTCGAGCGGTTTGCCAGCTTGTTTGACCGCCTCTAAGCGAATATTAATGCTGTTAAATTGCTGGCTATGACTGTCAACATGAATTTCCCAATACTCTACAGGAATAAACGCTCGAATTTCACGTTCACGCTCAACCACCAGCCGCGTGGCGACACTTTGCACTCGCCCTGCTGACAGGCCACGAGCGACTTTTTGCCACAATAATGGTGATACCATAAAGCCCACAACACGGTCGAGAAAACGGCGGGCTTGTTGGGCATTGACCCTATCATAGTTGAGTTTAGTTGGATGCTTAAACGCGTCTTGAATGGCGTTTTTGGTAATTTCATTAAACACCACACGGCTATATTTACTATCATTACCGCCAATGACTTCTTTTAAATGCCAAGCAATGGCTTCCCCTTCTCGATCTAAGTCCGTTGCAAGGTAGATTTCGCTGGCATCTTTGGCAAGCGACTTTAACTCTTTAATCACCTTGGTTTTATTGGGCAAAATTTCATAGTTTGCTGCCCATCCATGTTCAGGGTCAACGCCCATTCGCCGTACAAGCGCCTGTTGAGCTTTTTCTTCTTTACTTAAGTTTTCATGGGCTTTTTTGTCTTTTTCACCGTGAGTTGAGCTTGAATTGCTAGAACCTGACACAGGCAAATCACGCACGTGACCGACACTTGAACGCACGATGTAGTTATTGCCCAAATATTTATTGATGGTTTTGGCTTTGGCAGGGGACTCGACAATGACTAAGGCTTTACCATTGCTCGAAACTTGTTTTGTAGATTGTGAATCGTCATTACTCGCTGATTGTGTTTTCGTGGCAGTTTTGCGTGTGCCTTTTTTGACGACATTTTTAGTGGTTGCTTTTGGTTGGGCAGGTTTGCTCATGTTTTAATTCACAAATTTGATAATAGTAAAAGAACGTCACAGTAAAATTTTAGCCATTTTGCACTAAATTAGCATAATGTTGCAATTGCGTTTTTAACAAAATTAGGTCGTTTTCTGTGGTTTCAAGGGCGTGGTTACCAATTCCATGATTTATACCAACGGTTTCTTGCCAATAAATGCAAGCAAAATTGGCTTTGAAGCTTAAACCTTGAACGGTGGCTTTGATACTCGCTGGTAAATTGAGCGGTTGTTGATCCAAGGCAAAGTTGGCAGGATAGTTGTCGGTACAAGGGCGTAACAGGCCGTCTATTAATTGGTAATCGCAAGGCTTCATCGAGCCGTCTTCAATGATAAGCCCGTACTGGGCTATCATGCCTTTGCCTTTTTGCGTGGGGTCACCATCAACGCTTATCCAGCTGGGACATGCGACAATTTTAGGTTGTAAGCCGATTTTGCGTGCGGCGGTGCGAAGGTTATCAAGACGAGTTTCGCGAGCTGATGGTTTTAGACCCATGATACTGCCTAAGATAAAAATGACGATGATGACCGTTATCCAAATGCCCATTTACTCATACCAGTTTGAATCAGATTTTTTTGTCTTTTCTTTTACCAAGTCAGCCGCTCCATTATCTTCCTTTAATAACACGTCAAAAATCGGTTGCCATTGTTCCTGCATTTCACGATATGGCTTTTGGTATTTATCAAACACACTTATACCATGCTCTGCCAATAATTGATAAATACTACGCTCGCTAATCCACGTCAGCGGCTGCTCACCAATCTTGTTAAACAAGTCAATCACTTTATTTGTTGGCTTACCCTCTGCCAAAAACTGTGGACGCACTCGATTCGCCACTAAATAGATCTCGACTTTGCCTTTACGAACGCGCTTAATCTCTTGCAAATTTTTCAAAAACCGTTTGGTACTCTCAATGTCAAAAAAAGACGGCAGCACAGGCACTATCACCACTTTACATTCGGCAATCAGTTGCTCAGTTTTCTCCAAACTCATCGCCCCTTGCCCGTCAATCACCAGCCAATCGTCTTTACCCAGTTGCTCTTTAACCGCTTTGGGAATTTCGCCAATATCGCTATTATCTCGCCAGTCAATCCCAATAATAGTCGGCACAGAATCTGGACGAAGTTTAAGCCATTGAAGGCTTGATTTTTGCGGGTCAGCATCAGCCAATGCCACGCTATAACCTTGATTTGCCAAAGCCGATGCCAGCGTAATGGCCATTGAAGTTTTGCCACAACCGCCTTTTTGATTGGCGATGAGTATTTTGTTCATAAATAATCCTAGGGGTAACATGCAAAATCGCATTAGCCTAACAAAAATTTAATCACAGTTAAATGCTTTTGCCCAAATAATCTGTTAAATTAATGAGATATTCATATTTGCTGTGTGGCTTGGGAGTTAGCCCATGAAAAAATCTATTTCATCGACTCTACATTTATTAGGTCTTTTAGCAATGCCTTTATTGCTCACGGCTTGTGCCACGACAGGCGGTATCAAACCCGAACAATGCACAAGCGCAGACTGGCAAGGCATTGGTTACCAAGATGGTCTGCTCGGTCACAATGCCAATTTTATTTATAACCATGCAAAACGATGTGCTAAAGCCGGCGTCACACCCAATCAAGTATTGTGGGAACAAGGCCGTCAAAATGGGCTTAAACGCTATTGTACACCGCTTCGAGCGTATCAATTGGGCCGTGAAGGCATTAACTATAACAATGTCTGCCCACCTGAGCAAATGCTAGATTTACTAAAAGCCCATGACGAGGGTTATATGAATTACCAACGCGAAGCAACACTTAATCAGCTTTGGTACGATGATTTTCCCATCTGGGGGGAGCGGTGGGATTCTCCCTATGATGGCAATTACCATCATTTCGGTGGTTGGATGCGATTGCCAACACCCCACACAGTACCCGATTATATTGATATGGCTGAACAATCCCAAAACAGTCCTAGCCAAATAAACCCTGCACAAAATAAAAGTAGTGATACGACCGTGACGCCAAACACCACCCCTAATCCATAAATTTTTAGCTTATTAAGGGTCTAACTTTTCATAAAAAGGCGTTAAGAATGAAAACAATATCGCATTTTTCATTGGCGTTTCAGTGATTTCGATTGGCTTAACCAAAGGCTTAACAATCTATACTTTACAACGCCAAGTAGATAACGACACCCGTGAGCGAGAGAAGTTAGCTAAACAGTATAAAAAATTGTTAAATGGCGACAATCTTGATTTTAAGAAAGAAAAAGATGCGCGTGCTTATTTATCCAAATTGCCCTATAAAGTCAATGCCTTAACCCAACGCATTGACCAAAATACAGTGATATTAAATAAGCTAGGTTATTAAAAAACAAGCCAAGTTTTAAATTTAAATGAGCGGATTAATCGTCGGGATTTTTTCCGCCTTTTTGGTTTTTAAGGCGTTTGCTGGGTCAAAGGTTTGTACTTTGGGCGTAACAGGCACGCCTTTTTGTTGCAACGCTTCATTGATTTGCCCTGATTGAATCTTTTCACCTTCAAAGACACGAATCGTATCGTCACGATTAAGCCGCAGATTTTCAAAGTCAAACAGTCTACGGTCAGCCAGTTGACTCGGTGCAACATTTTGCAGCGCCCCAAAAATCGAATCCAAGCGATTGGGGAACTCTTTATCCCATTGGCGCAGCATGTCATTAATCATAGCGCGTTGTAAGTTTTCTTGGCTGCCACACAGATTGCATGGAATAATTGGAAATTGTTTATAATTGGCGTATTTGATAATGTCTTTTTCTTCGACATAGGCAAGTGGGCGAATCAGCACATTTTGACCATCATCCGATAGCAATTTTGGGGGCATGGCTTTTAGGCTTCCGCCATGAAATAGATTTAAGAAAAATGTTGCCATAATATCATTACGGTGATGACCCAACGCGACTTTGGTCGCTCCGATTTGTTTGGCAAAGCCGTACAGTGAGCCACGACGCAGACGAGAGCAGGCAGAGCAATAAGTTTTACCTTCAGGAATGATTTGCTTGACCACACTGTAGGTATCTTTTTCAAGAATATAATACGGAATTTGATTCGCTTCTAGATAAGTCGGTAGTACATCTTTTGGATAATCGGGCTGTTTTTGGTCAAGGTTGACCGCCACCACCTCAAAATTAATCGGCGCAATACGTTTGAGAAATAACAAAATATCTAGCAAGGTAAAGCTGTCTTTGCCACCTGAAATACACACCATCACCACATCACCGTCTTCAATCATGTTGTAATCGCGGATTGCCCAAGATACTAATTTACGCAGTTTTTTTTGAAGTTTACGAAAGCGGGCTGAATTGACGTCAGATTGCTGTTTTCCTGATTCTGCTTCGATTGTATCATTGTCAGTGGCTTCATCGGCCAAATCTTCAGCCAAATCTCTATCTAGCTCGGTCGGTACGGGTGAATCAGTGATAGCGTTTATCGTATTTGCAAAATCAGACATGAGAACAACCTTTGTTAATAAAACAGACTATTTTACCTTTTTCTGCCAAAATCAGCAAAAGCATTTCAAAAAAATAGCGACTTTATCAAGCCGCTACTACCGATAAAAACACAAATTTATTTAAAAAGATTTAGTTTATCTTTCCACGTTTCGTGTGCTTTTTCCGCCTTTTCTTTGGCTTCTTTGGCCTGTTGCTCAAGTTGGGCATCGCGCAAGTTTTTCTGCTTAAATAGGGGTAATTGACTAGAACCCTTATAAAACTCGGTTTCCCGATACGTATCATAGGCATGGCGAGCAAACACATTCAGTACCGCTGCCAAGGGTAAGGCAATTAACATCCCTGGAATACCCATTAATTCCGCCCCGGCTAATACGGCAAACATCACCCAAAGCGGTGACAAGCCGATTTTATCACCCAATAATAACGGCTGTAAAATATAGCCTTCAACCGCTTGACCGACCATAAATGCTCCAATAATCAACGCGATATGTACCCAATCCATGCCAAACTGGAATAACCCCGCGATAATTGCTGAGATAAATCCAAGCGTAAAGCCCAAATACGGCACAAAACTGGCGAGCCCTGCAACCATACCGATAATTAAGCCGACATTTAAACCAATCAATTGCAACTGAACGGCATACACAATGCCTAGCAAAATCATTACCAACAGCTGACCTTTGATAAATGACATCAAGGCGTCATCACTTTCTTTGGCAATAGTGAAGACGCTACCCAAATAACGATTTGGAATGGCATGGCGAATTTGAATCAAGCGTTCATCCCAATTATACAAGAAATAAAACATCAAAATCGGTACTAATACCACCAGACCCACGACATTGATGACATTTATGCCTGATAAAAGCAAATTGGTAAAAAATGAACGGGCATCGGTAATGTTATAATTTTCTTTAAGATAATCGACCAAACCTTTGGACATATCACGCACTTGTACCTGTGGCAAACGGATTGGCGTATGCGATTTGACCCAACCGCGCAGCGTATTATTATAATAGTCAATCGCAGTCGGGACGTATTTCCAAGCCGATTGGAGTTGATCCCAAACCAGTGGGATAAGCCACCACAGTATCCCCCCCAACACCAAAGCAACGGTAAAATACACCATCAAAATCGCCAGCCAACGGCGAATTTGCAATTTATCTTGCAGTTTTTGCACCACAGGATTAAACACATAAGCCAATATAAACGCAATTAAAAACGGCAAAATCACCGATTGCAATTTATAAATAACAAAAACAGCAGCCAGCATTGCCAATAAAACAAAAAAGCGCTTAAAAAATATATCTGTCGAAAACCGATAACTAGAATATCGTGACATAGCCATCCTCAAAGTAACATAAAGTCCTAAAATACACCTAGATTAAAAAAGATATAAAAGCAATGCTTAAAAATTGATAAAATAATTTAGGCAATTTTAGGCAATTTGATAAAAATAGATAGCCTAAAATGCACAACTTATACAAAATGCTAAACGTTGTTGCAAAAATTTGTTACAACTTACTAGCGCTCAAAAGCCCCCAATTATCCGCGCGGTTTTAATGCTTATTTTTTTCAATTTAAACCGAATTTAGGTATAATGCCTCTAAATTTCCTTTTTCTTTCTTTGCAACTGTGATAGGACTGCCATGACCGCTCAACAAACCCAAAAAACCGCTTTAAGCTATAAAGACGCAGGTGTCGATATTGATGCAGGCGAAGCCTTGGTACAACGCATCAAATCGGTCGCCAAAGCCACTGCTCGTAAAGAGGTGGTGGGCGGATTGGGCGGTTTTGGGGCGTTATGCCGTATTCCACAAGGCTACAAATCCCCCCTACTCGTCTCTGGCACGGATGGTGTGGGCACAAAATTAAAATTGGCGCTCGACTTTAACAAGCATGATACCATTGGACAAGATTTGGTCGCGATGTGCGTGAATGACCTTTTGGTATGCGGGGCAGAACCGTTATTTTTCTTAGACTACTATGCTACTGGCAAACTAGATGTCGATACTGCCGAAGCGGTGATTAAAGGCATTGGCGATGGTTGCAAGCTGTCAAACTGTGCATTAATCGGTGGCGAAACCGCAGAAATGCCTGGGATGTACCACGATGATGACTATGACTTAGCAGGGTTTTGTGTGGGCGTGGTCGAAGAATCAGAAGTCATCACAGGTGAAAATGTGCAAGAAGGTGATGTATTGATTGGCATTGCCTCAAGTGGTGTGCACTCAAACGGCTATTCACTCGTGCGTAAAGTGATTGACGTCGCAAAAGTTGATACCAATGCCGAAACCATTGACGGCAAACCTCTCAAAGATGTATTACTCACGCCTACCAAAATCTATGTCAAAGCCATTCAAGCCTTACAAACGTCATTGGGTAACGCCAATCTACACGCCATGGCACATATCACAGGCGGCGGTCTGACCGAAAATCTGCCTCGGGTGTTGCCCGATACCTTGACTGCCCAAATTTCTGTCAAATCTTGGGACTTTCCGCCTGTGTTTAAGTGGCTACAAGAAAAAGGGAACATTGAGCCAATGGAAATGGTTCGTACCTTTAATTGTGGGGTAGGTTTTGTGGTCGTGGTACCTAGCGATAAAGCCGATGAAGCGATTAAAGTGTTGAATGAGAGTGGCGAAACGGCGTGGAAGTTGGGAGAAATCGTTGAGCGTACTGCCGAGCCAGTCGTTTATGCGTAAGTTTTTAAGATAAAAATTGTAAAGGTGAGTCATGAATGCCTTTATTTTCCAAGTTTCTTCTAAGTGATTAAGAGGTGAATAATGCAAGCCTTGAGTGTCGATTATGATATTAAAGCATTTGAGCCAAGTGTGCAAAGATTTGCCCCAATGATTGAACATTTATCCGCTAATGAACGTTTTGCCTTGATTAAACTGATTATGGATATGCCATTTACTGATGGATTATCAACAGAAAAAATATCCGCCAACAGTAACATTGCCGAAAAACGCTTTAATCGCTTTCCCATTGCTATGACAATGTCTGACGATTTTGACGAATATTTAGGCGATAATTTTTGGTTTCCTGAAGATGATATTTTGTATAAATAATTGGGGTAATCATGGCAAATTGTTTATTAGACACGCATATTTTTATTTGGGTTACGTGTAATGCCAGTAAATTACCAAAATCCATTGCCGAAATTTTACGCAGTGATAATCATATCGTCTATTTAAGCATAGCATCAATTTGGGAAATCCAAATCAAGCACCAACTTGGTAAGTTAACATTGACGAAGCCATTCAATGAAATTGTTGATGATGTTATCCAAAATAAACTATACCAAATTTTGCCTATAAAAGAATGCCATGTTTTAAATTTACAACAGTTGCCTTTTATCCATAAAGACCCATTTGACCGCTTATTAATTTCTCAAGCCCTGACAGAAAATTTGACGCTTTTAACCGTTGATGAGCATATTGTTAAATACCCAATTTCCTTTATCAATCACTAATTACCATGAACCAAAATCTTTTAAAAGTTGCCGTTCTTGTTTCAGGTAGCGGTAGCAATCTGCAAGCCCTGATCGATAAAATGCAATCGGGCGAATTACCCTTTCAAATTGTTGGTGTCATTAGCAACAAAGCCGATGCATTTGCCCTTGAACGCGCCAAAAAAGCGGATATTCCAACTGCCATTATTGATCGAGACGAAAATGGCAAAAAATTCAACCGTGTCAGCTTTGAACAACAAGCCTTAGATATATTAAACGCATGGCAACCTGATTTGGTGGTGTTGGCTGGGTTTATGCGGATTTTAACACCGCTATTTATTGATGGGGTAACATCCGAGAACGGCTTACATGTGCCGATGATCAACCTGCATCCCTCACTGTTGCCAAATTATAAAGGCTTAGATACTCACGAACGTGTGTTAAAGTCTGGCGAAAAATATCACGGTTGTAGTGTGCATTTAGTAACGAGTGAATTGGATGCAGGGGCAGTGATTGCGCAAGCGGTAACGCCAATTAAAAATAGTGAGACTGCCGAAACCTTACAAAATCGGGTACATAGTCTTGAACATCAGTTGTTACCAATGATTGTTGGTCTTTTTTCTCACAATATTGTAAAAGTTGAAAATGGTAAATTAACTAATTCACTTGGTTTAACTCTACCTTTAAAATTAATTTTCTAATTTTTTTTAACGTCATTAAAAACGCCTATATTAAATAGGCGTTTTTTTAACTAACTCATACTAAGGCAAGGCATAAGCCACTAAATAGTCGCCCATTTTGGTGCCAAATGAGCCATGCCCACCAGCCATGATAACCACATACTGTTTACCATTGACTGAATATGTCATTGGTGTCGCTTGTCCACCTGCTGGTAAACGGGCTTCCCACAATTGCTCACCATTGCTGACATTAAAGGCACGGATATAATTATCTTGAGTGGCACCCACAAACATCACATTGCCCGCTGTGGAAATTGAACCACCTAAACCAGGAACACCAATTTTAAGCGGTGGTAATTGCATGAGTTTTGGTAGACTATCACGGATGGTACCAATACGTTTTTTCCATACGATTTGGTGATTGGTTAAGTCCACACCTGCCACAAAGCCCCAGCCCGGTTGTTTACAAGGCAAGCCAAGTGGCGATAAAAACGCCTGAATATTCACGCCATAGGGTGCACCATACATTGGTTGAATACCTTGCTCAGTGCCTGCACCTTGCTCTTTATGGGGACGATTAGCATCTTCAGGTTTTAAGCGACTGACAAATGGTAATGCTAAAGGATTCATCACCGCCACTTGTCGGTCTGGATTTACCGAGATACCACCCCATTCAAACACGCCTAAGTTACCCGGGAATACCAAAGTCCCATTTTCTGATGGGGGTGTATAAATACCGTCATAATTTAGCGTTTTAAAATACACACGGCAGTACATTTGGTCAAACATGGTCGCACCCCACATGTCTTTGTCTTGCAGACGATTTGGTGGCGCAAGGTCAAGTGCCGAAAATGGCTGGGTTGGTGAATAATGTTCGCCTTTGGTTTGTAGTCCGTGTTGTACGGTTTGTGGTACGGCTTTTTCTACCACAGGTACCACGGGTTTACCATTTCGGCGGTCTAGTACAAACACATTACCTGTTTTGGTGGTCACATACACCACTGGCGTGGTTTTGCCCTCTTTATCAGTCAAATCAGCAATGGTTGGTTGGGACGGTACGTCCATGTCCCATAAGTCATGGTGCGTGGTTTGGTAGCTCCATAACACTTTACCTGTGGTGGCATTAAGAGCAACAACAGAGTTGGCAAAACGCTCTTGCAGTTTATCACGGTTACCGCCCCAAATATCTGGTGTACCCACGCCCACAGGCACATACACGACATCCGCTTTACTATCATAGGCAAGCGGCGCCCATGCATTTGGCGAGTTATGCACGAATGTTTGACCAGGCCCAGGAATGGCATTGGGGTCTTGTGCCCCTGTGTCAAATACCCACATGAGTTTACCCGTATTGACGTCATAACCACGAATCACACCTGATGGCTCATCAGTTGATAAGTTATCGGTTACCGAACCCCCAATGACGATTGTCGTCCCTGTCACCACAGGCGGCGAAGTTGGATTATAACCACCTGGGTACGGGTTTGGCATATCTTGTTGCAGATTGATTTCGCCATTGGTACCAAAGTCAGTACAACGTTGTCCGTTATCGGCATTTATCGCAATCAGTCGCCCATCATTAACGGGCAAAATGACTTTACGCGGACAAAGTGCTGATTGAGTCTGACGCACTTGCAGGCTGGCGGCATTCTTCGCCACATTCGCATCATCATGATAAGACACGCCACGACAGGTCAAATGCTGAAAGGTTTTATCCGATTTGATTTTTGGATCAAATCGCCATTTTTGTTTGCCGGTGACAGGGTCAATATCAATCAAAAATTGGTGAGCGGTACAGATAAACAAGTCATTACCCACTTTTATTGGTGTGACTTGATTGGTCGTTTCACCCGAATCGTTTTCAGTTTTAAAGTCGCCTGTGCGGAATGCCCACGCTTCTTTTAAATTTTTAACATTGCTGTCATTAATTTGGGTTAATGGTGAATAGCGGGTGCCTTCAGGCGTCCGTCCATAGTCTGTCCAATCGCTGTCCGCAATTCCCGCCAACGCTTTTGGGGTCGGCTGAGCACGAGTAATAGTACCGTTAATTTCTTGCGGGTCATGAAAAATTGAATAGCCCATTAACGCAAAAATCGATAAAATCACCAAGCCTAATGTATGACGGACAGGTTTTAACCAGCTTTCATCTAAGAACTTATTATTTGATGATTGTCTGTTTACTAGCGGGTTGTTTGCATGCGTTACATAAGGCGTAACATGACGCGTGATTTTTGGCAGCCAGAGCCAAATGCCCAATAATGTCAAAATATCTAGGCGTGGTGCCAATGCCCAAAAGTCCGTACTCACTTCCCATAGCGACCATACAATTGTCACCACCAGTAATGCAGCATATAGCCACAAGGCTAAGGTTGGGCGTTTTTTTAACAAAATCGCGATCGCCAACATGGCAAGACCTGCAAAAATGTAATACCACGAGCCGCCCAAACTCGCTAAATAGCCCCCGCCAAGCAATAACACTAACCCGATTAAACCAAAAACCGCCATGGTAATATATGGCGGTTTAGTATTGGTCACTGCAGTTGTCGAGGTTTTTATGGTCGTTGTGTTCGTTTCCATAAAACTCCAATGTCTTATTTATAAATAAAGCGTTTAAATGTGTATAAAACCGTTCTAATTTTTGGGTATTTTAAACCTTTTTTAAAACATAGAGAGTTTAAGTAACGAAAGGGCGACAATCACAACAAAAATATAACGTCCTACCCACACATTGTCTAAGAACGCCTCAAAGCATAACTGGCGGTGATAAGTCAAGCATTTTTTGTTTTGGCGATAAAACATCCTAATCGTGGGTAATAGCGTTAAAACTGCTAGCAAGCCAAAATAATGCCAAAAAATTATAGCCAAACTTACCAAAAATACCGCTTGTAGCAAGCCAATTATGAACACATCATATTTACCAAATAAAATGGCGGTGGATTTGACCCCAATTTTGACATCGTCTTCACGGTCAGACATCGCATACTGCGTGTCATATGCCACTGTCCAGCACATATAACCGGCGAATAATAACCAACACCACCTATCGACTTGCGTTTGTCCCGTCAAAGTGGTAGATACCGCCACATACGCCATCGGAATCGCCCAACCAAATGCTGCCGCCAAAAATACTTGCGGTAAATGGGTAAAGCGTTTCATAAATGGATAAATAAACGCCAATGCCACTGCGCCAAATGACCAAAAAAACACTTGGACAGGCAAAAATACCAGCAACGCACAACTTACCCATGACAAAATCACAAACGTCCAAACTGCCTCTCGCCCTGTTAAGCGTCCATCAGCAAGCGGTCTGCCTTTGGTGCGAGCAACATGCCCATCGACTTTGCGGTCAGCAAAATCGTTAATCGCACAGCCTGCTGCCCGCATCAAGGTTGCACCCAGCGCAAAAATCACCACCACATGCCAGGGTGGCAATTGCCTATATTCAATCGCCGACAAAAACACCGCCCACAGCGTGGACCAAAATACCAATTCAATCCCGACTGGCTTATCAAAGCGGGTCAGATGAATCAAGGCTTGGATTTTTTGTTTGGTAAAATATGGTGCAGAAACGTGGGCAGACATAGGCTGATTCGATGGGTGGTAAAAGAAAGGATTTTATTATAATTTTTTGACAGCCTAAAGAAAATAACCAAACATTTTCCGCAGTGGCTCGCCTCAACATTATAGCGAAATTTGAAAATTTTTTATAAAAAAGCAACCTTAATTTGCATTAAAGTTGCTAGATATCGGTTTGGTAACCCATGAGAACAACGGTTTAAACAAGGGTTACTTTTATGCCATTTTCCAAAACCAGTTATCAGTAATACCTACTCTACATTGACACTATTTAAAATGCCTGCGTAGTTATAGTTTTTTTCACTCATCAAATCGATACCGCAAGGCAAGTTTTCGATCCAATCTAAAAACTTGCCAATATTTTCTTGCCCCACAAAGGCTTTACCATGTTGAGGGACAATCATCTCAACGTCTAGTTGGCGTACCGCATTTGCCCACAGACGGGTGACTTTGTTACTTACCATATAACGCTGGTGAAAGCCGCGCATACTCGGCACATGCGCCTCAAAATTATCGACCGTAAGGTGCGGGTCGCCGATTAACGATGCCCCCATATCGCCTGAAAATAAAATCTTGCTAATCGGATCATAAAACTGAAAATTGCCTTCTGAATGCAGAAAATGGGCAGGCAAAGCAAATAAATAGCTTTCGCCCAGTTTTAATACCCCGCCTTCATCGGGCAGCGCAATGATGCGATCAAGATAGCCTGTCTGTAGCCGCCCGCTGGTAAATGCCGAATTAAGATGCGGTAAAAAACGCTCCCACAATTTTGAGATGACCATGGTGGATTCGGTATGCAATAACCAGCGGGGCAACGAGGCGATAATATCGGGGTCTTGGTGCGAACCTATCACATAGCGAATATGTCGCATGTCGGTATGTTTAAGCAACGCAAGCGTGAGCGGGGTATACGTCAAATCACCGCCTGGGTCAATGACTGCGCCGTTGGTTTCGTTGTTGTCTTTATTGAGTATCAAAAACTGGTTGGACTGAATCCCATCGCCCGACACCAAATCACTAAACACGATAACCTTATGTGTTCCATTATCAAAAATTATTTGACCCGACATTCTCTCCCCTTAGCGTGCGATGACATAACCCTGATAACAATTAATAAAAACTTTTGTTGATCCATATCAATGGCAAAAATTTTTAGTTTTATAAGCGCTTAGTATAGCAGTTTTTTTAGTATTACCCTATTGCTAATAAGGGGTTTTGATAAATAATTTTTGACACTGTGCTGACGGCTTTAATGCAATCATGACCAATAAATGCTATGATACCGCCATTTTTGACAATCCAATTTTGAAATTTACTTATTTAATCACTCAAGGCAAGCCTTTATGATTTTAGCCTTAGATACGGTGTTTGAGCATTGCTCAGTGGCGTTGGTCAATGTTGATGGCTCGCTCATTGGCGAGCAGACGGCGACGGGTAATCGCCAACAAACCCAACAAATTTTGCCGATGATTGCGCAGTTATTACGTCAAAACAGTATAAACTTTGATCATTTGACAGCGATTGCCTTTAATCGAGGTCCCGGGGCATTTAGTGGGATTCGTATTGATGCCGCGGTGGCTCAAGCCCTCGCCTTTGCCCATGATTTGCCTTGTTTGCCTGTATCAAGCTTACAAGCAGTGGCACAAAAGGCGTTGTATCAAAATCGCTTATCAGATTGGGATAACCGCTGCTATGCGGCCATTGACGCGCGCATGAACCAAGTGTATTTGGGTGAGTTTGTTGCCGAAGCGGTAACTGACCCCTCATTGCAAGCTAATGTCCCTTACATTATGAACGCTAAAGCGGATGAGCGGTTGGAGGATTATGGCTACCAAACGCCTGACGAGTTTCCTATTGTCGGCGATGGTGGGCAGTTTTTGACCGTTAAGGATAAACAAAAAGCCTTTATGGATGATGAGTCTAGCCGCCCAACGGCAAGTATTATCGGGCAACTTGGGGCGGTTATGTTGGCACAAGGCAAGCAAGTGACAGCACAAAACGCCCTACCCGTGTATCTACGCCACCATGCATGGAAAACCTTGGCAGAGCAAGGCAAGTAGTTTTATCATCCACATATCAGTGTGTTTTTGTTGGCGATTTTCTAAGCCTTGGCTAAGTTTCAGCCGCTACAATAGCCACCCAATTTTTTATTTTTACTATCGGACAGTTGTATGGAAATCATGTTGGTCATCAAAGCCATCATCATGGGGATGGTCGAAGGTATTACAGAATTTTTGCCCATTTCAAGTACGGGGCATTTGATTTTAACGGATGCCTTACTCAATTTTTGGACAAAAGATAAGGCGGATTTGTTTATCGTGGTCATCCAACTTGGGGCGATTTTGGCGGTGATTTATTTATATTGGGGGCGACTGTGGCGAGCCTTAATGGGGCTGATTACAGGCAAAGACCCCGAACGCAAAAACCCTCGCCAATTGGGTATTTCGCTTATCGTTTCGACCATTCCGATTATGGCATTGGGATTGCTGTTTGACAAAGCATTAAAAGCCGCTCTTTTTAAACCCACTGTCGTTGCCATCATGCTAATCGTGGGGGGGCTGATTATTTTTTGGGCAGAACGCCAAAAACATACCATCAAATACGCCGAAGCCGAAGATATTGATTTAAAAACAGCGGTGCTTATTGGTCTGATTCAATGCTTGGCGTTGATACCTGGAACCTCCCGCTCAGGTTCCACCATCATTGGCTCGCTGTTTTTGGGGGTTTCTCGTAAGGCATCAGCCGAATATTCATTTTTCTTAGGCATTCCGGTATTGGTGGGTGCAGGGGTGCTAGATTTAGCCAAGCATCACAATGTCCTTAGTGGCTCGGATGATTGGTCGATTTTGGCATTGGGTACAGTCGTGTCGTTTATTTTTGCGATGATATTTATCAAATGGCTGGTTAATTGGATTAGCACCCGAGATTTCACCATTTTTGCGTGGTGGCGAATCATTGTGGGCGTGTTGGTGTTGATTGCTGCAGGGTTAGGTTATCTTTAATCATGCCGACGCTGTTTTATACTGCTACGCCTTGCTTTGAAAAGCATACCGCTAAGCCTATTCTCATTACCTTACAGGAAATGGCAGCAACGATTGGCTTGACTTTAACTCCTATCCCACTAACTCAAAAAGTGGGGCAAAAATGGCTCAAACAAGTCCCAGAGGGTCAGCTATTACTCGATACAGATGGCAGCTTATCGCTCATTGCCAATGGCATGAAAGTCAATCCTAATTGGCAAGGTCTGCAGCAGCGCGTGGTTAGGGCGGGCAAAAAAACAGAATTATTATTAAAAGTGGCAAAATTACAAGCAGGCATGTCGGTCATTGATGCCACCGCCGGATTTGGACATGATAGTTTGATCTTGGCAAGTACAGGCAGCCATGTGACGATGGTTGAGCAAAATCCGCTGATGTTTTTGTTATTAATCGCCGAACAACACAAAATGCAACACAACCCAAATTGGCAAAAGCTACTTGCCCGTATCGATATCTATTTTGGACAAATGAACGAGATTTTGCCTACGCTACCAAAAATAAATCGGGTCTATCTTGACCCGATGTTTCCGCATGATAGCTATAAATCTGCGGTTAGCAAATCCATGCAAGTACTACACAATCTGGTCGCACCACCGAGTTTGACAGATGAAATTGCAATGCTTGATATGGCTAAACATCAATTAACGGCAGAAGGCAGAGTGATTGTCAAACGCCCCAAAAACGCGCCTTTTTTGGCAAATTGTCCGCCGATAGAGAGCGCGAGTAATGATGTGGTACGGTTTGACAGTTATCACTAATTTGCCCTAAAAACCCATATTGCCCTTATTTACCCACTTTGGCATTGCCTATGGCTTTTGATTCGTGAACAGGGGCGTTAGTTTCTTCGGGGGCTCGTGGGGCATTGGGTGAGGCGGGCTGGTCATCGATGACTTGGTCATTCTCACTGATTTTATCCATGCCAGAATTATCCGCACCGCCATCCATCGCCTCTTCGGGGGCGACATTGCTTGCCCCGACTTCGACCTCGCCTGCTGAGCTAGCAGCTGCCACATCGGGTCCTGCATCGACGGTGGCATTGCTTTCATTCACCACGGCAGGCGTGCCTTTGTTATCTGCAGGTGCGGCTGTCATGGGAGCTGCGGCAGCTTCAGCGGCAGATGCGGCAGCTTGGTTATCGGCGGTGGTTTTATCATCTTTATGACCACATGCCGTGAGCAGACATACAGCTAGACAGGTTGCCAAAGTCAGTTTAATTCGATAAGTAGACAAGATGTTCATAAGGTTTCCTTGATTAAATTTTACCGTGACATTGTTTATATTTTAAGCCAGAGCCACAAGGACAAGGGGCGTTACGGCTGATATTAAGATTGGCATACGGGTTTTCGCCCATTTCATCGGCAGCAGCAGTGGCATTTGCTTCTATATTGCTAGCGCCCATCCCAAATGAATAAGTGGCGCGGGTACGGTTTTGGGCGTTACGGGCTGCCATGTCGCTGTCTTCGGTCATCTCGCCTGTCATGCCATTCATTTCTTGGTGCTCAAAGTGCAGACGCATCATTTCGGCTTGTTCACGTTGTTGGCGTTCAAGTTCTGCCATTTCTTCTGGCGTTGGGATGTGCATGCGTGATAAGTCTTGCACGGTTTCAGATTTAATTGCCCCAAGCATACTTTGGAATAAGCTAAAAGATTCGGATTTATATTCTTGTTCGGGATTTTTTTGGGCATAGCCTCGTAAATGAATGCCTTTACGCAATTGGTCCATTTGATTAAGATGGTCTTTCCAGTGTTTATCAAGACTTTGGAGCATAAAGTGACGTTCAAGCTGGGCGGCGTTTTCCTCACCCATCTCTTCACGGCGTTTACGATAGTTTAAGATAGCCGCATTGATGATTTTTTCACGCAAGCCTTCTTCATCTAGGCGGCGGTCAGCATCGAGCCAGTCGTTAATCGGCATGGTGATACGAAACTCATCTTCAAGCTCATCTTCTAAGCCGTCCACGTCCCATTGGTCATCAATTGACCCCGGTGGAATAAACTGGTCAATCAACGCATTATAGACATCATGGTGCATTGCCTCGATACCGGGTTGTAAGTTGCTTTGCGCCAGTAATTCGTCACGCTGTCTATAGATGACTTTACGCTGTTCGTTGGCGACATCGTCGTATTTTAGCAAGTTTTTACGGGCATCAAAGTCGCGGCTTTCAACCTTGCCTTGGGCGTTTTCAATCGAGCGAGATACCATTTTATGCTCAATGGCTTCATCTTCTTTTAAGCCCATTGCTCGCATCATGTTAACCACACGGTCGCCCGCAAAAATCCGCATCAAGTCATCTTCAAGCGACAAGAAAAAGCGAGATTCCCCAGGGTCGCCTTGACGCCCTGCCCGCCCCCGTAACTGGTTATCGATACGGCGAGATTCGTGGCGCTCTGAACCGATGATATGTAAGCCACCTGCTTCGAGTACTTGCTTATTTCGCACTTGCCAGTCAGCTTTGAACTGCTCTTTTAGACCTGCCATCTCAGCCTCGGTTAAATCCGCTGGGTTGATATTTTCGAGCAGTAATTGCTTGGACAAAGCACTTTGCCAGTTACCACCCAAGATAATATCGGTACCACGACCCGCCATGTTGGTGGCGATGGTCACGGCATCGGGGCTACCTGCTTGGGCGATAATATCGGCTTCACGCTCGTGTTGCTTGGCATTGAGTACGTTGTGGGCAATGCCTTCTCGGGTTAACAATTCAGACAACACTTCGCTCGCCTCGATAGTCGCTGTACCAACCAAAATCGGGGCATGACTTTCTTTGATACGTTTGATTTCACGGATAATGCCCTGATATTTGCCCATTTTGGTCAAAAAGATTTGGTCATCAAGGTCAATCCGCTGAATCGGTTTATGAGTGGGAATGACCACGACATCAAGGTTATAGGTTTGTTTAAACTCTGCCGCTTCGGTGTCAGCGGTGCCCGTCATGCCCGATAATTTGTCATAAAGACGGAAATAATTTTGAAATGTGGTGGTGGCAAGCGTTTGGTTTTCGGCTTGGATTTCAACATGTTCTTTGGCTTCGACCGCTTGGTGTAACCCTTCTGACCAACGCCGCCCTGGCATGGTGCGCCCTGTGTTTTCATCCACAATAATAATCTCGCCATCTTGGACGATATAATGAATATTTTTGACAAATAAGTGATGGGCGCGAATCGCGGCTTGCACATGGGCAAGTAACGGCAGACGGGCGGGACTATATAGGCTTTCGTTTTCGCCAAGCTCGCCTTTTTCGACCAAGAACTTTTCGATTTTCTCGTAGCCTTTTTCGCTGATTTCAATTTGGCGATTTTTTTCATCAATCCAAAAATCTTGCTCACGGTTTTCTCGGTTGCCTTCTTCGGTTTTGGAGACATTTAGACGAGGGATAATGGTATCGACCAATGCATACAAGGCGGCAGAGTCTTCGGCTTGACCTGAGATAATGAGCGGGGTACGGGCTTCATCAATCAAAATCGAGTCGATTTCGTCAATGATGCAGTAGTTAAGCGGACGTTGTTTTTTTTCTTCTAGGCTAAACACCATGTTGTCGCGCAGATAGTCAAACCCGTATTCATTATTGGTGCCATAGGTGATATCAGCGGCATATGCACCGAATTTTTCCATTGGGTCTTGCTGTGAGTAAATCACGCCAACAGTTAAGCCTAAAAACTCAAATAAAGGTCGATTTAATTCGGCATCACGCTGTGCCAAGTAGTCATTGACTGTGACAACATGCACGCCTTTGCCGCTGATGGCGTTTAGGTAGATAGCAAGCGTTGCCATCAAGGTTTTACCTTCCCCTGTACGCATTTCGGCAATTTTGCCTTCGTGTAAGGTGATACCGCCAATTAGCTGTACATCATAGTGGCGCATACCCAACACGCGCAGCGAGGCTTCTCGACACACGGCAAAGGCTTCGGGTAGTAACGCATCTAGGCTAGTGCTATTCTCAAAACGTTGTTTAAATTCCGCGGTTTTTTGCTTTAGCTGCTCATCGGTCAAGGGCTGAATTTGGGGTTCAAGCGCGTTGATTTTTTCGACCAACTTACGCATACGTTTGAGTTCACGGTCGTTTTTGGTGCCAACGACCTTGCCGAGCATTTTGCCTAACATACGAGGGTTTTCCTAAAGGGTTAAACGTTTAATCAAAGTGACAAGCGTCAAAATAAATTTTGCTATTATATATGGGATTAAAAAGTTTAGATACAAGTTTCCATGCGGTCATTGGGTATTTTCCATCGTTTCTCGCTAAATTACCACACGTACAAAGCCACCAAAAACCTACCTAGCCAGACAAATTTATGCGATACCAATTTATGCTAAAATAGCCTTTTTACAACCGTTGACCCAAACTTGCTGATGAATAACACCATTTTCTCCAAACAATCCTCAAGCCAACCTGCACAAAACCTTGCCGACCACACCCCCATGATGCAGCAGTATCTGACCTTAAAGGCAGATTATCCCCATGCATTGGTGTTGTATCGAATGGGCGATTTTTATGAGTTATTTTTTGATGACGCCAAAATCGCTGCCGATATTTTGGGTATCACCTTGACAAGGCGGGGTAATGATAAACAAGGTAATAATATCCCGATGGCGGGTGTGCCATTTCACTCGGCAGATGGTTATATCGCAAGGCTAATTAACGCAGGACAAACTGTGGTGGTGTGTGAGCAAGTCGAAGAAGAAAAAGCAGAAGAACAACTGCAAGAAAACTCAGCATCGACCAATGAAGAAACGCGTAAAAAATCTGCTAAAACGCCTAAGACCAATGCACCCAAAATTATGGAACGCAAAGTGGTGCGTACTTTGACCGCAGGGACGCTCACCGACGACAACTTAATTACCCAAGGGCAAACGCCCACCGTGGTCGCCCTAAGTTTTGCCAAAAACCAAATGACGGTTGGGCTTGCCCAGCTTGATTTGGCTCAAGGGCAAATTCGAGTGACCCAGCTTGATTGCGATAGCGTAACAAGCTTACAAAGCGAGCTTGCCAACACACTAGCCCGTTTTGACCCAAGCGAAATCTTGATTGATGAACAGCTAAATGACGCATGGCAGCATTTTTTGCAAGAATGTTTGGCAAGTTTAGGCGCAAGCCATACCTCGTCAGTTGCACCCCCGCTTTTATCACAGCCGCACAGCTATTTTTTGTCCAACAATGCCCTTGAGCATCTGACCCAGCACTTACAAGTCGCCACGTTAGCAGGGTTTGGGCTTGAGCAAAAAACCTATGCCATGACTGCCGCTTCAGTGGTGCTGTATTATGGTAAACACACCCAACAAACCGACTTACGCCATATTCAAGGAATTCAGCTAGAAAATAACGATGACTATCTACAAATCGATAGCATTAGCCAGCATAATCTTGAAATTTTTAAACCTGTGCTTTCATCAGGTATTTCGCTACTGTCAGTGGTTGACCATTGTCAAACCCCGATGGGTAAGCGTGCCTTGGTACACCATTTACACCGCCCATTGCTCAACGTCACTATGATAAATCGTCGCCTTGATGCGGTCGAGCAGCTTATGGACTTGCCAGAAGCATCTTTTGCCCTACTGCAACAACCCCTTAGCCAAATTGCTGATATTGAGCGCATTGGCGGACGTATCGGCTTGGGCTCGGCAAAACCGACAGATTTATTAAAGCTTCGCTTAAGCCTTGAACAGGCGTTATCGTTATCAACACACCTTCACCAACATTTTGATTTTACCAACATCACCACCCTAAATGCCGATACGCCACTGCTTGCCATGCTTGCCAAACAATTGCCCGATATGGCAAAAAACGACAGCTTTGCCCAAATTCATGCGTTACTTCAGCAAGCCATTGTCGATGAGCCGCCTGCACATATCCGTGACGGTGGCATGATAAAACAGGGTTATGATCCTCAGCTTGATGAGCTACAAAATCTGCACAGCAATATCGAGCAAACACTTGAAACGCTGGCAGTCAAAGAACGTGAAAAAAATAACTTGCCCATGCTCAAAGTAGGTTTTAACAAGGTTAGCGGGTTTTATTTTGAGTTAAGTGCCTTACAAGCCAAAAACGCCCCCGAGCATTTTAGTCGTCGTCAAACCCTAAAAAACGCCGAACGCTTTATCACACCCGAATTAAAAAGTATTGAAGAATCGTATTTATCCGCCCAAGGGCAAGCATTAAGTCTTGAAAAACGCCTCTATGAAAACTTGCTCAATCAGCTAAAATCATCACTTGCCGACTTACAACGCCTTGCCAAAGCGATTGGTTATTTGGATGTACTTGCCAATTGGGTGACCTTGACACGCACTCACCGCAGCGACCATGAAAACGCACCGTGGTGCCGCCCACGACTAAATGCCAATGACCCAACCGCAAGTTTAAATATCCAAGGTGGACGGCATATCGTGGTCGAAATGGGGCAACAGCACCAAAAAAATCCGACCGCTCATGCACCGATTGCGCCATTTATTGCCAATGACTGCCAACTTGCCACGCCCAACCAGCCTGAACGCTTGATGCTGATTACAGGCCCCAATATGGGTGGCAAATCCACTTATATGCGACAAACCGCCTTAATCGTATTACTCGCTTGCTGCGGGGCATATGTGCCAGCCAAAGCGGTGACCTTGGGGCGAATTGAGCGGATTTTTACCCGCATTGGCTCGGCTGATGACTTGGCAAGTGGCAAATCCACTTTTATGGTCGAGATGATAGAAACCGCTAATATCATGAACCAAGCCCGTGCCAATTCATTGGTACTGATGGATGAAGTCGGGCGTGGCACGAGTACGCAAGATGGGCTAGCCATCGCCCACGCCTGTGTCAATTATCTTGCCGATACCATTGGCTGTTTGACCTTGTTTGCCACCCATTATTTTGAGCTAACCGAGCTTGCCGAAAACCATCCTAAAATGTTTAATCAGCACCTTGTCACCCAAGAGCTCAATGGACAATTGTTGCTAATGCATAAAATTGCCAAAGGCGCAACCCATCGCAGTTTTGGGCTGCATGTCGCCAAAATGGCAGGCGTCCCCCAAGCGTTGCTTGACCAAGCCCAGTTTTATCTGAATGAACAACAAAACAATCAATATAACACCTATCAAACGGACACACCCGATATTAGCCAAGCAAGCGATATTAGGAAAAATGATGAGTTAAACCCACAATTAGCCTTAAATTTAAACAGTGCAGCTACCATGTATGAAGTAGCACCGAGTCATCAACAATTGACCCAAAAGCTCAATGCTATCAATCCCGATGAGTTGACGCCCAAACAGGCATTAGAATTTATTTATTCATTAAAACAATTGTTAAATGACGACTAACGGTTTAAAATAAGCGGTTACAAGATTTTAACTTTAATTTTTTAACAAAAAAGGTAGCTATAGCCATGACTTTTGTTGTTACTGATAATTGTATTCGCTGTAAATACACCGACTGTGTCGAAGTCTGTCCTGTCGATTGTTTTTATGAAGGGCCAAATTTTTTAGTCATTCACCCTGATGAATGCATCGACTGTGCCTTGTGTGAGCCAGAATGTCCTGCCAATGCAATTTTTTCTGAGGATGAAGTGCCCAAAGGGCAAGAGGTGTTTATTGAGCTCAATGCTGAATTGGCAGAAAAATGGCCCAATATTACTAGCATGAAAGACCATTTACCCGATGCCAAAGAGTGGGACGGCGTACCCAATAAATTGCAGTATCTTGAAAAGTAGTTTTGGAAAAATAAAAATACCGCTTTTTAGGCAGTATTTTTATTTCAATCAAGGTTATAAAATGCTTACCCGAGCATAAGTTTTATCATCAAACACAATCCGCTCATAGATCTCTTCAATCGGTAAATGTAAGCCAATACTTTCCAAAACCACCACATCATCAGCAAAATAATGTGTGACTGCCCACGCTTGGTTACGACGAAACACTGATACTTGCATGGCACTTTGCTCAATCAACACGTATTCTTGCAAACTCTGAATTTTTATGTATTGTTCAAACTTAGTGGTCAAATCAAATTTTCGGGTGCTAGGGGATAACACTTCGACTACCATCACAGGTTGACTAGCATAATCGGGCAAGCTGTCATCATAGTCAAAATCCACCACCAAATTAGGGTAAAAATAATTACTATCGTCAATATAGACTTTGAGGCTTTCCATAAAAGGCACACATTTTTTGCCCTTTAAATGAACGTTTAAAGCGGTATGCAGATTACCTGCGATCAAAATATGCTTACCACTTGCCCCCACTATCGCAAAAATTTTACCCTCAATCAACTCATATCGTGGCTCACGGCTATCTGCATACTCTGCCAAATACGTTTGTCGAATCGTTTTTTGAGCAAATGACATGATAATTTCTCTAAAATCAACCTTTAACCGCATTGCCCCATGTCGGTACAACAAGCTGCATCAAAGGTTTTAACATCTTGACATTACACGCAAAAATCGAGCCTGTTTCCATCGCTTTATGAGCCCCCATATGGTCAACCACCGTACCCCGTGCTTCGGTCACAATCAATTCACCTGCACAGATATCCCACGGCTTTAATGACATCTCAAAATAGCCATCAAATCGCCCTGCTGCCACATACGCCAAATCAAGTGCCGCCGAACCTAGACGACGAACTTGCCCGCCTTGCTCACAAATTGCTTGTAGGCTGGCAAAATGTTCTTTGGCATACGATACCTTGCCCTCACTACGCTGGCGTTCAAGCGGATGCCCTGTGGTAAAAAAGCCGCCATCAATGGTTTTATGTTCGCTGACATTAATGCGGCGTTGGTTGAGTCTTGCTCCTTTACCCCGACTGGCAGAAAACAGCTCATCTCGCACAGGGTCATAAATCACGCCATGTTCGGTTACGCCATTTTTTTGTACCCCAATCGACACACAAAAATGCGGCAAGCCATGCACAAAGTTGTGCGTACCGTCTAGCGGATCAATCACCCAGCACCAGTCGGCATCGTTGCCTTTGCCTTCTTGCAAGCCAAATTCTTCACCCAAAAAAGAATGGTTGGGATAACTTTCTTTAAGTAAAGCAATCAGTAACTCTTCGCTGTATTTATCCACTTGGGTCACAAGCCCGTCTAAGCCTTTGCTTTCGACATTTAATTCAAGCTTGTGGCGATTATTGTGAGCGTTTAAAATCTCTTGACCCACTCTTTGTGCAGCACGAGCTGCCATGACGACCATTGGTTCCATAATTGACCTTTTACATTTAAAAAATTTTGCTAAATATTAAAACTTTTAAGTTAAAAACCATTAAATTAGTGTTTTCAATAACGATTGAATTTTTGCGGTTATCCCTTCAACATCCAGCCCACAATACGCCAATTGCTGCTCATGGCTACCGTGTGGAATATACTCGTCAGCAATGCCAATATTGAAAATCGTCGGTGATGGTTTTTGCTGTTCAATCGCTGCGGCTAATAGATATTCATTCACGCCACTGCCCGCCCCGCCCATGAGTTGGTGCTCCTCAAGCGTGATGATAGTATAATGTTGTGCCAATAACTGATTGAGTAATTCATGGTCTAAGGGTTTGACAAACCGCATATTATAGACTGAAAACGCAACGTCTGGATATTGTTTTGTCAAATTTTCGCAGGCTGTTAGCGCGGTATAAGTCATTGTACCAAATGCCAGTAACGCAATTTTCCTATTGCCATTGGGATTCAACGTCATTTCTAATACGGCTTTACCGATGGGGTACGGCTCGCTATTTTTAATGATTTCTACCCCGACGCCTTGCCCGCGTGGATATCGCACCGCCGTCACACCTTGATAAGCGTAGCAGGTTTTTAGCAAGTTATAGCTTTCATTCTCATCCTTAGGGGTGGCGATGACTATATTGGGCACCGTGCGCATATAGGCAATGTCAAATACGCCTGCATGGGTTGCTCCGTCCTCGCCCACCAGCCCCGCTCGGTCGATGGCAAACATGACATCTAAGTTTTGTAGAGCAATATCGTGAATAAGTTGGTCATAACCCCGTTGCAAAAAGGTCGAATAAATCGCCACAATCGGCTTGACGCCTTGGGTCGCCATCCCACCAGCTAGGGTAACAGCATGCTGCTCGGCAATGGCCACATCAAAAAACTGCTCAGGGAATTGACTGGCAAATTTAACCATACCCGAGCCTTCTGCCATCGCGGGGGTAATCGCCATCAAATTTTTGTCAGTTTTAGCCGTGTCGCAGATAAATTCCCCGAATACATCCGAGAATTTTTTGGCATTGCTTTTAATGGGTGCGGCAGTTGGCTTTTCAGCCTGTTTGAGTTTGGCAATCGCATGGTAAGTAATCGGGTCATTTTCGGCAGGGGCAAAGCCTTTACCCTTGGTGGTGTGGACGTGTACAAGCACAGCCCCATCAAGCTGTTTGACCCGCTCAAACACTTGGGTGAGCTTGCCGACATCATGACCATCAAAGGGGCCAAAGTATTGAAAACCGATAGCTTTAAATAAATTTTCAGGAAACACTTCATCAATCAATCTATTGGCAATTTTTTCGGGCAAGGTTTCTAGTTGTGAGGGTGTTGGCAAGCCTTTTTCGGCCAGTTTTTCGCTGATTTTTTTGGGGATACGTAGTGTCCAATCGTCCAATGCCTCATTTGCCATGTGCAAATAATGGCGAATGCGTCTATCATCACTCGAAATGGTGCGTTTGGTGATAATCGGATTGTTATTTTTGTCGATATCAACCGCCAGACCTCGTTGCCACAGTGTCGCCAAATGCTTGGAAAAACCGCCTGTTGCTTGCGAGATTGACATGTCATTGTCATTGAGCACCACAATGATATCGGCATTTTGTTGTACCGCATCATTCATTGCCTCAAACGCCATACCGCCTGTCATCGCCCCATCACCCACCACGGCAATGGCTTTATGGCGTTTTGCTTGCCCGGTGTTTGCCAGATGTCGCATCGCAAGCGACATCCCTAACGCTGCTGAAATGGCGGTAGAAGAATGCCCCACGCCAAAGGTATCAAACTTGGATTCGTGTCGCTCGGGAAACGCGGTCAAGCCATCTTTGGCACGAATGCTGGTCAGCCGCTCACGTCGTCCTGTCAAAATCTTGTGCGGGTAAGCTTGGTGTCCGACATCCCATACAAGCTGGTCGTTTGGTGTGTCAAACACATAATGCAACGCAATAGTTAGCTCGATTACGCCCAAATTCGCCCCAAAATGCCCACCACTCACGGCGGTCGAATACAGCAAAAACGCCCGTAACTCATCAACCAATTGCCCTAACTGTTGATAAGAAAGCATTCTTAAATCATTCGGGCTATCAATACGATCGAGTAACGGTGTATCAGGTCGAGCGGTTGGTAATTCGTGAAACACTTTTTGGCTGATTTTTTGACTAGTTTTTTGGTTAGAAGCAGGCGTTTTGGCGTTTTTTGCGGTCATATTGGCTAAACTTTTTTTGCTAATCTGTTAAAAATTTCTAATGCGCGTAATGTGTGGCATAATAGCATTTTTTTGGGTCTTGCACATCGCAGCACTGTGTTTTTACGGTGCAAAATTGGTGAAAAATTATCATTTAAATGACAAGTTGGGACGATGGGGCATTGATTTTTTATCAACTGGCATTATTTTGTTTAAATAAATTTTTTCTAAAATTGCATTCAATAAGTTTTACTAAAAAGTGAGGATTGTTCGTGTCTTATCAATTTGTTTCGCAAGCCAAACTCCCGACAGCTCATGGCTTGTTTGATATTCATGTATTTGAAGACGCTGATGACACGGCAGTTGATTTGCAAGGTAAGCCCAATCCCGAACACGTCATGCTTACCGTGGGATTGCCAACTGTAGACCATGACAAAATTCCCTTGATACGCATTCATAGCGAATGTTTGACAGGTGATGCGTTTAGCTCACTTAAATGCGACTGCGGTCCGCAGCTTAACGCTACCATGCAAATGATTCAAGCCTATGCTAAAAATGGCGGCTGTGGGGCGATTTTGTATCTGCGTCAAGAAGGGCGTGGGATTGGCTTGGCCAATAAAATCCGAGCCTATGCTTTGCAAGAACAAGGGCATGATACGCTTGAGGCAAACTTGATGCTCGGCTTGCCTGCCGATGCCCGCACCTATGAGATGTGCAAGCCGATGCTTCAATATGTGGGCGTGACTAAAGTTAAACTTATTACCAACAACCCCAATAAAATCAGTTATTTAACCGATTTAGGGATTGAAGTGGTTGAGCGTGTACCATTGTTAGTTGGGGTGAATGAATTTAATAAAGGTTATTTAACCACCAAAAAGGACAAAATGGGGCATTTAATTGAGCAAGGATTTTAAGGCGTGAGCGTTAGAAAATAACTTTTATCCAAAATTTTCATCTCAAAATGCGACTTGACCAATTTTTCGCATTATTTTTTCCTATAGAATATGTAATCCCACTAACGCCGACCACATCATTTTACTCCCTACAATCAACAATAACCCTCCAAACATCCGCTTTAAGGTACTGGCTGGCAATTGATGTGCCAATTTTGCCCCTACTTTGGCAAATATAAAACTCATAACCGAAATACAAACAAATGCCGTAATATGCACAAAACCAATCGCTTCACGGGGCAAACCTTGCACATCCTTGCCAAAAAACATAAATCCCAACGCGCCAGCGATGGCAATTGGCAAACCACACGCCGCTGATGTACCAACCGCTTGCTGCATGGTCAACCCAAAACGACTTAAAAACGGTACCGTAAAACTACCACCACCAATACCAAACACCGCCGACGCCATTCCAATCAACCCACCCACCCCAAATTGCACAGGGGCAGGCGGTAGACTGCCTTTGGCTACTGCATCGCTCTTTTTTGCCATAAGCATTTTGATACCCATAAACAACGCCATGCTAGCAATCAAAATTGCCAATTGTTGACTTTTGAGTTTTTCGGCAACGAATGCCCCAAACAAACTACCAAGTACCAATCCGCCCGACATATTTCGCCAAACATCCCAGCGCACGCCGCCTCGCTTATGATGCGACTGCATCGAGCTAATGGAGGTGACAACAATGGTGGCAAGCGAGGTACCTACCGCCAAATGAGTAATTACTTCGCTTGGGTAGCCATACGCCTTAAAAATCGCCATCAGTACAGGCACGATAATTAATCCGCCACCCACGCCAAACAGCCCCGCACACACACCTGCAAACGCCCCTGCTAGCAAAAACCACACATACATTAACATAGTATTTTCCGTTGTTCTAAAATTGATGTATCATAATCAATTCAATGATCCAAATTTCGTTTGATATCTAAATTCTGCTTAATAAAGTTACTGATTTTACCGAAATAAACATCTTTTGACAGCGAAATTTTTTTAACCTTTATCAAAAAAAATTCTTTTTTATTGGCGTTGCCTATGCCCATCAAATAGCCTGTAAGGTTAAACAGCCAATAAAATAGGTTAGCACCGCATCATCGTTAGCAATAACGTTTTTGAGAGTTTAACCGGTAGTTAATACGCCTATGACCAAAATTTTTCACACCCATCTTAGCTCTACCCATTCAACTAACAGCCAACTCATTGAGAGGATTTGCCAAAATTTTGAACAAAGAAACAACTTGTTCGACTATCGACAGCCCCACTTACTTACCGCTGACACCCAAACCGGCGGACGGGGGCAACATGGCAGAATCTGGCAATCGCCCATTGGCAATGTCTATTTATCGCTATATCTTCCCAGTGCCGAATTTTCCGATAACACAGATGATGTGCTAAAACAACGCCTTGATGGACGGCTGTCGCTGTGCGTGGGCTATCAGCTTAGCCAAATACCTGTCATCGCAAGCCTACAAACCATTGGCGTCAAATGGGTCAATGATATAGGGTTTTATCAAGATGTTGATGCAAAGCAGCAATTCCAAAAATTGGCAGGCATTTTAATAGAGCCGGTGACGATTGAGGGTAAATTGCTAGGCGTGGTTATCGGCGTGGGCATGAATATCGGCTTTGCCCCAACTTTAACCACGCATACGCAAGCAGGGTTAAACTATCAAGCGTTTTGTTTACAGGATGTTAGTCAAGAAAAATTACACGTTTATGAGTTTTATTTACCCATTCAAACGGCGATTTTACAAGCAGTTGAGCAATTTAATGGCTTTAATGCGTCATGCAAGGTAGCAGAATTTGTACAAAAATTTAGCCAAGTGGATATCTTATTGGGTAAAAATCTACAAATTACTTTACCCACTAGTGAAATAATCATGGGCAAAGCTCAAGGTATTGATGGCAATGGTAGTTTGCAAATCTTACAAAATGACGGCACAATGGCGCGCGTTTGGACGGGTACATTACAGGTAATTGGATAGATTGAAGGCAAAAGCATGACAAAATTATGGCTTGATTTGGGCAATACCCGTTTAAAATATTGGCTGACTGATGATCAAGGGGTAATTCTCGATCACGCAGGTGAGCAACATCTGCAAGCGCCTGCCGAATTACTAAAGGGGTTAACTTACCGGTTTGAACGGCTCAATCCTGAATTTATCGGCGTGTCATCGGTACTAGGGCAAGCGGTGAATAATCAAGTCGCTCAAAGCCTACAACGCTTAGACTTGCCGTTTGAATTTGCCCAAGTGCAAGCCAATCATCCTTTAATGACCAGCGACTATAATCCCAGCCAGCTTGGCGTGGATAGATGGCTACAGATGCTTGGGGCAGTGGATAATACCAAAAAACAATGCATCATCGGCTGTGGTACGGCATTGACCATCGATTTAATCGCGCAGGGACATCATCTTGGCGGCTATATTTTCCCCAGTATTTATCTACAGCGAGAGGCATTGTTTTCGGGCACTCGCCAGATTAGTATTGTGGAAGGCTCGTTTGACAACATCGAAGCAGGTACCAGCACTGCACAAGCGGTGCATCATGGCATTTTATTATCTATTGTGGGGGCAATTAATGAGATTAGCCGAAAAAATCTTGATTATCATCTGACGATGACAGGGGGTGATGCCCCAATGATTGCGCAGCATTTAACCCAAGCTGTCGATATTCAACCAGATTTATTATTGTTAGGATTACAACGTTTTTTTGCTTATCGATAACAGGTATTCGATGCGCGTGATTTGACAGCCAATTAAAAACTTACCCAATGCTATGAGGTTACAAACCTTAGCCAAAGATTTACCAAACATGGCTTTTTTAGCCCGACCAACTGCGTTAAGGTAGTTAGCCAGAACTTTTGATACTATAATTTTCGATATTATTTGGAGGTTGATATGAAAACGAGGTTAAAATGGATGGGGTATGTTTTGCCGTTAAGCTTAGTTATGGCAGGTTGTAGCACCACAACCAACCCCAAAACTGCCATCACAAGTCCTAACCCTGCGACGGCTATCAAAGCCACTTACCCTGCCCTACCACCTGCCAAGGATATGATCCGTTTAAAAGAAGGACAAACGCTGGTATCTGATAACAAAGCAGTCGCCGTAACCTTTAATAAAGTCGTCTCTGATGACCGCTGTCCGATGGATACCCAGTGTATTTGGGCAGGCAACGCCACAGTGGATTTAACTGTAAAAGATAAAGATGGCAAAACCCAAGCATTAAGCTTATCATCAGGGGATTTGCGAGGCGATTTGAAGCGTAAAGCCACGGTATTTGGTCAAACCATTTCGCTCGAAACAGTTTATCCAACCCCGCATTCCACTACCGATAAACAAGATTTAACAGGGCATTATCTAATCGATATAAAAGTGACCCCTGCTAACTAATAGCTGATGTACTTACGTAACTAACTAATAAAAAAGCATCAGCGTTTGCTCATGCTTTTTTTATAAAATCAACTTTCATCATTTGGCTCTCGTTCGACTTTCACCAATAAAATCCGTGAGTTAGCGGTCTCTAAAATCGTAAAGAGATAACCGTCTATGGCAATGGTTTCATTGATTTGCGGCAAGTCGGTAAGCTGGGCAATCAAGTAACCACCAAGGGTAAATTGATCGGCATCGATCAATAAATCTGGGTCATTTAGCTCAAGGCGTAATTGGTGTAAGCTTGCTGTCCCCTCGACCAGCCAGTAATCATCATGCTTAACGATTTCAAGTGTTTCATCTTCATCGGGGAATTCACCTGCAATCGCTTCTAACACATCAAGCGGGGTCACAAGTCCCGCCACTTGTCCATACTCATCAATCACCATCGCCAAGTTTCCCTTAGCATTTTTAAGCATGTTCAGCAGTTTTAGGTTGTCGATGGTTTCAGATACAAAGACCGGCTGCTGTTTGGCAAGCAGCGGCTTAATCGCTAATTCGAGGTCTGGTACATTGCGATTGAGCAAATCCAAAATATCTTTGGCGCGCACCACGCCCACCACTTTATCAATACTATCTCGGCACACAGGAAACAGACTGTGTGGGGTATCAAGTAATTGGGTGCGGATATCGTCACGACTGGCATTGATATTAACCCATGAAATTTCGGTACGGGGGGTCATGATGGTCTGCACATCGCGTTCATTAAGGGCAAGCACCCCACTAATCATATAACGTTCTTCTTGAGCAAACGGCATACTGTCAAAATCGAACGCTTCAGCATTATTTTCAGGTGTGATTGGGTTATCTTGTGAACTACCTTGCGCCTTACCGCCCATTAAGCGCAAAATCGCATCGGCAGTACGATCACGGATGGGGATTTGATTTTCGTATTTGGTTTTGTTGCGGGTCGCCAATTGATTAAACACTTCGATCAGAATTGAGAACGCAATCGCCGCATAGAGATAACCTTTTGGCAAATGAAAGCCCAAGCCTTCAACAATCAAACTAAAGCCAATCATCAATAAAAAACTTAAACACAAAATCACCACGGTTGGATGGCGACCAACAAACTCGGTCAAGGCTTTAGAAGCAGCGACCATCAGTCCCATCGCAATAACCACCGCCGCCATCATAATTTCAAGGTGCTTTGCCATACCGACTGCAGTAATCACCGCATCAAACGAAAACACCGCATCCAAGATCACAATTTGGGCGACCACCGCCACAAATCCTGCTTGAATTTTGCTTTCGTTAGTATGCTCAGGCTTGCCTTCTAGGCGTTCATGCAGCTCCGACGTTGCCTTAAATAATAGGAATACCCCACCCACCAGTAAAATAATATCCCGCACCGACAAACCCAACCCGCCAATGGTCAAAATCGGGTCGGTCAGCGTGATCAGCCATGACATGATGGATAACAAAAACAACCGCATAACCAAGGCAAGTCCAAGTCCTGTGTGACGGGCTTTGGCACGTTGATTGGCGGGCAGTTTATTGGCTAAAATAGCAATAAAAACAAGGTTATCAATCCCCAGTACAATCTCAAGTACCACCAACGTGGCAAGACTGAGCCATGCAGACGGGTCGGTTAGAAGTTCCATCATAAAGCAAAAATCGTTATTGTGAGTGAATCGTAGAAATCAAGAAGTAGTAAACTAAAAGTAATAATCAAAAAACAAACAAAATCATAGCACACTATTTGGTAATTCATAAGTGTGGGAATGTTATCAAAATTTTAGTTATTTTTATCAACTAAAAACCCCAATTACATCAAAACATTGGGGCTTTAAATGGGATCAGTTATACTTGCACACGGTATCGCGCTGAACGAGCATGGGCTTCGAGATTTTCTTGTATTGCCAAAATATCTGCCGTTTTTGCCAAAAGTTGACTACCTTGTCGCGTACAATGAATAATTGAGGATTTTTTTTGAAAATCATATACCCCAAGCGGTGAGCTAAAGCGAGCCGTACCGGAAGTCGGCAAGACATGGTTTGCCCCCGCACAATAATCGCCAATCGCCTCGGGCGTATAGCGACCCATAAAAATTGCCCCCGCATGGCGAATCTGCGGTAACAAAGCTTGCGGGTCATCTACTGACAATTCCAAATGCTCGGGGGCAATGCGGTTAATCACATCAATTGCCTCCGCTCGGTCTTTGACCAAGACCAATGCCCCACGATTGGCAATCGCCGTTTTGGCAATATCAGCTTTGGGTAAAATATGTAACGCTTTTGCGATTTCTTGCTCGACTTCTTTTAACAGTTTTTCGCTGGTGGTGACAAAAATCGCTTGTGCCACTATATCATGCTCGGCTTGGCTTAATAAATCCATGGCGAGCCAATCCGCTCGGTCATTGGGCGAGCCTTCGGCATATACCAAGACCTCAGAAGGTCCAGCAATCATGTCTATCCCGACTTGCCCAAACACCGCGCGTTTGGCAGCAGCGACATATTTGTTCCCCGGACCTGTGATTTTATCAACTTGCGGGATGCTTTGCGTACCATAAGCAAGTGCTGCCACCGCTTGAGCCCCGCCGATGGTAAAGACGGTGTCCACACCCGCCAAGTAAGCTGCTGCCAATACCAAGGGATTGAGTTCGCCCATTGGGGCAGGGACAACCATGATAATCTCGCCCACGCCTGCAACCTTGGCAGGGATGGCATTCATCAGCACACTTGAGGGGTAGCTTGCCAAGCCCCCCGGTACATAAATGCCCACTTTATCCAGCGGCGTGACTTGCTGTCCAAGGGTGTTGCCTAAATCGTCTTGATACGTCCAACTGGTTTGTAATTGTTTTTGGTGAAAATCTTGAATGCGTTTGGCAGACAGCTCAAGGGCGTGTTTTACCTCCCCCGTCAGACGATCAAAGGCTTGCTTGAGCTGGTTTTGCGAAATTTCAAGTTCGGCAAAGCTTGTGGCAGGGTGTCTGTCGAATTGTTGGGTTAAGCGTAACACGGTATCATCCCTGCCTTGCTTAACTTGGGCGATAATCTCATCCACGGTTTTGAGTAACTGTGGGTCACTGATGGTTTCAAAGGCGAGTAATTTAGTTAAGTCTTGGTTAAAGGTGGCATCTTGGCTGTTTAAAATACGCATTTTCTTCCTAAAGATATACGGGGATAACCCGTATTATAGCGCTGATTTTTGTAGAATAGGTAATTTTATTGTGCCATGATAGGATTCAAAAATGACTAATAGAAAGCCTCAGAAATATAGATGCATCGCTTTAGGTACGAAGTCAGTACTGAGCCTTTAACTATCTAAGTCCACCAAAAAGTGCGATAAGGTGTCCAAATCTGGAATGACACACACTTCATTTTCAAATATTACCGGCTGAAATACAAGGTGTTGCTGATTGATTTGTCGTTGGCTTGTAGCCTGTGTTTCGGGCTGTTGTTTGAGCTGCTCTAAACGCTGGGGGTACAGATGCGCAAGTGTCTGCTCATAGGTTTGTTCATCCGCATCTTTTAGATCTGCGATGCGTACTGAGTGATAAGTTACCTCACCTTGAATTTGTAAGGCAATTCGGTGCACATCGGTCACACTTTCGACAATCACGATATGGTCAGGTGCTTGGTTTTTAGGCAATAAATGATAAACTGACACATCTTGATTGCGCCAAATATAGTTCCAAATACGCTCAGTATATGGTTCAACAGACAGGATTAATGCTTGTGGCAAAATCCAATCTGGTGCATCCAGCACGGGAATTCTGACGATATTTAGTTGCCCTGTGGTGACACTTAAAATACCGATATGCTCATTTTGTGTCAAAATTTTGATTAAGCTTTTTGCCATGCGTCTAATATCTCGTTGTGATGAAAAATTTAGTGTTTAAACAGACCCACATTTAGTAAACAATTAACCCGTAAGCCAACAACGCTAGCCTATCATACGACCTTGTCGACTTAAATAATGGCATAGCCACTGGGCAAGCGGCGAGTTTTACACAGTTGTATCAAAGCCTGTGCAAGCTCTTTTGGTGGAGCGATGTAGTCTGCTAAACCGGTATTTAACATACTTTGCGGTTGGCTTGGGCAGGCACAAGTGTCTGGTGTCTGCACCCAAATCGTACTGCCATTTTTTTTGATGGTTTGTGCAACATCTGCCCCGTCATCGCCCATGCCCGAAAAAATAATATTAATCACCATATTGCCAAACGCTTCGCTACAATTACGCAGCACTTGGCTAATTGAGGGTTGATAAAATCCTTGCCAACCTTGTTTTTGTATGATTACGCGCCCATTGGAGTCGCAAATCACGGCTTTATCAATAGGGACAATCAGGCATCGCCCCGCCATCAAGCGTTGGGTATTGGTAATGACTTCGCATCGCCACGCATTATGTCTGTTTAGCACCCGAGGCAAGCTATTTAGCATATTTTGATTAAAATGTTGCGCCAATAACACCGCGATTGGTAAATCACTGGGCAATTCATCCAAAAATTCTTTGACCGCTAATGGGCCGCCCATAGATGCCCCTAGCACCACCACATACTTCCACGGTCGATACTGGGCGAGCGTTTGGCTAGCCTTGTCTATCATCTCAGGGCGCTGCAAGTGTTGGGCAATTTTACGTTTAAGTTGGCGTTGCCATTTACCATATAACTGGCTTTCATTAATGTAAGGGGCTGCTACAAACCCGACTAATACAATTCGAGTTGGTTTTTTCTCAAGATTAAGTAGTGCAATGTTAGCATTTTCTATATTGACTTTAGCGCGCCATTGGGCTTCTAAGGTCTGGATAATGTTAGAATCTTGCTCACTATCAACAAGCCACACATCCGCATTGGCTTTAAAATGCTTATCGGTGAGCTGCTGGGCAGACACGCAATCAATTAATTCATACCCCCATGACCGAATGGTATCACTAAACGCCAATCGTTGCTGGTTGTGCTCGGCAACCACAATAAAGCGTAACGCTTGGGGAAAATCAGTTTGCATAACAAACAACTGCCCTGTCTTATCTTTTAAATTTTCAGTTAAACACTTTATTTATTATCAGTTCTTAACCAATCTAACCCATCTATGACCCCATGGACAAGATGTAAATATAGCCATTTTAGCAAGATCAAGGCTAAACAATGGCTAGGTTCAACGTTACGCCTGTTGTCCAATCAAGCTTGCAATAGTATCTAATAATACTTGCTCTTGGAACGGTTTACCCATGTAGTCGTTGACACCAATTGCCATCGCACGTTCACGGTGTTTTTCACCGGTGCGCGAGGTAATCATGATAATGGGAATATCTTTTAAGCGGCTGGTATGGCGCACTTGATTGGCAACCTCAAACCCGTCCATCCGAGGCATTTCGATGTCAAGCAACATCAAATCTGGCGTCATGTCTTGCAATTTTTCGAGGGCGTCGATACCATCGGTTGCCACTTGCGTATCATAGCCGTTACGCTCAAGCAGACGCGATGTCACTTTACGTACCGTGACCGAATCGTCAATGATAAGAATGGTTGGTTTACGAGTTTCATTCTGGGTTTGGGTGGTGATTTTTTGTTGTTCAGATCTTACGGACACATTGGCATTACGCATCAACGCGATAAGGTCTAGAATCAACATGACCGAACCATCCCCCATGATGGTCGCTGCCGAAATCCCCGCAATATGGGCAAGCTGGCGCCCCAAGGGCTTGACCACCACCTCAATACGAGAGCCTGCGATGGCGTCCACCTGTAATGCCATGTTTTGACCAGTTTCGGTACGAATGATAATCACAGGTACGCTAATAGGCTGCTGACGTACAGAGTCAAGCGGGTCACTGCCATACAAAATTTGATTGAGATAACGCAGGCGGTAATCTTGACCGTCAATATCTAGCGTCGTTGCCTCAAGTGAGTGGAACTGGTAAATGGTCTCCGCATTCACGCGTACCACGCGCTCAATCTGTACCAGCGGCACCGCATAATACTTATCTGCCGCCCGCACCACCAAGGCATCGGATACTGCCACAGTTAATGGTAAGCGCATGGTAAAGCGAGAGCCTTTGCCCATGATAGAATCGACCAAAACCACACCACCCAGCTGTTTGACTTCGCTTTGTACCACGTCCATCCCCACGCCACGACCCGAAATTTGTGACACGGTTTTGGCAGTAGATAGTCCTGCGTTAAAAATATACTGCATGATATCAAGCGGTTTTAGGCTGGTATCATCGGCAGCGATTAAACCTTGCTCAATGGCTTTTTGTCGAACCGCCTCAACGTTAATCCCCCTACCATCATCGGTCAAGTGAATGACAATTTCACCGCCCTCACGCAAGACTTCTAAGGTAATAAGCCCTGTTCTAGACTTGCTAATTTCTAAGCGTTCTTGGGTTTTTTCAATACCGTGGTCAACCGCATTACGCAGCATGTGTTCAAGCGGTGAGGTGATACGCTCTAAAATATTACGGTCAATTTCACCTTCATCATTAATAATACGAAGCTCAACCGATTTACCCAATTCAGTCGCGGTTTGCCGGGCGATACGTTGCAGACGCGGCGTGATGCGAGAAAAAGGCACGGTACGAGAGTTCATTAGGCCTTCTTGCAAATCCGTTTGGGTACGGGAAAGTTGCAACAGCAAGTTTTCGGTATCACGAGTCCGATCAAGCATGGTAGTTTTAATGTCAAGTAAGTCCGATGCAGATTCGGATAACGATTTTGACAATTGATTTAAGGCGGAGTATTGGTCCATTTCTAATGGGTCAAATCCGGTATCTATCTCATGTTCATCACCAATTTGCGCCAAAATCTGAATCTCAAGCTCGGTTTCCATACGCCGCAGCTGGTCGGCTAGCCGTTGGACGGTTGCACCCATTTCTTCAATCGAATTGGTTAAGCTACTTACACCCATCTCAATACGGGCGCGGTTAATCGCTGACTCGCCCGATAGATTAATCATGCGCTCCATCAACCCTGCCGATACCCGTACCATCTCGGCATTAAGATTGGTTTGTTCTTGTACGGCTTCAAAGTTGCCATACATGGATGGCATCACGCTTAAGTCACGGTTGGCTGTGATGTCATTGGTGTCTTGTAAGCTGCTTTTGTAGATGTCAATCTGTTCAAGCTGGGTAGCTAGTGAGACGACTGGCACCGCTTTTAGACTATCAGGATTGTGTGAAAAGTCTTGTAACGCTTTGATCAGTGGGGTTGGGGTTTGCGGATTATATATATTTTCTAAAACTGTTAGCGAGCTGGCTAACCAGTCATGACACGCCGCTAGCAAGTTGCCAATCATACGAGTGGCAGGTTTGCGGCGGCTGGCTAACTCTTCGTAAATGCTTTCCATCTCGTGGGCTAAATTGGCAATGCCTTCTGCCCCGACCATTCTAGCCCCACCTTTAATAGTGTGTAGCTCACGTTGCAACGCTTGTAATGCAGTAATATTATTGGTATTGCTACGAAACTCTTGCAAATGCTGACTACTGCTATCCACCAGCTCTTTGGCTTCTTCCAAAAATACAGCCAAAATATCCTTATCTGGCTCATGACCATGCCAAGTATCTAGGCGACGTTGTTCAAAGCTATTGATAATTTCTTGAACATACAGCGGATCTGATTGGTTTTGCTCGCCAATTTCGCTGGCTGTTTCGCCCTGTAGCTTTTGTGGGTCTTCTTGGTTGAGGCTTTTTTCCACCACAATTGGCACCGCTAACACCAGACTATGGGGTGATAGGCGTTTTGCGATGACGTCATCAAGCTGTTTAATGAGCTTATCGGCAAAAAACGAACGGTTGAACTGCTGGACTTGCAACAGCTCCGTCGCAATTGTTTCATGCACCCGCTGCATCATCAGCACCATGTCTGGGTCGCTGTCGAGCTGTTTGTCATTGACAGCTTGATACAGGCGTTCAGCTCGGTACGCAAGTGCCGCAACACTTGTAATCCCTAACATATTTGCCCCACCTTTTAAGGTGTGGAACTCACGTTGTAAGTCTTTGCTAATCTCAAAGCTACTTAAATTATTTTGCCATTGGTTAAAGCTTTTTTGAATGGCAGCCTGCAGCAGTTGTGACTCTTCCAAGAAAATTGCTAATAGTTCATCATCAGCTACCACCGCTTCATACTCAATTGCCGCCATTTCTGTTTGTTGCTGTTTATCGAGTAATAATTGGTTAAATTGCTGAATGGCTGATTCATCCACCTGAACTTTTAACCCTGCGGCGATGGCATCAAACATACCGATTAATTGGTTATGCAAGGCTTTTAAGGCATCGATGATAACAGGGTCTTTGATAAAGGCAGGATACTGGATTAACTTGCTGTAGGCATTTTGTAAGCCTTCGGCAATCACCACATAACTAAGACCCATACTGGCATTGGCCAATTTTTCGGCTTGGCGCTCACGAATTTGGGCAAATTCAATCACAGTATCATCGTCTGCTATTACGATGTCATCTAAACTGTCATTGCTGTCTATAAGTTCATCAATGCCCAACGCTAAAAAATCTTGTACGCTGATATTGCCAAGATCTGGGCGATGGCTGGCGGTGCCTAATAATTGTTGTTTAAGCTCGTCGATTTCTTCGGCATCACTTGATTCTACAGATATTGAGCGATGGGCTTCGTAGTCTGAAATATATTGTTGTAAATCCGCTTTGGCTTGTGCTAGTAAGGTAAGCTGCTCGACACTTAGCGGTACTTCTTTTCGCATTAATTCGCCAAGGCTTTCTTCAAGTGCCGCACTCAACGCATACACACGAGGTAGCTGGGAAACCGTCGCCCCACCTCGCAAGGTATGAAAGGCTCTGATTAGTTCATCTGAAATATACGCTGAGGTTTCATCACGATTATCATTAATAAAGCTGTCAATCTTACCCAATAGTTCTTGGGCTTCTTCCAAAAATACGTTGTCACCGTCTGTGGTTTTTATCTTACTGACTGGGGGACTCACATGGGCAGCCACAGGATGCATAGCAGCTTGTTTTGCGGCTTTTTCTTCCTCACTGTCATCAAATAACATGCTATCATCATCTAACGATAAAGCAGCTAATTCCGTGTTTTCATTCTCTGCTGTCGCTTGTTTTACCTCAAGCGGCGTGGCAGAGTCTTCAATTTGTGATGTTTGCGTTGAAGATAACAGGGTCTGCGCTTGAAGCGTATTACTTTGGGTAGCAACCAATTGGTTAGCTTCTAATAGGGTATCATCTAAGTTTGCCCCATTCGATGAGGCATTAGACTTTCCCGAATTGATCTCACTTAGCGTTTCGGTTGGCGTGGTTACTGCTTGCTTTGCTAAGTCTTGCTTTACCGAGTCTTGATGCATTGCCGCCATAATGCCTGGGTAATCAATATGCTCGCCTTGTTTTTTGCCATACGCATTGGCGATGGCTGACCAAATTTTCATGTCTTGAGGATAATCGGTGCGATTTTGGGCAAAGATATCCACCAACCCACCAAAGGCATGTATCACATCGCCCACCAAAGCCACAAGTCCCGCATCCGGTGTAATGGTATTGTCCAACACCCGATTGAGCATATTTTCTATCGACCAGCTAAGCTCGCTCAATTGATTTGCCCCAACCATTCTGCCAGAGCCTTTTAGGGTATGAAACCCCCGCCGTATCTCTTTTAAGGTCGCAAAGTCGCTAGCATCGCGTTTCCAAGTATCGTATAACGGAGCAATGGTTTCGAGCACTTCTTGGGCTTCTTCGATATAAATGGCTTGAATATCTGGGTCACCTGCAACATCTTCGACCTCATTTAACTCATTATAAGCGTGTTGCACCACTTCAGGTAATGTTAACGCCGGCGATGATGTGGCAGGTGCCAATGTTGATTGCAGGTGATCTTGAGCTGATTGACTGTCTAGCTGATGCTGTAACGTGGCTGCTTTCTCTTCCTCTTTTCCTTCCTCGGCTTTTACCACTTCAGTTTTAGCCTCGGTTTCCAGACTATGGGTGGTATCAACCTGACTATCTAACGCCCTATCTAATGCCGGTACATCGGTGTTAATCGGCTGCTGTTGTAGCAAGTTATTGGCTTGTAAAACTGTGATTGCCGGGTCAATGCTAGGCTCACGCTGATGGGCAAAATCATCAACCAAGGTGGGTATTTTATGACGAGTATCGGCAATAAAGTTAACCAATTCATTACTTACTGGCAGTGTGCCATCAAGCACACGATTGAGCATATTTTCAACCGCCCAAGCCATTTCACCCACTTGAAACGCGCCAACCATACGACCTGAGCCTTTGAGGGTATGAAAGCCTCGGCGAATTTCTTTTAATGTTACCAAATCGCTGGAGTCAGCCTGCCAAGTGGGCAAGTTATTATCCATTTCAGCCAGCACTTCATTGGCTTCTTCGATAAAAATTTCTCGAATTTCATCATCGGTGCTGTGGTCATCGGGTTTTAATGCATCTTTTGCCGCAAGATAAGCAGCAGAATACGCTGCCACAGAAACATTAGGTTTAGATTCTACAATTGGGGCTAAATCTGCTAACGTTTGGCTATCATTCTCAGTGATGCTAAACTCGCCGGCATTATCCGTGTTCTCAGCGTCTGCACCAATGCCCAGCGCTTCTTCGGCGGTGATAATTTTTTCGCCTTCATCATCATAAACTAAAGTATTGGTTTTAAATACTTTTTGACGGCTAGCAATGGCGGTTTGGTCAATCGGGTTATCAATCAGATTTTTTACCAACACATTGGCACGATTAAGCTGGGCTTGTGTTTGGTCAAGTAAGTCGTCACTGACACTTTGATGCGATAAATAGTCTAAGAATAGCTCAAAACGCGCTATCATCTCGGCAATCGTATCTGTGGTTTCCCAGTTGAGCGTGGTAAGATTGTGCTTGACCAAACGCCCAAATAATAGCCGTGCTTGTTCGATAAGCTCTTGCGGACGAGTCAGCCCCAATAACCCAAAGACTTGCACCATAGCCACAAGCTCATCATTGACATCAAGTAAGTTTAATTGATGGGTTTGGGTATAGCTATTGAATGCAAGCTTAACTTTTTCAAGATTTAGGCGGGTTTGACGTACTGCTTCTTGTTCTGGATTCGCCGCATAGCTAAAGCTTGCCAAACCAATTTGCGTGTCCAATGTCTGTGAAGTATCTAGTAATTGACTATATAAGTCTTGTAGCTGGCGCTCGACTTGCCATGCTAGACTGGATGCCATGCCACTGTCTTGTTGCATCAACGTGACATCAGCGATAATCTGATCAAGCTGATGTTCATAAAAAAGCCAACCACGATTCGCCAGCCGACTACGGATTTGATACAGCATTGGTAGCATGGCTTGTGGGTTGTAGACTTGATAAATAGTTTTTTCAAGTTTTTGTAGCATTTGACCAAATAAGGTATCGGTCGCTGGGACTTTACCCAAATCTAAGGTATTAAGCAATTGTTGCGCGTCATCGGTTTTGCTACTTAACGCGCTCAATTGTAGCAGTACATCGACTGCTAGCCTACCTGTGGCAATATCTGGCACGCTGTTGGTGTCAAAGGCAAGCAACCCTTCAAGGCTACCTAATAATACTGCGTATTGCTCGGGTGTCGGTTCATCATTAAGGGCTTGGCTGCCAAACCACAAGGATACTAAATGCCAAACTTGGCGAAAAGCAGGATTTAATGGCGTTGAAGCCAGATAATCAGCGACTTTGGCAAGATTATTAAGGGCGTCATTGTCATTTTTACGTCGTTTTAATAACTGCAAACTACAATAGCGCCATAACTTGGTCAAATTATCGCGCTGCTGCGCTTGCCAAGGCTCAGTTACTGTGGGGATAGGCAATTGCGATAATAAAGGTAAATCGCTTTGGGGCTCAGGCGTTTGCATGACGGGGTTTTGAATGGCAGAATTTTGTTGCGGTACATTGTCTGCTTCATTGTCATAGTAGGCAGGATCGCCTAACAGATCATTAAAATAATTGATTCTATCAATTACCCAATCACGCTGTAGTTGCTGCTTACGCTGCAATTGTTCAATCTCATAGCGTAGCAAGTTCACACCTTGCTCAATATCAGATACATGACATTTTGGCAATGTCCCATGATCGATCGCCAATGCTGTTTTCTCTAGCCGATCGACCAATGTTGCTAATAATCGCTGATTGGTCAGCGTTAAAGCACCATTAATTTGGTGTAACGCTTGGGCAATGGCTTGCCAATGGGTAGGCTGATTGCGTGATTGTAATAAACGACCCAATTCATCAAAGACATCTTGTAATACCGGCATCAACCAGTCCAAAGCAATCAAGGTACGTTGTTTACTCATACACAAATCCTAATCCCAATCGGTCGCAAGGTGACCATTTTTTGGTAAATAATCATGATATTTTAGATTAAAGCTAAAAATACGTCAGCTATTTTTAGCGTATCAGCGATAATAAAGACACTAGATAATAAAGACACTATAAGTATCTTGTTAACCCAAACTTGACAGCTTATCATATCATTGTGTGCAAGGCTTGGGTAGCCAAACAATCGCCAAATTTTGGCTTTTAATGCCCATTTTTTCTTACTAACCAACCGCTAATTAATGAAAACAGCATAAATCAATGAGTAAAATTAGCGTGCGTACAACTTAACCACCTAAAAGCTTAATTGCTTTACCCAATCAGCTGCCGCAATTTTGCAATAGGCATTTACCATATTAATAGGTAACCGCTGCAGCGGCAGGTTATTTAGTTGCAACAGCTCCCCCGCCCCAAAAATCAACATGCCATTATCGTCTAAATAATCTAACATGGCATGGACGATATCTCGCTGCTCAAACTGCCTAAAATAAATCAACACATTTTTACATACAATAATTTGGCATTGTTTTTTCGCTATGATAATTGACTGTGATGTGTCAATAAGATTTTGACTAAAATAACGAATACGTGGTTGTATGTGAGCATTGGCACTAAATTGCTCAGTATTGATCATTAATAGCGAATGAAATGTCTCGGGGATAAATTTTAATTCTTGAATACCATACTCGCCTTGCCTAGCTCGTTGTAGTGCTTGTTGATGAAAATCTGAACCATAAACCAAAAACTCTTGGTTCGGCGCCAAACGTTGCCTTAAGGTCAAGGCAATGGATACGGCCTCTTGTCCGGTTGCACAACCCACGCTCCAAGCCGTAAAAGTCGTATCTGAGAAGGCAGTATCATTGGTTTTGGTAAGGTAATGCTGGTGTTGCCAAGTATCTGCATAATGGGCTATATAATCAAAACTGGGGATATGCCTAAAAAACTGGGTACGAGGAATCAAAATATCATCAAACAATTGATGGTATAACGTGGTATTTTTTGCCACTGCTTCAAGTAGCTCTGTACTTGTCATCTGGTTAGCTTGCAAATGACGCTCAATAATCCCTTTTACCCAATTAACTTGGGAAGATGGCAATACAAATCCCACTTGGTGCTCAATATAATTTAGCCATAAGCTAAGCTGGTTGGTAGTTAAGCGTTGGCTGTCAGTTGCTAAAATAAGCATATCTTAAACACCATTTCGACTTTAATACGATAGTTTAATTAAATTTACGGCTAAAAAATAAGGGCGGTAAATACCACCCTTATGCTTAACAAACTAAACCTATTATGAATGTACAAAATCTTCTTCGGGAAGTTTGAAGCCTGAGACCGATTCTTGTAAGGCTGCTGCCATTTCATTAAGCTGACCAATCGAGCGAGCCGCTGCCAATGTACCCGAGGTCGTTTGTGAGGTGATGTCTTGAATGATATTCATCGTATTTGAGATATGACCTGCCGATGCCGCTTGTTGACGGGCAGCATTTGAAATCGACTGAATCAATGTCGCTAGATTGTTAGAAACAGTTTGTACCTCTTCAAGCGCCTCACCCGCATCTTTAGCGAGTTTTGCACCGCGGACAACCTCGGCGGTGGTTGATTCCATCGACATAACCGCTTCGTTGGTATCTGCTTGAATGGTTTTAACCAAGGTTTCAATCTGTTTGGTCGCTGTGGCAGAACGTTCTGCAAGGCGTTGTACCTCGTCGGCTACCACCGCAAAACCACGACCCGCTTCACCTGCCATCGATGCTTGAATGGCGGCATTTAGTGCCAAGATATTGGTTTGGTCGGCAATGTCGTTAATCAATCCAACGATATCACCAATTTCTTGGGACGATTCACCCAAGCGTTTAATACGTTTTGATGTTTCTTGGATCTGGTCACGAATGGTATTCATACCGTCAATGGTACGTTGTACCACTGCTGCCCCGTTATAGGCAATCTCAACCGAGCGGTCAGCAACCGTGGCAGATTCGGCAGCATTTGAGGATACTTGGTCAATCGACACTGCCATCTCATTAATCGCTGCAGACGCTCCTGCAATTTCTTGTGCTTGGCTTTCTGAGGCTTCAGCAAGTTCAACAGCAGTTGCCTGTGTTTGGTCAGAGGCTCGGGCAACGCGCTCTGCTGTAACGTTAATCGCAGATACCAATTGACGCAGTTGGTCAATCGCAAAGTTCACCGAGTCAGCAATCACCCCGGTAAAGTCTTCAGAAACGGTGGCGTTAACCGTCAAGTCACCTTCTGCTAAGTCGCCTAATTCATCAAGCAAGCGCAAAATCGCCATTTGGTTACGTTCGTTTTCCTCTTGGATTTTGCGAGCTCGCTCTGATTCAACTTCCATCTCATTACGTTGGCGAAGCGTTTCACGTTCACTAAGTTTACGTTCTTCCACACCACGAGCTTGCAACTGGCGATACAAGAAATATAACGCTGCTAAAAAACCCAATGGAATCAAAATAGCGGACAACCATATATACCACAAGTGGCGATTATCTTGATTGATCCCACTGCTAATTAACGCATTACCATTTTTATCGGCATACACACTCACTTCTTGAGCTTGTTGTAAGGCTTGGTTGGTCACGTCTGCTGTTTGCATGATTTGGTTAACAGAAGTGCGTAACGTACTATCATAAGTTTGCTTAATTGCGGCTAATTGCTGGATCAAAACGGGGTTAGTAATTTTTTGAATCGCTTGGGTGCCTGTTTGCTCTGCCTCTAAAGTCGCCCCAAATTGCTGAATATCTTGCAGTACCTGTTTAATATCTTGATTTCGTCTATCACTTAACAACACAATTTCATTATTAATCTTTTCTGCAAGCCAAATCTGATTATTGGCAATTGCCACTTGGTTAGCAGTGGCATTGGTCGATAGCATTTTTTCAACCAATCCGCGATATTGTTCTTGTAATTTGGGTAAGGTTTGGACAATTTGGATCGCATTTGCTGAAGTAGCAGCCAACGCATCTTTATTTTTTAACACAAATTCTATTTTTTTCTGATTTTCTTCCCATCCGCTGGCAAGCTCTGGTGCTTGGTTTCTCACTGCTGGGTCTGACATTGCTGTCTTCATAGTGTCAAAATTGGTACTAAGTGAGTTAACACCTTGGTCAAAGGTTTGTTTATCCCTAGCATGACTCATGGTATTTAAACTCGAAGCAAGATTACGACTAATTGCACCAACGTTGGTGGTAGGCATTGCTTGAGGGGTTCTAAATAAACTATAGATTAAGACCAAAAAAGCGATTAATGCCGCCAGTGAACTTAACAGTGCCCACAATAACCACTTGTTATTATCTTGATTGCTGGTATTGAGCAAAGTCTTGTCAGATGATACCGCCACAGGAGCATTCGTACTGGTGTTCACACTAGAAATTTTGGTATCCATGAAAGATAATTCCTCTACTCAAATGTCTATAATCGTCAATTGTTGGCGTAACTAGATAAGGGTTGGATGATAAAAGATAGGTAATCAAACTAAACAAATGACTGAATAACTTGTTTATTTGTCACTTATTTATAATGCCGCTTCTAAATACCGTTGGTCTTCCACCAATAAACTTGGCATAAAAATATACCAATTTTGCTCATTTTGGCGAAAACGCCCGTGCGTATAAGCCGCTAATGGCGACTCTTGCGGCAAGCCTTCAGGTTCATACTGGCGTTGGTTAAAGGTCTGAATCCCCAAAACATCATCGACTAATAGCCCACTAAAGATATTACCTTGGTCAATGACCAATAATTTTTTGGTTTGGGTGCGATTTTGTGTGCTTTGTGTGGTAGGTAATTGCAAAAACTGCCCAAGATTGGTAATAGGCATCAATCGACCGCGCACATTTGCCACCCCTAATAGCCAAGATTTTGATAAAGGTACCGGCGTAATATCTGGCATCGACAGCACCTCTGCCACATCGCCTAGCGGCGCCACAAGCTGCTCGCCACCTAACATAAACGCCACGCCCAACCATTGTGTTGTGTTAGATAGGTGTTCGCCTTTTTGACGTTTAATGCCTCTATCGGCTAGCCGCATTAACTCAATAAACCCATTAGAAGCCACTAAAAATTACTCCATCACTGCATGGATGACTTGCAACAATTCTTCTTCAGTGACAGGCTTGCTCAAATAGTCCTTTGCCCCTTGGCGCTTACCCCAGACACGGTCGGTTTCTTGATTTTTGGTACTGATAATGACCACAGGAATATGGCTAGTGGCGGCATTTTTGGTGATTTGGCGAGTGGCTTGAAAGCCATTCATCTCTGGCATCACCACATCCATCAAAATGACATCTGGCTGTAACTCAGTGGCTTTACGAATGCCTTCTTCACCATTGAGGGCTTCAATCACTTCATGTTGATTGCGTGACAAAATATCACGAAATTTTGCCATTTCAGATGGCGAATCATCAACCACGAGAATTTTTGCCATGCGGTTATCCTTTTTATTTTTCACAGAGTTGGACGATCAAAGTTTTTGTCCAATTTAATTTTTTAATGCCCTAGTTAGGTCGCGATAGGTTTATCGTTTATATCACTTAAAAGATGACATTTTTTAAACAATTCTTGATTATCATAACAATTTCATTATTGACAAGTCAATATTAGCTAATCTTTGCTTAAAACCGCTTATTGATGCGATTCTTTGATTATTAAGTTGCTAGTTATACTTTTAACCATTTATTACGCTGGGTTTTAACACTTTAAAATTTCCCAACCGCAAGGCTAATGAATACGCAAAACGATATCTAAACTTAACAAGGCTAGATGGACAATATTGTTGCAAATTCGATCTATTACTGTTCAGGGCGATAGCGATTAATGGCATCAAATAGCTCTTCTTTACTAAAAGGCTTGGTCAAATATTCATCCGAACCGACGATACGCCCACGGGCTTTATCGAACAATCCGTCCTTTGATGACAACATAATGACAGGTTTGTTGGCAAAATCGGCATTGTTTTTGATAAGGGCACAAGTTTGGTAACCATCAAGGCGAGGCATCATAATATCGACAAAAATCAAATCGGGGTTTGAATCGGCGATTTTGGCAAGGGCATCAAAACCATCCACCGCTGTAAACACTTGACAGCCTGCTTTTTCAAGTAAAGTCTCGGCGGTGCGGCGAATGGTTTTTGAATCATCAATAATCATGACTTTTAGACCATCAAAATTTGCATCCATAAGAATGTCCTAATTGTTCTTGTTTAAGAAAGTAGAAAAAGTAAAAAATGGGGTGGTTGATGTTTGCATCTTGCCCAATCCCTTATGCGTTATTGAATTTGCTAAACATCGGTTTTATGAAAAAATATTAGCATATTTCTTTGGACTAAAGAACAATTAATACGACAATTTTGCTATTTGGTTGTATAAAATGTGGTGAGCGTGATTTTTTTCCATTAAACTCTAGCAAATTGTCATAAAATAACGCATGAAATAATGCATGGTAACTGTTAAATTAATCAGCAGTTTATGGCGTGCTTTGTTATAAAAAATTGTTATTGCAAGATTAGTAACGCGCATTGGCTAAAATAATTTGATAAACGCATAGGATAAAGTGGCATGGCGTGCTTGTTTTCTCATCATTTTAATACTCAACTATCTTTTGGTTTATCAAAAAGTTTATATAACCCAGCAAGTAGTGTTAACAACCGAACGACTGTATTAAGTACACCTAAAGCCATCTTTGCAAAATCGCTCACCATGGCTAGTGTGGTGGCTTTTTCAATGGCAATAACTGCCTGTGATAAAAAAACGGCTAATACTAATAAGAGTACCTCTGATAAACCACCTACCGCTTCTTTTAATAGCTCTGCAAGCACCGCTAAAACTCAACCGTCCAATGTCATTGAGTTGTTAAAAAGTGATGTCATTGATGCCAAAGCTGAGCGATTTCAGCCAAGTGTGCCTGTCACAGGCACGTTACAAGCCAATGAACGCACCCAAGTCCAATCAACCGTATCGGCTCAAGTGATACAGATTTTTGCCGATGTGGGTAAAGCGGTCAAACAAGGTGACCGTCTTGTTGCGCTTGATAATCGCAGTAGCAAAGACCAACTTGCCCAAGCCCAAGCCGATGTTGCAGCGGCACAGGCTCAAGCCCGTGTAGCATCTAGCCTTGCACAAAAAAATAAAGTGTTGCTTGAACAAGGCTTTGTGTCACAGATTGAATATGAACGCAGTGTGGCAGATGCCACCGCCCAACAAGAAGCCTTAAAGGCTCGGCAAGCCCAGCTTAATTCTGCCAAACGCCTTAGTGGGGATACCATTATTACTGCCCCAAGTTCGGGGGTGGTCAGTCAACGCAATGTGCAAGTGGGGCAAGTGGTTTCGCCAAATCAACCCTTGATGGATATTGTTGACCCAACCAAGCTAGAGTTTGCCGCCAATATTCCAAGTGAGGCTCAGAGTCAAATCAGTGTGGGGCAACACGTGCCTTTTACAGTCAGCAACAGCGCAGCCCAATATATTGGACAGGTCAAGCGAATTGCCCCGCAAGTTGATCCTACCACTCGACAGTTAACGGTGTATATTGCGGTCAAATCTGACAATGTGGCATCGGGACTAAGAGCCGGTATGTATGCCACAGGGCAAGTGGAATATGGTCAGCTGCAAGTTGGGGTATTGGTACCGATGTCAGCGGTGACCTTGGCGCCAATACCTGCTTCCACACCCAGCGATTTGACGGCTCATCAAGATACAGGCATGGTATGGGTGATTGGCAAAGACCAACTTATTCGTCGCCAGCCTGTACGGATTGTTCGCCGAGATGATGCCCATAGCCAATATTTGATTGATGGCATCGAACAAGGCACGGTGGTGGTGCTTGCCAATTTGACCGAAAATGATAAGGGTAAAAAAGCAGTATTAAAATAGTCGTATTAAAATAATTGCTACCCTTTTTAAATTTTATTTTTAATCGCTAGGATTTTACGCATGTGGCTTACTCGTGTCAGTATCAATAACCCGGTGTTTGCCGCCATGATTATGCTTGCCTTGATGGTAATTGGACTGCTTGCCACACAGCGCATGCAGGTCGAGGAATTTCCTGATATTGACTTTCCATTTGTGGTCGTTAATACCGTTTATCCCGGGGCATCGCCTGAAATAGTCGAAACGGATATCACCAAACAAATCGAAGACCAAATCAATACCATTGCGGGTGTCAAAGAAGTCACATCGGTATCAAGGGAGGGTTTATCGCAAGTCATTGTGCAATTTGATTTAAATGTGTCATCCGATGTCGCTGCTCAAAATGTGCGAGATAAGCTTGCTTTGGTGACGCCCACTTTTCGAGATGAAGTCAAAGATCCGGTTGTCGCTCAATTTAACCCTGCCGATGTGCCCGTGGTCTCAGTGGCATTTCGTAGCACAACCTTATCGATGAAAGACTTATCAACTTACCTAGATAACAAGGTCATCAAGCAATTACAAACGGTGACAGGCGTAGGGCAAGTCAATATGCTCGGCGACCGCAAACGCCAAATCCGTATTGTGTTGCAACCTGCCCAATTAAACGCCTATGGCGTATCGGTTAACCAAGTGGTCAATGCGTTAAAGTCTGAAAATGTGGAAATACCCATTGGCACTTTGACTCACCAAAACCAAGAAATGGTGGTGCAAATCAATGGGCGTGTCAAATCCCCCAATGAATTCAACCAAATTATTGTTGCTCAAAACCGTGGCATCAATGGTTTAACCACGCCTGTCTATCTATCCCAAGTGGCGCAAGTGGTTGATGGGCAAGCTGAAGCGACCACTGGCTCTTATCAAGATGGTGAGCCTGCGGTCGCCATGGACATCATCAAAACCTCCGATGCCAATGTTATCTCAGTGGTCGATAATACCAAACAACGCCTCGCTGAAATTGAACAAACTCTCCCAAAAGGTGTGACCATGACGGTGGTGGCAGATAGTTCAAGGAGCATTCGAGGCGCGTTATACAATGTGGTGCGTACCTTGATAGAAGGGGCATTTTTGGCGGTGCTGATTGTGTGGCTGTTTTTAGGTTCATGGCGGTCAACGATTATTACGGGCTTGACCTTGCCAATTTCGATGCTTGGTACACTCGCTGCCGTGTGGACATTGGGTTTTTCAATTAATATGATGACTTTATTGGCATTGGCATTGTGTATTGGTTTATTGATTGATGATGCGATTGTGGTACGAGAAAATATCGTGCGCCATGTGGCGATGGGCAAACATCACCGAGCCGCCGCCTTAGATGGCACCAAAGAAATTGGGCTTGCGGTGTTAGCGACCACCTTGGTGATTGTGGCGGTATTTTTGCCCGTGGCTTTTATGGGCGGGATTATTGGACGCTTTTTTTATCAGTTTGGCGTGACCGTTTCGACCGCTGTGCTGTTATCCTTGTTTGTTAGTTTTACCCTTGACCCCATGCTATCGAGTATTTGGCATGACCCGCAAGCCGAACACCAACACGCTAGACTCAATCAGCATATCCAATTTACCCGCCATCCGATTACGTGGGTTTTGGATAATTTTCAGCGGCTCTTGGATAAAATCACCCACTTCTATAGCAGGGTGCTTGATTGGAGTTTACGCCACCGCCTGATTACCATGGCAATTGCGGTAGGATCGTTGGTCGCGGCGTTTTTTGCGGTCAGCCTTGTGGGTAAAGAATTCGTGCCACAAGCCGATATGAGCGAAATTAAAGTTAAATTTGAAACCCCCGTCAATGCTAGCCTAGATTATACCGAACAAAAAACCGCCCAAGTCAATGGCGTGTTAAAAAACTTTAGCGAAGTGACCAACACCTACGCCACCATTAACGCCCTCGCTTATAGCGGTAAAAATCGGGTGCAAGTCAATGTCAACCTTCTACCAAAAGATCAACGCAATAAAGACTTGACCGCGCTCACCCGTGATATACGTGAACAGTTACAGCGTGTCGGCGGTATTAAGGTGACCTCGGTATCAGCGGCAGCAATGGCGGTCACAGGTGGGCTAAAGCCCATTATGATATCCATTAAGGGCGATGACTTAAACCAACTACAAAAATTGTCCAATGAATTTATGCAACGCCTGTCCAAAGTACCGGGACTGGTGGATTTAGAAAGTACACTTACCGAACCCAAAACCCAAGTAACGGTGCATATTGACCGTGCTGCCGCCAACGACACAGGACTGACACTCGGGCAAATCGGTCAAGTCTTACGTCCGCTATTAGCGGGCGATGATGTCACCACGTTTAAAGACACCCAAGGTAATAACATTGATGTCAATGTGCGGCTTGCCGACCAACAACGTCAAAGCATTGCACAGGTACAATCATTGTATTTAACGTCAAACAAAGTTGATGCCAATGGGCGACCGCTGCTGATTCCTTTATCACAAGTGGCTAGCTTTACCGAAGAATTAGGCGCCCCACAAATCAATCGCCGTGCCTTGTTTCGAGAAGTGGTGGTACAAGCCAACACCGATGGGCGACCGGCGGGTGACATCGGCGACGACATTGCCAAAATCCAAGCCGAAATGACCCCAAAACTGCCTGCAGGCTATAGCTTTTCGGTACAAGGCTCCAACAAAGACATGGCAGAATCGATTGGCTATGCGACCACCGCGTTGGTGTTAGCGGTCATCTTTATTTATATGTTACTTGGCTCACAGTTTAATAGCTTTTTATACCCGGTTGCGATCATGGCATCCTTGCCTTTATCGTTGATTGGGGTATTTTTTGCGTTATTTTTATTTGGCTCAACGCTCAATATTTTCTCCATTATCGGGATTATTATGTTGATGGGTTTGGTGTGTAAAAATGCGATTTTGCTCATTGATTTTATCAAAGAAGCCTTACAACATGGCGAATCTCGCTACAACGCTATTATGCAGGCAGGACAAACTCGTTTACGCCCGATTTTGATGACCACCGCTGCCATGGTGGTTGGCATGATTCCGCTAGCATTAGGTATTGGCGAAGGTGCGGAGCAACAAGCGCCGATGGCTTATGCTATCATCGGCGGGGTGTTGACATCCACGCTATTAACCTTGATTGTGGTGCCTGTGATTTATACCTACTTGGATGATGTCAAAAGTGGCGTGTTTCGATTGGTACGTAAATATAAGACAAAGGTATAAAGGGTTAAATTAACCAAGGTTATTTCTCTGCTCTCAGGTTTTGCCAAATGGTTTTTTGCTTAATTTAACTTTTCAAATCAAATAGAGTCGTTATACTATGGCAGAAAAATTCTAACCGTTTTAATGATTTAAACGATTTAATTAAAAAATAACGATCACCAAACTATAGGATTGGATTATGGCATTATTTCCCGCAACAGAGCGTCAACAGCCATTACAGCCGCATGGCGTGGCAAAATGGGCATTAAGTTCTCGAATTTTTCACTGGGTCAGCGTGCTGTTATTGGTGATTACTTGGGCGATGATTGAGTTAAACGATGATGCCGTGGATGACAGTTACCTTGACTTGCACAAAGCATTTGGCCTAAGCGTGTTATTTTGGACTTTAGCTCGTTTAATTAATCGCTTAGTGACCAAAACCCCTTATACCATACCAATGCCAAAATGGCAGACAGGCTTGGCACATTTGACCCATTTAATGTTGTATTTTTTATTGATTGCCATGCCCATAGCGGGCTTATTGACGGTGATGTATTCTGGCGAAGGCGTCAATATGTTTGGTCTGTTTGAAATTCCAAGCTTTGTTGCTCAAAATAGCGATATGGAGCACTTGTTTGAAAAAATTCATAAAGATATTTTGTGGACGCTGCTTATGGTATTTACCGGACTGCACGTGATTGGAGCATTGTACCATCAGTTTATTAGCAAAGATGGGCTTATCAAACGCATGTTTTAATGGCTTCTAAACGTTTGAATTGTTTGAATTATGGCAATTATGGCGATAGCCAAGCAACGCCCGTGCGAAACATTACCCCTGTCGCCACAAATGCCAAGCAAAGCAAGGTCACAATACTGATATGAGCAATAAAGGTTCGCCGTAACGCTGTATTATTAATGTCTTTTTTGACCTTGGGTATCACGAGCAACTGAGCAGATAACGCGGTTAATATGGTTAAAACTAACCAGGTGAGCTTCATGGCTATTAATATAGCAATTGGGTTATGATAATCCATCAGCATCGCCCAACGTGGCAAAAATACATGAGCCATATATAAGCCGGTAGCGATTTGTACCATTAAAGCGGTGATGCCCAATTTTTCAAAACTGGCTTCAAAGGCTAACAATAATTGGCTATTTTTCTCACGCACGGCTGTGGGCAACACGCGCAATACTAAGTATAAATGTCCACCCACCCAGATACAGGCGCCCACTAAATGTAAAAACAATAACCAAAAACTCATCGCGCTCCCCACATGGCTTATATTATTAATGCTTATTATAAGCTTTTATCAATGCTTTCACGCACTGTTATTAATAAGATGGTAACTTTAGGGAATTTTTATCCAATACCAAAATTCACTTTCCAAAACTTCTCAAAAAATGTTAAAATAGCAGTTTGTCTTTTTATCTAAAGCTAACCTTTAATAAAGACAAAATCCCTCACCCCAACTTTAGGGTGAGTATTTTTTAACCTTACAACATGACACACACATTACTACTTTTTAATGCCTTGTTTTGACACAGGTGTATTAAATAAAAGTTGAACTGGGTGTTTATGGACTTGATTAATTAAGCGGTAGCTTAATGCGTGTGCATAAATCGGTTTAATCGGTAATGTGGAGGCATAACCCAACTTATCTTAAGGAATTTAACATGGCGAACGCTAATCCTACCCAAGTTTCAATGCGTGATTTACTCGAAGCAGGTGCACACTTTGGTCACCAAACGCGCTTCTGGAACCCAAAAATGAACAAATTTATTTTTGGCGCACGTAACAAAATTCATATCATCAACCTAGAGCACACCGTCAAAGCGATGAACGAAGCGCTAAACTTCGTTAACCGTGAAGCCGCTCGTGGTAACAAAATCCTATTTGTTGGTACAAAACGTGCCGCAAGCAACGTGGTTGCCGAACAAGCCGCTCGTGCAGGTATGCCATACGTTGACCATCGCTGGTTAGGCGGTATGTTGACCAACTGGAAAACTATCCGTCAATCAATCACTCGTTTAAAAGAGTTTGAAAAACAAGCCGAAGATGGTACGTTTGCAAAATTGACCAAACGTGAAGCCCTAGAGCGTACTCGTGAAATGGAAAAACTTGAGCGTGCTTTAGGCGGTATCAAAAACATGAATGGCTTACCTGATGCGATTTTTGTGGTGGACGTTGACCACGAAGCCATTGCCATCAAAGAAGCCAAAAACCTGGGTATTCCTGTTATCGGTATCGTTGACACTAACTCAAATCCTGATGATGTTGACTATGTTATTCCTGCCAACGATGACGCGATTCGTGCGATTACCTTATATGTTTCTGCCATGGCAGATGCAATTATCGCAGGTAAAGAATACGCCAAAACCCAAGGCGGTAAAGTAGCTGACAAACAAGAAACAGCCCCAGCTCAAACTGACGAAGCAGCCGTTGAAACTGCAACTGAAGCGGCAGAATAATGTTTGATTTATTCAAAATTTAGCCAACTTGCTCAACGTATTAACATTGAGTAAGTTAAGCGAATTTTCAGTCAGCAAATCGACAGCCAACTTATTACTTTCAAGTCTGGCTGTCATCAAATTTTTATACAGCCTATGCTACACTAAAAACGATGTTTTCGTATTCTAGTGCTGTTTTTATTCTATTTAACCATTTATTTAACGTTCAAAATAATAATCAATCGAGGTAATCTCATGGCAGAAATTAGTGCAAAACTCGTCAAAGAATTGCGTGACCGTACGGGTCTAGGCATGATGGAATGTAAAAAAGCCCTGCAAGAAGCTGATGGCGATATCGAAACCGCCATTGACAACCTGCGTAAATCAGGACAAGCGAAAGCGGCTAAAAAAGCAGGTAATATCGCTGCTGATGGCGCGATTGTGATTGCTCAAGAAGGCAGTAAAGCCTTACTACTTGAAGTCAATTGCCAAACTGACTTCGTAGCAAAAGATGCAGGCTTTACCGCATTTGCTGAACAAGTGGCAAAACTTGCGTTAGAAAATAACACCACTGACCCGGCCGATATTGCCGCCCTACCTTATGGTAATGGTCAAACGGTTGAAGAAGCCCGTGTTGAATTGGTACAAAAAATTGGTGAAAACATCCAAGTTCGCCGTGCCGAAATCATTGAAGGTGACAACTTGGCGACTTACCGTCATGGTATTCGTATTGGTGTGGTCGTATCTTATGACAATGGTTCAGAAGCAACTGGTAAATCTGTTGCCATGCAAGTTGCGGCATTTAACCCAATTTCGGTTGACGAAGCCAATGTACCTGCGGATGTATTAGCGCGTGAAAAAGACATCATCGAGGCTAAAGCGCGTGAATCTGGCAAACCTGATGCCGTTGTTGAAAAAATGATTACCGGTGGTCTACAAAAATACCTAAATGAAGTCACTTTGCTTAATCAACCTTATGTCATGGACAATGACAAAAAAGTTGGTGATGTCCTAAAATCTGAAGGCATGACGGTTAAACAATTCAAACGTTTAGAAGTGGGTGAAGGTATCGAGAAAAAACAAGAAGACTTCGCCGCCGAAGTGGCAGCTGCCCAAGCCGCTGCAGCTAAATAATTTTGCCAAAGTTGGCTTAACCACTTGCTAAAAAAACGTTTCTAGCTTAGAAGCGTTTTTTTATAACTAACCGATTCAATACCTGATCTTCATAAAAAATAGCAATACGGCACCGCATTGCTATTTTTATTAATTGCTAGATTTAGTTTGAAACCATTTTATCAACAACTGACCTAAAAATTTTTCTAGGAAAGTTGCAACTCACTAATATCCGCCACCGTCAAGAATAAATTACGCACTTGTTGCAGCAAGGCCAAGCGGTTATTTTTCAAATTCACGTCGTCAGCATTCACCATGACATTAGCAAAAAAGGCGGTTAAAGGTGTGGCGAGACTTGCAAGCTCGGTCAAAATGCCCTGATAGTCGGCGTGTTCTTGTAATGGCTTGGTGACGGTTTGGGCGTTTTTCACCGCTTGATACAGCTGTTTTTCATCTGCCTCAATCAGTAAGCTTTCATCAATGCTATCGCTTACTTTTCCGTCAGCTTTAGCCAAGATATTTGCCACCCGTTTATTGGCTTCGGCAAGTTGTGCTGCTTGCGGTAATTCACGAAATTGTTGCACCGCCCGAATACGCTGGTCAAAATCGAGTGGCATATGCGGATTTAACGCTTGCACCGCCAAAATCGTATCCACGCTAATGCCTTGGTCTTCGTACATCGCCCGATAGCGTGAGCTGATAAAGGTCATCACATCGGTAAAGGTTTTCGCCAGATTATCAATTTTGCCTTTATAACTGTGCAACGACTGCTCAATCAACGCCACCAAACTAATCGGCAGTTGTTTTTCAATCAAAATCCGTAGCACGCCAATTGCCGAACGCCGTAGGCTAAACGGATCTTTTGAGCCAGTCGGGGCTTGGTCAATGCCAAAAATTCCCACCAAGGTATCAATACGGTCTGCCAATGCCAACGCTGTGCCGATATCGGTGGCGGGTAATTTATCGCCACTAAATTTGGGCAAATACTGCTCCTCGATGGCATCCGCCACACTGGTTTTTTCGCCATTTAAGCGGGCATAATACGTGCCTGCCACGCCTTGTAACTCGGGAAATTCGCCCACCAAGCTACTTGCCAAGTCGGCTTTTGCCAACATCCCTGCTCGGGTGGTGTCTTCCACATCCGCCCCTGTCAGCGTGGCGATAAAAGCGGCAAGTTTGGCAATGCGTTCAGATTTTTCCCAAATCGTGCCAAGTTTATCTTGGAATACCCGATTTTTTAGATTTTCGGTCAAGGCAAATAGCGGTTGTTTTTGGTCTTGTACAAAGAAAAACTCGGCATCGGCAAGGCGGGGGCGGACCACTTTTTCATTGCCTGCAATGACTTGGGCTTTGTCTTTGCTGTCGATATTGCTGATAAAAATAAAATACGGTTGCAATTTGCCGTCTTTATCCGTTAAGCAAAAATACTTTTGGTCGGCTTGCATGGTGCTAATTAAGGCTTCTTGTGGCACTGCCAAAAACCGCTCCTCAAAGCTTGCTCGCAGTGCCACAGGATAATCGACCAAAGCGGTGACTTCGTCTAGCAAATCTTGTGGTACAATCGCTGTTGCCCCGACGTCATCGGCTAATTTTTGCACTTGCGCTTGAATTAAGGCTTGGCGTTTATCAAAATCGGCATTGACAAAGGCGTTATCTAAAATTGACTCGTAATTTTCTGCCGTATCAATGCTGATAAAATCGGGGGCGTGAAAGCGGTGACCTCGGGTTTGGTTACTCGCCTTGTGACCTTGGATGGTGGCGGGGATGACCTCGCTGTCTTTCATCAACACGACCCATTGCACGGGGCGGACAAACTCATCCCGACTTGCCCCACTACGCATGCGTTTGGCAATCGGTAACTCGTCTAGGGCTTTTTGTAACACGCTGGGTAATATTTCTTCAATACTTTTGCCCGCAATTTCACTTTCCACGCTGAGATAATCGACGTTTTTAATGGTCTCGACAATCAATTTTAACTTGGCATTATCATTGGCTAAAACTTGATTGTACTCAGCTAAAGCAGTATCAAAGCCATTTTTAGCAATACTATCGGCAAAGTCGGTCAAGCCTATTTCAGTCGATTTTGGGTAAACCTTAGCAAAGAATTTGTCAAAATTGGGTGGTAAGGTGGTTTTATCTTTAATCGGTATGCCCTTTTTGATCTCGATACGGTCTTCGGCTTTGTTCGCCACGCCAAACATTTGTAATGCCAAACGGCGGGGAGCAGCGTAGCTTTTGATGGTATCAAAGCGGATATTTGCCTCTTTTAGGGCTTTCTCAACGTTGGTCTGTAGGGCGTCACGTAGGGTTTTAAGATTTTTTGGGGGCAACTCTTCGGTGCCCAGTTCAAATAAAATGGTGGTCATGGGTTTCTCTACTTTTTTAAATAACAAATTTATTGGATTATAGCAGAAATTTTTGCCATAAAAACGCCCTAAGCTTGATAAGATTAGGGCGTTTAGCATTTCACCAAAAAAATTAGTGAGTTTGACTAGCGACTTGAGCAGACATAGGTTTTGGTTTGGTTTCAGCTTTTGGATTGGCTTTGGCGGGGTTTAGCACAAAGTTAATACCCAGCAATAACAGGGTGATGCCCAAAATCGGACGCAATTTTTTTTCAGGTAGTTTGCTACTTAAGAGTGTCCCCACAATAATCGCGGGTATCGCCCCAATCAACAAAAAGGTGAGCATATGAAAATCCACGCTCCCCGTGAGCAAATGTCCCACGCCCGCCACCAGTGTTAACAGCACAGCATGCGCCACATCCGAGCCGATAATGCGAATTAGCGGTAACTGTGGGAAAATCAACACCAATGCCATTACCCCAAACGCGCCCGCTCCCACCGATGATAACGTGACGACCACACCAAGCAATAGCCCCATCGCAACAAGTTTGGCTTTAGGAATTTGGGTGGCGAGTCCTTGATTGGTGTCAGCATTGCGGTATTTATCAAAAAACGCTTCGATACGACTGCGAAAGATGAGAGACGTACCTGTGACCACAAGCATTGCCCCGAGTATCAACGTCATCATGGTTTTGATACTATTGATATTACCAAAGTAAGTGGCGACCACATAGTTGGTCAAAATAGAAGCAGGAATACTGCCGATCGCCAGCCAAAGCACGATAGGCCAAACAACATTGGATTTTTTAAAATGTACCACACTACCAAAAAATTTAGAAATAGCAGCGTATAATAGATCTGTACCAACAGCGATATGTGGCTCGATTTTTAACAATAAAATCAGAATGGGTGTCATGAGCGAACCGCCACCTACACCCGTCAAACCGACACAAAAGCCGACAAAAATGCCTGCTAAGATAAAGTAAATATCCACTTATCACCCACAAAATGAATTGATTATAAGTGGCTATTTTAATGAAGTATTTCTATGCCGTCCTGTGGTCATTTTTGATAAGATTATGCGTAATTAGAATAGTTTTAGTCGACTTTCGGTAGCCACTTTTCTAATGCCTCTGCTTTATGAGCTTCATCGGCAAGCGGAAAACCTAGCTTTGCCCGAGCTTCGGTATAGCTCACCGCCACTTTTCTTGCGAGCGTCCGCACGCGCAGGATATAACGCTGACGTTCAGTCACCGAAATTGCCCCACGAGCGTCTAATAAATTAAACGTGTGCGAGGCTTTTAATACCATCTCATAGGCAGGCAATGGTAAATTCACCGCAACCAATTTATCAGCTTGGGTCTCATAAAAATCAAACAATTCAAACATTTTTGGCACATCGGCATATTCAAAATTATAGGTCGATTGCTCCACCTCATTTTGATGAAATACATCGCCATAGGTTACTCGCCCAAACTCTCCATCTGTCCACACCAAGTCATACACGCTATCCACGCCTTGGATATACATCGCTAAGCGCTCAAGCCCATAGGTAATCTCACCGGTGACAGGAAAGCACTCAATCCCACCGACTTGCTGAAAATAGGTAAACTGCGTGACTTCCATGCCGTTCAGCCAAACTTCCCAACCCAGTCCCCATGCCCCAAGTGTTGGCGACTCCCAGTTATCCTCGACAAAACGGACATCATGGGTTAGCGTATCAATGCCCAATGCCTTTAATGAACCCAAATACAACTCTTGAATATTTGGTGGATTAGGCTTTAACACTACCTGAAACTGGTAATAATGTTGCAAACGATTGGGATTATCGCCATAACGGCCGTCCGTGGGGCGGCGAGAAGGCTGCACGTATGCAGCGTTCCATTTTTCGGGAGTCAATGCCCGCAAAAAAGTCGCTGTATGAAATGTCCCCGCGCCCATTTCCATGTCATAAGGCTGGAGTACCACACAGCCTTTATCTGCCCAATACGTTTGTAGTGTTAAAATAAGTTGTTGAAAAGTTAACATTGCAAGTACCTCTGCCTCAAAATTGCCATTTTGCTGTAAAATAAAATCTTGCTATAACGGCAGTTTAGCATTTTTTTAACATACTGACAAAGCTATCCCTTGTTTTGGGCATGGGTGATTTTGCTTATTAGCTTGCACATTAAAAACGTCGTTGGCTGTCGCTTGGTTGTTAAATTGCCTTTTATTTTTTTAAGATTATCGCCATAATAGCGGTCATCAAATGGCAATTTTAATCAACAAGATAAGGCTAGGCACGGATTTTGTATCTGAGTTTTTAGAGGGTTATATTTAACTAAAAACTTACCTTTAAGCATATGTTTTTGAAACTATGATAAAAATTGCCAATTTTTTTTGACATGAGAGGCGATTATGAGAGCGTTCATGAATTTATTACTGGTCAGTCAGCCCAATGCGATTAGTGACATTGGTTTTAGTATGCCCTTGTTATTATTTGTCAGTTTGGTATTAGGGTTAATTGCTTTGGCGTTTACTTCTTATCGGTTCGTGGTGGGTTATTTTTTTGCGGGTATGATATATTGGCTGTTGGTGGAAGGATTGCATTGGGTGATTAGCCAGTTTGCGACTGATTGGGCAGCGACTGATACTTATACATTGGCAGTGGCTTGTTCGTTATTGCCTTTAGTGGGATTATTGGTAGTAGCTTCTCGAAAAAGAACAACCGCTTCTACCAATTTACCTACTAATCCACGCTTAGTCGCAGGCAATCGACCCTATATGATTGAAAAAGATACTGACTTTTACCAGCATTGTGTGCGTCATACCTCGGTAACCGAAAAGTAATCTGTTATATTTTTTACTCTGAACTATCATTTTATAAGTGGCGTTACGCCACTTTTCTTTTTTTAACTGTTTAGATTAGGTAGTGAGATCAAAAGGCACCAGCTTGGTTTATACACAAATCACACGGAGTGTTTACAAAAAATTGTGATCGCAATGCAAATATAACGGTAAACTTGTTTTGAAATTCATATAATATTTTAACACCATACAGTACGTTAATTTATCAAGCGTATAAATTTGGATAAGTTATAACATTTTATTAGTTTAGTAGTTAGTTAGTCCCTAGTATTGATGATTTTTGAGAATTTTTTAAGAGGATAGCTTATGTTTTCACAATTAACGCATATTAAATCTGATCCTTTAGACGTGTTATTATTTGGCGTTGGTGTACGCCTAGCCCAATTGGCAAAATCAGATAATAAAAAATTTACTGACCTATTAGAAAACCGCAATTTTACCATTCAATTGGGTAGTGACGCTGAAGGTATTAATCGTTATTACTCCATAAAAGATGGTAAATTTAGCCAAACTTCAGGTGAGGCAACTAACCCAACCTTGACGATCACATTTAAGGATTCAATGACCGGGGCGAAGCTGCTGACCAAAGGAGATGCTGCGGCTTTTATGACAGGCATCCAAAATGGTGACCTAAAAATGTCGGGTGATTATTCCTTATTGATGTGGTTTAACCAAATCAGTAAATTTATCGTGCCTAAAGTGCCTGAGGCATTACAGCCAGTTGTTGAGCATGCTAAGCCTTTATTAGAAAAAGCATTGCCGCTTGCGCAAGGCGTTTTTGCTAAAGTCCAATCATTTTTAGGTGGCGATAAATTCAGCGAAAATAGCCAAGACTCTAAGAAGAGCAAATACTTTGATGCTCAAAATGTTAAGGATGTTACCAATGCTACAAGTACTGAAAGTAAACTTGATACGCTAAAAGCGAAAGCCACTGAACTCAAAGAAGAAGTGGGCGGAAAATTAGATGATCTTAAATCTGAGGCCAAAGAAAAGCTTGAAACACTTAAAGAAGAATCATCTGACAAACTTGAAGAAGCCAAAACAAAACTTGAAGACGCAAAAGAACAAGCCAGTACTAAGCTTGCCGATGTCAAAGAGATGTCCAGTGATAAGCTAGAAATGACTAAAGCTAAAGTTGAAGAAGTTAAGCAACAAGCTGATAGTAAACTTGATGAGTTAAATGAAGAAGCCAAAGAAAAACTTAGTGATGCAAAACAAAAAGTAGAAGAAAAAACAGCTGATTTGCCATCGTTAGATGAGCTTAAAGCCCAAGCTGAAAATAAACTACGTCAAGTGAGTGCTGATCAAGACAAAACTCAAAATGTTGATGAGAATAAGAATAGTCAAAATGCTAATGAGTTAAGCGCTTCAACTACGACTGTGGCAAAAGTCTCTGATATCAACTCGTCAGATATTAAACCCCAAGATATCAAAGCTGTTGATGATAAGCCCAAGACTACCGAGATACTGACCCCTGCAGCCGCTACCACACAACACTTGAAAGCAAAACATGCTGATGATGAAGTAATTGCAGAAAATGTGGTAACTAAAGCAGTACAAGATGATAAATCACCTATTACTAATATTTCTGTTACCCGTAATGATGATAAGTCTGATACCAATGGTAAACCTGCAATCGTAGTCCAAGACAAAGATGGCAATGCGTATAAAAGCAAATAAGTGATTTGCATGAGTGTTTAAGACCCTATTACCACTGTAATTGGGTCTTTTTATTTATAGGTAATTGATTATAGATAAATTTTAGTTTTTGGGTGAACGACTGTTTTATGCTATGATACTAAGTTGTTACTAAGTTAAATTTTTGATTATTCTTTTGATAATATTAGAGATGCATGTCATGGCAGACCTTCAGCAAACAATCAGTTTTACCAATACATCCGCTTTTAATAGACCCACCTACTCTAAAAATCGCCCCACACGTGAGCAAATCGAAGCATGGTTTGAACTGCCGCTCATGGATTTGTTGATGCAAGCCCAAACTGTACTACGTGAAAATTTTCCTGCTAATACCGTGCAAGTTAGTACCTTGTTATCTATCAAAACAGGAAATTGCCCTGAGGATTGTGGCTATTGTTCGCAGTCAGGACATCACAGCACCGAGCTACAAGCTGAAAAGAAAATTGAAGTACAAAAAGCCATCATTGAAGCCAAAAAAGCCAAAGCGTCTGGCTCAAGCCGTTTTTGTATGGGTGCAGCTTGGAAACATCCGCACGATCGCGATATGCCCTATGTGGTCGAACTTATTAAAGAAGTCAAAGCCTTGGGACTAGAAACCTGTATGACTTTAGGGATGCTGACCGCCAACCAAGCCCAAGTACTGGCAGAAGCAGGATTAGATTACTATAACCATAATCTTGATACTTCACGGGATTTTTATAGTGAGATTGTCAGTACTCGCAGTTACGATGACCGCCTAAATACGCTTGCATATGTGCGTCAAGCCGGCATCAATGTATGTGCAGGTGGAATTATCGGCATGGGCGAAAGCCGCGAAGACCGTATCAATCTATTACATGAACTGGCAAACCTACCCAAGCTGCCTGAATCGGTGCCAATTAATATGCTGGTACCGATTAAAGGTACGCCCATTGCTGATAAATTAGACGGTACTCGCTTGCCTGTCCTCGAGTGGATACGCACCATAGCGGTGGCTCGCCTTGCCTGCCCGACCAGCTATGTGCGGATTGCCGCAGGGCGTGAGGGTCTAACGGATGGGGAACAGGCATTGTTATTTATGGCCGGAGCCAATTCCTTTTTTTATGGCAATCGCTTGCTGACCACAGACAACGCCACCACCAATCATGATGATAAGCTCATAGCAGACTTGGGCTTAACCTTAGAAAAAGCCGAACCTCGCCAAATCACTGTGACCAATGCGGTAAACGGGCGGATTGGTAGCTTGGCGGTGGTGTAAATCACGATGCTTGACCATTTCCCCATTTATCAAAAACTGCAAAATCAACAAAACGACAATCGCTATCGTAAGCTGATTTGTATTGAAAAAGGCGTCACGCCAATTATTACCCTTGAGGACAAAGAGTATATTAATTTTGCCAGTAATGATTATTTGGGCTTGGCGAGCGACCCTTATTTGTCCCAAATGTTTGCTCAAGCGATTGAAGAAATCGAGCAAGTTGGTAGCGGCGCGTCACATTTGATTACAGGGCATAGCGTATGGCACGATAGGCTTGCCCAAACGCTCGCAAAATCAACAGGTTATGAAAAAGCATTGACTTTTAGCACAGGTTTTATGGCAAATGTGGGTGTGATTCAAGCCTTGTGCCATAAAGACAGCGTCATCTTTAGCGATGAACTCAATCATGCTTCTATTATTGATGGCTGTCGCCTAAGCCGTGCCAGCATCGTCAAATTTGCTCACCGAGATTATGCACAGCTTGAGCAATTACTAAAAGCACACCATGCCCCGCAAAAACTGATTGTCACCGACCATATTTTTAGTATGGATGGGACGATTGCGGATTTGGATAAATTGCGTGCGCTAGCCCAACAATTTGAATGTGCCTTAATGGTCGATGATGCGCATGGATTTGGCTTACCTTATCAAGCTTATACCGCCAGCCAAACTAACAAACCCAAAGCCGATATTTATATTGGTACATTTGGTAAGGCGATCGGCACAAGCGGGGCTTTTGTTGCGGCCTCTAGCGAGTTTATCGAATATTTGATTAATTTTTCCCGTCCGTATATTTATACCACTGCGCTACCGCCCATCTTGGCAAATGTGACGCAAGCAAGCGTCACGCTTACCCAAACCGATACGGCGCGCACCGAGCGATTACTTCATAATATCCAGCAACTGACGCAAGGCCTCACTGCCCAAGGGTGGTCGGTTGGTATTGATAATCAACCTTGTCAAACTGCCATAGTGCCTGTCATTATTGGCGATAATGACACCACGCTCACATTATCCGAACAGCTAAAATCGGCAGGTTTTTGGGTTTCGGCTATCCGCCCGCCAACGGTGCCTGTTGGCACAGCTCGACTGCGTTTTTGTGTCAGTAGCTCACATACCAGCGAGCAAATATGCCGTTTACTTGCGGTGATGCAAACTTTAAAATAAGCAAAACTCCACACACTGGAACGGCTATGAGTGAATATTTTTTATGGTTTAAGGCATGGCATGTGATTAGCATGGTGTGCTGGTTTGCAGGGATTTTTTATTTGCCTCGTCTGTTTGTGTATCATGCCATGAGTGCGGACAAAATCAGTCAAGAACGGTTTGCGGTGATGGAGCGTAAGCTGTATCGAGGTATCATGACCCCCGCGCTGATAGCGACTTGGGCGTTTGGGCTGTGTATGTTGTTGCCAAACTGGGCAGCCTATAAAAACCAGATTTGGCTACATATCAAATTATGTTTGGTGGTTATTCTTATGATTTATCATCTAAGCTGTGGGCATTTTCGTTTAAAGCTAATGGATAACCCGCAGTATAAAAGCCATGTGTTTTGGCGATGGTTTAACGAAATTCCTGTATTTGTGCTGATTGCGGTGGTGATTTTGGTCATTGTTAAACCACAATTTGGGCATTAACTTTTAACACGTTGTAAGGCAATTTTTAGATACGGGTCAAGTTCATTTTGTTTGAGTAGCCAATCGACATAATCCGCAGGTAAATCAGCAATCGCCACGCCTTTATGTTTGCCAAATCCTATGAATGTTGGAATTCTTGCCAGTTCGGCTATGTTATATAACGCCTCGATCGTTGTGATATGCTGCTGCTCACATATCGACTTTAATACCAAAAACGTAAACCAAATATCATACTTCGCCCCGTGAGCATGCTTAAGATTTTTTTTGGCAATTTCGGGATGAAAATAACATAACAACGCCCCAAGTGTATGATTGTCTAGCGTTGGATAAAAATGCCGAGCCAATGCCAACGTACAGATACGTTTGACATTGGATAAATCACATTGGGCATTTTTTAACACCTCACAGTCAAAATCAATGTTATGCCCGATTAAATACGCACAATCAGCTGGCAAATTAAAATCCGTATGCGATGGCTTATCTGCCACATCCTCATCAAAAATCCCTGTGATTGCCTGACTACCAAGGCTGATTTTTTGGCACGGATTAAAACGCTGTTCAAAGGCCTTAGGCTCAAGGTATGCCAATTGTTCAGCTGGAAAACCGACTTTGATATAGGCGATTTCAGTGGCGTGTGGGTTGATGATATCGTGAGCTTCAGTATCAAGAATATAGGCACTCATATTAACTTCGCTTAGCGCGTTGACGACAGGCTTCATACAGTACCATTCCTGTTGCCACGCTGACATTGAGACTTTCAATTGCCCCGACCATCGGAATATACATCAACGCGTCACAAGTGTCAGCAGTCAAGCGGCGTATGCCATCCCCCTCTGAGCCCATCACGATTGCCACATCGCCTGTCAAATCGCAATCTTGCACCGCTTTTGCTGTGCTATCAAGGGCGGTACCAAACACAAATACGCCTTGTTTTTTGATGTCAGTTAGCGTACGAGCCAAATTGGTCACTTGGATAAACGGCATAACTTCAACGGCGCCGACAGCGACTTTGGCAACGGCAGGGGTAACGGTTGAGCTGTTATTTTTGGGGATAATCACCGCGGTTACGCCCATGGCTACTGCTGTACGAATACATGCGCCGAGGTTGTTTGGGTCGGTGATTTGGTCAAGGACTAACAATAAAATCGGTTTTTGTTGATTTTGGTGAGTTTGAATAAGGTGTTTTAAATCGGCTTCATCTTGTAAATTAGCGGGACGAGCTTGTAGCACCACACCTTGATGCTGGGGGCTTTCGGCAAGTTTGGTCAGTTTGTCTTTGGCAGCAGATTGAATCGAGATACCATAGTCTTTGGCAAGGGCTTTGATGCGTTCGATTGATTTATCGGCTTTATCTTCTTTACCCTCTTGGATGAACAAGGCAAGTCCATCAATACCCCGATGCGCTAAAATGGCATGGATTGCGTGAATACCATAAAAATAGGCAGGTTTTGCCATACTATTCCTTAATTTTTTCAAGTCATTGTATTATATGCTAAAACAGCAAATAAATTAAGGTGGTTAGTAACGGCTAGCCATTATTTTATAAGTTAGTTGGTTTTAACAACGCTTTAGATGGATTTTTTAATACCGATCTAAACGTTGCTAAATTTTAAAGGCAAAATAGCTATACCCATCAGACAATTGATAGCAAAATAACCGGCGATTAACCCTCAAGATGACAGATATATTGTACGATTTCTTCGTTTTTCATCTCATAATGGCTGTGACCTTCGACCACAAAGGCTTGACCTGCCCGATAATAGGTAAATTCAGTTTCACTCGCTAGACGCACTTCACACTCACCTGCCAAGATTTCGATACGTTCAGAAGATTCGGTTTTAAACTCGTATACTGGCACCTCGCTATCAATGGGTAACACGATACCAAGCATTTTTTTGCGCCCATCTTCAAACCACACTGTGCGGCTAAAGGTACGTCCTTCATAGTACATATTGGCAATTTTTTCTACAGATACATGGTCAAAACGCGTATTTGAAGTCATGATACCGTCCTTTTATCAAAGAAGTCTGTGATAATTCTACCGAAATTATCAAGTATTGCTGCCCCTAGACTATTAAACCCGAACTATTATACTTAGCTATAAATCATAGCGCTAGAACCAAGAGACCTAGATATAAATAGTCAGGCAAAATAGGTAAATTAAATGAGCATAGCTTGATAAGTCAACCGTATATTAACATAACAGAAACATTTTTTTATGACAAACGCCTTTGCTGTTACATTTTTTTATCCTGCTATGTGGTTAAAAACTTCGCTTTGTCTTGGTGATTTTGGTAGATATGTTATGACTCGCGCAAGCTACTTTGATAACATCGCATACAATCTAATTTATCTTTAATTAAACAAATCTGTTTGCTTAATTTACCATTTTGTCTAATTATGCTATTGTTTTATGGCTTAACTGGTGCAATATTGGGTTAAATTCTTACTTAATTTGACTCGCTTGTCTAGCTTTTTTGTTGGCTGCGGTCGTCTAAACATCAATGTTTGGATCACCACGTCGTTTTTTAGGGATTTTATCAAGCCATTGCTTGCTATTGATGAATCGTTAATCATGGCAAAAGTCTGTTTAAACTCACAGGATAGGTATGCTCATACAATTAACTTTGCAGAATTTGGCGCTGGTCGAACACGCCGAGCTAATGCTTGATGCAGGCTTTAATGTTATCACGGGCGAAACAGGTGCGGGCAAGTCGTTGCTATTAGATGCGTTAACCTTGTGCGTGGGCGGGCGTACCGATGGCGGACTGATTCGGCATGGCAAACCATCGGCAGAAGTGTACGCCGAATTTGATATCTCTGGCTTACCACAGGCAAAGGCATGGCTTGCCCAACAAAATTATAATGCTGATGACAATGTGATTTTGATACGCCGGCAATTAAGTGAACAAAACGGCAATGTTCGTAGTAAAGCCTGGCTGAACGGCTCGCCTATTAGCCTAAATGAGCTAAAAACTTTGGGCGGGTTACTCGTCAATATCCACAGCCAACATGCCCAACATAGCCTGTTACGACCCCAATTTGTGGTAGAATGGCTTGACAGTGCCACAGGACTCAACAGTCTGGCAGATCATGTTAAAAACGCGTTTCACGACTACGAAACCCTTAAACAGCAAGCTGACAGCCTAGCCCGTGACGAAAAATTGCGTCAACAACAAATTTTGTTGTTAACCAACCAATTAGAAGATATTGCACCAATTGCTAATATTAACTATGCTGAGCTTGAAGCGGAATATGATGAATTATCCAACCTTGAAAACCTTATGCAACGGGCGGCTTTGAGTGTCGGGTTACTGAGCAATGATAGCGATGAGCCCGATGTAGCAACCTTACTTGCCAAAGCGATTAAACTGTGTGAAGCCCAAGTGAGCATCAGCCAAACCTATGCTGACTGTGTCGAACAGCTTTATCAAGCCCAAACGTTAGTCAGCGAAGTATCTAGTACCTTGACCGACTATGCCGAAAACCAAAGCCTTGACCCAGAGCGTTTAGCAAAACTTGATGAGCAGCTATTGACCTTTCATCGCCTTGCCCGCAAATACCAAACCACGCCGCAAGATTTGCTCAATGATGCCAAAGCATGGCAAAACGAGCTTGATGCGCTCAATGCGGTCATATCACCCGAAGCGATGGCGGAACAAATTGAATCGGCTTATCAAGCATACCTTGAGCAAGCAAAACAGCTTGATAAAGAACGACAACAACACGCCAAAATATTAGCTCAAACCTTGGTCGATCGGCTTAAATTACTGGCTTTACCCAATGTACAAGCCGAATTTACCTTTATCCCACTTGAAAAACCACAAGCGATGGGCATATCACAGATTGAATTGTTGTTTAGTGCCAACGTCGGCATGCCGTTACAACCCATTCACAAAATCGCCTCGGGCGGTGAGCTATCCCGTTTGGCTTTGGTGATGCAGGTGATTGATGCCCAAGGGCAATGCCGTCAAACCTCTCACGATACACCGACTTCAACCAAACAACTTTTGGTGTTTGATGAAGTGGATGTTGGCATTAGTGGCGGTACCGCGCAAGTGGTCGGTGAGTTGTTACGAGAATTGGGCGCTGAGCAGCAGATTATCGCCATCACTCACCAAGCCCAAGTCGCTTCACAAGCGCATCAACATATTTTGGTGTATAAAACCCAACAAAACAAAGCTGAGTCGCATATCAGGCCGTTACAAAACGAAGAGCAAGTGCAAGAGCTTGCCAGAATGTCGGGGGGTATCCAAATCACCGAAACCACGCTTGAGCATGCCAAAAGCTTACTTGCCCATGTTAAAAACTGATCAAAGAGAAACCAAATTACAATGCCCAAAATCCACAACTTTAACTTTACCAATCACTTTTTAATCGCCACGCCCAATATTGACGGCGGGATTTTTCAGCACTCGCTTGTTTATTTGTGCCGCCATGACAAACAAGGCGTACTCGGTTTGGTACTCAATAAGCCCATTTATCACAGCAATGTCGCTAAATTGTTTGAAGAGCTTGACATCAATATTACCACATCGGATTTGCACAAAAAACACCCCCTCGATGGCGGTCCGATGAACCCTGAAGTCGGCTTTGTACTCCACACAGGACAGCCTGATTGGGTTTCTTCTTTTGCCATTACCGAGAATGTGTGTATCACCACCAGCAAGGATATTCTGCACAGTATCGCTTCGGGGCAAGGGGTTGAGCATTTTGAACTGTGTCTTGGACATGCCAGTTGGGGCAAAGGGCAGCTTGAGCAGGAACTGGAAAACGGTGATTGGTTTTTGCTACCTGCGACGATGAGTTTGTTGTTTGAAGTCGATTATGCACAGCGTTGGCAAATCGCGAGTGATAGTATCGGCATCGATTTTGATCGCCTCAGTACGGATATTGGTCATGCTTGATTCGGCCAAAAATAATGCGCATAAAATCGAAGAAACATCAATCGAAGAAACATCGATAGAAACCGCTATTGAAACAATCATGGGACTGGATTTTGGTATTAGTAAAATGGGCATTTCGCTCGGTAATACCTTGACCCAAACCGCCCAACCGCTGATGCAATTTAAAATGGATAATGGTATACCCAATTGGGATGAACTCATCAAACTGATCACCCAATGGCAGGTGTCAAAAATTGTGATCGGCTTACCATTGAATATGGATGGTACACAATCTGAGCTAGGCAACCGTACCAAAAAATTTGCTAGACGGCTTAATCACCAACTTGAAATGGCGAAAATCCGTTGCCCTATTGTCATGGCGGATGAACGTTTAAGTAGCCGAGAAGCCAAAAACTTGGCATGGGAATATGGATTAATTAAAAGCGAGCAAGAACCGATTGATAGTATTGCATCGGCAATCATGCTCGGTAGTTGGTTACGGGAAAATCCGCAATGACATCTACCCTTCACCAAGGCTTTAACCCGATTATTATTCGTCTTATCCGCCAAGCCAAAACGCTGAATAAATTGAGTATTTATTTGATTTATCTAGCAATTATCAGTTTTTTGATTTTTGGCACACTCAAAAGCCTATCACAATTTCACGACAGCCAACTGATTTATACGTTGTTTCATTGGTTACCATATGGCTTGGTGGGCTTGTCTATTCCGCTGTCATGCTATGTGGCGTTTATTTTGTATCGCTATCGTTTGAGCCAACCAAGTATGCTTGCCTTGTGCATTGGCATGGGTTTTGGTTTATTTGCCATGAGTAGTTATGTGGCATTGGCGGCGTGGATAGGCGTGGCATTTATGTTTAGAGCCAATTTAACACGGTTTTTTAACTTTATTGACCATCACAACGACAATAATGAGTAAGTATGACATACGAAACGCTAACCGCTCAACATGAACTCAATACCCTCGGACTGATTTGCCCCGAGCCGATCATGCTCCTTCATAAAACTATTCGCAAAGCCGCAGCGGGCGACGTCATTCATGTGACTGCCAACGACCCAGCGACCACGCGCGATATTCCCAATTTTTGTCGTCATCTTGGACATACATTAATCAATGAAAAACATACCATAAATCCAAATAATATACAAAATCCCGACCCATATGCCAATGTGTATGATTATTGGATAAAGAAAAAAGCCTAAATGTCGCAAACTGCTGCCAAAAAACCCCGCCAGCCCAAAGCATTAACCGTCATCGATGAGCCGATTTATCTGCAACAATTTCGCCAAGACTTGCTTGCTCGTGGCTTATCGACCAATACCCGTAACGCCTATTTGCGGGATTTACTCTTGTGCGAAACTACCAATCTCAAGGCGTTGACGCAGTGGCAAGCCGAGGATGTGTTAGCCTGTTTAGGCAAGCTGTATGAGCAAGGCAAAAACGCTCGCAGTCAAGCACGGGCGTTATCTTCCCTAAAGCAGTTTTTTTTGTGGCAAATCAACGCAGGCTGGCGAGAAGACAACCCTTGTGAGCATATTAAAACCCCAAAAATCGGACGTAGTTTGCCAAAAGATTTGTCCGAAGCCGATGTCGAAGCCTTGCTTGCCAGTCCCGATACAGGCACCGCACTTGGCATGCGTGACCAAGCCATGCTTGAAGTGCTGTATGCATGCGGACTGCGGGTGTCGGAGTTGATGAATTTGTCGATGAATGAAATCAACTTGAACGCAGGTTGGCTACAAATCATGGGCAAAGGTGACAAAGTTCGCCTTGTCCCACTTGGTGAAGTAGCGATGGATGTGTTAAGCGATTATCTAACAATCGCCCGCCCACAACTGGCAATACAAAAAAACGGACGAACAAGCCCATGCCCTGCGGTATTTTTGACCCAACAAGGCGGTTATATGACCCGCCAGAATTTTTGGTATGCAATTAAGCGTTACGCGGTGCAGGCAGGCATCGAAACCGAGATTTCACCACACACGCTACGCCATGCGTTTGCCACCCATCTGCTCAATCATGGGGCAGATTTGCGAAGCGTGCAGATGCTCTTGGGTCATAGTGACCTGTCAACCACGCAGATTTATACCCATGTGGCGACCACTCGCTTACAAGAGCTGCATGCCAAACATCACCCAAGGGCGTAAGCTTTTATAAATAATTAAGTTTAATGAAAATTTTTAGATCACAAAAAACCACCCCCTCATTTGACAATCTTAAGCCATGACTAAAAAAACTAAGCACAAAAACCCTACCACTGTCGCCATTATTGGCGGCGGCGTTGCAGGCTCGACCATTGCGATTCGACTTGCCATGGCGGGCGTAAACGTGCATCTCTTTGAAAAAAACGCCAGTCTCATCAACTCGCCACCGATGTGTCATCTTCATGCAGGCGGGAACTTGTACCGCGAAATCAATACCGATGATTGTAAAACACTGATGCGACAATGTATTGATATCGCCAAGCTCTACCCCGACAGTATTGACGTACGACCCACTGTGTTTGCTGTACCAAAGCGAGATAAAGGCAGCGCACAAGATCTACTTTCTCGTCTCAAAGTACTCACCGAATATTATCGTGAATTGATCAAAGCTGATAAAACAAACGAAGTATTAGGACAAGCGGATCACTATTATCAAGTATTTGATAAAGCCGATTTAGAACAATTATCTGGCTGTGAACCCAAGGCAATGCCTTCAGACACCGAAGAATGGCTAATCCCTGTTACTCAATTGGTTGATTTAGACAAATTACAGATGCCTATTTACGCAGTGCAAGAATACGGTTGGAATATTTTTCGGCTGTCGGCGTCTGCCTTTTTACAGCTTGATCGCTTGCCAAATGCGCATATTCATTTAAACACCGCTATCAATGAGCTAGCGCAAAATAACAAGACTCACGATTGGCAACTCACCTTTTGCAATGACCAAGGGCAAACCCAACATTTAACTGCCGATTTTGTGGTCAATGCCTGTGGTTTTAGAACGGGTATTATCGATGATCAAGTGGGGGTAAAAGTTGAGCGCATGGTTGAGTTTAAGGCATCGTACTTGAGTCAATGGACGAGCAAAACTGCCTACAAGGGGCAACTGCCCGAAATCATTTTTCATGGTGAGCGTGGCACACCACAAGGCATGGCACAATTTACCCCGTATCCCGATGGCATTTTTCAATTACATGGCATGACCGAGGCTATCACGCTATTTAAAGATGGCTTAACCCACAGCAGCGACAATAGCTCACAGCCGCCAATGAATCCACAGTATATCAGCTATATTGAAAACGGTTGGGATACGCCTACGCTTGTCAAACGCACGCAAAACGCCATTGATTATGTGGCGGAATTTATTCCTAACTTTGGCAACGCTACCCCGATTGATAAGGCATTATTTGGCGGTCAGCAAGTACCAAGCGCTGATATCTCAACCCGTGTGGCGGATTTGCAAGTGTTTGAACATCAACGTTACGCCATTGCCGAAAATGTCAAAGCCAACTCGGCGCTGGATGTGGCAGATGGGGTGATAACCGCATTAATCCAAGCCAAATTTCTCGACCCATCGGCAAAAAAACGCCCCATTTGGCACACGCTTGATGTCAAAGATATCAATAAGCTTGCTAAAAAACTTGCCAAACAGCGGCGGTTTCCGGTAGGTATGGCAAAGGTGAATCATGCATTAATTTTACCAAGATAAAAAGGGCATCAAAATCGTGCCCTTGTCTTTACAATTAAATTTTATTCACATTCAGATTATCGGGCATTTTAACAATCGCTTTGATTAAATCAATCGCTTCATCCACCCGATTGCACACCACCAAACGAGTCAAGTCCTCTTCTTTCATAAAACCTTGCTTTACGGTAAAATGCAAATGTGCCATCAAGGTATCATAAAACCCGTTGACGTTAAGGATAATCATGGGCTTTTCATGTTGGTATAGTTGTCGCCAAGTTGCGATTTCCATGATTTCCTCGAGTGTACCTAGCCCACCAGGTAAGGTGATAAAGGCACTGGCGTATTCTGCCATCAAGGCTTTGCGCGTGTGCATGGTATCAGTCAAGTGCAGGCGAGCCAAGCCTTCATGAGCGACTTCTCGTCCTATCATAAATTCAGGAATCACCCCCACCGCCACGCCATTTTTTTCAAGCACGCCATCGGCGACCGCGCCCATACAGCCGATCACCGCACCACCATAAACCAAGCCATAGCCCGCTTCAACCAGTTTATTGCCGAGCGCTTTGGCGGTCTGTTCGTAGATGGGCTCATGACCCAGCCGAGAGCCGCAATACACTGCCACAAGCGGTACAGGGATATTTTCTTGTCTAACAATGTCTTTGATATCAGCAACTTGTTTACTACTAATCACATCAGTATGGGGTATCTCAGTTAGGTTCATATTTTTTCCTATTATTACGTTTTGTTATTATCGATAGCGATTAAAAACTTCTAGCGCAGCGATTCGGGATGTAGCCATCGGTTATACCATCATGGCATGAGTTGTTCAAGCTCATAATACGCTTTGTTATAGCCTTGTTTGGCTGATTGTCGTCCAAGCAAGCGAAGTGTCATTGTTTGGCGCAGCACCATTGCCTGTGGCGTATATTTTGGATAAAAAATACTGGGCTTGTGGATGACCCAGCTCGCCTGCCATCTCATAATAACCCGTGGCAAGGTTATGGTCGGGTATAACAATGGCGTTACCCGCCACTTCACCGATTTGATACAGCCAACCTAACACCACATACGCCGTGCGAAAGCCATTTTCGGCAGATTTTTTGAGCCATTCGGTTGCTTTTTCGCCGTCGCCTTGCATGCCGCCAATACCATAAAGATATGCCAAACCAAGGTTATACTGGGCTTTGGCATGCCCTTGATCGGCAGCTTGGGCAAAATGCCGCATGGCAGTTGGGATATCGGATTGTAGCTGCTTAACACCTTGATTAAAAATGTCATCCGCTTGATGGGGGTCACTTGTTTGAGGATTTACGTGATCTGTTGCTTGTTCTGTGAGCCCCAAAGCAGCTAACTGCTCGGCAAATCTGGGTGCTTGGATTTTTTGTAAGGCTTGGGGGTGCTGCCCATTGGCAGCTTGCTGATACCAAAAAAATGCTTGATCTGTATTTTGGGTTAAGCCGCCCAAGCCTTTGTCATAAGCAATACCTAGATTGTATTGGGCGATGATGTCGCCTTGATTTGCCGCTTGAATAAATAACGCAATGGCTTTTTTAGGGTCTTGTGCCACGCCTTGCCCTTGCATATATAACATGGCAAGTCTTACCTTGGCTTCTGCCAAATCTTGGGCGACTGCCGTGTGATAGCATTGGGCGGCTTTAACATAGTCTTGCGATACGTCCAAGCCTTTTTCAAACAACGTGCCAAGATACATTTGGGCGTTTGGGTGGTGCTGTTTGGCTGCCATCAGCCAGTAATGTGCCGCCTGGCGGTAGCTTTGGGCAACGCCAATTCCTTGGGCATAATACCATCCTGTCTGAAATTGGGCATCGGCATCACCTTGTTGGGCTTGTTTGGCATAGGTTGAAAATTCTTGGCTCTCGTTGGTCATGACCAATCCTACAATATTTTTTTACTAAAATTCAAAGAACTAAGCAGTTATTTTATCATAATTGTTTGCTCGTTCATTTACCAAACGTAATCAGCGCACAGGGCAATGTAAAGTTGGTATTTTTATGGGTATCAATAACATGAAATGGTAATGACCAAAATAAAGCTAACCGATACTATCGATATTATTGTTACCTTGGTGATAAGCTGTCCTGAAATGATTTTCTTAAACAGCGACAATCTCAATTGTGCCAATAAAATTCATGAAAAATCCATTTTTTTAGTGGTTTTTTTAGCCCTCAAAAATGCTAAAATTACCCGATTTTAGCCACTTATAGCCCCTGCATGTCAAAGATTCTTAAATCCACCGCCATTGTCAGTAGCCTAACTATGCTTTCTCGCGTTTTGGGCTTGGTGCGAGACATGGTACTGATGAGTGTATTTGGGGCGGGTGGCATGATGGATGCGTTTTTGGTGGCATTCAAAATTCCCAATTTTTTACGCAGGTTGTTTGCCGAAGGCGCTTTTTCCCAAGCCTTTGTGCCGGTGTTATCCGAATATCAAGCCAAACCACTTGCCAATAGACGCTTATTGATTAGCCAAATGGCGGGCGTGTTGTTGCTAATTTTATCGGCATTGACCGCCATTGTCATAGCGATTGCCCCATTGGTAATCAGTGTGTTTGCGGTAGGCTTTATTCACCAACCGGACAAATTTGCCACTGCTGTCGAGCTATTACGCATTACCTTTCCTTATTTGTTGTTTATTTCGATGACTGCCTTTGCCAGTAGTATTTTGCAAAGTGTCAATCGCTTTGCCATGCCTGCTTTTGCCCCTGTGCTATTGAATTTGACACTGATAGTGGCGGCAATTTGGGTAGCGCCACTATTGGCTCGTCCAATTTTATCTTTGGGTTATGCAGTGGCGGTCGCGGGATTGTTGCAATTATTAATTCAGTTGCCACAGTTACACCAAGAAAAACTGCTGGTCAAGCCAAGTGTGGGATTTGGGCATACAGGGGTAAAAAAAATCTTACGACTCATGTTGCCTGCCTTGTTTGGGGTGTCGATCACGCAGGTGAATCTACTGGTAAATACCTTATTTGCCAGTTTTATGGCCAATGGCTCGGTATCGTGGCTTTATACCGCAGAGCGGATGAGTGAGTTGCCGCTTGGCTTGATTGGGGTAGCCATTGGCACGGTGATTTTGCCCAGTTTATCGCTGAGTGCCACTGGCAACGATCATCGGGCGTTTCAAGATACGCTAGATTGGGCGTTAAGATGGGTGATGTTGATTGGTGTGCCTGCTGCATTGGCGATTTTTATGATAAGCAATGTGATGATGTTGGCTTTGTTTGGGCATGGGCAGTTTAGTCGGCACGACACACAGATGAGTGGCTTTGCCCTGCAGTGCTTATCAGGTGGGGTGTTGGGATTTATGCTGATTAAAGTGTTTGCCCCTGCGTTTTTTGCTCGCCAAGACAGCAAAACCCCTGTCAAGATTGGCATAATTGCGATGGTTGCCAATATCGGCTTGAGTATTGTTTTGATAAAACTGTTTGATTGGCTAAGTTTACCGCAGCATGGGGCATTGGCGTTGGCAAACAGTTTGGCATCACTGATCAATGCAGGATTGTTGTATACAGCATTGCACCGGCAACAGATTTTTCGATTCGCCTCTCATTGGTATGGCTTAATGCTTAAGTTACTTGTGGCAAATGGGATCATGGGGGCAAGCTTGGGATTAGCGGTGGGTTATTTTCCGCTAGACGCCAGTCAGTCAATAAAAGTACTCACTTTAGTCGGCATATGTTTATTAGGGACGATGATGTATGGGATGGCACTATGGGCAATGGGTTTTAACGTGCGTGATTTAAAACCCAAACATTAAAGACGTGGTTAGAGTTATTTTTTTAAGCTATTTTGGCATTTTTCATTATCACAAATACCATACATGACCAACGAATGACCTGATAAGGTAAAACCCAAGTCTTTGGCGACTTTTTCTTGCAGTTTCTCGATTTCCTCGTTGTGAAACTCGATGATTTTACCACATTGATCGCACACCAGATGGTCATGGTGTTCATCTTTGGCAATTTCAAACACCGATAAATTGTTTTCAAAATTGTGTCGCTCGACAATGCCTGCTTGTTCAAACTGCGTCAATACCCGATACACGGTGGCAAGCCCAACATCTTCGCCTTGTTCAATCAAGGCTTTATACACATCCTCGGCACTCATATGATGGCGGTCAGCACTTTCTAACAATTCCAAAATCTTAAGGCGTGGCAAGGTCACCTTTAAGCCTGCCCGGCGTAAATCTTGATTGGTCACACTCATGGGGTTTTATCCTATGGTTTATTATCGGTTAATCATCGTCGGTTAGTTATAATAACAAAAACTGGCGCAAAAAAACCGATTTTCTTGCCAAGCATGGTATCCCCACTTTGTATCAGCTAATAATTTTCGCATAAAATTCGCATAAAAAATGTGACAAACAGTAGGCAAGTGGCAGTAAATAACGTATCATAATTTGCTATTGTATGAACAACCTGTGGTTAACGACATGAACTTTATTCAACCTATTCAACAAATTTTTAGCCGTTCGATATCAACCAACGTCATCAAACATTTAGCTAAACCGCTTGTTACTTTGCCGCTATTGGCAATGATGACCGTCGCCACCTTGCCAGCCTGCTCTTGGATTGGTGTGTACAAAATTGATATCCCACAAGGTACACCCATCAGCGATGAAAAACTTGCCCAAGTGCAAGTGGGTATGAATCAAAACCAAGTCTTGTATATTTTGGGGAGTCCTGCATTTCAAGACACGCTTAACCCAACACGCTGGGATTATCTATACGACTTTACCGCAGGCACCAATGCCAAAAAAGACGGCAAGCCAAGCATTCATAACGCCAAGCAATATGCCAAAATTTACTTTGACCAAGCAGGCAACGTCACTCGCATCGAAAAATAACGGGCTTGTGCTAAAACCGATTACGACAGCCGCTGCTTTTTCTTTAGTTCACGCTTGAGGCTACGGCGAGTAATCGGGTCAAGTGTTAAAGGACGATAGATTTCAATTCTATCGCCTTGTTTTAATGGTGTATCCCACCCTACCTTTTTTGAAAAAATCCCTACCTCAAGACTAAAAATGTCAGGATAGCGCGTTTGCCAACCTAAGTGTTCAACTGCTTGTTTAATGGTTGTGCCTGCTGAGATTTTCAAGGTTTGGTAAAGCTGTGTGTCAGCATCAGGGGCAAACAGGCAGGCGATGGTAAACGTGGGTATATCAAGTGATAAAAGCTGTGGCATAAGGCGGTGTTTTTCGTGGCTAAACGCGGTGATTTTAAGCAATGTTTCATAGGATATTTAAAAATACAAGAGTAAAGGGCATCTGTCATACGCCCTTTTCTTCATTATCTTATCATAAACTTCGACCCGTGTATTTAAATCATTTGGGCTTATGGTTGATTGGTAGGGTCTTTGCTTTGCACATAGGGCACGGCTAAGTCAGAATGCTCGCCCTTTTCATACAATGCCCCTGCTCGTCCAACAATCAAGGGATCCACTGAGCCGATGATTTTTTTGTCTTTGTTGTCATAAGGAATTTTGTTGAGCACATATCGCATGGCATTGAGGCGAGCGCGTTTTTTATCATCTGATTTAATCACAATCCAGGGCGATTCAGCACTGTCGGTGTTAAAAAACATCGCTTCTTTGGCGAGGGTATAGTCATCCCATTTATCCAGCGAGGCTTTGTCAATAGGCGAGAGTTTCCATTGTTTAAGCGGATGGGCTTCACGCTCAGAAAAGCGGCGGCGCTGCTCATCACGGCTGACCGAAAACCAGAACTTGATTAAATGAATGCCCGAGCTTATGAGATGTTTTTCAAACTCAGGCACTTGTCGCATAAAGTCGTTATATTGCTCTTCAGTACAAAACCCCATCACACGCTCGACCCCTGCACGGTTGTACCATGAACGGTCAAATAGCACGATTTCGCCTTTGGTCGGTAAATGGTTGATATAGCGCTGAAAATACCATTGCCCCAACTCAGTTTCTGTGGGTTTTTCAAGCGCCACGACCTTTGCCCCACGGGGATTTAAGTGCTCCATAAAGCGTTTAATGGTGCCGCCTTTGCCTGCTGCATCACGTCCTTCAAATAAAATGACGATTTTTTGCCCTGTTTCTCGCACCCATTTTTGCATTTTTAACAGCTCAACTTGTAGCTCATATTTTTGGGCTTCATAGTTTTTGCGGCTCATACGATTTTTATAGGGATATCGCCCATCACGCCAGTTGTCCGCTAGCTCGTCATCTTTGTTTACTTTGCCATAGCGTTGAATGGGGCTCATTGGGTCAAATAGTTTTTTAACTTCGTTGATCTCATCAGGTGACATACCATCAAGCAGGGCTTGTAGATGTTCACTCACCTTATCGATTTTGCCATTTTGTAAATCTTCTTGTAACACACTTTCGATGGCTCGTTTTTTGGCATTGGCTTTTTCAACTACCCCATCATCGATAGCTTGCTGTTGTAAGGTTTGGTTGTCAGTGACATAAGTTTGGTCAATGCGTTCGGTGGGCGGCGTTTTTTCGGTAGTCGTTCTAGGTTTACGAGTGGTCGTTGGGGTACGTGTCGCCATGATATCTCCTTAAATTATTTAGTTAAACAATAGTAATCAGTTCAATATAGAACAATTTTGCCCAAGTTACAATGTTATCTAACGGCTGTTCAGTACCGAAAACCCACTTTACATAAAGGCAATCAGGCTATTAAAATTTTTCGAATTTTATAACATCGTAAGCAGGCGTTTCATAAGGATGAGCGTGCTTTAAGGCGGTGATAACGTCATTTATTTTTTGTTGCACGACAACCATTTCGACGCGCCATTCTGCGACAGTCTCTAGTTTATCCGTAGTACCGATAAAGGCTTGATTGCCCTCAAGCGGCATAAACTGACCTTGTCCCAATACTTGCCAGCTACAATGTGAATAGTTGCCTATTTGCCCTGCGCCAGCATCAAATAGGGCATTTTTGACAATTTCTAGGTGCGTGTCTGGGATAAAAACGGTCAGTTTATACATGTTTTGCTCGATTGCTAAAATTATAAGGGCGAGAGACAAGAATTGATGATGAACGAAATTATTGTAAATCTTGTTGAAACTGCTTGCAAATCTAAAAATTTTTGCTACAATGGCACTCCTATTTAGGCGTATAGCTCAGTTGGTTAGAGCACCACCTTGACATGGTGGGGGTCGTCTGTTCGAGTCAGATTATGCCTACCATATTCCAAAAGCCCCAGTCGATTGATTGGGGCTTTTTTATTGCAGTGATATCAAGGGTTTACATGGTTTTTCGAGAGTTGAAATTTTGACCACTTTTGTGATTTTGGGCACAGAAAAATCGCTTAAAAATCTTGTGTGCCCAAATTGTGCCTTGGTTAATTTTTGAGCAAGTGGATTTTTACCCCCACTCAAATTTAAAAGATATGGAACTGAATTTATTCTTTTTAACTTTTATCACTCATTTCAAAAAACCTTCATGTCCTAAAAAAAATCCTTTCAAAGTTATTCCCTCCAAATTAAAAACATGGCTATTAGAGACTTTAAGACATTGACACACTAGTTTAGTTAACCGTCTTGAGATTGGAAAAATAGATACAAAAGTTGTTATGCGGACTATATAAAGTTTTGAGTTTTCACGGTACGACTCTAAATCCACATACTAATAAAATAATACATAAGCAAAAATTCAATATATTAAATTGATTACCTTAACTTTAGATTAGGACTATCTCTATAATACTCCCCAAAAACTAGACCAAAAAATCATAGCAAATAAGATAGAATAGCCCTTAAGAAAAGAGGTCTATCTAATGACAAAAGTTCGTAAGCGTCACAATGCTGAATTTAAAAGTAAAGTTGCCGTTGAAGCCATCAAAGAGCAAAAGACCCCCCTCTGTCAGAATAGTTGTCACCCCCACCTAAACAACCCAAATGGGGGGAAAAGGAGA
>ERZ501012.3-NODE-3-length-195890-cov-29.664519_pt1 | contig 195890 bp, 166 predicted proteins | sample MGYA00248887_ERZ501012 | MGnify/ENA primary metagenome ERZ501012 (study PRJEB25958, sample SAMN03398566) | human skin metagenome | study: EMG produced TPA metagenomics assembly of the Human Skin Microbiome Metagenome (human skin metagenome) data set. | reverse complement strand
ATCTTTTTACGCCTGTAGTGGCTCAGATGTCAAGACAGGTCGCTGATGATTTGTTCCATTTAAATCCAAAATTTGGCTAGGGCTATCATGTCTTTTTAGTTTAAGATAGTGCGTAAGTTCTAGATTAATAAGATTAAGATGTTGCATCTTTCCACATCGCTATTAAAATTCGATAAATCATTGACCCCTGTTATGTTTAGCAGGGGTTTTTTTTGGGCTATGCAAAAGCTAAGTCACCCCATAAATCATAGTTAATTTTATTTCGATAAAAAATGTATCATTTTAGATTGACAATAACCTAACTTGTTCATTAATATAAGCTAAAAATTGCTTAGATGCTTTAGCAAAGGATGACTAAAGCTTATTTAATCAGCGTTTGAATCACCATTGGGTCAGCGCGTCATAAGACGTAACCAAGAAACAATCACGACCCAATCGCGACCCAATCGCGACATAATCACGATAAGACAAGGCTTATCATATAAGATAAGAAAGGATGCTACCATGACGATTACCCCTGCCAACCTTGAACAATACCGCGTCAATATGGGGGCAAAATCTGCCAACGCCCCACTCACCCAAAGCTACGATAAAGGCCCGACTTCAGCCTTGATTGAAATGACGATTGGCGACTTTTTTGACCAAACTGTCGAGCGTTACCCCGATAAAGACGCCTTGATTTCTGCCCATCAAAACATCCGTTTGACCTACCGTGAGCTACAACGCAAAGTCAATCAGCTAGCCAGTAGCATGATTCGTATGGGCTTACAAAAAGGCGACCGTGTCGGCATCTGGTCACACAATAATGTCGAATGGGTTATCATGCAACTTGCCACTGCCAAAGCGGGCATTGTGTTGGTCAATATCAACCCTGCCTATCGCACCTTTGAGCTAGAATATGCAGTAAATAAAGTCGATTGCCAAGTATTGGTGCTGATGCGACATTTTAAATCCAGCGATTACGCCAAAATGATGCAAGAGCTTGCCCCCGAAGCTCGCCACCAAGACTATAAAAATCTTGAACTGATTCAACTACCCAACCTTAAACGTGTGGTGTGGATTGACAGTCCCGATTCGACTGAGCATTTTGGCTTTATGCAAAAATTCTCCGACTGGATAGCCGAAGGCGACCCTGACGACCCGCAAGTCGCCGAACGTGCCAAAAAACTCAACCCCAATAACCCCATCAATATCCAGTTTACCAGCGGCACCACAGGCACGCCCAAAGGGGCAACGCTCACCCACCGCAATATCATCAATAATGGCTACTTTATCGGCGAGGCGATGAACCTTACCGCTGAAGACCGCCTATGTATCCCTGTGCCGCTGTACCATTGCTTTGGTATGGTGCTGGGTAATTTGGCGATTCTGACCCACGGCGGTACAATAGTCTATCCGAATGACGGCTTTGACCCGATTACCGTGCTAGAAACGGTGCAAAAAGAACAATGCACCGGCTTACATGGCGTGCCGACCATGTTTATTGCCGAGCTTGACCACCCCGATTTTGCCAAATACGACTTATCAAAATTACGCACGGGCATTATGGCAGGCTCGCCCTGTCCGATTGAGATCATGCGTCGTGTCATTGACAAGATGCACATGAAAGAGGTCACCATCGCCTACGGCATGACCGAAACGTCGCCTGTGTCTTGCCAAACCAACCCTAACACCCCGCTAGAAAAACAAGTCTCAACCGTGGGCTTGGTACAGCCAAATCTCGAAGTCAAAATCATCGACCCCGAAACGGGCGAAACCCTGCCCATCGGCGAAACGGGCGAACTTTGCACCAAAGGCTACTCGGTGATGCTCGGCTACTGGAACGACACCAATAAAACCGCCGAGGCCATTGTCGATGGCTGGATGCACACGGGCGACTTAGCGACCATGGATGAAGACGGCTATGTCAAAATCGTGGGGCGTAGCAAAGATATGGTCATTCGGGGCGGGGAAAATATTTACCCTGTCGAAATCGAAAACTACCTATACCGCCATCCCAAAATCCGTGATGTGCAAGTGGTCGGCGTGCCTGATAAGAAATTTGGTGAAGTATTAGCAGCGTGGACTATCCCTAAAAAAGACACGCAAATCACCGAAGAGGAAGTGCGAGAATTTTGTAAAGACAATATCGCCCATTATAAAATCCCGACGTATATGAAATTTGTCGAAGAATTTCCGATGACGGTCACGGGTAAAATCCAAAAATTTAAAATCGTCGAAGCGATGAAACAAGAACTCGGACTGTAACAAGAAAACATTTAGGTAAAAAAATGACCATTATTCAAAGTAAACTTAGCCCCAATTCAGCGGATTTTCAGGCCAACGCGGCAACCATGCAAACCATCGTCGATGACCTAAAAGCCAAGCTTGCCGTCATCGCCCAAGGTGGCTCAGAATCCGCCCGAGCCAAGCATGTCGCCCGTGGCAAGCTATTACCCCGTGAGCGGGTCGAACGTCTGCTCGATGCAGGCACGCCCTTTTTGGAAATCTCCCCGCTCGCCGCCTACGGTATGTACGATGCCGATATCCCTGCGGCGGGCATGATTGCGGGCATTGGGCGAGTGGCGGGCATTGAGTGTATGATTGTGTGTAACGATGCCACCGTCAAAGGTGGGACGTATTACCCCATGACCGTTAAAAAACACCTGCGAGCTCAGGAAATCGCCGCCGAAAACCTCTTGCCCTGTATTTATCTGGTGGATTCTGGTGGGGCGAATTTGCCCAATCAAGACGAAGTGTTCCCCGACCGTGACCACTTTGGACGGATTTTCTTTAACCAAGCCAATATGAGTGCCGAAGGGATTCCGCAGATTGCCGTGGTGATGGGTAGCTGTACCGCAGGCGGGGCGTATGTGCCTGCCATGAGTGACGAGTCGATTATCGTCAAAGACCAAGGCACGATTTTTTTGGCAGGGCCGCCGCTGGTAAAAGCCGCCACGGGCGAAGAAGTGAGTGCCGAAGACTTGGGCGGCGGTGATGTGCATACCCGCATCTCGGGCGTTGCAGACTATTTGGCACAAAACGACCTGCACGCCTTGGCACTGGCTCGGGATGCGGTCAAAAGCACGCACCATATCAAGCCCACGATTGCCAATCAAATCCCCGCCCGTCCCCCCAAATACGATGCTAAAGAGCTATACGGCATTATCCCTACCGACACTCGCAAGCCATTTGATATCCGTGAAGTGATTGCCCGCATTGTCGATGGTAGCGAGCTTGACGAGTTCAAAGCCCGCTTTGGCACGACCATCGTGTGCGGATTTGCCCATATTGAGGGAATGCCTGTCGGTATCATTGCCAACAATGGCATTTTGTTTAGCGAATCGGCACAAAAAGCCACGCATTTTATCGAGCTGTGCTGTAAACGTAAGATTCCCTTGGTGTTTTTGCAAAATATCACAGGCTTTATGGTCGGACGCAAATACGAAAATGAAGGCATCGCCCGTCATGGGGCAAAAATGGTGATGGCAGTCGCCAATGCCAAAGTGCCAAAATTTACCGTGATTGTCGGTGGCTCATTCGGGGCGGGTAACTACGGTATGTGCGGGCGAGCGTATAGCCCACGCTTTTTGTGGATGTGGCCAAATGCCCGTATCTCGGTGATGGGCGGTGAGCAAGCCGCATCAGTATTGGCGACGGTCAAACGGGATAATCTGGAGCGACAAGGGCAGACGTGGAGTAAAGAGGACGAAGAAAGCTTTAAAAAGCCGTATCGGGAGCAGTTTGAGGCTCAAGGGCATCCGTATTATGCGTCGGCTCGGCTGTGGGATGATGGCGTGATTGACCCTGCGGACACTCGTAAGGTGTTGGCACTCGGCTTAAGTGCCGCTTGTAACGCCCCGATTGAAGACACCAAATTTGGTGTGTTTAGAATGTGATCAGCTAGTTGCAAAAATTAAATGTAGGGTGGGTTAGCCCATCTGTTTGGGCGTAACCCACCTTTTTAAAGGTAATCTTTAAAAAAATCACATTTTAAGAAATCACATAACGGAAAACATAATGTCAAACACCGATATCTACGACCTTAACCGCTTTGTCACCGCCCAGCAATCCATCTATGCGCAAGTGGTCAAAGAGCTACAAAACGGCAAAAAAGTAAGCCATTGGATATGGTTTATGTTTCCCCAACTCCAAGGCTTGGGTTATAGCTCAATGGCTCAAAAATACGCCATTACCAGCATTGATGAAGCGGCTGCCTATTTGGCTCATCCGATTTTGGGGCAACGCTTGATTGAACTTTGTGAGATTTTATTCGGGCTTGAAGGTAAATCCGCTCATGCTATTTTCGGCTCACCCGATGATATGAAGCTGCATTCAAGTTTGACCCTGTTTTCGCTTGTGCCAAATAGCCCGCCGATTTTTAGCCAATTATTGGATAAATATTTTGATGGTAAATTGGATAAAAATACCGAAAATTTATTAGCAAATAACTAAAAGAGCACACCATGATCCCAACTTTTGACAGTTTATTATTAGAAATCAAAGACTTTGTTGCCACGATTACCCTAAATCGTCCCGACAAACGCAACGCCTTTAATGACGAAGTGATTAACGAACTTACCCAAGCCTTTAAATTTTGCGGTGAACAAAACGACGTGCGAGTCGTGGTTTTGACCGCCAATGGCAAGGCGTTTTGTGCAGGGGCGGATTTAAACTGGATGCGAGCGATGGCGGATTATACCCGTGATGAAAACCTTGCCGATGCCGACAAACTCGCCCAAATGCTTGCCACAATTTACCATTGCCCCAAGCCGACTATCGCCGCCATTCAAGGCGATGTGTATGCAGGCGGGATGGGCTTGGTGGCAGCGTGCGATATCGCAATTAGCGTGAAAAGTGCCCATTTTTGCTTAAGTGAGGTCAAGCTTGGCTTAATCCCTGCGACCATCAGCCCGTATGTCATCCGTGCGATGGGGGCAAGGGCGGCTCACCGTTATTTTTTGACCGCAGAAGTGTTTGATGCCAAAGAAGCCAAAAAAATTGGCTTTATCCATGAGCGGGTGGATGAAGAAGAATTTACCCAAACGCTTGAGCGAATGGTTAAAACCCTTGTTAATAACAGCCCGAATGCGGTCAAAGTGTGTAAAAAATTGGTGCAGGATGTGGCGTATGCTGAGATTGATGAACGTTTGATAAACATGACCGTTGAAGGGATTGCTGATATTCGGGCATCGGATGAAGGCATCGAGGGTGTGCAGTCGTTTTTACAAAAGCGTAAGCCGAATTGGCTAGAATAAAAGGAATTTTTTAAATGTTTAGCAAAATTTTAATTGCCAACCGTGGGGAAATCGCCTGCCGTGTCGCTGCTACCGCCAAAAAAATGGGCATTCGCACCGTTGCCGTGTATTCAGAGGCCGACCGCTTTGCCAAACACGTCGCAAGCTGTGATGAAGCCGTTTATATTGGAACAGGCATCGGCGGTTCTGCCCCCAAAGACAGCTACTTACGCTGGGAAAAAATCATCGATGCCGCCAAGCAAACAGGGGCACAAGCCATCCACCCTGGCTATGGTTTTTTGAGCGAAAATGACGAATTTGCTAAAGCGTGTAGCGATGCAGGGCTGGTCTTTATTGGCCCCCCGGCGTCTGCCATTACCGCCATGGGGCTAAAAGCTGAATCCAAACGCTTGATGGAATCTGCCAACGTACCGCTGATTCCAGGCTATCACGGCACCAACCAAGACCCCGAATTTTTACACGCTGAGGCAGATAAAATCGGCTATCCTGTGCTGATTAAGGCAAGCTCTGGCGGTGGTGGTAAAGGGATGCGACTGGTCGAAAAATCCGACGACTTTATCGAAGCATTAAACTCGTGTAAACGTGAGGCGATTAGTAGCTTTGGCAATGACAGCGTGCTGATTGAAAAATACGCCTTACGCCCCCGCCATATCGAAATTCAAGTATTTGGCGACACGTATGGCAATTATGTGTATCTGTTTGAGCGGGATTGCTCGGTACAACGTCGTCACCAAAAGGTACTCGAAGAAGCCCCGCCCCTGATGTGAGCCAAGCCATGCGTGAAGCGATGGGAGCGGCTGCCATTGCGGCTGCCCGTGCGGTGAATTATGTCGGGGCAGGTACGGTGGAGTTTATCGTTGAGCAACGCACCGATTTGGGGGCGGATGATGCCTTTAACGGCATGCGGTTTTACTTTATGGAAATGAACACCCGCCTACAGGTCGAACACCCTGTCACCGAGGCGATTACGGGGACGGATTTGGTTGAGTGGCAGTTGCGAGTTGCGAGCGGTGAGCCGTTACCCATGAGCCAAGACGAGCTGACCATCAACGGTCACGCCATCGAAGCCCGTATCTGTGCTGAAAACCCTGACAACAACTTTTTGCCCGCCACAGGTACACTCAATGTGTATCGCAAGCCCGAAGGTCACACGGCATTTACCGTATCAGCTGTGCGGATGGACGACGGCGTGCGTGAGGGCGATGTGATTAGCCCGTATTATGATTCGATGATTGCCAAGCTGATTGTGCATGCCCCGACCCGTGAGCAAGCTTTGGCAAAACTTGACCACGCCTTAGCCGAAACCCGCATTGTCGGTTTGCCCAATAACGTGGCGTTTTTGCGTCATGTGGTGCAGTCGGATTCGTTTAAAAATGCCAATCTTGACACGGCATTGATTGAGCGGGAAAAAGACGTATTGTTTGACCAACGCTTAAACATTAAGGGGGGCGAATTGCCGTGGCTGGTGGCGACTGCGATTGTCAATGAATTGGCACAAGAAGCCAACGCCCAGACCCAAGACCCATTTAGCAAAACCGATGGCTTTCGAGCCTATAGCGACTATGCCCGCCCGTTTGACTTGGTTTACCATGACCAGCCATTGCGTGCGGTTATCAGCCAAGTTGCAGGACAGACCTTTGCCCTAACCATTGATAAGGTGACGAAAAATGGCGAAAAAACGCCAGATACTTTAACCCCAATTTTTAGCGGTCATGTGCGGTATCTGCCCGAAGCCGACGACACCTTTACCCTGTGGCTTGCTGATGAGCAATCAGCGGGCAAACGCCAACGCCTGCAAGCGTGGCTACATAATGAGCAAGTGTATGTGTTTGGCAATCAAGCCAGCGATGTGATTACCTTGGTCGATAGCATGGCGCATGTCGGCGAGGAAACCCAAGAAGGCGGTAGCCTAAAATCACCAATGCCAGGTCAAGTGGTGGCATTCCGTGTGAATGTTGGTGATAGCGTGACAAAAGGACAAGCCTTGGCGGTGATTGAGGCGATGAAAATTGAGCATACCATTTCTGCTCCGAGTGATGGGGTGGTGGCGGAATTGCTGTTTAAAGCTGGGGATTTGGTCGCTGATGGGGATGAACTTTTGAAATTGGATGTGGAAAAATGAATTACCCAAAATTTGTCAGAATTATCGATGTTGGCGCCCGTGACGGCTTACAAAACGAAAAGCAAAACGTCCCAAGCGATATCAAAATCGAACTCATTAACGGACTGATTAACGCAGGCGTGCGAAAACTTGAAGCCACCAGCTTTGTCTCGCCAAAATGGGTACCGCAAATGGCAGACAATGACGAGGTTTTAAACGGCATTGTCAAAAGGGATGACGTGACTTACTCGGTGCTAACGCCTAACCATAAAGGCTTTGAATCCGCCCTTACTCATAAAGACCAATTCGCCAACTATGAAGTGGTGATTTTTGGCTCGGCAAGCGAAGCCTTTAGCCAAAAAAACATCAACTGTAGCATTGACGAAAGTATTGAGCGTTTTGCCCCCGTTGCCGAAGCCGCCAAATCTAACGGTATCAAGGTGCGAGGCGTGATTTCCTGCACCGTTGGCTGTCCGTATGAAGGCGAGATTTCTCCCGATCAAGTTGCTTATGTGACAGAAAAACTGGTGGCTATCGGAGCGGAGCATATTGGCATTGCCGATACTATTGGTGTTGGCACACCGCTAAAAGTGCAAAAAGCCCTAGAAGCTGCCCTCAAATACATTGCCATTGACAATGTGTCTGGACATTTTCACGATACCTATGGGCAGGCGTTAAGCAATACGCTTGCCGCCTTGCAGATGGGCGTGTGGCAGTTTGACGTCGGTGGCAGGGCTTGGCGGCTGTCCGTATGCTAAGGGTGCGACAGGCAATGTGGCGACCGAAGATGTGGTGTATATGCTGCATGGTATGGACATTGAGACGGGAATTGACCTTGAAAAACTGGTCAATGTTGGGCAGAAAATTAGTGACTTTTTGGGTCGGCAAAATGGCTCAAACGTCGCAAGGGCGATTTTGAATAAAAGAAATGGATAAATTATATCTATGAAGAATAATACTGAACTTCTTAAAAACTCAGCTGTCGAGATTGTTAAAACAGGAATTGAAGAGATTGCTGATAATACGTTAGGGAAATTGTCTTTTGGTCTATTTACGGCAGCTATGACAGCTAGAAATAAACTTATTGCTGATAAGCTTATTCAAAAACTAGAAAACTCTAAAATTGAATTAGCCGATGAGCTAATCCAAAGTAATGAATTCTTGGGATACACTTCAAAAATTCTGCTTGCATTGTCTACGTCCACGAAACAAAAAAAATTTGATTATCTAATGAATGTTTACATTAATGGCATATCAAATGAATATTTCATAAATAGAAGTGATAAATATAGCGAAGTAATCGATATTATTTCATCGTTATCTGAAGATTCAATAAATGTGATGATTGAATTACATAAATTTTACTCAAATGAAATTTTAATAACTGATAAAAATAATAACCCAATTCCTTATATTAGCCAGAAATTAAATATGGCTGAAGCTGATATTCTAGCGACTTGTTATTTACTTTCGGGAAAAGGGTTAGTACTTCAACAACCATTATATGGAAGTGGATTTGCTCCATTACAATCTTCTTGGCTTGAAGATATTATTGAACTTTTAGAAGATAAAACTCAGTCCATGTAACCTAAAAATTTACCAACACAAAAGGAAATACTATGAATCTAGGACTTGACTACCAACTTGGCGATGACATCAACGCCCTACGAGAAACCGTCAAAGCCTTCGCCGATTCCGAAATCGCCCCGCGTGCCGCCGAACTTGACCGCACCGACCAATTTCCCATGGACTTGTGGCAAAAAATGGGCGACCTTGGCATCCACGGCATCACCGTACCTGAAAGCTACGGCGGGGTCGATATGGGCTACGTCGCCCACATGGTCGCCATGGAAGAAATCAGCCGAGCCTCGGCATCCATTGGTTTAAGCTATGGGGCTCACTCCAACCTATGTATCAACCAAATCAAACGCAACGGCAGTGAGGCACAAAAACAAAAATACCTACCAAAACTGATCAGCGGGGAATACATTGGGGCACTCGCCATGAGCGAAACAGGGGCAGGCTCAGACGTGACCAGCATGAAAATCCGTGCCATCGAGCAAGACGGCGTGTATATCCTCAACGGCTCAAAAATGTGGATTACCAACGGACCCGATGCCGATGTCATGGTGGTATATGCCAAAACCAACCCAGAACTTGGGGCAAAAGGTATTACTGCCTTTTTGGTGGAAAAAGGCATGAAAGGCTTTTCAACCGCGCGAAAACTCGACAAACTCGGGATGCGGGGCAGTCATACAGGCGAAATGGTATTTGACAATGTCGAAGTGCCCGCAGAAAACATCATGGGCGGACTCAACAATGGCGTGAAAGTCTTGATGAGTGGCTTGGACTACGAGCGTGCCGTACTTGCCGCAGGGCCTGTGGGTATCATGCAAGCGGTGATGGACAATGTCATCCCCTATATCCATGACCGTAAACAATTCGGTCAATCGATTGGTGAATTTCAATTGATTCAAGGCAAAGTGGCGGATATGTACACCATCTTGCAGGCAGGGCGTAGCTTTTTATACACCGTGGGGAAAAACTTGGATATGCTAGGCTCAGACCATGTGCGACAAGTGCGTAAAGACTGTGCCAGCGTGATTTTGTGGACGGCTGAAAAAGCCACGTGGATGGCGGGCGAAGGTATCCAAATCTTTGGCGGCAATGGCTATACCAATGAATATCCGATGGGACGTTTTTGGCGAGATGCCAAACTTTACGAAATCGGGGCAGGCACGAGCGAAATCCGCCGTATGCTCATTGGGCGTGAATTATTTAATGAAACCGCATAAATATTAGGTTACCAAATACTAACCTAACGATGCAAAGTGCTAAAAAATTTTAACCTAACTACCTTAGTCAACTTTACTATAAGTTGTTAAACTCTTTACCAAGGATTTAACTTAACAATTTTTAAAATACTTTTTGATAAAACAAGAATCAGCGAGGTAATCATGCAATTTCCAAACGGCGTTAATAAATCAAATTTAATTAAATTAGGGGTGTTGGGTGCTGCAATGTATTTGATGAAAAATCGCAATAGTCAGAGCAAAACCCCAGCGCCAAGCACCAATACCGATGTTAGCGAACCGCAATCGACTGATCAAGGTGATAAAAAACCGGCTACCCCGTTTGAATTAGGCAAATCCTTAGCTAACAAATTTTTAGGTCGAAAAGCTTAATTTTTTTGAAGAAAGTAAGTAGCCTATTAAAACCCATTGGTTGTAATGACTGATGGGTTTTTTAATAACCAAAACTTGTCATTTACGAATACCATGAAACAATCTTATTTTTTTAAGCTCGCGGTAACAGCGACTGCCCTGCTACTGCTACCTAGACGTAGTAGCCCACTGACTGATAAAATAGTAAAAGATTACCCTAAGCCAAACACTAATGAGTCAATAAACCATGATAAAGACATCATACCTCATGACAAAAAAATTGATTAGCGGTGTCTTATTGGCAAGTTTATGCCTATCTGCCGCAGCGCAAAGCTTTATTGTAGCTGATAAATATGTCAAGACTAAAGATTACTATGACGCGTGTGCCGATAAATGCCCTGATATTGACTATCGCTTTATCGATAGCGGCACTGATTGGTTAGACAGTATCATTAATAAAGCGGTGGTCAGTGACCTAAAATTTGGCAACGACGATAAAGTAACTGAGCAACGCTGGAAAACCTTTGACAGCCAAGCCAAACCAAGCCAAGCTCAACTAACAAATCAGCTTAATTATGCGATTGCTGATTTTGTCAAAGCCAACAAAGCATGGCTGGATGAAAGCCAATCAGCGCTTAAGTATTCGGCATCCTCAACACCGCATTATTTGGGGCATAAAACCCTCAAAAACGGCATTGAGCTTGAATTGTTTCGTGTTGATGGCGACCAATATCTTGGCGGGGCTCATGGGGTTAGTTGGTCAACGTATTATGTGTTTGATATGGCAAAGAAACGTAAGCTAAAACTCGATGATATTGTCATGCCTAACCAACAACCTGTCTTAGAAAAAATGGTCAAGGCCGAATACCAGAACTATCTTAAACAAAATGAACTAGATCCCGCTGAGATGGCACAGACATGGCGGTTTTTTTTGACCGACAATTTTAGTTTTACCAATCAAGGCGTGACATTTTTGTACCAACACTATGATATCACGCCGTATGTGATGGGCATGCCCGAATTTACCATTCCCTATAGCCGGCTTAATGGGGTCATAAAGCCTGAGTATTTGCCTTAAATGCTTGTTTCGCTTATCGACACCCACACCCACTTTGATGTGCCCGAATTTGACCATGACCGAGCCGAGCAATGCGTCTTGGCGTATCAAAATGGCATCAAGCATTTGGTATTAATCGGCTTTTTGGCAAAAAACTTTTCACAAATGGTGGCATGCCAAACCCAAATGGCAAAATTTGCCATTGCCCCTACGGCGCATCTGGCGTTTGGCTTGCACCCGTTTTATATCTTGCAGCACCAACCGCATGATTTGGATATCCTGGAAAGTTTTATCCAAACCCATCCAAGCGTGGCAATTGGCGAAATCGGGCTAGATACCTTTACCGATACGATGAAAATGCCAGACAATTATGCCAAACAGCAAACGCTATTCATCAATCAACTTGCCTTAGCTAAACATTACCAACTGCCTGTGATGCTACATATTCGCAAAGCGCATGGCGACACGCTCAAACTTTTAAAAAGTGAAAAATTCAAAAACGGCGGTATTGCCCATAGCTTTAGCGGGGGGATTCAAGAAGCCAAAGCCTTTGTCAATCTTGGTTTTAAAATCGGTATCACAGGGCAAGTCACTAACCCCAATGCGAAAAAACTTCGCAATACCCTCATCGAACTTGTCAAAACGGTGGGGCTTGATAGCCTTGTGATAGAAACCGATTGCCCCGATTTTACGCCTGTTTGTTGCCATACCACACACGGACGGCGAAATACGCCTGCCAATTTGCTGTTTGTGCTGGATGAATTATCGGCGTTATTACACCTTGATAAGGCTGAATTAGCATCCCATTTGTGGCATAATAGTCAGTCTATTTTAAACTTAGCCGAATAACCGACTTATATCATGTTTGACCATCAATATGACCGCCGATTTGCGGGCACCAAAAAACTGTATGGCGAAAAGAGCTTCACCAAATTTGAAAATACCCATGCTTATGTGATTGGAGTGGGCGGGGTTGGCTCGTGGGTTGCCGAAGGCTTGGCTCGTACAGGCGTGGGTGAAATTACCTTGATTGATATGGATGTATTGGTTGCCTCAAATGTCAATCGGCAGTTGCCAGCGGTCGATAGTAACTTGGGCAAAGCCAAAATCGAGGCGATGGCAGAGCGTATCCGTGAAATTAATCCGCTTATCCGATTGCATTTGATTGATGACTTTTTGACCACAGATAATGTCGAGGTGCTGTTACCCAATCGTGAGCAACATACCCGCATTAAACAAGCGGGCAAACGCATTGTGATACTTGATTGCGTTGATAATATGGATGCCAAATTAGCCATTGCGTTGCATTGCCGGTTTAATAAATTAAAGCTGATTATGGCAGGCGGGGCAGGTGGCAAAACCGATCCCACGCAAATCACCGTAAGCGATTTAAAAGATACGTATCAAGACCCGTTACTTGCCAAACTTCGTCAAAAACTGCGTGATAAAGGCATTAATAAAGCCTTAAAAGAAAAATTTGGTATCAAATGCGTGTATTCCACCCAGCCACCGATCATTGATAAAACCTGTCAAACAGGCGGTTTACACTGCGGAGGTTATGGCTCGGCAGTGGCGGTGACGTCGGTAGTGGGTATGGTGATGGTCGCAGAAAGTTTACGTTGCTAATGTTTGGTGATTGCTTACTAATTCTTTTTCATCTAAAAAAGAATTACTGGTCTTCTAGAGAGTATTATGACAATTGTTGGTGGTTTACCGTTAGCTTTATCCCCTGCCTCTAAGACTGGGGTTTCTTTAGAATCTCATTTAACCGCGAATGATGCTTTTAGTCAAGATGAGACCAAACGGCTGTTACAGCTTGAGTTGTTTGAAATCATGTACAGTGGCAAAGATGCCGAGTTTGACCGTATCGTTAAGTTGGTCAAGGCGTTTTATTCAGCGCCGTTAGTAGCGATTAGTTTTATTGACAAGTCGTATCAATTTCTTAAATCATTTATAGGCGAAGCCCAAGTGGTATTGCCAAGAAATTTTTCAATTTGTACGTATACCATTCAAGGCACAACCCCATTAATTGTCTATGATGCCAAGCACAGTGAGTTGTTACAAAACCATCCGATGGTTGTGGGTGAGCCGTATGTGCGATTTTATGTGGGATTTCCCATCTTAGTGACGGGGGCTGAGGGGGTGACGGTTGCTTTGGGGGCGCTGTGCTTGGTGGATAGTGTGCCACATCCGCCATTAACTGCATCCCAAATCGAAACATGCCAGCAGTTTGCCCAGCTTGTTAGTGATACGTTGCAATCACGGTTAGAAAAATTACGCGCCAACCGTGCTGCCCAAGCAAAAATTGCGTTTTTGACCAATATTAGTCATGAAATCCGTACCTCCATGACCGGTATTGTGGGTATGCTCGATACACTATTGCAGACCCCACTCGATGAGCAGCAACAATTATATGTTAATCATATCAAAAACGCCAATGAGCAGTTGATGGTGTTAGTCAATGATATGTTGGATTTATCGCAAGTTGAAGCAGGCAAATTTAAGTTTCATAAAGAAACGGTGGATTGTCAGGCGTTCGTAGCACAAAAAATTGCGGCATTTACTGCCCAAGCAAACCAGAAGCAAGTTCGGCTTCAATTGGTTTATCCCGATGATATACCCCAAGCCCTAATGTTTGATAAACAGCGCGTCGGGCAAATCATTCATCGATTACTTGAAAATGCGATTACATTTACCTCAACAGGTGGTCAAGTCACTTTGCAAGTCAGTTGTGAGATTTTAGCCAATGATCCTAACAAAACGCCAATAGCTGATCCTACGCAACCGGCTGTTTCAATGCTAAAATTTCAAGTCATAGACACAGGTGTTAGTATTTCGCCCCAAACCCAAGCGGTGATTTTTAAGGCTTATGAGCAAGCTGATAAATTTACTCACCGTGTGTATGGCGGTATTGGGCTTGGTCTATCGCTGTGTAAGGCACTGGCAGTGAGGATGGGCGGTGATTTGACAGTCAATAGCCAAATGGGTGAGGGCACGACATTTTGCTTACAGTTACCACTCCAGCAAGAAGACACCATGTTAACTTCCATGTCACCCAATCAAATCTTACTTAGAGAAGACGAGCCGCGCCCAAGACTGTCGGCTCATATTTTGTTGGTTGAAGATAATGAAGTCAATGCGATGGTCGCCCTTAAAACCTTAAAAAAATATGGCTACACGGCAGATAGGGCAAAGGATGGCCAAGAAGCGATAAATTTTTTTAGCCGGTCTCCCAATAAATATCACCTGATTTTGATGGACCATCAAATGCCAATTATGGATGGGGTACAAGCGACTAAAATCTTAAAACAACGGTTTGCAAGCTTGCCACCTGTGATTGCAGTAACCGCCCATGCCACCCATGGCAACCAATCGATTTATTTTGTTGTGGGTATGCAAGACTGCATTGCAAAACCCTATAAACCAGAGTTGCTGGATGGGGTTATTCAAAAATGGCTATACGATAAACCAACGACAGTTATGCCCCCCACGCTTTAATCTTGGGTAATTGTGAGTTAAAACCTTGCTAATCTATAGCAAGGTTTTTTTATATGATAAATGTTATTTTTTGCAAAATTTTTGCATTTTTTAGCATGTTGTGAATTTTATTTTTGAGAAAAATACCCAATTATGGTTTAATAAGAAATGCTGCATTGTTATGTTATTGCGTAATTTTTCTTAATAATTGTTTGAATGCGTAACGTTTTAAAGACGTTATCTGATGGTATAAGGGGGAGCGCTTGGGTAATTTTATTTTTTTACAGATTTTAGTCACTGTCTGTGCTTTATCGATCATTACTACGTTATTTAATAAGCGAATTTTGGATTTTCCACAAGCCATTGGCGTGCCGATTGTGTCGGCAGTATTGGTGTTTATTTTGCAGTGGAGTGCCAGTTTGCTTAATGGCAATCAGTTTATTACCATTAATATTCATAATATTGAGACAGCAGTACGCCATATTGATTTTTATACGTTTTTGATTAATGGGGTGATTTGTTTTATTTTGACCGCTTCGGCATTGACATTTAAGGTGTCAGATTTAAAGAATTATTGGAAGCCGATTGGGATTTTGGCAAGTTTGGCATTGGCATTGTGTGCGGTATTTTTTGCAGGGATGATGTTTGGTTTTCAATGGTTAATTGGACATTCGATACCTTTTGCGGTGTTATTACTGCTTGGGGCGGCATTGGGGGCGACTGATCCGATTGGGATTAAAGGCGTGTTAAGTTCGGTTAAAGCGCCCCATCATTTGATGGTCAAATTAGAAGGTGAGTCATTGTTTAATGATGCGGTGTGTATTGCCTTATTTATGACCATTCTTGGGGTGTTGCAGGGGGGGAGTTTTAGTGTAATAAAAACCGCCGAAGCCTTAATGTATGAGGTAGCGGTGGCTGGCATTATTGGTTGGGCATTTGGACAGATGACGTTGCGGATTATGAATGGTAAGCATGAGATGGAGTCACTGATTTTGACCACGGCATTTTTGGCGAGTGGCTCGTATTTGGTGGCCTTATATGCCCATGCGTCTGCGCCGATTGCGTGTGTGGTGGGTGGTCTGATGGTGGGCAACCGTTGGCATCAGATTTTACAAGCACAAGAGATTGATAAGGTCAACCACTTTTGGCATGCCATTGAGGGGATTATTAATTCGTTTTTGTTTACGCTCATTGGGCTTGAGCTGTTTATTTTGGATCTCAATATCGGGCTGATTTTGGGTGGGGTTGTGGCGTTTATTTGCTTGCATATTTCTCGCTTTTTTGCCAATTTTTGGTCATTTTCGCTATTTCCCAGTGTGCGAAAAACCAGTTATAACGGCAGTTTGACGATTTTGTCTTGGGGTGGGGTACGTGGGGCGATTTCATTGGCATTGATTTTGTCAGTGTCTAATATCGAGGCATTACAGCCTTATAGTGGCTTTTTGGTTGGCTATACCTTTATTGTGGTGCTGATGTCAGGCGTGGTCTGTGGCCTTGGCTTACCGCCGGTGATGAATGCGTTTTATTATAACCCCAATGAGCCAAAAACCGGCTTTAAGGGGTGGTACCAACGCCAAGTCAATCGTTTTAACCGAAAAGGCTATCATTATGTGGTCGATGAAGATGAATATGGCAATGAAGTGATCCGGCGCTATCAGCCCACAGCCTTTGAAATTCATCCGTCTAATCACGATAATGTTGCGATCGCTGTACCACAAAAGCCCGACCAGCCAGCACACGTGGATAGTCCAAACAGTTTTTAGCCTCCAACGTTAAGTCATAAAATTATCAACAAACGAAAACGGTAATTTGTCCTAAAAATTGGTAGGCTAGACAACGATGGCTTAAGTTTCGCTTAAGTCTCAACGATAACAAGCTAATATCACAATAAGGAAAAAAATAATGGCTTATTCTTCACTTTTATCCCCCATCACCATTGGCAATGTACGACTGCCAAACCGTGTGATTATGGCCCCATTGACACGTTTACGCAGTGACGATTTACCCGAGAACACGGTAGGTGGTAAAAAAAATATTGGTGGACTGCCTAATGCATTAATGGCAGAATATTATACCCAGCGCGCCACAGCCGGCATGATTATCACGGAAGCGACCGATATCTCGCCGGAATCTAAAGGCTATGCGGGCGCGCCAGGCATTTTCAATGCCGCTCAAATTGCGGGCTGGAAAATGATCACCGATAGTGTGCATGCCAAAGGCGGGCACATGGGTATGCAGCTATGGCATACAGGCTTAGTGTCGCATGCAAGCTTGCAGCCCGGTCATGCCAAACCAATGTCCGCCTCTGCGGTGGATTTGGGCAAACGGGTGCGTACCTCGCTTAAAGATGCAGATGGCAACATTTATCGAGAACAAACCACACCCGCTCGTGCCATGAGTACCTTTGAAATTAAACAAACTGTGGACGATTTTGCGCAAGCGGCACGTAATGCTATGCAAGCGGGTATGGATTTTGTCGAAATTCATGCCGCACACGGCTATTTAATTCACCAATTTTTATACGACAGCGTCAACCAACGTACCGATGAATACGGTGGTACTCTTGAAAATCGGATGCGATTTTTAAACGAAGTATTGACCGCCGTGACCAATGCCATTGGGTCAGCGCGTGTCGGTATTCGTGTTTCGCCCTTGGGCATGTTCAATGGTGTGGCAGCAGGTTCAGAACAAGATGCACTAACCATTATCAAAATGATTGATGGGTTTAATTTGGCGTATTTGCATATTTCAGAACCAGACTGGGCAGGCGGTAAACCCTTAACTCAGGCGTTTCGTGAGCAAATCCGAGCTGCGTATCGAGGCGTGATTATTGGCGCCGGCGCGTATACTGCCGAAAAAGGTGATAAACTGATTAAAGAAGGGCTGATAGATGCGGTTGCTTTTGGACGTAATTTTATTGCCAATCCCGATTTGGTCAAACGGATTGAACAAAATGCCCCGCTTAACAAATACCAAGAGCATACCGTGTATGCCAAGGGCGCAACAGGCTATACCGATTACCCGACCTTAGAACAAGTCACCTCGTAAGCCTAAGACAAAATCAACCAAGCAAAAGCTTAAGCAAAATCCGTGATTCATCAATATATAAAAAGGACAGTACTATGACACAACTTTATCAAATTCTTGGGTGGGGAAATCCATGTGATCGCCAAAAATACTGATTTGTCGGCTCAAGAGGTACAAGCGATTGTCGAAAAGGCGCATCAAATTTGCCCATATTCCAGAGCCACTCAAGGCAATATCGAAATGAAAGTGACCGCTGAAATTGTCAATTAAGTGCATACCAGTGCAGCCTTAACAAAGCGCCGCTTTTAAGCGCCAATAAAAATATTGGCGTTTTTTAGCCAAAACTCGAAAATACTACCATCAGCACAGGCGATAAAATATTCACGATAAAGCCAAAACTCATGGCAAGCGGGATGACTTCATTACCGCCTGAGGCTTGAATCACCGGCAAGGTAAAATCCATCGTGGTCACTCCCCCAAGCCCAATGGCGGTACTGGGATAATTTTTCATTAACATGGGAATCAATGCCAATGCCAAAAACTCACGTATCAAGTCATTAAGCAATGCCACACTGCCCCAAATTGCCCCATATTTATCAGTCATCACAATGCCTGATAACGAATACCAACCATAACCCGAAGACAATGCCAAGCCTTGCATCACAGTCACATTTGGCATCACAAGTCCAAAAACGATACCCCCAATCGCTACCCAAAGACAAAAAAAGAAGCTCACTTGCACGCCGCGTTTATTAAACAGTACCTCTCGCAGGGTCATACCCGAATGTGATAACTGCAATCCAACAAGCAAAATAAGCCCCATCAGCAGCCCTTTGATCAGGGTGTCGATATGAACCATCAGCTGCTCAAATAAGACAGAGGCTTCTAAAAGCTTGCCAACTATAAACCCAATGATGACGACAATCGGTTGGGTCATACTGCCCCAAATATTAGTACGGGTCGTGGTCGCTGATTGTGTGGGTCGTTGCCACGGATGGTGTTTATCGAGCCAAACCAGACCCACCATCCCAATTCCCAAACAACAAACCACTAAGACTGCCACATTAATCACGATCACATCGAGCTGCGAAGCAAGGTTAGGTACGAGCGAGAGGGACAGACCAATAAAAAATAAAATCACCAACACCAATTTGCCTAAAATTTGCTCGACAATGCCTAGCCAGGCCTTTGGAAAAGGAATAAAAAAACCAACCACCAATGGTGTTAAAATCAAAAACAATGATAACAAACTCTCAAGCATATAGCGTGACCCAACGTTGACTCAACTTTAGCAAAGGCAGCATTATAACGTGATCTGTTGAGATATGGGAAAAGCCTCAATATAAGATTTTTAACCATATCATTTGCTTTATGGGTTACGCTATTTTACTCACCCCCGCACCACTGATTTTACTGACCCCGCCGGTCTGAGGTACCACTTGGATTTGGTTGCTAATTCTATCTTTTAACGCTTGAATATGCGAAATTACCCCGATTAATTTGCCAGATTGCTGAAGGGTTGTGAGTGTATCTAACGCTGTATCTAGGGCATCTTCATCGAGTGTGCCAAAGCCTTCATCCAAAAATAGCGAATCGACCTGCATGCGATGACTTGCCATATTCGATAGCCCTAATGCTAACGCTAGACTGATAATAAAACTCTCACCACCCGATAAATTTTTACTGGTACGGATCTCGCCGCCTTGGTAGTTATCCAGCACATTGAGCATAAGCGGTTCTTTGCGGTCAGCTAGCAATAGGTAGCGGTCACTCATTTTTTTAAGCTGTTCATTGGCATGGTTTATCATGATGTTGAAGGTCAACCCTTGGGCAAAATTGCGAAATTTTTTACCATCGCTTGAGCCGATTAAGTCGTGTAAATCTTTCCATTCTTTGGCATATTGGGCTTTTTGTTCGATGATCGCAATTAGGTTGGCTTGGGTCGCTTTTAGCTGTTGGTTGGCTTTGATTGACTGCTCCACCGCGCCAAACGCTTGTTGCAACTGACTTAAAGTCTGTTGCTCTGTATTCAGTGATGCCATAATTTGAGCCAGCGAAAGCTCGCTACGAGGACTGGCAAGCAAATGCTGTTCTTGGGCCTTGGCTTGCTGTAGCAGGCTATCATTGCGTTGTTGTTGCTCAGAAAGTTGATTGGCAGCTTGCTGAAGTTGTTCACGCTCGTGATCAGACAAGTTTGCCGATTCAAAATCCGCATAATCCAAAAATCCTACCGCCACTAACCGCTTATGCAACTGCTGTTGCAAATCATGTTGCGAAGTCTGTAATTGGTCAATACGGGTGGTTAAGTTGTCAATTTGTGTATTAATAAGGGTCAGTCGCTGGGTTAATTGATTTAAGGCATGTTCACTGGCTCGCCATGTGTCAAACGCTTGATTTTTGGCATCATTTAAGCGATTTTCTTCGGCGTTGATGGTCTTATCGCCAAATTTTTGCCAACGTTCCTCGGTCAGTTGTTGTAAGGTGGCAGTCACGCTCTGTTGCTTTTGCTGTGCTTGCTGTAATTGGGCAGTTAGGCTTTGTTGCTGGCTTGATAAACTTGCAAGGTTGGTATGCGTCTTGTTGATTTGTTCAGTCAAGGTAGCAAGGCGTTGCTCACACTGTCGAACATCATCACAATGTTGTTGTAATCTATCAATATACCCGCCAACGGCTTGTTGATTAAGCGCAATATCTGCAGAAAAATGCAGGGACAATTGCGCATTAAATGGTAACAGTAACCCAGTAATGCGCTGTTGTAGGTGGCTTGTGTGTTCGGCATTTGCCGTCAATAAATGACCAAGCTGCTCAATACGCTCAATATCACGTTGCTGTCGACTACTGAGTGACGTTTGTTGATTGTGTTGTTGATTATAGCGTTCAGATAAACTGGCTATGTGCTTTTGGAGAGTGTGATAGGCGTTTTGCTGAGCTTCAAAATCAGCTAGACGTTGTTGTAGCAGGGTGGATTGCTCGCTGATGCCTTGATCGTAACGCCCAAGTTGATGGGAAAAGTCATTGGTATTCTGTTTGATATTCTGTATGCTGATATCAAGCTTGGCATTAGCAAGACTTGATTGGGCATTATTGCTATGACTTCGCAAAGTATGCCATGTTTGGCTTAAAGCTTGGGCGTTGGGCAATGCCGATAAATCACTGTCGATACGCTGAATCAGCTGTTGGTTTTTTTGGGCTAATTGCGCATTTTGTTGTTGTAAAAACTGCTGGCGATTAACGCAATTATTTTGCTCAATACCCAAATGACGTAACGCCGCCTCAAGCTGAGATAATTGGTATTTGGTATCTGACAATTTTTGTCTAGATTGGCTAGCCTGTTGGGTAACGGTGGGATCTTTGACAAACGGGTGCTCAGTCGATCCGCACAAAGGGCAAGGCTCGCCGTGAATAAGGTGTTGACGTCGTTGTGTAAAATCCTCAATTTGATTAAGTAGCTGAACATTTTGTTCTAATGTCTCTACCTGTTGTTGGGTGTGTTGATAGTCATTAGACACTTGTTGTAAGCGTTGTTCAAGTGCGGTAAGTTGGGTAGTCGCTTGGGCATACTCCTTTTGATGTTCGAGATACTGGTGATAATTGTGTTGCCATTCATCCAGCGCATGCTTAATGGCGGTGACGTGATTTTGTTGTAGCCAAAGCTGTTCATGGGATTGGCGTAGGGCGGTAATACTTTGACCATCGCTTAAGTGGTTTAAAGTTTGCTCAAGCGCCTGCTGTTCGGCTTTGGCAGCAGTCAGTTCATGTTCAAGCCCAGACAAATTCTGCAAAAAAATTTGAGCCTGCTTTTTATCGTTTTCATGCTGTTGTTGTAGTTGTTGGTGTTCAGCGGTCAGATTAACCTTTTCTTGTTCTAAGGTAGCGAGTGTGGTATTTAATTCAGGCAGTATTGCCAATGTTTTTGTCATTTCATCAACATTGGGATTGGCTTGCTGCTCACTTAATAACTGTTGCTGCTGCTTTTGATAGTGCTGTTGCTGCTGCTTTTGTTGCGTTAATGCCAGATTATTCTTGCTAATTTGCTGGTTTAGCGCTTGGATTGACGCATTGATTTCTTGTAATTGCTGCTGCTGCTGTTGGCGTTGGCTGTCGAGCTCTCGGACTTGATTTAATAACGGTTGCGCTATGAGCAAGGCATTTTCAGCCGTCTGTAATGTGGTATAGTCATCCGCAAGTTGCCGCTCGGCCATTTGGTAGTGGGCTCGTAGAGTAGGGCGTTGTTGTTTGAGATTTGCCAAATCTTGGGTTTGCTGCGTGAGCTGTTTGGTCATCAAGCTTAATTCGGTCGCTGGTGCCGACAGTGTAAGGGCCTTGGTTGCTCGTTGTAGGCGGATTTGTTGTGGAGCAAATTCAGTGATTTTTTTTTGTAGATCCAATTTTTGTTGGCTAAGGATGGCAATTTGTGCCCGACAATCGCTTAAACTGGTTTGCCAAACTTTATCTGCTTCTAGATTGTCTATCTTTAAGTTTGTGTTATTTAACTGTGTCTGTAATTTATCTTGTTGCTCGATGAGGGCTTGTTCTTCCTGGCTTGATAATATAGACATGCCCGAGAGTTTGGCTTGCGCGGACTTTAAATCATTGTCGCTGGTGGTTTTAAATTCATGCACTTTTTTGGAAATTTCGCTGTAAATTTCGGTGCCCGTGATTTGCTCAAGAATGGGCGAGCGCTCATCACTTGATGCTTGTAAAAAGGCGGCAAAACTGCCTTGAGCAAGCAACATGGCACGGGTAAAACGATAAAAATCCATGCCGGTGATTTCTTCGACTTTTTGTTTAGTACGAGTTGCTTTTTCTTCAATGAGTTTGCCGTCTTTATCGGCATCAAGGTATTCTGCGATTTCGTGTTTGGGTGCCTGCAATGTGCCGGTTTTTTTGGCTCGACGTTGTGTCCATTGGCAACGGTAACTGCCTGTCTGGGTAGCAAAAATCACTTCGCTAAAACAATCGAGGGTATGGCGTGACATCAAGTCATTTTTGCTTTTGGTAATATCGCCTAAGCGTGGCGTTGCCCCATACAATGCCAAACAAATCGCATCCAAAATGGTACTTTTACCCGCCCCTGTTGCCCCTGTAATGGCAAAAATACCGTTATCAGTGTAAGCAGACGCGGTAAAGTCAATTTGCCATTCACCTACCAACGAATTTAGGTTTGCAAAACGCAGTTTTAGAATTCTCATGAGTTATTTTCTCGCAAACTTTCCAATACATCATAATATCTCGCCCACATCACAGGTTTTTGTGCATCGGACACATTATGCGCCATTAAGCAACGCTCAAATACTTGTTGTTCATCAAGCTCTTCAAGTGTTTCGTTGCTAGATTGGGCTTGCAGGGTGTGGTTTTTGATTTGTAGATTTTTTAGCCGAATCACCTCAAGTTGACTGTCTTTTATCAGCGCATCGAGACGTTCTCGTAAGTCACCCATCACCGTGTCGCTGTCATAAATCACTTCAAGCCAAAAGGATTGATTGGATTTTTTGAGTGGCTCTAAGGTGGCTTGGATGGTCTGCCAATCGCCTTTGACACTCAATAAAGGCTGAAACGTTGGTACCGCAAGCGATTGAAGCAAAATCGTATCGCTAAGTAACACCAAGTTATAAGGTTCGGTCAAATCAATCGAATCTAAGGCAGTTGAACGTGGGGTCGTTGTTGCCGTTTTGCCAAGTTCATCATCAAGTAATAAAGTAAAATCGCATGTATCTTGATGACGGGTAGGGTTGGCTTTTTTCACTTTATCCAATAGAGGATGGCGATGACTGGATGAATGAACGGCTACAAGCGAGGATGAAAGCTTACTGATTAATGGAAAAACAGGTTGTTCTGCCAATTTTTGTTCTACTGCAAATCGTACCAAATGCACTTGTTTTTGCTGGCTAGCCTCGCCAAATCCCATCGCAATCGGGGAGCCACTGTAGCGGATATGTGCCTGTCCGCCCACATTCTGAGGCACATGCAAATGCCCGAGTGCCACATAATCCAAATGACGATCAAAAATATCGGCACTCACATGGGCAAGCGAGCCGACATACAGTTCACGCACGCCATCATCTTCTATCGTTTTGCCCCCCGCGGCAAACAAATGTCCCGTACCAATCAGGGGAATTTTTTTACCCGTTTGCTGTTCAAGGGCTCGTTGTCGCACAATGGCAAGCTCGGTCACCGCTTGGTAATGTGAGCGAATACCTTGGATTAATTTATTTTCTTTGTCATCGAGTCGCTCGCCACTTGCCACCGTGCGGACATCTCGGTCACGTAGATACGGCACAGCGATGATAATCATCTCCGGTGTGCCTTGAGCGTCGGTGAGTATCAAAATTTCATCATCCAGCTGGTCGCTGATACTACCGATAACATGAATATTAAAACCTTTTAACAAGGCTTTTGGTGCATCCAAAAAACTTGGCGAATCATGATTGCCCCCCACTATCACCACATGACGACAGTCGGTCTGGTTAACTTTGTATAAAAAATCATAATATAGCGATTGGGCTTGGTTGCTTGGACTGGTGGTGTCAAAAATATCGCCTGCTATTAACAGCACATCGACTTGATGACGATCAATCATCTCAACTTGCCAAGCCAAAAAACGGGCAAATTCCTCATAGCGAGGTTTGCCATAAAGTCTACGACCTAAGTGCCAATCAGAGGTATGAAGTAAGGTAAGCATAAATCCATCACTTGTTTGCAATCTAACCGTTTGCTAAGTAAATTAAAAAACTGGGTAAACACCATTAAGCAGTTATCGTTAATGCATTTGCAAATAAACCTCCCAATAAATTCACATCATCCACACGAGCGTAATTGAGCCGTGTGATAAACGCCAACCTGCGGTGCGGCGTAGCTTCATCCAACGGAATCAATGCCACATCGGGATTTTGTTGGCGAATTTGTTCGCTTGCCATTTGTGGGATAAGGGTCGTTCCCATCCCGCTTAACGCCATTTGAATCAGCGTATGTAGGCTGGCTTCACTAAAGCTATTTTTTAGCTTTTGTTTGTCAAGATGACACACGGACAACGCATGGTCGGTCAAACAATGCCCTTCGCCCAGTAGCATCAAATTGCTATTTGCCAAGGATTCGGCAGAGATTTTTGTAAGTTGGGCATGGGGATCGTCATGGGCAAAGACTGCCAAAAATTCTTCTGCCCAAAATTCAAAGGTTAATAGTCCATCGGTTGGGTAAGGCAGGGCGATAATGGCGGTATCAATTGCCCCGTAACGCACTTTTTCAATCAATCGCTCGGTCTGCTCCTCTACCACATTCAATTGAAAGGTGGGAAATGCTTGGCGCAACACAGGCAACACCTTGGGCAATAAAAATGGGGCAATGGTTGGAATAATACCAATGGTCATCGGGTAAGCCAGTGGGGTTTGGTGCGTTTGTGCCCGTGTCACCAAGTCATTGACTTCCGAAAAAATCCGCTTAGCCCGTTCAAGAATTTCCTCGCCAATCGGGGTAATCAAAACTTGTTTATTATTGCGCTCAAAAATTTGGGTGCCAAGCTGTTTTTCGAATTCGGCAATCCCAAGGCTTAGGGCAGATTGGGAAATATTACAGGCTTCTGCCGCACGTTTAAAGTGTCTATATTTTGCTACGGCTAGGGCAAACTCAAGTTGACGAAGTGTTATCATAATATAATAGTAATGGGTTAAGTGATTAAGTGCTAAAAAATATCAATGCAGCGATAGATCAATGACAGACGCTGGGAAGCTTACCAATTACTATAGGCAGTTTTTATGATTTAAGCAACAAGCGTCTACTCATAACATTCACTTATTTTGCCATAAAGTCAAGTCACAGGAAGACACCAAAATAATTATTTAAAAAATCAATCTATTTTATCAAAACTTTTAACTAGACTAATAATCAAACTGGGGTAATATATCCCACAGCATCACCCCTATTTCGCAATTTTTTGTAGCATTTTTTGTGTTGGATAAGACAAAAGGTTGCTTATGACATGGTGGTTGTGGTATCACTATATCACTTATTTGTGATGTTCAAGTTGATGATTATTTGGCTGATTACGTTTATCAATTAGCACTTGTCAAAACTAGTTACAAATAAGCGTGGTATTTTATTTATGACTATTTTTATATTAAAACCAAAAAAAAGGAGCTATCATGGCTGCAATTATTAATCAAACCATTCCAGAATTTAAAACCCAAGCGTATGTTAATGGTGAGTTTAAAGAAATCTCATCAGATGATGTCAAAGGCAAATGGGCAGTATTCTTCTTCTATCCACACGATTTTACTTTTGTTTGTCCAACTGAGCTTGAAGACATGGCAGACCATTACGACGAAATCAAAGCGATGGGTGTTGAAGTGTATGCCGTATCGACTGATACCCACTTTGTGCACAAAGCATGGGCGGATGCGTCACCTGCCATTGGTAAAGTTAAATACCCAATGCTAGGCGATGGTACTGGCAAAATTACCCGTGGCTTTAACGTGATGATTGAAGATGACAACGCTGCCTTGCGTGGTACTTTCTTGGTTGACCCCGATGGCAAAATCAAAGTCGCTGAAATTCATGACTTGGGTATCGGTCGTTCTGCCAAAGACTTAATCCGTAAAATTCAAGCCGCTCAATATGTACGTGACAACGATGGCGAAGTCTGTCCTGCCGCATGGGAAAAAGGTAAAGAAACCTTAAAACCAAGCCTTGACCTCGTTGGTAAAATTTAAGACAATAAATCTTATTTTTGCTGATTAAAATTAGTCCAACACAACCCCAAATAGCGATATTTGGGGTTTTTTGCTGGCGCAATTTTGGTTAATATAGCCGATAAATTCAGTCAAATTGCCATTTTCAACCCATAAGGATACCGATGGATACCAGCCAAAGCACCATTCAAACAAATAACAGTTATCATGCTTTGCTGTGGGCGGGGGCAGGCGTGTCGATTGCCGAAATTTTGACAGGCGCGTATTTAGCGCCGTTGGGGTGGGGGCGTGGTTTACTAGCGATTGTCATTGGGCATTTGATAGGCGGCTTGCTATTTTTTTTGGTCGGCTATATCGGGGCGATTGGGCGACAAAGTGCGATGGAAACGGTCAAACGCAGTTTTGGGTTTCGTGGCGGTCGGCTGTTTGCGTTGCTCAATCTCATACAGCTGATCGGTTGGACAGCCATCATGATTTATGATGGGGCATTGGCGGTCAATGGCATTTGGCAGATTGGACAGGCAGTGTGGTGTGGGGTGATCGGGGCGTTGATTGTGTTATGGTTATGGGTAGGCAATCGTTTTTTTAGCAAAATCAATGCGCTAGCGGTGGTAGGGTTATTTATTTTGACGGTGATTTTATCGTTTAAATTATTTGGTTTATCGAACGTGCATTCGATGAGCAATACCATAATGAACACGACATCAGCACCAATGAGCTTTGGGGCAGCGGTTGAATTGTCAGTTATTATGCCCTTGTCTTGGCTGCCACTTATCAGTGATTACACGCGTACTGCCAAAAAACCGCTACAAGCCACGGTGGTGAGTAGCGTCAGTTACGCGGTGATAAGTGCCTGGATGTATGCCATTGGACTGGGTATGGCATTATACACCCAAGAGACGGATTTTGCCCAGATGCTATTGCATTTTGGGCTAGGGGTGGCTGGGCTATGGCTGATTGTCTTTGCCACCGTGACCACAACGTTTTTGGATGCGTATTCCGCTGGCGTGTCTGGGGTGTCGCTGTGGCATAAGTGGCCCGAAAAAGGCTTGGCGATTGGTATTACACTAATGTGTACCATCGCTGCCATGTTGTTTGCGATGGATAATATCACCGATTTTTTATACTTTCTAGGCTCGGTATTTGCCCCGATGGCGGCGATTCAGATTACCGACTTTTTTATCCTAAAAACCAATACCATGCAACAAAGTTTTAATAGCAAAAATCTGATTATTTGGGCAATGGGGTTTGGCTTGTACCGTTATTGGCTTGTTCATCCGCTTGATATCGGCAACACCTTACCGGTGATTGGGGTAACCATGCTGCTGTGTGTGGTGGTGAATTTTTTTGCTAAAAAACCAACAGTTTAATCGACTATGAGCTTCCCATAAGCTGGCTAAATACTCGCTGTCCACAGTTTGATGGCAAACCCAATAAACAATAATCCCACTACCCCCATGCTGATACTGGCTAGCCCATGCTGCCGGCTAAAAAATTGGGTCAAATGAAACCCCGATAAAATCAGCACATTAAGATAAATAAAGCTAACGAATTGCAAAATGATTGCCAATGCCAAAAACGTAACGAGCGGATTGGGATAATGTGGGTCAACAAATTGCACAAAAAACGATAAGAAAAACAAAATCGCCTTAGGATTGGTTAAACTCAAAAACAACGCTCGCCTAAAACTATTGATTTTTGCTAGTGGCTCGATGGTTTGGGTTAATTTTTCGCTGATGACAGGCTGTAGACGGGTTTGCCATTTTTGCCACCCTGCTTTGATAAGATTCAATCCCAGATACGCCAAGTATAAACCGCCCACGACTTTGACCACAAAAAACAGCGAAGGGTATAACTTTAATAGCGTACCTGCCCCAAACACCGTCGCCAAAATCAGCAAGCTATCGCCCAACATGATACCAAATAATGCTTGATAACCCGACTTGATGCCCTGCTTGGCAGCGGTGGCTAGACAAAACAGCGAATTGGGTCCAGGTAATAAAATAATCGCTATCACACCGAGCAAATAAGTCGTTAAATCGGTAATCCCAAACATACAACGCAATCCACAGTTATCAAAATTGGTGTTGCAATGTAGCAAATTAGCGTTGACTAAAGCAAATACTTTATCCATCAAAAACCCCACCAAAGGCGGGGTGTGTACAAAGCGACAGTACAAAGGGCACAACTATCAAAGAATTATTTTGATTGGGCTTCTAAGATTTTATAAATCTCATCTTTAAGTGCCAATTTTTCTTTTTTAAGCGCTTCGATATCCGCATCACGGCTCACTGATGCCACAGGGTCGTTTTCTAAATTGCTGATTTGTTCATCTAAATCATTGTGTTTATCAAATAATTTTTCAAAATGTTTGTCGGTTGTTTTTAATTTGCTAATCAGTTCACGATGTTCTGGAAACATGGTTTCTTCCTTTTATCAGCGGTCAAAATGAACATAAAATATGAAAAAAGACAAATTTAGTTATCTAAATTTTCTATTTGTCTTAATTTCATTGTAACTAAAAAAGCTAGGCTTGGCTACTTATTAATCGATATCTTTTGATTCGATACGTTTTAACATTGAAAAATTAAATATTAAAGTTATGTTTGATTTGTTTTTTAAAACTTAGCGTTTAGCGATCTGACATTGCCAAATTTGACAAAAACCCCAATAATAAGGCAATCAATAATAAAAAATTGGAGTGAATGATGTTAGACCAAGACTTATTAAATGCGGTAAAAAGCTATAGCGAACGTATGACCCGCCCGATTACCTTCGTGTTAGGCACAGGCGAACATGAACAACGTCAAGAATTGGTGGATTTTTTGACCCAAATCGCAGGGACAACGGATAACATTACGTTAAGCGAACACTTTGATGATGCATTGTCGCCAATGAGTTTTAAAATTCAAACCCAAGGCTCAAACGGTGAGAATCGGGACACAGGTATCGTGTTTAGTGGGATTCCGGGCGGGCATGAGTTTACCTCGTTGATTTTGGCGATTTTGCAAGCCGGCGGTAGTGAGCTAAAACTTGATTCTGCGATTCAACATATCATCAAAGGCATCAAGCAACCGCTACAATTTCAAACCTTTGTGTCGCTGTCTTGTCATAACTGCCCCGATGTGGTGCAAGCGTTAAACCAATTTGCCTTGCTTAATGATAATATCAGCAACGAAATGATTGACGGCGGCGTGTTCCAAGATTTGATTCAAGAAAAAAATATCCAAGGCGTGCCCGCGGTGTTTTTAAACGGCAAACCCTTTGCCAATGGCAAAATTGACACTGCCAAATTGATTGAAAAATTGCAAGAAAAATTTCCCGATTTGATGCAAGCCGCCGCACCGAGCGAGCAGCTTGAACAGCAAGATGTCACCATTATCGGCGGCGGGCCTGCAGGCGTGGCGGCAGCGATTTATGTGGCTCGTAAAGGCTTAAAAGTGACAATGGTCACCGACCGGATTGGCGGGCAAGTCAAAGATACCCAAGACATCGAAAACTTAATTTCTATACCGCTCACCAACGGCAATGAACTGGCGGCAAATTTTGCCAAACACCTGAAAGAATATGCCATCACGGTCAAAGACATGGTGAGCGTCAAAACCATTCTACAAAATACTGACAGCACTTATCAGTTGACGCTCAACACAGGCGAAACCTTTGCCAGTCGCAGCCTTATCATTGCAACGGGTGCGCAATGGCGTAAGCTTGGTGTGAAAGGTGAAGCTGAAAATATCGGCAACGGCGTGGCGTATTGTCCGCACTGTGATGGACCCTTCTTTAAAGGCAAAGATGTGGCAGTCGTGGGCGGGGGTAACTCAGGCGTTGAGGCGGCGATTGACCTAGCGGGGATTGTCAAGCACGTGACCTTGATTGAATATGGCGATAAATTGCGAGCCGACCAAGTGCTGATTAACAAAGCCAAAGAGCGTGCGAATATCGATATTTTAACCTCGATTGCGACCCAAGAAATTGTGGCAGACAATGGCAAAGTCACCTCAATTGTGTATCAAGACCGCACCACCGGCGAAAATAAAACCTTGGATTTATCCGCGGTGTTCGTACAAATCGGACTGATACCCAATAGCGATGTGGTCAAAGACTTGGTCAATATTAATAAGGCAGGCGAGATTGAGATTGATGAGAAATGCCAAACCTCACGTCAAGGGATTTTTGCCTGTGGCGATGTGACGACAGTACCGTTTAAGCAAATTAACATTGCGATGGGTGAAGGCTCAAAAGCAGCGTTAAGTGCCTTTGAATATCTGATGTTGCAATAAGCAATCAATCAATTAATTAATCAATGTAATGCTAAACCCCCGTTTCCTAGGCATTGCTAGGCATAGTAAGCGGGGTTTTTATTTTACCCTTATCTTTTATCCCCTGCTATTTAACCGATTACAACTTGCCAAAACCTGTATTTTGACCCAAAATAACTGACAATTTTTAACCGGTCAAAAGGACAGGACAGTGCCGACCACCGCCCAACAAGTCAATACGCTGTTATATCATCTTACCAGCAAACAGCCGCCACCGTTTCCTATCTTGTTTTGGTCAGCCTTGCAAAAAATTGACTTTGATTATTCTGCGCACAGTATCGAGAAAATTAGCCAAATGTTTGCAAATCTTGGCAAGCGGCACATGGGCGTGGCAAATATTTTATCGCAGCAAGGCGGCGGCAACTTTTTGCTGGCCATTGCCAGCTATTTGGCAAAGACATTAGCGATAAGAACGGCTGAGCCGATCATATGGTACGACTTTGAGCAGATTAGCCAAGATATCGCTGAGCAAAACCAACGGCACAACACGCAATTTAGCCTGCCAACCACCTTTGAAAATTCATTGACCGCCAAAATTGGTAAGGTCTATTGCCAACCGCTTAAGGTATTGTCTCATCTGCTAGATTCTAAACTACTAGCCAATGGCGAAGTCCCAAGTACCGCTATTGTGTCGCAATTTTTGACTGAGATGGAACAAGCGATCGTTGCCCAAAGTCAGGTCAATCTGTTAGACAATGCCAATAGCATCGCCCAACAGTATCTTGCTAAAATCCGTACTGGCAAACTTCTTGATAAAAGTATCGGTTTTTATGCGTACCTTGCCGATATCACCTTTGATTTTAGCCAAGCCAGTTTGCATGCGATCGATGCGGCATTGACCCACCTGGCTCAAGCCGAAAAATTAAGCCCAGATGATTATGCCCGCATCGTGAGCGAGCCTGCCAATCAGGCGTGTATTTATCTGCTTGGGTTTTATATCGGGGCGACTAGCAGCCAGCTTGCCAATGTGGCGAGCAAATGGGTGGATTATGATGAGATGTCCGCTATGATCGGCGATACGCAGGGGTCTAGCTTTGTTGATTGCATTGAGCACCGCTTTGTGCAGTTGATGCAAAATCATTATCGCACGCCGATGTTGGTGGTGACCAATCGCTTGTTTAACATCGCCCCCAATTTTCCCAAGTCGGCGGTGACATTTGCCCAAATTGTTGATAAGCAAAATCGGGCAGAGTTGCATATTTTTTTGCCAAAAACATGGCAAAATCAAGTCTTTGCTACGCCTTTACCTGCAATCTATCAACAAGCCATGCACACTGCAGGGCAATTGTTAACCCACCAATTAAAACAGGTCACAGAGCAACGCCCCATAATCCCGACACTGATCCAAGCCGATAGCCAGTCGCAACAAACCATCACGCTATCGAGCATGGACAATGACTCAGCGCTCGATAAACTGTACCGACAACTGGCACATGAAGCAGTCGGGCTACTGTATCAAGTGGCAGGTTTTGGCTTACTGACCAATTTACCATTGGGTCAGCTCGAAGCGTTGGCATTAGAAATTCGGGTCAATAAGACAAATGACCATGATGCATTGGCATTGCAGTTGCTCTTGCCGTATCGGTTAGCCGATGACAGCGCCTTAGCTATGACTGAACGCTTGGTATTGTATCCGCTGCTTAGCAATCAGCCAAATTTACCAAATCTTGCCGGACAATTGGTTTATCAGCTTTATCAAAGCTTACCTGCAAAGCTTTGGCAAGCGTGCGGAGTAGAAGTATTAACCCCTTGGCAGTTATCTCCGCTACAACAAGCCAGACAACGCCAACGTGAACAACAACAAAACCAACGAGTAGATAGCATTGATTTGCCATTGTTGCCACTTTTAGCCACAAATACCCCATTAACGTTGCCATCGCAAGGTTTGGTATTGACCATGCCGCCGTTTGATTATGAGCAAATGTCGTGGCGAGGGTATGACTTGCCAAAATATATTCTTGATCTGCCAGATAACCTGCGAGAATATTTACAAGTGGTCGTGCCCGATCGTCTGATTGGTGATGAATTGTTTAGCCAAGCCGAAAACCTACAGCGCTTATACCGCTATGGTAAAGTGGTGTGGGGCATCATAATATATGCCGATGCTGACTTGTATAAGTATGATACGACGCTCATCGATACGCTAGTACCTGCCCAAATGCTGACGGCGGATATTCTATACGACCCGACAGGGCAGGCGAGCGTCAACGAATTACAACAAGCTGCCGAACAATTACACGCCATGCTAGAGCAGCCACTAGAAAGCCTACCCCCCGACCAATCGATGTACGCTCTGCACGCCAAAGACCCACGCTCTCGAGTGTTTGGCATTAATTATCCAAAAAGTTTGCAAAACGGCCATCTTGCACCCCGCCTTAAAATCAGTACCTCATGGCTATGGCGCCTGCATCTGCCCAATGGGATGCTCACCACCGAGCACCCTGTCGTGCCACTGATGCTCGAACCCGACACGTCCAATCAACCCATCAATGCCAAAGGGCGGTTGATGATTTTGCCATCCCGTTTCTGGTCAAAAGATCTCTATCAAAACTGGCTTGCGCATACTCAACGCCCCGATCTTGAACAAAACGGTGATCTACTGCCAACACTCGAATGGCAAGAACGGCAAGGTTATCGCTATGTGGGCAAAGGTGTCGATGCGCAGCTTTTCCCAAAATTTAAATTCGATACCACTCAAGCATCTCATACACAAACTTCAATCAAGCAAGGTGCAACAAAAGCTGCAACAATTGGCGTTACCACCCCAAACACTCACCCAATACCACAACCAACACCGCAAGCAAAAACCCAGCCAAGCATGGCCACACCGACTGTCCCGACACTAGCGAATACAAGCAATTTAAATTCATTTGGTACAACCGAATCGCCTTTAACTATAAGTACGCCACAAGCAAGCGATAAACTTGCAACCTTAAGCCCAGAATTACAGCAACAATTGCTGCGTGACCAAGCCCGACTACAAGCCGAGCTTTCGACCACCGACAGCGACAAAGAAAAAAAGTTGTACCTGATGGTAGGCGTGGTGGTGGCGCTGATTGTGTTAGGTCTAATTGTGGCAAAAGTCATGGCGAAATAATCAAAGAAAAAAGGCTTCCCGCTGAAGCCTTTTTTTTATATTTACCCTATTTAACCCACCACAAATGGCAACTTGGTAAAAATCTGCAAAATGGTGGCATTGACAATATCCACAAAAAACGCCCCCACCATTGGCACAATCAAAAATGCTTTGTGGGATGCGCCATAACGGTCAGTAATCGCTTGCATATTGGCAATCGCTGTTGGCGTTGCCCCCATGCCAAACCCACAATGCCCTGCGGCAAGCACCGCTGCATCGTAATCGCTGCCCATCACCCGAAACGTGACAAAATAGGCATACGCAATCATCACCACCGTTTGCACCGCTAGAATAATCAAGACCGGGCCTGCTAGACCTGTCAGCTCCCACAGCTTTAATGACAATAACGCCATTGCCAAAAATAATGATAAGGCGGCATTGCCAAACACATCAATAGCTCGGTCAAACATATCAAAATTAAAAAACGACGTTAACACATTGCGGATGACCACACCACCTGCCAATGCCCATACAAAGGTGGGCAATTCAAACCACATACCTTTTGAGACACTGGTCATAATGCCTGCAAACGCCAATGCACTCGCAAACAGCGACAAGGTTTCAATCGTCGAAGAAGCGGTAATCAAGCGAATATTATCGGGGCGTTCAAACACCTCTTTTTGGGCTAAATCATGGTCTAAATCGTGCTGCGTGCTATACAAAGATTGGTCGCTTGCCAGTTTTTCGACAGCAGTTTGATCGACTGCTTCGGCAACAGGCGTTCTACCCAATTTTTTGATCAGCCGCTTTGCCACAGGCCCACCGACCAAGCCACCTGCGACCAAGCCATAAGTTGCACAAGCAATACCCAACGTGGTCGCCCCAACGACGCCGTATTTATTTTCAAATACCGGTCCCCAAGCGCCTGCCGTACCGTGCCCACCGGTGAGCGTAATCGAGCCTGCCACCAGACCCATCAGCGATGGCAACCCCACCATTTTTGCCATCACCACGCCCACCAAGTCTTGTACAAAGATAAAGCCAGACACCACCAGTAAAAATATCACCAACGGCTTACCGCCCGCTTTTAAACGACTAAAATCAGCGCTTAGTCCAATCGAGGCAAAAAACATCAACATACAGGCGGTCTGTAATTCTTTTTGAAAATTAAAGCTCATGCCAAAAGCAACATTTAACGCATAAACAATCAATGCGGCCAGTAACCCCCCAGCCACTGGTTCAGGGATATTAAAGTCGGATAAAAATTTAATTCTTTTTACCAAAAAACGTCCCAACAATAGCACCAAGGTTGCCAAAATCAAGGTATAATACCCATTCAAATCAAAACTCATAAATGATGTCACCTTATCTTTAAAGTATTATATTATTTAAAAACAATTAGTTAACCGTGTCAATTGTTACTCGGTAATGATATATTTGTTATCAAACATTCGTTAGCGTGTATTAGCATAATGGCTATTAAGAAATACCAAAATACGTTAAATGCGTTAATTTAGTGAACAAATATTTTTTAATTTATCGGTTTTAGCGTTAACGTCTGAACCAAAATTGCGCCAAAACAAAGTAGATAGGATTGAATTAAACAAGACTTTTAACCAGCAATATCATAAAAAAGTCATAAAAACTATTTATGATAGCTATGCTGATGGTTACAATAGGTAAAATAAACGGCATAACAATAAGAAGGGACAGTCTATGCGCATCATCGCCGATGGTAACATCGCCCATCTAAACGATTTTTTTAATCATGAATCATTAGGACGAGCCGTCGATGTTATCGCCATGCCAGGGCGAGAAATAAACGCCGAGGTGCTTGCCCAATATCAGCCCGATGTGTTGTTGGTGCGCTCAGTCACGCCGATTAATGAAACCTTGTTACAAGATAACCAGAGTGTCAAGTTCGTAGGGACTGCCACGATTGGCACCGATCATGTGAACGTGGATTACTTAGCAGAGCGGGGCATTATTTTTGCTAATGCGGCAGGCTGCAGTAAGCACTCAGTCGCCCAATATGTGATCGCAGCGATTGCTGATTTGCGTCCTGATTATTTATTTAAGCCGATTAATCTTGGCATTATCGGGGTGGGCAATATTGGCTCGACCTTGGCGCAGTATGCGGTCTTACTAGGTTGGAATGTGATTGGCTATGACCCGCTTAAGCCGCCTTCGGTGATTAATAACAGTAAACTTGACACCGTACTTGCCGAAAGTGATGTGATAAGTTTTCATGTGCCATTGACGTATCCGCATGAAAGCTCTTATCCCAGCCACCATGATTATTTGATGACCAATCAGCGTTGGCAAAAGGTATCAGATACTGCCATTATCATCAACACCTCTCGTGGTGGGGTGTTGGGTCGTGACAATATTGTTAATAGTTCCAATGTGTTTGTACTCGATGTGTTTGAGCATGAACCAAATATCGATCATGAATTGCTCAAAGCCGCCAGTATCGTTACCCCCCATATCGCAGGGTACACGCTTGAAGGCAAATTGCGGGGCACGCAGATGATCTACAATGCGTTGTGTAAATTATTAAAAATCAAGCCGGTGGTGGATTTTCATCACTTTTTACCCCCAACGATGCCATTATTTAGCAAATTAAATAACCCACTTCATGATCATGACCGCCACCAACTGCTCAATAAAATACCGACAATGTATGATATTCGCGCCGATGATAAACGGTTACGCAGTGTGGCAAATAGCCAGGGCGATATTGAGGGCAAAGATTTTGACAATTTGCGAAAAACTTATCCGCTTAGACGAGAATGGCAATCGTATATTTTTGAGATATAAATGACTTATCAACCCACTTGTACGCTACAAATTGCCCAAGAAAGGGCGAGAATGTATGCCACCATTCGCCAATTTTTTGCCGAGCGAGGCGTGCTAGAAGTACAAACCCCAATTATGTCACAAGCAGGCAATACGGATATTTTTTTGCAGTCAGTATCGACCCATGTCACCTTGCACGATAAACCCAAAACTTACTATTTACATACGTCGCCCGAATTTGCTATGAAACGGCTATTAGCGGCATGGCAAGTACCGATGTATCAGATTTGCCCGGTATTTCGGGACAACGAAATCGGCAGACGGCATAACATCGAATTTACTATGCTTGAATGGTATCGCCCGAACTTTAGCCTTGATGATTTGGCAAAAGAAACCAATGATTTGGTGTCAGCAGTGCTGGGTTATCCTGTGGTTTTTGACCATTATCGCTATGTCGATGCGTTTTTAGATTTTGTCAAAATTCATCCGTTTAATGCCACGTGCGATACCTTGCAAGCGATTGCCAAAGATCATGGCTTAACCATTGACTTAGCCGATGACCACCAAGGTTGGTTAGATTTACTGTTTAGCCATTTGGTTGAGCCGCATTTGGGCAAAGAACTGCCAACGTTAATTTATGATTATCCTGTGGCGACCGCTGCTCTTGCCAAAACCGTGACAGACAAAGACGGTAACCAAGTGGCAAGGCGTTTTGAATTGTATATTCATGGGTTAGAAATCGCCAATGCTTATGATGAATTAGCCGATGGTCAAGCGTTGCGACTGCGTTTTGATCAAGATAATATGGAACGCAAAAAACGTGGCGTGCCTGTGATGCCGATTGATGATAATTTACTTGCTGCCTGTGATGATTTGCCGGCTTGTAGTGGTATTGCGGTAGGGCTTGATAGGTTGTTGATGATAAAAACAGGAGCGAAAAAAATTGAGGATGTGATTACGTTTCCCACTCATGACGCCTAATTAATCCAAAAGCTGATGAATCCAGTATTCAAATGTTTCCACAGTTTGGCTGCCCATCAAAAAAGCCGTTGGCTTATCTTCATCACTATTTAACACCATCACCACATTAAAATCATCGACCCTAAAATAACGCGCATGGGGACGGTGTAAATCATCAATTTCTTGGGTTAAAGTGGCCAACTTTTTGCCCAAATTTTGCGGAATGGTATCGCCTGTAAAATCAAAAATTTGAGCATGGTGCTCTAAACCACCATTGGTACCATTGACAATCGCTTGAGCGAGCAAAAATTGTGCTAAGGGCAATTCATCAAACCAATAAATTTCGTCTGTTGCAATCGAGTCAAAATTTCGGCTCATTTGCACCATCGGATTATGCTGTTTTAAATCAGCTTGATGAATGCCCCATACCCCGTCATCATCGCAGGTTTTGCCAATCACAATATACTCACCCAAGCGCTCAAACGGTAATTCTACAAAATGGTGGTACGCTATGTTGAATGGGGCATTACCTACTTCAAGCAAGTAATGATACAACATGGGCGGCAATTGAATGCCAAGGTCACTTTCGTGCTGCTCAATGATTTCACGGCGAATACCCAATGCCGTAGATTCGCTCGTTGGGTTATCCAGCTTATATAATTTTTTGACAGCGTGAATTGGGTTAAGCATACATTTTTCCGATATCTAATCAATTAAGCCAAATAAAGACCACTAAGTTAACGAATCCAAGCGTTTAAAATATTGGCAAAGGCTTGTTTGTCTTTGTCACTATATGGGGCTTGCCCGCCTTGCTGGTGTGGTTCAAGCACGCCTGTTGACCGCATGGTGTCCATAAAATCGCGCATATTGAGTTTTTGTTTAATATTGTCTTTGTCATACACAAAACCCCGTGCAGTGACTACCTTTGCCCCTTTTTCGATACAATCATTAGCAAGTGGAATATCGCTTGTTACTACCACATCACCTTCGGTGCAATGTTCTGCAATATAATCATCGGCTTTGTCAAACCCGCCTTCGACGACAACCATGTGCAATATTGGCAGGCGGGGTAAAGTAATGGTACGATTAGCGACAAAAATGGTCGGCGTTTGGGTACGTTCGGCAGTTTTGGTGATTAGTTGCTTGGCGATGTTGGGGATGGCATCCGCGTCTACCCATAGCGTTAATTTTGTCATTTTAATCCCAACCAATGCCATGTTGGCAAAAATCCACCGTTACAGTTGGCATGTTTGCAATCGGCAAACATCGTCAGCCAATCAATAGCATGCACCAATAAAATGACCCAAATTACCCACAGCAAACTATCAATTACCTGTTTTGCCTTGGGCGAAAAATTTGCCACATTCAACCAATAAATCAATGCTGCATAGCCACCACCCATGATCAACCAAGTCAAACTTGGCAGATGATAAGCTACGACTAACGGACTTTTATTGCTATTCCAATCATTATTCCAAAAACTATTCATTTGGTCGAGTTCGGGGACGAGCATAAATAGCACAAGCCCCGATAAGGCATATAAACTTAACAATGCCCAAACGGGTTTTGATAAGGTTTTAGTCATTTGAATTTAGGAAAAATTAATGTAATAAATCTAAATGCTCAGTCTGTTGAAATAAAATATTACAGCGGTTGCCGGTGCGACAAAACATAAACACAGGTTGTTCAGCTTGGTTATAGATCTCGGCAAAGTCACGGCAGTTTTGCTCGTTGATTTGGCTTGCAACCACAGGCTGAAAGTAGTAGGCAAGCCCTGCTGCTTTAGCGGCTTTTTCAATATCGGCGTTTAGCGGTTGGTTAGGTTCTTCACCGTCTGGGCGGTTGTTAATAATAGTTTTGTAGCCTTGGGCTTTAATCATGGCGACGTGTTCAGGCAAAATTTGGGGTGAAAATACAGTTTCGCTTGGCATGTTATTTTCCTTTATCAAAAATTTTAGACAGCGTAGATTAATTTATTTTAGCATAGCGTGTCGTTGTTTATTCTTCAAAATTTGCCCAAACTCATTCCCTAATGGAATCAGCGGAATGAGCGGAATCAGTGGAATCACTTTGTTCAAATGCGTTAACTGCTTGTTGGGTACTTAAAAACACCTTACCCGTTAATTTTTTAATCACATCGGTTTGTTCAATCACATCCATTACGGGGCCTTTGATTTCCGAAAAATGCAGTGTAATGTTTTGGCTTGCCAAATTTTGATTCAAACCAATCAGCATGTCTTGAGCGGTCAAGTCAATATGATTGACCGCCGAGAGCATCAACACCAAATTTTTGGTCTGTGGGTGATGACTTAACGCTTGTTCAATAAAGTTTAGCACAGACTGGGCATTGCCATAAAACAAACTCTCATCAATGCGAATAATCAACAACGCATCAAACTGCGTGACTTGGTGGCGATTGATGTTGCGAAAATGCCCCGTGTTGCCGACTTGTCCGACAACCGCCATGTGTGGGTGGCTATATTGCCAAATCAAGCCGCCAAAAGAGGCAAATAGCCCAGCGACCAAACCAATATTGAGCCCAAATAATAGCACGCCTACCAACGCCACACTAAAGGCAATTGCATCGAGGCGGTCATAGCGTAAGGCTTGTTTAAATGTCTGCACATCAATCATGCTGATAATGGCTGACATAATCGTCGCCCCCAAAATCGCATAAGGTAGCGGGGTAAGCAGTTGGCTAAAAAACAGTAACACTATTGCCATCACAAGCACTGACAGCACGCTAGCAAGCGGACTCATGGCACCTGCATCGACATTAATCGCGGTGCGGGAAAAACCACCCACAATGGTAAATGACTGGAAAAATGCCCCGAACATATTGGCAAGTCCCAGACCACGCAGCTCAGTATTAGCGCTATACGCCTCGCCCCGCTGTCGAGCAAATGAGCTTGCCACCGAATTACTGGACACAAAGGCAATCAACGCCATTAACCCTGCCGCAGGTAGCAAAGCGATTAATTGCACAGGTGAAATGCGATAAAACGGCAGCACAAAATGCGGTAAACCGCTTGGCACATTGGCAACCGTGCGAATCCCTTTATCGGCAAAATGCCCAAACACACTGGCTAAAATCCCCACTGCCAGCACAATCAGCGGGATTAAGCGATTCAGCAGTTCAATTTTTTTGGCCGCAAAAAAAGGCGAGAGCCAGCTTTGCAAATAATAACGGTTGATAAATAACAAGCTAAACGCAATCAAACCCACCGACACCGTCGGCAAATGCAGCTCATGGCGATGCAGCAAAATGCTTTCGGTATTTTCAAGCAGCGTATTGCCGGACATATTGATACCGGTTACATATTTGATTTGCCCCACCAAAATCAAAATCGCCGCACCGCTGATAAACCCCGCCGTCACCCCACGGCTGATAAACTGGGTAATCCAACCTAATCGAAATACACTTGCTAACCAAAGCAGCACGCCTGTCAGCAGTGCCAAAAACGAGGCCATCACCGCATAATGCGCAGGGGCAAGTTTGGTGTAGGGCTGCAACGCTTGGGCGGTCATAATCGCCGTAATCGCCACAGGACCCACCGCATTCACCGAGCTTGAGCCGACCCACGCATACACCAGCACAGGGATGATAGCACTATATAAGCCATACACAGGCGGCAGGCCAGATAACATGGCATAGCCTAGACTTTGCGGAATTACCAAAATCCCCACTATCAAGCCTGCTAATAAATCTTGGCTAAGATTTGCCTTGTGATAATGGCGTATCCAATCGGGTAGATTAAACAGTTTAGGTCGTTGTAAATACACACCAATATCCTTTATCCTTTATGCTTTAGGACTATATGAGACGAGCTTTAACCAAAGTGGCATAAAACATGATTATACAAGCAATGCTATTCACAGTTTTTTAAATTTGCAACAAATTTAATGATACCCGCTGATATTAGCAACACCAAAAAAGCCACTGCTAGGCGCCGATCCACAGTCTTTAAAACTTGATACAATTAATACGTATAGGTAATGAATACGACACAATACGCGCAAAGCGTTATTTGATTTTATAAGCATAAGCGGGTAATATCTAAATAAGCGAAATGCTAATTTTTTAAGAAGCTTGTTTTTATAAGCTTAGTTCTAGAAGCAACAACTAGCAAGATTAACGGATACTTTATCACTGTGAAAATTTATAGAAGGGGACAACCATGAAAGTCAATCAAAGTAAAATTGAACGTATAGCCCGTGTAGCAGCAGGACTGGCCATCTTAAAAAAATCCAATAGCCTAAAGCTAAAAGCCCTAGGGCTTGTGCCATTGGTCACAGGCGTCACCGGCTATTGTCCCGCCAAGGGTAAGTTATTGGGTACTAACCAAGTTAAAAACTGTGGCAAATGTTGTGGTAATGATAAAAAAAGTGATCTCACTAACGATAAAAAAGCCGCTGAAAAACTGGATGAAGCCACGCCCGCTTAAGATCACAATTTAGCGGCAATTTTTTAAAAAAGACGTCAAAGTTGGCGTCTTTTTTCGTTATACTGTCTATGCATTTTACTATTTAGAAAGTACAAGTTTATGAAAACAGCGGTCAAATTTTGCGGGTTTACCCAAATCGAAGATCTTAAACATGCGGTTAAATTAGGCATAGATGCCATAGGCTTGGTATTTTATGAGCCAAGCCCACGCTATATCACGCCCGAGCAAGCAGTGACACTTGCCAACGCCGTGCCTGCCTTTACCACGATTGCGGCATTGGTCGTGAATATGCCCGAGCAAGAACTCGTGTATCTTGCCCATCATGTGCCATTTGATATCATACAATTTCATGGCGATGAATCCGCCCAAGCCTGTCAGTTGATGGCTAACCGCATTTGCAAACGTTGGATAAAAGCGATTCGCATTAGCGAAGAAGATACACGTGACAGCATTTTGGCACAAATTGAAGAATTAAAGCAGTTTGGGGCAAGTGGGGTGTTACTCGATGCCTATCATCCTGATAAATTTGGGGGTACGGGTGAACGGTTTGATTGGGAGAAAATCCCGAAAAATTCACCATTACCGATGATTTTGGCAGGTGGATTGACCGCGGATAATGTGGCGCAAGCCATTCGCCAAACGGGCGTGTATGGGGTGGATGTGAGTGGCGGTATTGAATCGGCGAAAGGTAAGAAGGATTTCGATAGCATGAAAAATTTTATTGAGCAAACTCGCAAATAAATCTTGCTCGGATTAAAGATTGCTTTTCAAATAAATTTGTATATACTAACGTACTATTACACTAGAACAAATAATAAATTGGATAGAATAATGAATATCTTAGTCACCGGTGCTACCGCAGGATTTGGCAAAGCGATTGCCGAATTACTCATTGCAAAAGGTCACACCGTCATGGGCACAGGCAGACGCCAAGCCAAACTTGAGGAACTCAAAACCCAATTGGGTGAAAAATTTATCCCAGTTAATTTTGATATATCCGATCTACAAGCGACCAAAACTGCCTTACAAGCTTTACCAAATGAATTGCTAAAAAATATTGACGTACTTATCAACAATGCAGGTCTGGCATTGGGACTTGAACCCGCGGATAAAGCCGATTTTAACGATTGGCAAGCTATGATTAACACCAACGTGCTAGGCTTGGCACATTTGACCCATGAGATTTTGCCGTTTATGACCGCCAAAAATAGCGGCTACATCATCAATATCGGCTCGACGGCAGGCAATCACCCATATTTTGGGGCGAATGTGTACGGGGCGAGTAAAGCATTTGTCAGACAATTTAGCCTCAATTTGCGAGCGGATTTGGTCGGCAAAAAAGTACGTGTGACTAACCTAGAGCCAGGCCTTTGTGGCGGCACAGAATTTAGTAATGTACGATTTAAGGGTGATGATAATAAAGCCGCTGCTGTGTATGAGGGCGTAGCTTATATCCAACCCACCGATATTGCCAACATCATCGCATGGCTGATTGAGCAACCCGAACATATCAATGTGAACGAACTTGAAGTCATGCCAACGGCTCAAACCTTTGCAGGTCTAAAAGTCGTTAAAGATTTATAATTTACAGAGAGAAAATAATGAGTATTCAAAACCCAATCGAAGTAAAAGACTTTGCACAATACCCAGACCAAAGCGGGCATTTTGGTATCCATGGCGGCCGCTTTGTATCCGAAACGCTAATGGCAGCACTCGAAGAACTTGAGCGTATCTATAACACTGCCAAAGCTGACCCAGAGTTTTGGAAAGCCTTTCAAGAAGATTTAGTTAATTATGTGGGCAGACCCACGCCGCTGTATCATGCCAAACGTCTTAGTGACGATATCGGTGGGGCAAAAATTTTCCTAAAACGGGAAGATTTAAACCACACCGGTGCCCACAAGGTTAATAATACCATTGGTCAAGCCTTGCTCGCCAAAATGGTGGGCAAAAAACGTATCATCGCCGAAACAGGCGCAGGGCAACATGGCGTGGCGACCGCCACCATTGCGGCTCGTTTAGGTTTGGAATGCGTCGTGTATATGGGTTCGGACGATGTCGAGCGCCAAGCCATGAACGTGTATCGTATGCGTTTGCTCGGGGCGAAAGTTGTCCCTGTGACATCAGGTACTCGCACATTGAAAGACGCCATGAACGAAGCGATGCGCGATTGGGTGACCAACGTTGATACCACTTATTATGTGATCGGTACGGTGGCAGGACCTCATCCATATCCGATGTTGGTGCGGGATTTTCAAGCGATTATCGGTAAAGAAGCCAAACTGCAACATTATCAAAAAACAGGTAAACTGCCTGATGCCTTAGTCGCGTGTGTGGGCGGTGGGAGCAATGCGATAGGGCTTTTTTATGACTTTTTAAATGAAAAGCAAGTCAAAATGTATGGGGTCGAAGCCGGTGGCGAAGGTGTCGAAACGGGCAACCATGCCGCACCGTTAACCGTTGGTCGAGTGGGTGTGTTACATGGCAACCGTACTTATTTAATGGCGGATGATGATGGGCAGATTTTAGGTACGCATTCGATTTCGGCAGGTCTTGATTACCCTGGCGTGGGCCCTGAGCATAGTTTTTTAAAGGACATCGATCGGGTGCAATATGTTGCCTGTACCGATGACGAGGCAATGCACGGCTTTCGCGAATGTACACTCAAAGAAGGCATTATACCCGCGTTAGAAAGCTCACATGCCATTGCTTATGCGTTGAAATTGGCAAAAACCATGTCAAAAGACCAATCGATTATCGTTAATTTATCGGGGCGGGGCGATAAAGATCTGCATACCGTGATGCAGCGCGATGGGATTGAAATATCTTAACGACTTAGTCAAACATAGTTTGTTAACAACAATTTTTTGTTAATAACAAAGCCCAACATAGTATGTTGGGCTTTTACCACGACAGAATGAAAGTTTTATCAGCCACTTACTGGGTTTGGGTAGCCATTAGCATGGTAGCAGAGGCAATAGGCTGCTCTTCAGGTCGCTTTTCTACGACCGCTTGCGGCGGCTTGTCTTTTTTAATTTCATGACCCTTGCTATCGACACGGCGAGAGCCACTGTCGGTAAGCTCAATGGTTTCTTGCTCGTGTTTCTTAGTTTTCGCTCGGTTATTGACCGAAACCCATTCTACAGGCACATCTTTAAGCATTTTAGAGGTATAATCCATCCAAATCGGCAATGCCGCCACACCACCAAATTCTCGTTTACCCATACCAAGCGGCTGGTCAAATCCCACCCAAACAATCGTGGCAAGGTGCGGATTGACCCCAGCAAACCACGCATCTTTGGCATCGTTGGTTGTACCCGTTTTACCACCAATATCCGAGCGATTTAAAGCTCGCGCCTTGGTCGCGGTTCCTTTTTGGATAACGTCGCGTAAAATCCCTGCCATTTGATAGGCGGTGCTAGATGAGATAATACGAGGAGCTTGTTGTGCTGGGACGTACTGGATAGGCGTTGGCTTTAGCCGGTCAGCTTCTGGACCTGCATTATATAGCTGGTTTTGTGCAGCTAGACGTGCTGCTTCAAGCGCTGCTTGTTGCTGCGCCAATACTTCTTGTTCAGTCAATTTTTTAGCGTTTGATGCAGTATTAGAAGACGGTTTATCTTTTTTATCCTTTTCTTCGTCAGCTTTTTTACTGCTCGTTTCAGATTTCTTTAAGCCAGCCAGTGGGTTGGCATTTAACAAGTCCACTTTTTCTTCTTGAGTGTTGGGCGTATTTTTGGCTTCAAGTGCGCGCTTTTGTTGTTCTTGAAATTGTTTAACATTGTCTTCGTTAATGGTTTCTAATTCTTCGTTAAAGCAGACCGCACACGCATTTTTCGGATTGGCTTGGTATAATAATTTGCCATTATAATCAAAAATTTGCTGAATAAAGAAGGGTTGTATGCGATGCCCACCATTCACAAAGGTTGAGTATCCTGTTGCCATTTGGATAGGGGTGGCTTCACCAGAGCCTAAGGCCAGTGATAGGGTGGTAGGCATACGGTCTTTTTCTAGTCCAAATTGACTAAGCATTTCCCGAGCATCTGATACCCCTGCCGAGCGAAGTACCCGAATTGAAACCAAATTTCGTGATAGGTAGAGTCCTTTACGTAGCGGAATCATCCCAAGGTTGCCACCGCCTGAGTTTTTAGGCTCCCAGTCGCCGATTTTTAAAGGGCCATCTGAAATTAAAGTATCTGGACTAAAGCCTTTTTCTAATGCGGTGGTATAAATAAGGGGTTTGATAGTAGAACCTGGCTGACGATAACCTTGTAATGCCCGATTAAATTTACTTTTATAAAAGTCAAAACCACCCACTGCACTCATCAGTGCGCCTGTGTCAGGCTCAACCGATACCAATGCGCCTTCCACCGCCGGAATTTGTACCAAATTCCAGCTTGTTTTGTCCGTATTGGCATTTACATATACAATGTCATGCGGTTTGACGATATTGTTTGACATATAGGCAGAATCGGGTGTGCGATAATGTAAAGTCGCCCAACGCTGTCCTGACCAAGGTACGGTAATGGTTTCGCCGTTTTGCATAACAGCCTCAAAATCGCCACCATTGGTTGCCTTGGTCACTTCAACCGGATACAAACTGCCCATGACAGGAAAATTCTGAAGTTTGACAGGTTTTTCTTTGTCTTTGGTATTGCCCATAGCGCCACGCCACCCATGCCGGCGATCATAGGCAATTAGACCACGTTTGAGGGCATTTTCGGCAAGCTGTTGGGCATTGCTGTCAATGGTTAATTTAACCCGCCAACCTGCATCAATCACACTTTCGCCATATTGCTGAACAAGGGCAAAGCGGGTCATTTCAGCTAGATACGGGAAGTTTTTATCCAGCTGGGCTTGGTATAAGTGTAAACCAATCGGGGAAGCGACCGCCTCATCATGTTGGGCTTGGGTGATTGACCCATGTTTGAGCATCTGCCCCAAAATCCAGTTGCGGCGTTCTAATGCCCGTTGTGGGTTAACAACGGGATTATATTTTGACGGCGCCTTTGGCAGCCCAGCAAGCATTGCCATTTCTGCGATGGTAAGCTTGTCTAGACTTTTACTGTAGTATTGTTTGGCAGCGGCTTGAATACCATAAGCCCCTTGTCCCAAATAAATCTTATTGACATATAAGGTGAAAATTTCTTTTTTAGTGAGTTTTTCTTCGATCCGGCGAGATAAAAAGATTTCGGTCAGTTTACGATTGATGGTACGTTCAGGGGATAAAAAGTAGTTTTTTGCCACCTGCATGGTGATGGTTGAGCCACCGGTTTGTCCCTCATCGTCGCTTGCCGCTTGGGTTAGCGCGCGACCAATGCCTTTGACGCTAATGCCGCTATGCTCAAAAAATGTGGCATCTTCGGCTGCCAAAAAGGCGTTGACCATATTTTTAGGGATTTGTTCATACGTCACCGGCAATGACATCACACCGCCGTATTGACCAATCAATTGATTATCTTTGGTATAAATCTGCAGCGGCATGGCAGTTTTGGCTTTTTTCAATTCATCTAAACTGGGTAAGCTTGGCGTGATATACATTGCCATCCCATAAAAGCCGATGGGAAGTGCCAATAATAAAACAAAAATTAATGCCAAGAGTGCAATACATAGATTTAAGAAAAATTGTAACCAAGTTACCGATGTAGCAGAAGTTGATTGGGCCATACGATTCTTTAGCTCAAGAAAAATAAGAACACATTATACCTAAAAATAATTAGGTGCAGTAGCAAATATTGCCCTTTATCCATTTTTTCTTCCACTAAGAAACTGTAGCACATGAAAATGGTTGATAAACGCCGTAATCTACAGTATCGTATCGCTAAAATAGATTCTGTTACCGACCGTAGAATAATAAGGAACAATCTTGTGAGGTTATTTACAAAAAGTAGCAAACAGCTTTTGGGGGTGGATATCACCTCTACTTCTGTAAAAATGGTAGAAATCACGAGGCAGCAAGGACTATTTCATCTAAAAGCCTATGCGATTGCGCCATTAGTACGAGGACTGGTAGCAGATAAAAATATTGCTGATATGGAAGGGGTGAGTGAGGTGGTAAGCCAAGCTTATCGACATCATCATTTCGCGACCAAAAATGTGGCAACTGCCGTGTCGGGAGCATCTGTCATCAGTAAAGTCATTGATATGGACACGGCCATGTCAGAAACTGAGCGAGAATCTCGTATTCGTTTAGATGCTGACCAGTACATTCCTTACCCGCTCGAAGAAGTTAATCTAGACTTTGAAGTGCTAGGGCCTTCATTAACGACTGATGGTCAATCACGGGTGTTATTGGTCGCTTCGCGCACAGAGAATGTGGAGCAGCGCGTGGATGTGCTCGGACTGGCGGGCTTAAATACCAAAGTGGTGGATGTGGAGTCGTATGCGGTTGAGCGCGCCTTTCAACTCATCGTGGATGGCCTGCCTGGTCAACCACAAAATGTTGCATTAATCGACATTGGGCACAACCAAACCACCCTTTATATTGCAAAAGATGGGGAGTTTATTTATAGCCGTGAGCAATTATTTGGAGGCGGGCAATTAACCGAAAGCATCCAAAACCGCTATGGACTGACTTACGAAGAAGCCACCGTTAATAAGCGCAATATGACGTTACCCGATGACTATTATCCCGATGTATTAATGCCATTTTTAGATTCAATTGTGCAACAAATCACCCGCGCATTGCAGTTTTATTTTTCCTCCAGCCAGAGTCATCAAGTCGATCATATTTTGCTGGCAGGGGGAACAGCGAGCATTCCAGGGCTGGCAAGTATGATAGAACAAAAGCTTGGTAGCCGCACCAGCATTGCCAATCCATTTGCCAATATGACCATTGACCCGCAAATAGATATCAGCGCATTGCTGATTGATGCCCCAAGTTTGATGGCAGCGTGTGGCTTGGCATTAAGGAGTTTTGACTAATGGCAAGAATTAACCTACTGCCTTGGCGACAAGAAGTCCGTGAACGCAAAAATAAAGAGTTTTTGACCTTAATCGTTGCTGTCTTGCTATTATCTGCCCTTGCCGCTTTTGCCGCTTGGAGCGTATTTAACACCGCCCTTGATAGCCAACAACAAGCCAATGAAAAAATCAAACAGGAAAATACCCGCTTAGACAAAGACTTGGCTAAAATTGACACGCTAGAGCAGCAACGAGATGACATCATTGCCCGAATGAAAATCATTCAGGATTTACAAGGTCGCCGTCCGATTCCTGTGCGTATTTGGGATGATATTGCACGTCTAATTCCTGGTCAAATGTACTTAACAGATATGAAACGAGAAGGTGATCTTATTACCTTTACGGGGCAGGCGGATAACCCGATGGTAATCTCAGAATTTATGCGTAAACTTGATGCCTCGCCTTGGCTAGAAAATTCTGCCATGGTGAGTGTTACCCAGCCTAATGCGGTGGCTTATCAAAGTACCGCACCTGCCGCCCCAAGTAGTGCCCCAAAACTTAGCTATCCTGAAGAAAAATACGTAACATTTGTTATTACCACGAATGTAAAAAAAGCGGAAGTTGCTAGCTCTCCCAAACCCGGCAATAAAACTGCCAGTGGCACCACTGCAACCCCAACCGCTAGTCCGGCTAAGTAAGGAGTAACAGATGGTCAAATTAACCAAGCCAGGCAAAAAATCACTTGTGGTTGTCAAAACAAAAAAAGCAAAACCTGCTAAAAAACAATTTGATTTTAAAGAATTTGCAGACAGTTTTAAATCGTTAGACCAAAACAATTATGGTAGCTGGCCGGTACCTGTCAAAGCCACCTTATTACTATTCATGGTAGGCTTGGTGGGGGCATTAACGTGGTTTATTCCGATTGCTTCCAAACGTGAAGCCATTGCTTCGGCAGAAAGTGAAGAAGCCACGTTGCTTGACCAGTATCGCACCAAAGAATCCAAAGCCCGTCATCTCAAAGAATACGAAGCCCAAGTGGTGAAAATGCAGGCTGATTTTAAAGAGCTATTGAACCAATTGCCAAAAGAAACGCGGATTTCGGATTTGGTCGATGGCATCAATACCGTCGGTGTTACCAGTAATGTTAAATTCCAAGATATTAAAGTAGAGCCTGAAGTGTCTCAAGAATTTTTTATTGAGCAGCCTATCAGGATAGCGGCATTGGGTAATTACCATGAATTTGGGGCATTTTTAAGCGGTTTGGCAAAGCTACCACGGATTATTACCTTACATGACTTTGAAGTTGTCAACCCAAAACCGTCACTTGACACCCTACCAGAAACCAATTTGGTTCTTCATGTCAAAACCTACCGCTCAAAAGAAATCAAAGAAGAGGATTTGAAAAAATCTAAGGATGCGAATAAGGGAGATAACAATGCAAAAAAATAGTATCAAGCAATTGCTCCCTATCTCAGCCAAAGTCGCGTTCATTGTGCTGACTGTCGGACTGGTAGGCTGTGAAGATCGGGTAGCCTTGGCGGATAAAAAGATGCTCGATATTCGTAATCAGCCTGCCCAACCCATCAAGCCCCCACCAAGTCCCGAAAAGGTAGAAGAATTTAGCTATAGCGCAGGCAATCTTCGTAGCCCCTTTATGCCAACCAGTTTGATGCTACAAGCCACCCAAGAGCAGAAAATTCAAGGGGTAAAGCTAGATACAACACGCTTGAAAGAACCGCTTGAACAATTTGAGCTAAATCAACTTGTGTATAAAGGCAGTCTGGTCTCGCAATCAGGCGAGCTATATGGGCTTGTGCAAACCCCTGATGGTCAAGTTGCGACGGTAAAAGTCGGTAACCACATCGGTAAAAATGACGGTCGTATTGCAGAAATTACCCCCACTCAAATTAATTTAATTGAAATTGTGCCTGATAGCCGTGTTGGCTACGTAGAAAAACCTGCGACGCTTGCTGCTGCAGTAAGTTAACAAGACATTAAGGATAACCCCATGAACATCTTGACCAGCCCCTTTCGTGCCCCTTTATCCAAGCTTGCCGTTGCAGTCACTGCGATTAGTATCACAAGTACAGCAATGGCATCCCAAAGTATTAATAAGCTAAGTGTCAGCCAACCAAGCATTGGGTCAACCGAGTTGGCAATTGCCTTTTCAGATACACCCATTCAACCCACCGCCTACCAGCTGACCAGCCCCAATCGTTTGGTGCTAGACTTCCCAAAAGTCGATAGCCAATTGCCAAGTCGTGTACAAACCTTTAACCAAGGCAATGTCAAAGATGTCACCACTTTAACCAGTGATGATATGACTCGATTAATCGTCACCCTGGCTGATGATGCAAACTTTACCACTCGAGTGGATAACAACCAGTTGGTGGTTAATATGCAATCAAAGTCACCGCCTGCAACGGCGACGCCCATACCAACACCAACGCCTGTGATTGTTACGCCAACGCCTGTGATCGTTACGCCAGATCCGATTGTTGCGACCCCAATCGTTGTGGCAACATCGCCCGTTATTGCCACACCAACTACTACAACACCCACAGTCGTGACGACCCCAGTTGTTGAATCCACCCCTGTGGCAGCTAGCCAACCACCTGCCAACACCATGGTGGTAAAAGTCAATCCGCTGCTTAACCCCACGGCAGCCATTTCACGCCAGTATAGCTATGATGGCTTAAGTGCGTTGAACTATAATCCCTCAGGCAATGGCGGTGGTACTGTGACGATTGGGCTTGCCAATGAAAGTATCCCGGTTGATGTACAGCGCACAGGCGATGAGTTGGTTGTGCGGCTACAAGGGGCAACGGTACCCAATAATTTACTTAAACAAGTCAATGTGGGCAATGGATTGGTACAAGATATTGTAACCAATAACCAAGGTCGCAATGGTGTTATCCGCATCGCCATGAGTGGGGATTATGAATACAAAGCCTATCAAACAGGCAACCAGCTTAATATCAGTATTGACCCACCGCGCAAACTACGTCAGCCCACCTTAGAAGAACGCACGTATTCGGGTGCCCCTTTATCACTTGAGTTCCAAGATGTGAGTGTCCGCACCATTCTTGAGGTGTTGGGACAACACACCAACACCAACATCGTGGCAAGTGACACCGTATCGGGAAATATTACCTTGCGTTTGATTAATGTGCCTTGGGACCAAGCCCTGGATATCATCTTAAAAAGCAAAAACCTTGATAAACGGGTGAATGGGAACGTGATTTGGGTTGCCCCTGCCAAAGAGCTGGCTGATTCAGAAGCCGCGGATTTAAAAGCCCTGCAAGATAAGCAAGAGCTTGCCCCGCTTCGTACCGAATTTATTCGCCTTAACTATGCCAAAGCTCAAAGTATTCGTGACATGATTATGGCAGATCAAAATCGTGGCGATAATCGAAATAGTGCCGGTTCTTTGCTATCAAATCGAGGCACAGTAACCATTGACGAGCGCACTAATACCCTCATCGTCAAAGATACTTCAGATATCATCAATAACATCCGTGATTTGATTAGCAAAATTGACATTCCGGTTAAGCAAGTGATGATTGAAGCCCGTATCGTCAGTGCCAATGACTCATTTAGCAAAGAGATGGGCGTAAAATGGGGGATTTTATCGCAAGGTGTACATGATAATAGAAACCTGCTAGTGGGTGGCTCCGACCAGACGCTTTGGGACTTGAAAAAATATGATATCAAAACCCAAACCGTCAACGGGCAGAGTATCAGCTATCCTTCCTATACCATCACTCGCCCTGACAATCTCAACGTCAATTTAGGGGCGTCTAATCCTGCCGGTCGTATCGCCTTTGGACTGTTAAATATTTCTGATATGTTGTTAGATTTAGAATTATCAGCCATGCAGGCGGACAATAAAGGCGAAATTATCTCCAGTCCAAAAGTTTTAACCGCTGATAAACAAACCGCGAAAGTAATGTCAGGGCAACAACTAGCCTATCAAGAAGCTTCGGCAAGTGGTGCCACCTCAACTTCATGGGTAGAGGCAGCGTTAAGCTTACAGGTTACGCCAAATATTACACCCGAAGGTCGAATTGGTATGCAGTTAACAATCGAAAATGGCTCGCCAACCTTGGCACCGGATGGCAGTTTGGCAATTAACAAAGATTCTATTAATACCAATGTGGTGGTCGATGATGGTCAGACGGTTGTTCTTGGTGGCATCTTTAAAAATACCACTGGTAATGGCGTGACCAAAGTTCCTTTCCTAGGGGATTTGCCCTATATCAATCGATTATTTAAACGTACCACAAAATCAGATGCCAAACAGGAACTGCTTATTTTTGTCACCCCAAAACTTATTAATGACAGTACAACTCGAATCAACTAGTCTATCAATCTTTTGTGGATTAAATAGCGCATTACCACAAATCATCGTATAATATTGTGCAATATATTAAACGATGATTTGTGGTTTTTTATGATTAAATCGGAGCCTTGCTCGTTACTTATCTTAATTGGTCCTATGGGCGCTGGTAAAACAACGATTGGCAAATTACTTGCCCAACAGCTGGATTATACATTTTTTGATAGTGACCAAGAAATAGAACGCGGTACTGGAGCGAGTATTAGTTGGATTTTTGATAAAGAGGGTGAAATTGGCTTTCGTCAACGAGAAACGCGGGCAATTGAGCAGCTAACTCGTAAACAACAGGCAGTCCTAGCCACCGGTGGTGGGGTGGTAGTGACGCCACAAAATCACGAATATCTCAAACGTGGTATTGTGATTTATCTTAGGGCAACGGTGGATGTGCAGTTTGAGCGCACCTGTCGTGACCGTAATCGCCCTTTATTACAAACCCAAAATCCCAAAGAGCGTTTATCTCAATTGTTTGCGATGCGCGATCCGATTTACCAACAGCTTGCCGATATGACAGTGACAACAGGGCATTTATCACCCAAAAAGATGGTTCAAGAAATCATCACAAAACTGCAAGAGCGCGAGTGGCTGTCAGAGCACCTAGAGCAACCAGTACAACTGAAACAACAAAACCACTAAACTTTGTTGCTAAACAACTAAAGCTGATCATCAAGATTTGTCACTAGACTTTAAAGTCGTTAAATTTTAAGCAAACTACTCGATACAACTATTATGTTATAAAGGGCGAGAGAATGTCGCAGCAGTTAGTGGTCCATACACAGTCGCATGATTATCCGATTATCATTGGCGAAAATATCTTAACAGACTTTGATTTTTTGCCCTATCTTCGGGGCAACCAAATTTTGGTGGTCACCAATACCACCGTGGCAGATTTATATTTGGCTAAATTATTAAACACGTTGCCAACCGATAAGCAAGTTAACACCTGTATTTTACCCGATGGCGAGCAATATAAAACCCAACAAAGCATCAATCAGATTTATGACGTCTTGATGCAATCACATTTTAGCCGTGATTGTACGCTCATTGCATTGGGGGGCGGTGTCATAGGCGATATGGTTGGTTTTGCTGCTGCCAGTTATATGCGCGGGGTGGATTTTATTCAAATTCCAACAACGCTGCTGTCACAAGTGGACTCGAGTGTGGGCGGTAAAACAGGTATCAATCACCCACTTGGCAAAAATATGATAGGGGCCTTTTGGCAGCCGCGTTTGGTAGTGGCAGACATGACAGTGTTAAACACGCTGCCTGCCCGTGAGTTATCGGCGGGATTGGCTGAAGTCATCAAATATGGCTTAATTGGTGATCAAGCGTTTTTGGCTTGGCTTGAAACGCATATGGCACAATTGGTTAATTTGGATTTATCATTACTGGCGCAAACAGTACTCACTTGTTGCCAGCATAAAGCCAATATCGTGGCAGAAGATGAGTTTGAGGCAGGCAAACGTGCATTACTCAATTTTGGTCATACCTTTGGGCATGTGATTGAGACCCACGAGGGGTACGGTACTTGGCTCCATGGTGAAGCGGTGGCAGTGGGTATGCTGCAAGCCGCCGCCTTATCTAACAAAATGGGCTGGTTGTCTGATGAGCAAGTTGGACGTATTCAGCAGTTAATTAAGCAGGCAAATTTACCAATCACGCCGCCAACGATTAAGGCGGCAACTGCGCTTGATCTGATGCGGCACGATAAAAAAGTCACTGCCGGTAAAATTCGCTTGATTTTATTACAAGATTTGGGCAAAGCGGTCGTTACGTCAGATTACGATGAAAAAGCCTTGTTTGAAGTGCTCAATAACGTGTAAAATTCCTGTTTATTTTAACCCGCTCAGTTTACTCAAAATCAATATTTGTTTATTGATGATTCTTAAAGTATTAGGGCACTATTGACAGATTGACGCAAAAAATTGGTCTGTAAAGGTTGTATGATTATGAACACTATTTCAACCCTCTATCGCTCATGGGCGTTTAAACTGACAACGTGGTTATTACTCGCTGCCATCGCAGGTGGTTTAACGTCTATGGTGTGGATTGCTTCGGCTGTCAAACACAATAGGGTCGCTAACCACAAAACTAACGATAATCCAGTGACGGTTGATCCTGTCACCCTGTTAGTGAATCATAATCCTGATGAAACCAAAGACATGGTCAAACCCCTCACTTTTGAGGCGGTGATTCGAGACATGCGCAATTACCCCAAGGAGTTTAAAGACAGCCGATTTGTGAAATCCAATGTTGATAAATGGACAGTTCAAGTGATGAACGTGGTTGAAAATGAAGTTATCACCGATTATCTTAATACTCGCACCAATGACCGTAATCAATTCAGCTACTTTAGAATCGTTGATGAAAACAACCAAAAACGCTTCGTACTAACCTACGGTGTCTTTAACTCCGCGCAAGAAGCGATGGTAGCTGCCAAGGCCGCAAAGCTTAATTTACCCAATAATGTTGAAGCGTTTCCAGAAGAATTTAAGTTGTATATGAGTCAAATGGATGAGTATGAAATCACGCCGCCGCTTCAAGATACTGGGCGCAATGCCCCACGAGATGTTAAATTAAAATCTACCCAAAAGGTAATTCCGGCTCCCAAAGCAAAACCTGTGCAGAAAAAATCAGAAACGACAACGGCAACTGATAAAAAATCTGATACACACAAATCTCAAAAAGACAGTATCGAAAAATCCACTAATCGTAATGACACACTCAATTTCCAAGAAAGTCGTGGTTCACAAAATAATACTGGAAACGACGAAAAACCGCTAAAAATTCAAAAAGTGGCACCCCCACCCTTAAGTGAAGAGCGTGCAGTGAGAGAACAATCAAAAGACACGCCCAAGGAAAAACCTGTCAAAGAAAAGGCGGTTAGAGAAAGGCCAGCCACGCCTTCACCTGAACCCTCAAATGCCAGTACCGATGCACAGTAGATATCAAGGTTATCAAGCGCCATCAATTGCGATAATTGATGGCTTTTTTATTACTGATAAATAACAAACCGTTTTAGCAGAAATAAGGCTAGATTTTTTATGCTCAATTCGCTAAGATACAAAACACCTCATTTTTTTATATTATGATTGGTATAGATAACAATATATAAAGTTATTTATTCCAGTTTGTTTGGGCATCAACCACCAAATTTTCGTTCATAAAGTTTACAAGTAACCTACTTGGGTTATTCGTTCAAGTCTTTGCCTTTTGCCAATGGGAATCATTTTATGTTGTCACATCAATATTCTGACCAATACAATCTTTATCAGCCAGAGACATTTAAGGACAATTGTGGATTTGGATTGATAGCCCACACGCAAGGTGAGGCAAGCCATAACCTCGTACAAACCGCGATTCATAGTCTTAGCTGTATGACCCATCGGGGCGGTGTGGCTGCCGATGGCAAAACAGGCGATGGCTGTGGGCTATTGATTGCGATGCCGAAAACCTTTTTTAAAAAAGTGGCTATTGATAACGGCTTTACGCTTAATGAGGTATTTGCTGTAGGTACCGTTTTTTTAAACCTTGATAAAGATAAAGCCCAACGTAGCCAACAAATTCTCAATGCCGAAATCGAAGCCCAAGGCTTGAGCGTAGCGAATTGGCGTGATATGCCTGTGGATTTATCAATCGTGGGTGAGATTGCCAAAGAGTCGTTACCTGCATTTAAACAAATTTTGGTGAATTGCCCAAGCGATATGGACGAAGCAAGTTTTAATCGTAAATTATTTGTGGCGCGCAAAAAAGCAGAATTACAGCTAAGCGATGATCCGCTATTTTATGTGACATCGTTAACCAGCCAAGTGGTGATTTATAAAGGCTTAGTGATGCCCGCCGATTTACCGGCATTTTTCTTGGATTTACAAGATGAACGGATGGCCTCGCATATTGTGGTATTTCACCAACGTTTCTCAACCAATACGTTGCCGCGCTGGCCTTTGGCGCAGCCGTTTCGCTATTTGGCACACAATGGTGAACTAAATACCATCGATGGTAACCGAGATTGGGCAGTGGCTCGCACGCCAAAGTTTGTCAGCGACTTAATCCCCGAATTACAAGCGCTTCATCCGCTCGTGAATCGTACAGGGTCGGACTCATCAAGCCTTGATAATATGCTTGAGGTATTGGTGTCAGGTGGGATGGATTTGTTCCGTGCATTGTCGATTTTGGTGCCACCTGCTTGGCAAAATGTCGATACCATGGACATGGATTTGCGCGCATTTTATGAGTTTTATTCCCAGCATATGGAAGCATGGGACGGGCCTGCGGGGCTGGTTATCCAAGATGGACGCTATGCGGTTTGCATGCTCGATCGAAATGGTTTACGTCCTTCGCGTTGGGTGACTACCAAAAATGGTTATATTACGGTAGCATCTGAAGTTGGCACATGGGATTATCAGCCGGAAGATGTGATGGCAAAAGGGCGGGTCGGACCTGGGCAAATGCTGGTCATTGATACTGAAACAGGCAATATCATGGATACTAAAGCAGTGGGACGGCTACTTAAAAAAGCTCACCCATATCGCCTATGGCTACGTGAAAATACAGTACGTCTGCGTAATGACGAGTCACTTGAAGAACAAGCTTTTAATGAGCGCTTGACAGGTGAGCCGCTATTGACTTATCAAAAAATGTTCCATATCACCAATGAAGAGCGTAGCGAAATCCTACGACCTGCTGCCGAAAATGGGCAAGAAGCGGTTGGTTCAATGGGGGATGATACACCGATGGCAGTGCTGTCTCGCCAAATTCGCCATATGGCAGACTTTTTCCGCCAGCAATTCGCCCAAGTGACCAATCCACCGATTGATCCCCTTCGTGAAGCGATTGTCATGTCACTTGAGACCTGTTTGGGTACTGAGAAAAATATCTTTATTCCCACGCCAGAGCATGCCAATCGCATTGTGTTATCATCGCCAGTACTCTCGGCAAGTAAAATGAAGCAGTTGCTGAAAGTCACCAAACAAGGCTTTGCCATAGCCACCATTGATTTAAACTATGATCAACAGCTTCCACTTGATACAGCGATTAAGGCAATTTGTGAACAGGTCGAGACAGCGGTAAAAGCGGGTAATGTGTTGATTGTGTTATCTGATAGAGCCATCGAAAAAGGTAAACTGCCTGCCAATGCCATAATGGCGACAGGGGCAGTACACCATCATTTGATTGCTAAAGGCTTGCGAGCCGATGCCAATTTGATTATTGAAACCGGGCTGGTCAGAGACTCGCACCATGTGGCAGTGTTGCTCGGGTTTGGGGCAACAGCAGTTTATCCATACTTGGCATACAATGTTATTGCCGATTTGACCGACCAAGGCGATTTGCTTGGGGATCCACTCTATGCCCAAGAAAATTTTCGCAAAAGCCTAGATAAAGGTTTATTAAAAATTTTATCAAAAATGGGTATCTCAACGGTGGCGTCTTATCGTGGCGCCGCGTTATTTGAGGCGGTGGGTTTATCTGATGCTGTAGTCGATCTGTGTTTTAAAGGGGTAGAAAGCCGTATTCAAGGGGCGACTTTTGAAGACTTGGCGGCTGACCAACAGATTTTGGCAAACAATGCCTTTAGCAAACGCGTCCCACTTGACCAAGGTGGCTTGCTTAAATTCGTGTTTAATAAAGAATATCATGCCTTTAATCCTGATGTGATTCAAGCCTTGCATAAGGCGGTTCGCACAGGCGATTACAGTAATTACCAAGCATATGCAGATATCGTCAATACTCGCCCTGTGGCAACCATGCGTGATTTGCTACAATTAAATACGGACAATCCCATTAGTATCGATGAGGTCGAAAGTATTGATCATATTCTAAAACGTTTTGACTCAGCAGGGATGTCGCTTGGGGCATTGTCGCCAGAGGCACACGAAGCGATTGCCGTGGCAATGAATACCATCGGTGGACGCTCAAACTCAGGTGAGGGTGGCGAGGATCCAGGTCGCTACGGTACCTTACGTAATTCAAAAATCAAGCAAATCGCTTCGGGTCGATTTGGGGTGACACCTGCTTATTTACGCTCTGCCGAAGTAATGCAAATTAAAGTCGCTCAAGGGGCAAAACCAGGGGAAGGCGGACAATTACCTGGCGGTAAGGTTAATAGCTTGATTGCTCGATTGCGGTATTCAGTGCCTGGGGTGACCTTGATTTCGCCGCCACCGCATCATGATATTTACTCGATTGAAGACTTGGCGCAATTAATTTTTGATTTAAAACAAGTTAATCCCAATGCTTTGGTGTCGGTCAAGCTTGTATCCCGTCCAGGCGTCGGCACGATTGCTACGGGCGTTGCCAAGGCGTACGCTGATTTGATTACGATTTCGGGCTATGATGGTGGCACAGCGGCATCACCATTGTCTTCGATTCATTATGCAGGTTCGCCTTGGGAATTAGGACTGTCTGAAGCGCACCAATCCTTACGGGTTAATGGGCTACGTCACAAAGTGCGTATTCAAACCGATGGTGGTCTAAAAACGGGACTTGATGTGGTCAAAGCGGCGATTTTGGGGGCAGAAAGTTTTGGGTTTGGCACCACGCCCATGATTGCGGTGGGGTGCAAGTATTTGCGGATCTGCCACCTCAATAATTGCCCAACAGGCGTTGCTACTCAAAAGTCTGATTTACGAGACGAGCATTTTATTGGCGAAGCTGAAATGCTGATTAATTTCTTTAAATTCGTGGCTCAAGAAACCCGTGAATGGCTTGCCAAGCTTGGCGTACGCTCAATGGAAGAACTCGTGGGTCGCACCGATTTATTAACGATTTTAGCAGGTGAAACAGCGAAACAACAGCATTTGGATTTATCACCGTTACTCTTTACCCATCCCAAAGCCGAAGGGATATCACAAACCTGTCAAGTGGCAAAAAACGAGCCGTTTGATAAAGGCTTACTTGCCGAAGAAATGGTCAACGATATGATGGAGGCCATCCGAGCGGGTACAGGTGGTGATTTTAGCTATCGCGTGGGGAACTGTGACCGTTCAATTGGGGCAAGAATTTCGGGCGAGATTGCTGCATTGTATGGCAACCTTGGCATGACAGGCAGTCCAATTAATTTGCATTTGACAGGTACTGCGGGACAAAGCCTGGGTGTATGGAATGCCGGCGGCTTAAATATCGAACTTGAAGGTGATGCCAATGACTACGTGGGTAAAGGCATGGCAGGCGGAGAAATTGTTATTTATCCGCCTAAAGGCTCGACCTTTGCCAGCCAGCAAACTGCTATTATCGGTAATACATGTTTATATGGGGCGACAGGCGGGCAACTATTTGCCGCAGGGACGGCTGGTGAGCGTTTTGGTGTGCGTAACTCGGGCTGTCATGCGGTGGTCGAAGGCACAGGCGATCATTGCTGTGAGTATATGACCGGCGGTATTGTAACAGTACTTGGCAAAACAGGGTTGAACTTTGGAGCGGGGATGACAGGTGGGTTTGCATATGTGCTTGATTTAGATGGAGACTTCTTTGATCGCTGTAACCATGAACTCATTGATATGCACCGCATCTCGAACGAGCAAACCGAAAACCACCGTATTAATTTGATGTCGATTATCAAAGAACATGTCGCCAAAACAGGCAGCCAATGGGGGCAAACGATTTTAGATGACTTTGAGCATTATGTGCGTAAGTTTTATCTTGTTAAGCCAAAAGCGGCGAATATCGCTTCCTTGCTCAAAACCACAATGGCAGACCCGCAGTAATTTTTTAGGAACATCAACATGGCAAAACGCTTACACAATGACTTTCAATTTTTAGATGTACCCCGCATTGACCCGAGCAAAAAAGACATCGACACCCGTACCCACGAGTTTGTCGAGATTTATTACCCCTTTGAGCGGGATGATGTTAACCAACAAGCCCATCGCTGTCTTGAATGTGGTAACCCATACTGCGAATGGAAATGCCCCGTACATAATTACATTCCCAATTGGCTTAAGCTTGCTAGCGAAGGGCAAATTTTTCAAGCAGCAGAGCTGTGTCACCAAACCAACACCTTGCCTGAAGTGTGCGGACGAGTATGCCCACAAGACCGTCTGTGTGAAGGGGCGTGTACGCTCAATGATGGTTTTGGCGCAGTAACGATTGGCAATGTCGAAAAATACATCACCGACACCGCCTTTGCCTTAGGTTGGCGACCGGATATGTCGGGGGTGACTTGGACAGACAAAAAAGTCGCCGTTATTGGGGCAGGGCCTGCGGGTCTGGGCTGTGCCGATATCTTGGCGCGTAATGGGGTCAAGCCTGTGGTATTTGATAAACGCCCCGAAATTGGCGGATTGTTGACCTTTGGTATTCCAGAATTTAAGATGGAAAAAGATGTCATGCGTCGCCGCCGTGAGGTATTTGAAGGTATGGGCATTGAATTTCGCCTCAATACTGAGATTGGCAAAGATATTGCAATTGATGAGATTTTAGCCGAATACGATGCGGTGTTTATGGGTATGGGAACTTATACCTATATGCGAGGCGGTTATGCAGGTGAGCAGCTTGAAGGCGTGTATGATGCGTTGGATTTTTTGATTGCCAATGTCAACCGCTGTCAAGGCTGGGAAACAGACGGTAACGAGTTTATTGATTTAAAAGGTAAAAAAGTCGTGGTATTAGGCGGTGGCGATACTGCCATGGACTGTAACCGCACCAGCATCCGACAAGGCGCAGCAAGTGTGACTTGTGCCTATCGACGTGATGAAGAGAATATGCCAGGCTCACGCCGAGAAGTGCGTAATGCTCGTGAAGAAGGGGTGCAATTTTTATTTAACCGTCTGCCTATTGAAATTATGGGACTAAATGGTAAAGTGACAGGTGTGAAGGTCATCACCACACAATTGGGTCAACCTGACAACCGTGGTCGCCGTAGTCCAGAGCCGATTCCTAATTCTGAAGAAATGCTCCCTGCTGATGCAGTGATTATGGCATTTGGGTTTCGTAGTAGCCCTGCCCAGTGGTTTGCCGAGCAAGGCATTGAGATGGACACCAGCGGGCGGGTGATTGCCCCAGAAATGCAAACTTATCAATTCCAAACCAAAAACCCCAAAATTTTCGCTGGTGGCGATATGGTACGGGGGTCGGACTTGGTGGTAACTGCCATTTGGGAAGGGCGACAAGCTGCTAAGGGAATTTTGGATTATTTACAAGTCTAATATTTACAGAGTAAAAGGGCGGATGCAGATGGTCACGCCCTTTTTTTTGTATCAAAACTTTTATCAAAAAATGAAGTTATCTAATAGCACTATTTTTAATCCGAAAATATGACTATGCGAAACCCCACAAAAAGTGCAAGAAGTCAAAAATACCCTAATAACGCTTGAGACTTAGCGCGCGTAACTGGCACTGATCCGCGCTGATAAGTTAGTTTTACCGTATGAAAAACCCTTTAGCGTCGATGTTCGTGTATAATTCCCACACATTTTTATCCAATCAAGTTTTTATCATCAAGACAGCATAGGCAACCGTAGTGAATATTAAGCGATTATTGGGCGAAACCATTATTTATGGGATTGGGGCAATTTTACCTCGGGTGATTACTTTTTTACTTAATCCGTTATATATTCATTATATTGATAAAGAAGCGTTTGCAATTTTTACCAGTTTGTATGCGTGGATTGCCTTTGTTAATATCGTGCTGACCTTTGGGTTTGAGACGGCATTTTTTCGTTTTGCCGCTGACAAAGACCAAATTGTAGGGGGCGAACGTACGGTGTTTAGTACCAGTTTTTGGTTTGTGGCGACCCTAGCAGGGCTATTTTTGCTGGGTGTACTGCTCTTTAGTCAGCCACTGGCACAAGTACTAGATTATGCCAAGCATCCCGAGTTTTTGCGTTGGTTTGCGTGGATTGCGTTTTTTGATGCGGTGTGTACCTTGCCGTTTGCGTGGTTGCGTTTACATAACCAACCTGTCAAATATTCACTGATTCGGGTGACATCGATTGTGGTTCAGACGCTGCTCGTCATTGTATTGTTTCGCTTTATTTCGATTGAAGCAGCAAAAAGTTTTGGGCTGACCGAACAAGTGGCATATCCATTTTTTGCCAATTTAATTGCCAGTATTACGACCTTTGCGATGTTATTACCAGTTACCAAAAATGTGCAATTGCGGTTTGATATTACCCTATGCAAACGTATGTTGGTTTATTCTTACCCTGTGATGCTTGCAGGCTTGGCGTTTATGGTCAATGAAAATTTTGACAAGATTATTCAGTATTATATGATTGATAAAGCTGACGCGGGGGCGTATGGTGGCGTGTATAAGCTTGCGGTGTTGATGACGCTGTTTGTTACCGCCTATCGGATGGGGATTGAGCCGTTTTTATTTAAGCAGATGAAAAGCGCCAACGCCAAACAGACTTACGCAGCAATGACCGAATATTTTGCCATGTTTGCGTCAGTCGTGGCATTGGGGATTATTGCTAATATTTCTTGGCTAAAACGCTTATTTATTACTGACAGCAGTTATTGGACAGCAATGGGCATCGTGCCAATTATCGTCATCGCCAATTTGTGCTTTGGCATTTATTATAATCTCTCAACTTGGTATAAGGTCACGGATAGAACCGCCATCGGCTCGGCAATTTCATGGCTCGGGGCAGGCATGACGATTTTGCTGCATATTTTGTTTTTACGTCAATATGGCTTTATGGCATCTGCTTGGATTACGTTGGTAGTATATTTTACCATGATGGTGCTGTCGTACGGGTTGGGGCAGCGTTTTTATCCCATTCCGTATAAAACCAAAAAAATCGTGGGATTGTTGGTGGTATTAAGTGTCTTAACGGTGCTGATGGTGAAGGTGTTTGACAGCAATTTTTGGTGGTCAAATCTGCTATTCATTGGCTATATAGCGCTCGTGTTGTACAGCGAACGCGGCTTGATTCAAAAAACTATTAACAGAAAAACCGCCTAAAATTCATCCAATTGTTCAGAATTGACAAGCGTAAATGCGTCAGCTTGGGCAAGTAATTCGGCAAGTCGCTGTGGATTTATCACTTGACGGATATCATCTTCGCTCAGTTCTTTGTAAAATTCTTCATGTTGTGGTCGAATGGGCAGATTTTCGTCAAGCTTTGCTTTAGCGTTAGTCGCTCGTATTGTCATGGGTTTCTCGCTCAAAAGTACCATATTTTACTGGGAGTCAGTGCCATATCAAGCCTTATATCCCACGGATTGTTTTCTAACCTTTCAACTTGTTGAAAATCATACGCATAACCGATTTTTAGCGGTTTACGCTTGGTTTTGGCAAGCGTTCTATCATAAAACCCGCCACCCATACCCATACGATAACCCTGCTGATCAAATGCCACAAGCGGCATAAACAACACATCTAACTGATTAGCCTGTATGACCTGTCCTGCTGCAGGCTGTCGCATCCCCAATCGGTGACGGACAAGCCGTAATTGGCGTAAATGGCGGTTTTGAATTTTGATAAAAATGAGCGGTTGATTATTTTTTTTTACCACAGGCAAATATACCTCAAACCCGAAGCGATACGCCCAATTGACGAGCGGCTGAGTAGGGATTTCACCAAACGCATCCAAATAAACCCCTACCTTGATAGGGCGAGACTGTAGTCGTCTTACCAAACGAGGCGTAATCGGCATCAAACGCTGTAAAGCTTGGTTAGCTGCCAATTGGCGTTGCTGTGGTGTCAATTGCAGACGTTGGCGACGAAGCTTACGACGCAATAAAGCAGATTGATTAGCTGAGTAAGACGATGATTGAGGCATAAGCTAGTGAAACAATAGATAGTTAAACAATAAAATAAATAAAAGGTGTTATATGAATTAATAATTTTTAAAGAAAGCTTAATAATTTAATCAAAGAAAAAACTCAAGATCACAATTTTTTAGTCAACAAGCGATGGTAATAGAATCAATGATTTATCAGTGTATCATTATCATCTAAAAACAATCGTTTAAAAAAAATCCATAAAATAATTGTTAACAAAGAAAATAAATAGTAGTTTTTTGTATTTTGTCTTTAACTTTTTATGTAAAGTCCAGTAACGAAAGTTTAACTTGTGTAACTAAGATAAAATCGTCTAATGTGACAGCTTAGAACTTATTGACCATTAATTAATTGTCTAATAATCATAACCAATACGTCATTTATAGACAAGTTAACTTAAAAAAATAATCAACCAATAACGCTATAGTCTAGAGAGATTTTTAATAAATTTTGATAAATCCAGTTACTTTTAAGGTTGCTTTAACAGGGATTAATTGGTTGAGTAAAGGGTGGATAGCTTGTCGTGTCACGGTGCAATCATAAAAAATGGCGGTTTATCATTCATAACGTTGCATAAAAAAAGCATTGCTAAGTGTCAAGTTTAATTTAATGTTGTTAGTTTTTTGAAAAATTTTGGCTTTTAAAAAGAGTTTTAGGGAAAAATAATGGATGCTTTGAGCATGTTGTTAGAAAATGTTCATTTGTACCAAACCCAATTTTTTTATGTGCATGGGCAAGGCAAATGGGCATTTGATATTGAAAAAAAAGACACAATCGTATTTTATTTGGTGATTAAAGGCAACATCAATTTATCAATAGCAGGTACCAATCGAGTCGCTAGTGCCAGTGACTTGATAATGGTGCCTGGTGGTATGAAGCATGTGGTGACGGCAGCCCATTCACCAAACTATCCGCCCATTGATTTAGCTCCCTTACTTATTATAGATAATCCAAGCCCCGTACAACTCGGCTCAAGTGAGGGCAAGCAAACAGATAAAAGTGAAATGGTGGTGATTGTGTGTCATTATGACCGTGAAATTACCCGACCAATATTGACTGCTTTGCCTTCAATTTTACCCGAAAACGCTAACCATCAAGCCCAAAAGCAGATGGTACTTGATATTGGCACCCGGTTTTTATCGTTAGAATCCTCACAAAACCGCTTGGGTAAAACCACGATTATCAATCGCCTTGCCAGTATTTTGATGATTGAATGTGTCCGTACCTATATTGAGAATGTGCCAGATAATACAGGCAACTGGCTTAAAGCACTCAAAGACCCTTATCTATCTAAAGCATTGGCTGTCATGCACGATAGTCCAGATTTTAATTGGACAATTCATAAACTGGCGGAAGTAGCGGGTATGTCGAGAAGTAGTTTTGCCGAGCATTTTCGAGAAGTGGTCGGCGAGCCGCCCTTAACTTATTTAACGGATTATCGTTTGCGTCTGGCAGCTCGATATCTGCGTTTACAAGAAAATAGTATCAGCCGTATCAGTGAGCTTGTGGGCTATGCGTCCGACAGCACCTTTAGCCAAGCATTTAAACGCGTATATGGCATGTCACCTCGCAAATACCGCCAGCAGTTTCGTCAAGATAAAGTAGACGCTGTTACGTTGCTGGATGTAGACGATACTGACTAGCTAACGCCCAGCTAACACCTAGTCAACTACGGGGCAATATACTGATCAAAAACGGATAGCCAAAAGTTACCCGTTTTTTTAGGGTGTCAAACCATGGCATACTAAACCAATAGTACGCAAATTAACGGTAGCTATTAGGTTTTCATTGATGGGTATGGTATAGTGAGAGCAATTTTGATGCTAATACTGCTAAATTTGTTCCCGAATTTGAACAAAAGTTACCCTTATGCAAAGACCCGATACCACCATCACCGAAGCACCAACGCTTGCTACTGCCACATCCCGTACCGTGAGCGTGACTGTTCAAAAAACTGCCCAAACCGCGCAGCCCGATATTTTAGAGCAGCGACGACAACTTTTTTTACAACAAGAAAAGGCCGTGAATGATTATTATGCAGCATTGTTTGGGGATCATCATATCCATGGCGAGGCCTTATTTTATTTGACCGAGCGAAAAGATCATTACATCGAGTCGCAAAAGTTTAAAACAGCGATGTATTTAGATGCTCGGGATGTGGCAGGGATCGAGCAACTAAGACGGCTATTGGACAGCATGCCTGTGGTGGATGATTTGTTGTTAAACGTGGTACAAGCTATGCCGCCACAGCGTCCTATCGGTTGGCAATTGGTCAGTCTTGGGCAAAATTTGCTCAATTTACCGACCACCACCCCTGTGCGTAATATTGATGACACTCGAACAATTGAAAAAAGCGTGGCAGCTACCATTTTGCAATTTTTTGGCGTGGCGTGCTTTAGTGGCGATAAAGGCTATTTTATTGGGCATATTCTTGGGTATTTGTTTTGCTGTTACTATTTTGCTCACTTAAATATTGGCTACTCAGTCACCCCGCTTAAAGAAACCATTGCCCATCACTATCCATATCAGTGGGTAGCCGTACCGCAGCTTGTGCGACTGTTGCAACAGACCGATGAAGCGCTTAAACGTCAAGTCTATCAAATAGCGGTGTATGCCGCCCAAGTCAGCGATTATGCCATTGATAAACGTATCGAAAAAATGCTAATTACCGAAGTGAATAGCTTTAATAAACAAGATTACCGGGACGCGTTGGCAGGCTTTATCAGCGATGATGAAACCGAAAAAGCAACTTTATTTCAACCCATAAAGCCTTTAAAATAACCATTGAATTTTTACTTAAGCTGTGACTTGAGTTTATTATAGCCAATGTTGACGGAAAAGAAATTGCCATGCCTGCGTATCAATACAAAGCGATGGATGCCCTTGGCAAATCGCAACAAGGGATTTTAGAAGCCGATTCGGCACGGCAGATTCGTCAGCAGTTGCGTGAAAAATCGCTGTTACCCATCGAAGTTACCCCCGTACAAAGACAAACCACCATCCAAAAACGCTTTTGGCAAAAAGGCATGGGGGCGTATGACTTGGCATTGGTGACCCGCCAACTTTCTGTATTATTGGCTGCCAGTATTCCGATTGAGCAAGCCTTGCAAGCCGTCGCCAAACAAAGCGAAAAACCGCATGTCAAAGCCTTGATGATGGCGGTGCGGGGTAAAGTACTCGAAGGCTATAGCCTTGCCACTGCCTTGCAAGAAGCGGGAAATTTTCCCAATATTTATATTGCCACCATTGCCGCAGGCGAACGCTCGGGGCATTTGGATTTGATTTTAAACCAACTTGCCGACTACACCGAAAACCGGTTTGCCATGCAAAAAAAGATTCAAGGCGCGTTGGTTTATCCAATTATCTTGCTGGTCATGGCGGTATCGGTGGTAATCGGGCTGATGACCTTTGTGGTGCCAAAAATCGTCAAGGTGTTTGAACAATCTGATCAAGCCTTACCATGGATAACCCAAGTGGTACTCGGCGCATCACATTTGCTCACCCAATGGTGGTGGTTGCTACTATTGGCATTGGTATTTGGCATTGTGATGGGCAGGCGTTTTTTAAAAACAACGACGGGGCGGGCAGGGTTTGATAAATGGGTGTTAAGATTGCCAATTTTTGGTAAACTTTCGCGCAGTCTCAATGCGTCTCGCTTTGCCAGTACCTTATCAATTTTGGTACGCTCGGGCGTGCCATTGGTGGAAGCCTTATCCATTGGCGGCGCAGTTACCACCAATGTCCATATCAAGCGCACCATCGAGCAAGCCACCGACAAGGTCACCGAGGGGGCGAGCCTGTCCAGCCAGCTTGAGCGTACCAATTATTTTCCACCCATGATGGTGCAGATGATAAAAAGTGGCGAAAACTCAGGCGAGCTTGATAATATGTTGACCCGGGCGGCAGATATGCAGCAAAACGAAGCCACCACTATGATAAGCACATTGCTATCACTACTTGAGCCGATGATGTTGGTGCTGATGGGGGTGATTGTGATGACAATTGTGATGGCAGTAATGTTGCCGATTGTCAATATGAATGACTTGGCAGGTTAATCTGTGAAAAATCAAGCAAAGATGGTATGCCAATTTTTTAAACCACGCTTGAACATGTCCGTCATGTCCTAAAGTTTATCGAAATTGCCATAAAAAGTGATTAAAATAGCCTATTCATTTTTATTAAGCTTGCCTTAATTGGACTTACTATCATTACATAACAACGCTCAAACTGGAAATGCCATGATGTTATCTCAAACAACTAAACCAAAAAATCAAACTACAATGACCGCCATTTGTGATCAACAACATCGCCGCCAACACGGCTTTACCCTTATTGAAGTTATGGTGGTGATTGTGATTTTGGGTATTATGGCAGGTCTGGTCGTGCCCCGGGTGGTGGGGCAAGGCGATAAAGCTCGGGTTAAAACCACCGAAACGGCGCTAGCCACCACTTCCAATGCCCTTGATATGTACCGCACTGATAATGGGCATTATCCCACCACCCAAGAAGGATTAAATGCTTTGATTACCCCACCGCAAGGGGCAAAAAACTTTCCAGAAGGTGGCTATGTCAAAGGTGGTGTGCCAAAAGATGGTTGGGATAACGAATTGCAATATGTCTCGCCAGGTACCGAAGGGCGCAAATATGATTTGTTCTCACTGGGGGCAGATGCCAAAGAAGGCGGCGAGGGGAATGATGCCGATATCTTTGCTAAAAATTAGCGGCGTATCTATTCACCGATAATTTTTTGTTTTTAAATGGTATCCCATTGGGTGTAAATATTGAGTTGTCGCTGCATGACCACACACTTATTCTATCAAAAGTTCTCTTTGGCTATTTTTCAAAACTCTTACATGGCTCGTCTGATAAGCACATTGACGATCGCTACATTGGTGAGCTTGCCACTGACTGCCCAAGCGACAAGTTTGGGCGATTTATTTAGTGGTTCTTCATCGACTTTTGATAAACAAAAGCCTTTACCTGTCAATCAAGCTTTTCAGGTTGTGCCGACCCAGCAAGGCAACCAACTGTCAGTACAAATCAATGTGACAAATGGGTATTATGCCTATAAAGACAAATTAAACCTTGAATTGCCCGATGGTGTGACAGCAAGCCCATTTTCCTTTAATCTTGCCCCAACCTATGTCAATGACCCAGATTTTGGACGCGTGCCTGTCTTTGAGCAAACAGTCACGGCAACCACGACCTTATCGAGCAGTACAACGATTGACAATCAGCCTGCGTTTTTAAAATGGCAGGGCTGTGCCAAGGCAGGGCTATGCTATCCACCAGAAAAAGTTAATTTTACCATCACACATTTAGCGGCAAATACGGCAAAATCAAACTCAGCGCTTCAAGCCAATAACCCGATCAATACTCAGGCCACCGCTTCAACAACAAATTTTTCTCATAATGCCACCTCTGCTACGAGCAGCACGGCTAACTTAATCCAAATGAATGAAGTGAGCCTAGTGCAATCGCAAGATTTGGGTGCGCAAGACACGTTTGGGCTAAAACAGCATATGCCATTGGCATTGGTATTGTTATTTTTGGCGGGATTGGGGTTGGCATTTACCCCCTGTGTGCTGCCGATGTTACCAATAATTGCCAATATCGTGGCACGCCAACATAACCCGTCTGCCAAAAAAGGGCTATTATTGACAGGCAGTTATGGGTTAGGGGTGGCAACGAGCTATGGCATTTTGGGAGTAATCATTGCGATTTTTGGGCAGTCACTCGGCTTGATGAATATTCTGCAAAATCCGGTAGTTTTGCTCGGCTTTGCGGGATTATTTGTGTTGCTCGGGCTATATATGATGGATTGGTTACCCATTCGCTTGCCGATCGCGGTCAGCCAACGCCTACAAAGTTTAGGACAAATCGGTGAAAATCGGCTAGGGAGTGTGAGCGGGAGTTTTATTACGGGTTTTTTTTCTGCTTTAGTGGTATCGCCCTGTGTGTCTGCGCCGTTAGCAGGCGCGGTGGCAGGCGTGGCAGCGGTAGGTAATCCGTTGATTGGCTTTGCTGCGTTGTTTTTGCTAGGGCTTGGGCTTTCTACGCCACTGATATTGCTTGGGGCGACGCAAGGCAATTTTATGCCAACAGCGGGTGAATGGATGAATTGGGTAAAAAAAGGCTTTGCCTTGATGTTGTTTGCCGTGGCTTTGTTGATGATTGAACGGGTATTGTTATCGTCGATGATGTTGGTCTTGTGGGCGATATGGTTCGCCATCGTGGCAGTATGGGCGTGGCAATGGCTTGGCAGAGGCAGACTCCTTACCAGAGCCATTGCCTTGGTATTAGGCGGGTGGATGTTGTGTTTGTTGGCTGGGGCAGCGACAGGTAGCACCGACAGTTGGCAGCCATTGGCTGCTTTTGCCCAAAGTCGCCAGCTTACTGTTAATTCCAACCAGACAGTCACTGCTGATAAAAATCAACGCAGTGCCCTTACCATTCATCGGCTAGCTCAGTTGCAGCCTATTTTACAAAAATACCCCAATGTCTTGGTGGATGTGACGGCTGATTGGTGCATTGAATGTCGTATCATGGATAAATCACTATTTATTAATCCACCTGCAACATTGACAAATTGGCAAGTGGTACGACTGGATGTGACAGAAAATACAGCTGATAGCAAACAAGTGTATCAAGCCTTGCAAGTATTTGGCCCGCCCGTTTTGCTGTATTATCAAGATGCTAAATTGGTGGCTCGGCAAAATGGTGAAACCAAACGTCCAACCTTTGAATCGACGCTTAGCCAATTAACGAGATAAATTTTTAGCGTTTAACCCTTTACTTTGGGCATGTAAATGGTTAACACGATAAGCCTTTTGTAAAACATGGACAATCTATGAAAAAAAATTTTTTATTTAATATCAACATGATTGCCCTAGTGACACTGGTTAGTTCGCTCGCGGGTTGTTTTAAAAATAGCCTAACCGAAAACACTACTTCACTAAATAAACAAACCATTAGCGAAATTGCTATTTCACCTACAAAAAATTTACCATCCGCCACCTTAAGTGAAAATAATGGGCAGGTAGGTGCTAAAAATTGTCATAATGACCGTATTTTTGAGCAATATCAACAGCACAATCCCGATAAAAAGACCCAAGTGCTTGGCTGTGGTCAAATTATCAAGCTCTTACCCGATGACAATGACGGAACTCGACACCAAAAATTTTTGGTAAAACTCGATGGCTATCCTCAAATTACGGTGTTAATTGCCCATAATATCGACCTTGCCACTCGTATTAACACGATTAAAACGCGAACGCCGATTCGGTTTTATGGTGAATATATCTACAATGACAAAGGCGGTGTGGTACATTGGACGCATAAAGACCCCGCTGCTCGCCACCAAGCTGGTTGGCTGGATTATCAAAACAAGCGTTACTGGTAATGGATCGATGAAATAATTTTTGTTTCGCTATTGTGAAGTCAAAACCGATATGTCATTATATTGTGTTACAAAATTTAACAACTCATTGATCCACTTTGCCATTAAATCTACCATCAAATCTTCAAACAAGTTTAAACCGTTAACACTTAAGCTTAACCGTTCATACTTGCTTGAGGGCTTATTTACCTATCAAGGTATGCGTATGTCAAAAATCACTACTTTATCGGTTTATCCGTTTGTTTTTTCAACGTTCGTTGTGGCAATTGGTAGTTTGACGGGAACTGCACAAGCCGCTACCAAACACAAATCAAAGCCCACCACACCGGTCGTCCAAGTAACAGAAATTAGTATGCCGCAAGTCCAACAACTGCAGGAATGTGCCAAAGTTGGCGACAATGCGTTACGCTTAGCGTGCTATGATAAAATCAATACCAACAATCAAGTGTTGGTGGTTGAAGATAAAAAAGCCCCGCTTGATTTGGCAAAGACTATTTCAACCAGTATTGAAACCAAAAAAGCCACCCCAGTGCTAGATGAGCCAACGAAATTGACCACCATTGTTTCAAAGCCAGGGGCAGATACGTTGACAGTCACGGCGTCAGACAAAACCAAACAAATCCTTAAAGAGGTGGGCGTTACAGATAGTGATGTGAGCGCCTATACGCCATTGAGCGTGTTGTATGACTTGGATAAAAACGATCCCCGAGGCGTCTTTACGTTACGACCCCATTTGCCCACTTATATTTTGCCTGCTTGGTATAATGCCACGCCCAATACGGATATTCATTCACCCACGCGTGGGCATTATAAAGCCAGATATGATGTAGATAACTTAGACACTAAGCTACAAATTTCGGTAAAAACCAAATTGATGCAAGATGCTTTTAATACCAATGCAGATGTATGGTTTGGCTATACGCAGCAATCTTACTGGCAACTTTATGACCGCCATTCTCGTCCGTTTCGTAGTACCGATTATCAGCCAGAGATTTTTTTCACGCAGCCTGTCAAAGCAAATTTACCGTTTGGCGGCAGGCTTAGGATGCTGGGTGCAGGGCTAGTCCATGAATCAAATGGGCAAGATGATCAGCTGTCTCGTTCTTGGAACCGAGCCTATATCATGGCGGGTACTGAATTTGGCAGTTTGACCGTTGTCCCGCGATTATGGGCGATTGGCAAGGATGGGAGAAACTCTGATAACCCAGATATCGATGATTATATGGGCTATGGGGATGTGCGCTGGCTATATGATTTAAAAGGCAATAGCACGGTTGGTGGGGTGTTACGCCTTAACCCTAGCACCGGTAAAGGCGCTGTACAAGTGGATTATGCCTATCCATTGACCGGCGGAATGAAGGCGTATATCCAGTTATTTCATGGCTATGGCGAAAATATCCAAGACTACAACCATGAAAGCACCAATGTCGGTGTGGGTATAATGTTTAATGATTTCAAAGGGTTATAACCTACAAAACCATCCCACTATCAAGCCACCACCACTTTGGTGGCAATTGCCGTTTGCTGCTGCCCTAACGCTACATGGTACTGTCATTCAACAGTGCCAACTTTGTCGTATTAATCGCTGTGAGATGCTGCCTATCTCGGCGGTACAACAGGGCAGTCATGCACATTGGTTTAATCGTCTACAATATCTTTGCCAAGCTTGTCACCAGCAATTGCACTGCGGGCAAGTCAGCTTTCCTTTTTTTGATGATAAAACAGCCAGTAAAGGCATAGCAAGTACCTATTACAGTTTTCCATTTGATCATATTATGTTGGGGTATAAAAATGGACAGCAGCTTTATCATCTTATGCCACTGATTCATGCCATTCGTCAGCTACCTAAGCCCAAAGGCTGTCATATCCATAACAGCTTAATTATTCCGGTTCCAACCAGCTCAGAGCGCCTTAAAGAACGGGGCTTTGCGCCTGTGTGGCTATTGGCACAGTTTTTAAGTTTTCATTGGCAAATACCGTTATTTACGGGCGTGCATCGCTACGAGCGCCAGCACCAACAAGGGTTAAACCGCGAACAGCGCCTTGATAATATGAAAGATGCGTTTTATTTTTCGCATTTGCCCACAGCCAAGCGTTTAATTGTCTTCGATGATGTGGTCACGACAGGAGCAACATTACAAGCCTTAGTTGCCGCATTACTTTCACAAGCCAATAACTATCAAATCACTGCTTACGCCGTACTGCATGGTAATGCCTAAATATACCCTTGTCTTTGTCTAAACTATCAAATGGTTAGGTTAATTTATCGTTTATAAGAATTTTTTAAGCCTTTTATCGTTTATTGTTTCTGTAAACTTTGGATTTTCTATTAAACTATGTAATTAATAGCCTTTATCTAATTGTTAAACTTGACATAAAGCGTCTACTTTGTTAGCTGCCGAGGGAATCAGCCTAGGTATGAGTATTGCAACAAAGTATTTTATGGTAATAAAAGTATGGTCACTCGAGAATTATTCATGAAGCGCAGATTGCATTTAGGCTTTACTTTAATCGAACTATTAACAACGATTGCAATTATGGGGGTGATAGCCGCTATGGCTGCCCCTTCGTTTCAGCGGCAGATTGCTCGCTCACAAATAAAAGATGATGTTCATAAGGTAGAAAACTGTTTTAAAGACAATCAAGTTAATGCTTATTTATACCAAACCGACTATACAGTAACGATAAATACCACTACCAATGAAATCAGCTGTAGCACTGGTACACCACCCACTGCTACCACGATTAAACTTAAAAGCCAAATTAAGTCGTTAGAAGAAGTAGGCAGTAACCCAAGTATTGTTTTTAGTAAAAATCGTTCGGTAACTGCAACACCTAGAAGAAATATCACCAATGCTGATGGCACGAGTGATAACAGTGCTAATTATTCGTTTTGTATTACAGGGGCTAAACAAAATACGTTACAGCTACAACCAAATGGTTTAATCAATGTGCAAGAGGGCTCAACCACATGCAACTAAATTTATCAGTACAAAAAGGGATAGGACTGGTAGAAATATTGGTAGCACTGCTACTACTTGCGGTGGCTGTCTTGGGGTTTTCTGCCATGCAATTGACCGCAGTTAAAGCCACTGATGAAAGTGTCATGCGTAGCCGTGCATTGAGTATGATGCGTGGCGGTGCAGAGATGATGCGGGCAAATCCTGATGGCATTGATGCTTTTAAAAAAGCATTGAATGGTACACCTGTTGTTACTGATATTACTAAAAGCAGTTGTGTTGCTACTTCAGCGACAATGACAAGTAATGTTAACGATCCTACAAAATGCACCGTTAATCAGTTAGCCACCCGTGATGCGTTGGTGATCAAAGATTTTGCTGATAGCAATAGTATGGCTGTTCGAGCAGAGACTTGCCCAGATACTAACCGAGGTCAAACTCTAACCTGCCTAATTACAGCATGGGGAGCCACAAACCCGACAATTGGTACCAATTCAACAGATTGTATTGATAATACAGGTATCTATATAAAAGGTTCAACCTGTTTTGTTTTGGAGGCGTATTAATGCAAGCTGGAAAATTTAAATACCCTTTAATTCAAGGCGGTTTTACTTTAATTGAATTAATGATTTCTCTCGTATTAGGCTTACTTATTACGGCGGCAGTTATTCAAGTGTATATCACAATGGTAAGAACTAAAACGATACAACAGAGCGGCTCACAAATTACAGATGTCAGTGTGTTTGGGATTCAGCGACTAGAGCAGAGTCTAAGAATGGCTAATCTAGGCAACACTGTAACCAATATTAATTCAACCACCGCAAACGGTGGGATAATATTAACTGCTGCTAATTTGAATGGCACTGTGTCGAATGTTAATCCCACTTTTTTAACTGATAGTTCAGGCGACACAGTTGGCACTGATAAAGCTTGGACTGCCATCTCAGGTACCAACATTGGGAGTGATCAATTGACACTTCAATACACCAATAAAACGGATCAAGATTTGGTCGATTGTGAAGGTCAAACGGTAAACAAGGACGCCCAAGTCATAGAACGGTACTTCTTACGTAAGCCAACTAGTAAATCAGGTACAGCAGGTTTGGTATTAGCATGTGAAGCAGTGCGAGTTACCATGAATGGAGCAACCGTCAATTTAACGGGGTTTGGTGACGCGGGACAAGAAACTATCATGAATGTTGAGCAGTTCAAAATACTGCTTGGTATTCAGACGTTAAATGGTAGCCTTACTTATGTCACCCCTAATCAATATAAAAATGCAACCAATACGTCACCGTTTTTTAATGCACCTATTATCGCTATTAAGGTTGGTATGATTGTACGGTCTGATAAACCTATTGTGGATGGAAATGTGACACCACCCACCACCGTCAAATTATTTGGAGTGGATAATACAGCAAGTGATACCACAACAAAATACATTAGAAAAGCTTATGAATCTACGACTATGCTAAGAAATGCTCGTGTGACTAGTATTATAACCAGTAATGCAGCTAGAGAACTATAAGGGGATGGTCAAAATGAATGTGATGAAAATCAACCATCTTCCAACGATTAATAATCGAAGTCAACAAGGTGTTGCTTTGATTGTTGTATTAATGGTTTTAATTATGATTATGCTAGTAGGTGCAATTGCTGTACGCCAAAGTAACACTGACTTAAAGCTAGCAACCAGTGACCAAATTAACACACTACTTTTGCAAGGTGCTGATGGGGCAAATGTTAAGCTAGAAAACCTAGTAAATGGTAATCCTGATAGTGATGGCTATAAGCTCGGCGTGATAAATAGCGACGGTATATTGGGTTATTTCATTAATAATTGGGCGGATAGACGCTTACATGAAGTCAGTTTTTGTTATAACCCACGTATTTTGCAGCCTAGTACATTAACTGCAACTGTCAGAAATGCAACCGGTGGATATGTGGATGGTTTACAGCGAGGTGACTGTAATCCCAATGCAAGTAATAACTATATCAGCGCCAGACAAACAGTAATGACTCAAGTCAGTATTCATCCTTTGCCTGTCTCTACCGCAGAGTGTCCATTTTGTGATGCCTCAGAAGCTGTCGACTTAAATGGTAAGACCAATACCAATGTTAAACCGAAGTTTGAGATAAGAGCCACCTCTGCTATACCGTCTTATAATGATCCCGGCACTTGTTTTAGTAATTCAAGCGTCAAATCAATTGCGACAGCAAAAGGCACATCAACATTGCTAGAGTGCTTACGTAATCAGCAAGTACCTAGTAAACAACTCTATGAGCAAGCAGATGTCGCCTATATAAACAATGCTTTTAAATGTATTAATATGGGTAAAGGCAGTGGGTCTGCATTGAGTGTAGATGATGGTAATGGTGGAAATAAATGTGCTTTACCTTAATTACAGCTTATTTCTAATAGTGACGAATACCAAAGGATGCCATAATGAAACTTAAAGACTTAACTAACAGTGTTGATAAAACTGGATGTAAAACGGGCATAAAATACTTAGCATTGCTTGTAAGTTCACTTTGTACGATGTCTGTTTCTCAGGCAGACGTGTCAAAGAAAAAAATTGGTGATTTAGAAATTTACCAAGAGGCGACAGGTGGTAAAGTCACTATTATAATGATGCTGGATACCTCAGGATCCATGTCAGAGCCATATATGCAGGATGCTTCAGCATGTGATTTACCATTTCATACAAATTATACTCCATCACCTACTACCTCTACCACTACACCTTCTTATACAAGATATTCATGTACTACAGAAGATAAAGAATATAAATGGTATCAGAGCGGAACTAAGTTTTATAAATGTGATAATACCTTTTGTAGTAGTTGGGGAGGGGATGGAGATTATACGAATGTAGATGTTAGCTCATATACTAAAGAGCGTATTGCACATTCTAAATATAAGTATTATGTCTCTAAGACTAGTACTTATCCTGACCGGATTACTCGATTAAAAGATGCAATCTTTAATTTAATGGATAGTAAGGATGCGAATGGTAATTACCTCTTAGATTCTAATAAGGTCGCTATTGGTATTGGTCAATTCTCTAGCCAAAGTGGCTCGGATAATGTATTTACTTCAGCGGATGGTAGGAGTGGTAAAATCCTTGTACCAGCTGCGCTATTAAGTGATACGCAGCGCACAGCAATCAAAACAGCAGTAGCAAACCTACAGGCAGGAAATGGTACGCCTTCGGCTGCTGCCTACGCTGAGGCAGGAGCCTATATGTTGGGCACGACCACTTATAATACCACAACCAAAAATTGGGGTACGACAGGTACTGCTAAATCATTTACTACATCGAAAACATCCTCAACCAGTAATACTTACTTAAGCCCACTTGATGCCAATGCGGCAAGTTGTGATGGTCAAGGGGTATATTTCTTGACCGATGGTGAACCTAATAGTGCCAAGACTTTTCCTCAGAAATCTTTTACTGCTGACCCTACGGTTAATATGGCATTAGCATTAGGTGCATATAGCTTTAGTGCCACGAATGGGCTACCAGAAACCGATACTGCGGCTGGTACTGATAGTGGTTGGCAGGCGATTGGGGCATTTGCTAAAGCATTGCGCACGACCACTAGTAATCCGAAAGCTAAGAGTATTAGAACCGCTGTGGTCGGGTTTGGATCAGTATTTGACACATCCAACTACCCAAATATCATACAAACACTGCGTAACCCGATTTTGGATAGCGTCACAAGCCTTCCCAAAAAAAACGCAGATGGTACTTACCAATACAAAAATTCTAGCAGTGACTATTTTGACTGTAGCCAAATTCCAACTACAAAAGCAGATGCGAGGAATGCTTGTAACTGGGGTGCAAAATCTCATCCTGCTTTATCAGGTGTGGGTGGTTATGGTGAAGGCGGTTTCTATTCAGCCCAATCTACCGATGATGTGGTAAATAGCGTGACAAAATTCTTGGGAGATTTAAATAACGAAATTCCAGCTGCGCCATCAGGTGTCATGGCAGTCCCACAAGATCCTTACAAAAGTATTGGTGAAATGCCGTATGCCTTTGTACCAACCGTTGAGGCGCGTGTATCGGGAACGGCTGGCACTAGCAATATCTGGCCTGGTAATGTCAAAAAGTATAATCTTTTAAATGGAACGCTGATTGGTCAAAACAATGCTAAATTATTTAGAGATGTGGCAGGCAATCTAAATACGAGCACTCAAGATTTATGGAGTAACGCTAACTATCAAACTAATAGTACAGATGCGAATGACAATGTCAAAGCAGGTGGTGTATATAATAACCTAAAATCACCAAATACCGCTGTGAATGATACTCGCACAGTTATGGTTGAAGATACAACTGCTACCAATGTGACAACTACAAAATTTGTGTCCCTTAGTGTTGATGCAACTGGTAAACCCATTGGCTTTGATACAATCAATGACCAAACTACCTATACACGTGGTAATAAAATCAAGTTGTTACAATTTTTAGGTTTTAGCTCAGCCACTTATAATGGCGTCACTAAACAGCTTTCAGACCCATCGAGTGCCTGTGTAACTGCACCTGCTAATACAGCGGCAACGGTATGTAATGATTGGGAGCATTCTAATACCCCTTATATCAAAGACCTGGTAATGGTAAAACCGACCAATGAACAAAAAGTATTAGGTGCATCTATTCACTCAAAACCAGTTGCTATTTCCTATGGTGCTAATTTGGATAGCAATGGACAAGTGACTGCCTCAACTCGTAATGACCAAATTTTCTTTGGTAGTATGGATGGTGCACTGCATTTAGTAGGTGCAAAAGACTATGCAGGGAGTACAGATGGTGGAAGAGAGAGTTTAGCATTTATTCCACGTATTATGATAAAAAACCAACCTGAGGCACTTGTGCCTAACTCGACTTATACTGTGAGTACATCTCGACCTACAGGCGTACCAAAATTTGGTATTGATGGGGATTGGTTGGTTAAAACTTATTATAAATACGACTATGATAATAATAAAGTCGCTATCGATTCTACTAAAGGCGGCGTATTAGCTTATGGCGGTATGCGTCTAGGCGGTAAAGGTTTATTGGCGCTTGATTTAACAGATCCTACAACGCCGAAAAAAGCATTTACTAACCGTGATACTGCATTAATAGATAATACCACAACTGGCTTTTCTAACATTGGTTATATTTGGAATAAACCAACATTTGCTAAAATTAAAACTTCTAGTACCGATACAGTAGGTAAGGATGTTATCATCTTTGGCGGTGGTTATGATATGTGCTATGAAAATGAGAATTTTCAAATTGGGGTAGCAGCCACAACAGCGAATGGCATAGATTCAACTTGTGCGAGCAAAACAGCAGCAGATGGTAATGCAGTTTACATAGTAGATGCCAAAACTGGGGATTTAATATGGTCAGTATCGAACACAGGGGCTTCGCTGAATGATGCAAATATTAAAAATAGCGTGGTTGGTGGTGTTGTTGCATTAGACCGTGATAATGATGGTTTTATTGACCATTTGTATTTTGATGATTTGGGCGGTCAGGTATTCCGTGTCGACTTCAAAGATGGCCTTATTGGGGGCTCAAATGTAGGGCGTGTGACTCGTATCTTAAAAGATAAAGATGCCGATTCTACAAACACAATCATTTATACTCGTCGATTCTACGAGGCACCAGTGGTGAGTGTGCATCGTAACACTAGAGAAACCACTGGTACTGCTACACATGGGGATGATAAGCTATTTATGCTTGTCAATGTCATCTCGGGTGATAGAAGTTCCCCTCTATCAAAAATTCGTACTGATAAAAGTAAAGCCGATAGATTATACGGCATTATCGATACTGATGTGGTTAAGCTAAACGCTAACTTATATCCATCAAGTGGCAGTTTTACTGCCACTATCAAAGACTTAACTATTGATAATCTTATTTCTTTACCTTCAACTAATGCAAAACAGATTTCAATCAATACCTTAAAAGATTATACAAGTAAAGGGTGGTACTATCCTTTAAGTCTATTTGATGGCTATGATAATGTACGTTACTCAAAGGGTATGGGACGTAGCGATATTTTTGCAGGCTATTTGTATACCACAGTATATAACCCAGATATGCAATACGGTAAGGGTGATCCATGTACAGCAAAAATCGTAGGGGGTACAGAGCGTGAAGTATATTGTTTACCCTATGGTATTTGTAAAGACTCATTATCTATAAACGGTACCGGTGGGTATATACGAGCGGGACAAGGTATCCAAGAGTTAAATTTTGGACCTGTTAGTAAAGACTTGTTAAATCGCCGCATGCTTATTAGTACCCTTGATTATAACGATAGATTAAATGTACTTAACCGTACAAACGGTGGCTCAGATAGTAATAAGCATCTGATTAACACAGGCACAAGTACTAGTGGTGGTTCTACCACAGGTAGTACTCTATCTAATGCAGATATTGGTTTGAGTGATTCAAATGATGCTGTAGCAACATCTAGTCCAGGGACGACTGAAATATTGATGCAAACTGGTGGTAGTCATAGTACAGGTGAGTATTTTGAAGAACCCCGCTACGTACTAAAACCAAATCAATGGTATGAAGTACAATAAGGATAGAAATGATGAACTATGAAATTAATATATCGTCAAAGAAATCCTTAATGACTCAAGCAGGTTTTACCTTGATTGAAATGTTAATTGTCATTTTTATAATCGGGGTACTTGCTGCTTTTGCAGTGCCAATGTACCGTGAAGTTCTTGTTAAAAACTCAGAGAATCAGGCACAAGCAAGATTATCCCAATTAGCGGTAGAACTGCAAAGATGGCGAACCAGTGCATTGACTTTTCGTGGCTTTTATCCTGCGATATGTGGAACAGGTACAAATTGTTATGATAATGGCAACACAGAAATTTATGTACCGTCTGGCAGTAATGCAACCACTTATCGTTATAAAATTACATTAACGGATTATGAAACAGCTAATTCAACATTGGTACCTGCAGGTAATAATACGTCGAATTTTGCAATAGGAAGGCAGTGGAAAATGGTAGCCGAACCAAATCCTAATAATAGCTTTTTGGTTAATGCAAGTCGCATCTATATGGATAGCAAAGGTATTAAGTGTAAAGCCCCACAAAGTACAATTGACTTAACTATTATGCAGACCAATCATGGTTGTGGTAGTGTAAGTGTGAACTGGTGAAAAATCTCATAGTTAATAAAAAAGGCGAAAATATGTCTAACAATAAAGGTTTTACGCTGTTTGAAATTATTATAGTCATCACTGTGATTGGTATATTAGCTGCGATCGTTATACCAAATTATCAGGCCTATGTCAGAAAGGGCAAACGAGTAGCAATGATGACAGAAATGCAGAATATTGCCAATAAGATTGAAGCTCGTAAACTTACAGAAGGGAACTATAACTTTATAACCAGTACATATACTAACGTTGATTTTCCGACGACGAATTCAAATTATAGTTATACAGTTGCACCTGCTACATCAAATTGGGTTATCACTGCTACCCCTAAAACGACTAGTGAAATGAAAGATGATGGTATACTTACATTAAACTTTAAGGGTCAAAAATGTCGCGCTTCACATTGTGGTAGTGGAAATGAATGGAATGAAAATTAATTAAACGACATTCTAAACAACCAACCTTAAGGATGGTTTTTTATATAGCAAACAAAAATCTAAAAATTATAAGAATTTCTTATGCAGGTCATGTCTTATTTATTCACTGGAAATAATTGATAAAACCATTACCAAAAAATAGCAAATAAGTGACAAAAATTGTTATAGTGACAAAAAATAATCTCGGTGGCTGATAATAATTTTAATCGATTTACACAAAATAAGCGATTAGAGGTTAAATCAACTTAAATTCTATCTAGTAATAAACGATATCTAGGATTTATGACCGTTTATTTTAAATTACTTATTACTAAAGCTATAACACAAAAAGTTGGCATACAATCTGCAGTAATAAATACACGAAGGCAAGGTTAAACAGTAAGATAAAAATACCTTGATGATTTAAAAACTTTGGATAAGCTTATATCACCTAACTCTATAAGATTATCCAACCTTTACTAACTAGAGGAGTTCATTATGAACGCACAAAAAGGTTTTACACTAATCGAATTAATGATCGTTATCGCTATCATTGGTATCTTAGCTGCAATCGCTATTCCAGCATACCAAGATTATATCGCTAAATCACAAGTATCAGAAGCTTTCACTTTAGCAGATGGTCTAAAAACTACTACTACTGATAACTTACAGGCAGGTAGCTGCTTTAAAGATCCAGCAGGCACTACAGCACAGGCTGCTGATAAAATCGCTGGTAAATATGGTGATATCGAAATTACTCAAACAGGTTCAGGCACGACTGCAGCTTGTGGTGCAAAATATACTTTTAAATCGACTGGTGTAGCTAGTGCACTTACTAGTAAAGTTGTTGACATGAAATATAATGCTAATGGCGTGATTCAAAATGCAGGCGCTACAACTAATGTAGATCCTAAATACTTACCAAAATCATTCTCTTAATATTTTGGTAACACAGAATTAAAAAAGATAGGCTTCGGTCTATCTTTTTTTTAAGGAATAATTATGCCGAAGCTGGCAGGCTTTACATTGATTGAGTTAATGATTGTTGTCGCTATTATTGGAATTTTGGCAGCGATTTCATTACCTGCTTATCAAGATTATATAGCACGGGCTCAAGTTGCAGAAGTGTTTCAGCTAGGAGATAGTATCAAGACAGCTATCAATATGAATACTCAAACTAATCATTGTAGTAGTGCTATGGCAAGTGAAAATATCATTATCGGAAAATATGGCGTCGCTGTGATAGATGATGCTATACCCATTGGCAATCCTAACGAAAATTCCGAATCGGGTTGTACTATTACTTATACATTTAATTCAACAGGCGTATCACCTCAATTAGCTGGTAAAATTGTAAAATTAGGAATGATGAATAATGGCGTCTTTACAAAAAATCCTACTACAAATGTAAATGATAAATTATTGCCAAAGTCGTTTTCATGATTAATTGATAGTTTAGCGGGATTTAAGAGATTAATTTTGTGCGATACATTTATATTGATATGTTAGATATAGGCATTGATAAATGTTAACGAAAAAAATAGCTATCATTCTTTGGATGTTGCCTGTTTTGTTCGTGATGTCATCTTTTTTAGGATTGCAATTTAGCATTCATTGGGGAGCAACGAATTATGATAGTTGGCGGTTACAACAGCTAGCAATACTGACAATAATTATCATCACATATACAATTTGTTGGCCAATAAGTTTTATAAAGACCTCCCAAAAGCAAGTTGTTGGTTTGATTAGTTTTTTTATTTTAACCAGTTTAAGTGTATATGAAGCATTAGATAATCAATTGGCATTGCTAGATCTATGTTGGATGATAGCCTTGACAACAGTATGCTATATATTATCTGATCTACAACGAATAATAAATAAGCATAATATAGAGCGGCTTTTGGCTATTATGAGCTTGTCTCCACTTTGGATAGTATTGTGGCTGTTCATCGGTTACGGATTATATATATCGCAACAATTACCATTAGCTTGGCATGGCCTGTTTAGTAATATACGTTATTTTGATGATGCATTATTACCCTGTATATTTTTGTTATGGTATCAGCCTAGTTTTTTAAGACGTTATACAATCACTGTAATTGGAATTAGTAGCTGTTATTTATTAACGCTCTGGTTGGATGCATCGAGAGCGAATTGGTTAGCAATATTAATAGGTATTTTTAGTAGTGTTTTAATTTATAGAGGCGGCTATAAGGTAATTAAAGTTCCAATTCTCAGTATCCTATTTAGTTTTATTTTGTACCAAATGATACTTCATATACAGCCCACTTCGATTGTAACTACCGTAATAAGAAATGACACGAATGTGCGTAAAACCATGTGGTTAGGTAGTCTAGACACTTGGATGCAAGCTCCCATAACAGGTATTGGTGGTGCAAACTTTATAAATTTAAATAATCAAATAAATCTTGAATCGGTAGGCCATCCGCATAATTTATTTATACAATTATTAGTAGAGTGGGGAATAAGTGGCGTTATAGTAATTTTTCTTATTCTATTGGGTTATTATAAATTGTTTAAGGTACATCAACAAATTCCATTAATCCTTTTTGCCGGAACTATAGCCTTATTAATCAATAGTTTATTATCTGGAGCAGCTATCTATCCTGTTAGTCAAATGGATATGTTGCTATTTATAAGCTTTGTTAGTCGTTATTGTTTCGATAGTAATATTATCACAAGCTATCCAAAAAAATTCTATCGTTTTTATCCAAATTGGTTAGGATGTTTCTTTATTCTAATAATGTTAATTATGTTAAAAGATAGTATTTTACAATATGGTAATACAATTGAATCTACAAATAGTTCTTTAGGCCCACGATTTTGGTCGAATGCAAAAGTGTTGAATTTAACCCCTAAATCTTTCAGATAGTAGTTTATGGATGGTTAAGATTAAATATTTATAAAACGTTTGGTTGGTTAATTAATAAAAGATGAGAAATTGGCAAATATCCACAACTAGAATCATCATGGGATGGATAATCGTCTGTTTGTTGCCAATATTATTCCTATGGTGGGAGTATCTAGTAGAAAGACGTATAGAGCAACCACAAATCAACAGTACAATTATAGTTACTATTTGTATATTCGTTGTCTCTATCCTTTTAGATAAATTAACTAAGTATCCAGGTCAAAGAGCATTAGTAGTGATTTTACCACTGTTATTTGTTGTTTCTTTTTTAACTTCTGCCATTTTAATTATTTTTCGAATTTCTTATTCTGTATATCAATTGAGTAGTAGTTTTTTTATAGGCGCTATATTTTTCCTTGTTTTTCAATTATATCTTACACAGAAGCAAAAATTTACAATAGCTTATTTGCCTTTTGGACGTTGTAAAGAGTTTAATCAGTTAAATCAAGCTAATCTTTACAATCTTTACGCTTTAACTTCATTCACTCTAGATAAGAACCCTGAAGCAATAGTGGCCGACCTATCAAGTCCAGAAATAGAAGGCAATTGGCAGCGATTTTTGGCACAACAAACTATTAAAGGAATGCCAGTTTACAATTATTTACAGATTTATGAGTCACTTACTGGACGTTCGCCGATTCAATATCTGTATGAAAATGATTTAGGCTCACTGCAGCCATCACAAGGCTATTTATGGTTAAAACGTTGGCTAGATATTGGTCTAGTGTTATTAAGTCTACCAATTGTATTACCTATTATGTTATTAACTGCATTGCTGATAAAGCTTGGTAGCGAAGGGAAGATAATATTCGTACAGGAGCGGATTGGACAAGCTGGCAAACCTTTCAAAATGTATAAATTTCGTAGTATGAAAGTTGATACGTTAAATCAAAAACAACCGCTTACCCAGTTAAATGATATACGTGTCACAAATTTTGGTAGAGTCATCCGAAAGCTACGAATTGATGAGTTACCCCAGTTTTATAACGTATTGAAAGGCGATATGAGCTTAATTGGACCACGCCCTGAGTTACCAAGTGAAGTAGCAAGGCTGGAGCAAGAAATTCCTTTTTATATTTATCGACAAATTGTCAAGCCTGGGATTTCTGGTTGGGCACAGGTGATGCAAGGCGAGGGACATGTGGAGAATATCCAGACCAAATTGGAGTACGATTTTTATTATATTAAAAATTTCTCGATTACCCTAGATTTTTTGATTGTGATAAAGACGATTCAAACAATGCTAACAGGATTTGGGGCGAGATAAATTGAACGGGTGTAAGAAGCATCAAGGGAACAAACATTGAGTCGTTTTTATCATTTCTTCAATTCGATACTCAGCAATCGGCAAAAAAGCTATTTACTCGCCATTTTTGTTTTGTTATTGATTGGCGGTGGATTTGAAGTAATAGGAATTGGCATTATTTTGCCGTATTTGGCATTACTGATGAACCCAAGCTCAGTAACGCATCACCATCTGATTGCCCCGATTTATCACTTTTTGGTTACACACCAGATAATAGCTAGTCAAACACAATTTTTAATATTGATTACGGGCACCATTATCTTAATTTACTGGCTAAAAAACAGCTATTTTATTTTGAATCAACGCTTTCAAGCCAATTTTGTGTATGAGTTATATCGCACTATCGCTACTAAGCTATTTCGTTTTTATTTGACAGAAGATTATAAAAATCATTTGGATAGAAATACAGGAACGTTAATTCGTAATATTAATCAGCTGACACTTGATTTGATTACCATCTTTTTATTGCCGTTTTTGATGTTGGTGTCTGAAGTCTTTATTGTGTTACTTTTACTTGTCTTTTTGCTGTACGTCAATCCGTTATCTACCCTGTATGTGTTTGTATTATTAGGGAGTATGGTGAGCATTATTTTTATGATGACTCGTAAAAAGATTCAAGCCATGGGAGCAAAAGTTGCAGATCATCAAACATCTGCTAATCGTCAGGTATTACATGGTTTAGGTAGCTTTAAGACGACAACACTGCTGCAAAAACAGGAATTTTTTGTATCGCATTATAATGATGCCGTTGAACATCTTTCTGAGAATCGTAAAAGTTTTGAAGTGATGCAAAATATGCCACGATTTTTGATGGAAACGGCGATTGTGACGGTGATGCTAAGCCTTGCCCTTATTATGTTGTGGCGTGGCAGAACTAATGGTGAGCTTATCTTGATGTTGTCTTTGTTTGGTATGGCGGGCATGCGATTGTTGCCTTCAATGAATCGTATTTTAAACTCAATGAATGCAATTAAATATTCCAAAGCGATGATAGAAGAATTATTGGTTGATTTATTAAAAATTCCACAACAGCAAGACCAATTAGTCAATAAGCCACAAGACTCTATAATTTTTGATAACATAAGACTTGAGCGAGTCGATTTTAGTTATGGTGATAAACTAACTTTAAAAGATATAAATTTGACCATATGCGCAGGGCAAAGTGTAGGATTTGTGGGTCATTCTGGCTCTGGTAAAAGTACTTTAATAGATGTGATATTAGGGCTTTTATCACCTTCACGTGGTAAAATTATGTTGAATGATAAAAATATTGAAGATATATTACCATCGTGGCAAAAAAGCATTGGCTATATCCCTCAAGATATTTATTTAACCGATGAATCCATTAAGGCAAATATTGCTTTTGGTGTTGAGCCTTCCCAAATCGATGAAAAGCAGCTTGCCAATGTGATTAAAGTTGCCCAATTAGAATCGTTGATAAATGAGTTGCCCGAAGGTGTTAATACGGAAATAGGTGAGCGGGGTGTTAAGCTATCAGGTGGTCAGCGGCAGCGAATTGGGATTGCTAGGGCGCTCTACCATAATCCGCAAGTGATTGTCATGGATGAGGCGACTGCGGCACTCGATAATGTGACTGAGCGGGCATTTATGGATGCGGTAAATGGCTTGAAGGGGCAAAAAACGTTGATTATGATTGCTCATCGGCTTACGACTGTCGAGAATTGTGATGTGATTTATTTTATGGAAAAAGGGAAGATTGTTGATAAGGGAACTTTTCAAGAATTGAATTCTAGTAATATGAAATTTAAAAATTTAGCTTCAAAATTAAATTAGGAGATTCTAGTGAGTTTAAAAATCTGTGCTGTCGTAGTTACATATAATAGAAAAGAACTTTTAACAAGAACATTAGATGCATTGTTAGCACAAACAATTATATTAGATGAAATTTTAATAATTGACAATGCAAGTACAGATGGCACTAAAGAGTTTATAGAAGAAAAAAAATATTTTGAACATAAAAATGTTTCTTATGAGCTTTTAAGTGAGAATACAGGTGGGGCTGGAGGATTTTATCAAGGTGTTAAACAAGCATATGAAAAAGGTTACGATTGGATTTGGTTAATGGATGACGATGGATATCCAGCTACGAATGATTGTTTAGAGACGCTTCTTAAAGCTCAACATTCTTTTGACTTATACGGACCTTTGGTCATAAATGATAATGGAGACGAGGATTTATCATTTTCATTTCCTTCATCAAACTTTGATGGTCTAATCGAAAATAAAGAAACTGCTATTAAAATTTCTAATGAAGCTGATAATTTTACTTACATAAAAGATATCATTGCTCCCTTTAACGGCATTTTAGTGAAGAGAAATGTAGTTGCAAAAATTGGTTTTCCTGACCCACGATTATTTATATGGGGAGATGAAATTAATTATTGGATGAGATGTGGAAATGCAGGCTTTAGAATTGGTACTTTAACTAATTGTTATTTTTATCATCCTAAAGCACCAAATAATAATGCTCCAATATTGTTTAATAAAAAATTTGTAAATGACCCACCTTCACCCTTGAAACTTTATTGTTATTGCAGAAATTATGTTTACAATTATAAAAATTTAAGAAGCAATATACATGTAGCATGGTTTACATTTAAAACGGTTTGGTTCTATTCTTTAAGTGAGCCATCACCAAAAAAATTAAAAATTGCAGCAAAAGCTATGAAAGATGGCTATTTTGAAGATTTCACTCATCATCAGGAATATCTTGGAAAATCTTTTGAAGACTATTGAATTTGAATTTAGGAATTATGAATGAAACACATTCTTATCGTCGGAGCAGGATTTTCAGGAGCCGTTATCGGTCGCGAACTTGCCCAAGCCGGTCATCAAATTACCATCATTGACAGCCGTGACCATATCGCCGGCAACTGCCACACCTACCGTGATGAACAAACAGACATCATGGTACACAAATACGGACCCCATATCTTCCATACCGATAACGAGCGAGTATGGCAATACATAACCCAATTTGGCAAGATGATGCCCTATACCAACCGTGTCAAAGCCATCACAGGCGGGCAAGTGTATTCAATGCCTATTAACTTACATACCATTAATCAATTGTTTGGTAAAACCTTAAACCCAACCCAAGCCGAAGCATTGATCGACTTGCAAGCCGATAAAACCATTACCGACCCGCAGACCTTTGAAGAGCAAGCCATGCGGTTTGTGGGCAAAGCAATTTATGAAGCTTTTTTTAAGCATTACACCATCAAACAATGGGGCGTACAGCCAAGCGAACTGCCCGCCAGTATTCTTAAACGCTTGCCAGTGCGGTTTAATTACGATGACAATTATTTTAACCACAAATACCAAGGGATGCCCAAAGAGGGTTATACCAAAATTGTCGAGAAAATTTTAGATCATCCTAACATTAAGCTGCAACTTAATACCCAATTTGAACCTAACTTAAAAGATCAATATGATCATATCGTCTGGACAGGGGCATTAGATGGTTATTTTGATCATCAGCTTGGTCGTCTGGGCTATCGTACCCTTGATTTTAAAGTTAGCTATGGCGAGGGCGATATGCAAGGCAATGCCGTGATTAACTATTGTGATGATAGCCAAGATTTCACCCGTATCACAGAGCACAAGCATTTTGCCCCTTGGGAAAATCATGAAGATAGTATTTGTTATATCGAATATAGCCGTGAATGTGAAGCAGAAGATATTCCTTATTATCCGATTCGCCTTGTAAATGACAAAGCCATGCTAGAGCAATATGTCAAATTAGCAGAAGCGAGCCAAGGCGTCACATTTGTAGGACGGTTGGCGACCTATCGTTATTTGGATATGGATATCACCATCAAAGAAGCGTTAGAAACTGCGGATGAACTGGCTAAAGCTTTTATACAAAACAGTCAGCCACGGGCATTTTATCAACAGGTGATCTAAATGCAGCAAGCGCCCACAGTATGTGCGGTTGTCGTTACGTTTAATCGTAAAACATTATTACAACGAACGTTGACTGCTTTGTATCAGCAGACTCAGCCAGTCGATAAGGTATTGGTGGTTGACAATGCCAGTACCGATGGCACGTATCAGATGCTACAAGAAAAAGGCTTTTTGGCAATGCCAAATCTTGAGTATATCAATTTACAAACTAATACTGGTGGGGCAGGTGGATTTTATAATGGGGTAAAGCTAGGCTATGAGCAAGACTTTGACTGGCTATGGTTGATGGATGATGATGGCTATCCCACAGAAGACTGTTTGGAGAAGTTATTAGCCTATAAAGAAGATTTTGATTTTTATGGTCCCTTGGTGTTAGATGATAAAATGACAGGAAATCTATCATTCCCCTTTTTTTATAGAGGTGAGAAAGTCCTAAATAAAGATAAGGCAACCACTATAGCAACTGATAATATAATTCATAATCATATTTCTCCTTTCAATGGTATTTTATTGAGTAAAAGACTTATAGAAGTAATTGAATATCCGCAAAGTAATTTTTTTATTTGGGGCGATGAGATGAATTATTGGCATCGTGCCAAAAAATCAAATGCTAGAATTGCTACGATAGCCAATATTGAATTTTATCATCCCACGGCGATCAATATAGCTACCCCAATGCTGTTTAAAAGAATGCAGTTTAATGATAGCGATTCTAAAATCAAATTATATTGTTTGTGTCGTAACAATACTTATAATCTTAAAGAATATAAGTCGTCTCTACATGCTGTTTTATTTATAGCCAAAGTGACATGGTTTTATACCTTTACCAAACCTTCTATTATAAAATTGAAGTTCTGTATCCCTGCCTTATATCATGGTTGGCGACAGGATTTTCGTCATCATCGGCAGTTTATTGGTAAAAGTTTTTAAGGAATCATATGACAAAATTAGCTGTGGTCATTGTCACCTATAACCGTTTAGAACTTCTCAAAAAAAGCATTAAGAGTCTAGAACAACAAACTTTAAAACCTGATAGCGTAATTATTGTGAACAATGCTTCAACCGATGGGGTGACAAAACCTTATTTGGATAATTACGAAGGCAATTTATCATTAGAGGTTATCCACAGTAGCAGTAATACTGGGGGTGCAGGTGGCTTTCATCAAGGTATCAAATATGCCTATGAGCAAGGCTTTGACTGGATTTACGTCATGGATGATGATGTCGTCGCGGACAAAAATTGCTTGGCAGAACTGATAAAAATAAGCCAGCCTTGTATGCTCGCGGTACGTGAAGATAAACAAGGCATAATAGTTGAGCGTGCTGCATTCACTTATGATTTTAACAGTGTCTTTCGCTTAAATCCCAAAGGTAAAATGGTATGCGAAGCTTACCAACGACGCCAAGATATGCCCGCAACACTGACAGTAAATAGCTCAGCGTTTGAAGGGTTTATGCTCAATCGAGAAGTCATTGATAAAATTGGCTTTCCCGAAGCCAAGTATTTTATTTTATACGATGATTTGGATTATGTATTACGAGCGGTAGCCGCAGGTTACAGCATAACTGCGGTACGAGATGCGATATTGGTACGTCAATTACCTTTTAATCCGCAGGATTCGGTAGATTCTTGGAAAGCGTTTTATGCGTTTCGCAATCTGTTTCATATTCATTACAAATTTGGCGAAAACTGGTCGGTTAAAAACCGCCCTTACGTATTGGCTGTGGGAGCGATGTTAGTTTATGGTTTAAAATATAGAAAGAAAAAAGTCTTGAAAGATATTTTTGATGCGTTACAGTGTTATAAAAGTCTCAGCGATAGAACTTGAATCGTTGGGATTGATTGCGGCTAATACTACCAGAAAATTTCACAAAATGCTAAACTACCCCGTTTAGCATTTTTTATATGACAATTATTTTAGTCATTCTTATTGGGTCATCATGTCAAAAACGCCAAGTTTCTCTCAACGTTTTATAAAAGATAATAGTTATTGGTTAGCTAGTTGCTTAGGATTAGCCGTATTGTGCTACCTATTGCCTTGGCATTCGCCTTTGGGACGAGATTTTTTGGTCAATGCCATACCCTTTATCTTTATCTGTTTGGGCATAGCAGGTTTTGTGTGGTGGCAAGCCATTCGGCAAGTCAGCCTTTCAGCCATCACGTGGGTTTTACTTGCCGCTTTATTGATGCTTCAGCCGTTGATATTAAAAATTGCCTATCCCGATGCCTTGATTTTCCCGTGTTTTTGTCTGATAGTGGTTGCCCTAACGACTTTGTCAGCCAGTAATATCACGGATAAAGCAGGGCTGCTCAATCGGTTATTTTTAGCAAGTTTTATCATGGCAATTGTAACCTTTGCCATTCAAGTGATGCAGATTTTTAGCTATCAGATTACATTGGGTGGGTGGGTAATCGCCCGCGGTACACCCAATGGGATGCGGTTTGATGCCAATTTTGGACAAGCCAATCACGCCGCCTATGGTTTTGTATTGGCGTTGTGTGGGGTGATTTATCAACTGCATCAGTTATTTACCCAAGATACATCTGTATCAGGTTTGCCTAAAGTGGCGGTGGGGCAATACCGCCAGTATTACCGCTTTAGCTTGATGCTGATGTTTGTGGTGTTTACGGTGGGGCTTGCCTTGACACAGAGCCGAGCGGGTCTGGTGATGATGGTGGCAGCGATAACGGTGTATTTTTTGGCTCAACCGTTGGTATGGCGTAGAAAACTGTCGTTGGCGGGGTTTGGGATTGCGCTGTTTTTGCTGTATTATGTGGTGACAAGCTGGATTGCAGGCTTAGCGGCAGGTAATAGCAGTCTGGGAGCGGTCAGTCGTATGGCAGGCGGCGAGGGCAACCGCAAAGCGATGAGCGAGCGGGCGATGATGATGTTTCATGACCATCCGATGTGGGGGGTGGGCTGGAATAATTATATGCTCGCAAGCGTGGATTATGCCCAACATTTTAAATGGCCTGAGATTGCTGACCATTCGCATAATTTTATAACCATGATTTTGGCTGAAATGGGCGTGGTTGGGGCACTGTGTTTTTTGCCAATAGTGTGGGTTTTGATTAAGGCAATACATTTTCGTCATAGTAGTGAAAGTGCGATTGCGTTGGCGTTTGTGGTGGCAAGTCTACTGTATGCCAGCGTGGAATATCCGTTATGGTATTTTCGCTATTTGGCAGTATTTGCGATATTTTTGGCGTTGATTGAGCAAAAATATTTAAAATTAACCTTACCAAAACGAGCCAATCAAGCGATTGCAGGCAGTATGGCGATATTGATAGGGTCGGCGATTTTTTATGCCCAAACCTTTATACGGCTCAATTATTTGGATTATGGGGCATTTACCACGCACAAAAACCATCTTACCCAAGATAGCCAAGTCGATTATCATACACGCACCTTTGGCTTTGGGGCGTATGATGGGCGCTTGGTGGCGATGAAAGTGCCTGTCAATAATTATAATGTCGATCAAAAACTCGAAGTGTTTAATGATGTGATTACCTCGGATTCCTCGCAATTTAATCTACTTGCCAAAGCCCAGTTATTGGCGTATAAAGGCGACAAAAAAACGGCACTTGAACAAATCGAAGCGGCGTGTATCATGGTGCCAGATGTGACAGACTGTGATAATGTCAATACCGATTTGGGTAAATTGGCGGACAGTAATCCCGCCGTGTTTGGCGATTTATACACCCAGTTTGTGCAATGGCGAAAAGCCAATCCTGTTAAAACAGGGTTATCGACAAAATAGGTTTATTATTTTATCCCGTCCCTATTAACAGCAAAAAACAAGAGCAAAACAGGCAACCAATGACCCAATCATGGCTAAAGCTTTGGCGAATTTTACCCTTACGCATGTTTGTGGGGTGGTTTATTATTGCGTTTTTGCCTGCGTTAGTACGCTGGACAAATCGGCTATTAAATTGGAATTTGATAGACACGCAGTTAAATAGTTTATTATTAGTCAGCCTTGGGGTGGTGTTAGTCACACTTGGTATGCATAAGCTTGACCAGTTCCCAGGGCGACGCTCGATCATGTATTTGATACCGACGTTGCTTGCGGTTGGTTTGTTGTTAGCAGGGATTATTATTACCTTGCATTTGCCGTATTCGGTGTATTATTTTATGTATTCTGGCGTCGTGGGCTTGGTGTTTTTTTCGGTTTCTCAATGGTTTGAGCAGCGAGCCTATCAGCCTTTTATGGCGTATATCCCACTGGGGCATTGCCAAAATTTTGAGCAAGTGCTAACAAGTCATGTTGAAGAGATTCACTGGCTACGCCTTGATAAGCCTGCTTTAACAGCCGAGCAAGACAGCCAAGTCCAAGCAATTGTGGCAGATTTGTCCTCGCCTGCATTAGGCGAAGATTGGCAACGATTTTTAACTGAGCAAACATTGCACGGGCGGGCGGTGTATAATCATCGCCAGGTTTTTGAGTCGCTGACTGGGCGTTTATCAATTCGTCACTTATATGAAAATGAATTGGGTTCGCTATTGCCATCGCCGCAGTATCTTTTTTTTAAGCAAGTTATTGATAGTATTGCGGTGATTTTAACCGCACCGGTTGTTTTGCCGATTTGTCTGATTACCGCGATTTTGATTCGCTTAGAAAGCCCGGGAAAAGTGATTTTTGTGCAAGAACGCGTCGGTCAAGGCGGCAAATTATTTAAAATCTATAAATTTCGCAGTATGCGGTTTGATGCCGAGAAGCATGGCGCGAAATTGGCGCAGGAAAATGATGCGCGGGTGACAAAAGTCGGCAAATTTATCCGCAAAACCCGTATTGATGAATTACCGCAATTTATCAACGTGCTCAAAGGCGATATGAGTTTGATCGGTCCTAGACCTGAGCAATTAAGTTTTGTCAAAACGTTTGAAAAAACCATTCCGTTTTATAATTATCGCCATATTGTAAAACCCGGTATCTCTGGCTGGGCGCAGGTGACGCAAGGCTATGCGGGCAATGAAGACGAAACGGCACTCAAAGTACAATACGATTTTTATTACATTAAACACATTTCATTCGCGTTGGATATTTTGATTGTCATTAAAACCATTCAAACCATGCTCACAGGATTTGGGGCGAGATAACGTATTAAAGTCATTTAATGATAGGTAAATCAGTATGTTAAGTAACTCAACGATTTTGGTCACTGGCGGAACAGGCTCATTTGGGCATACGTTTGTGCCGATGACACTTGCCAAATACAATCCCAAAAAACTCATCATTTTCTCTCGTGATGAGATGAAACAATGGGAGATGGCAAAGTTATATAAAGATGATAAACGGGTGCGTTTTTTTATTGGTGATGTACGGGATAAAGAACGCCTGTATCGGGCATTAGATGGCGTGGATTATGTGGTACATGCAGCAGCAACAAAGATTGTGCCGACGGCGGAATACAATCCATTTGAGTGTATCAAAACCAATATCAATGGCGCGATGAATCTTATCGATGCCTGTATTGATAAAGGGGTAAAAAAAGTCGTTGCCTTATCTACCGACAAAGCCTCAAGCCCGGTTAATTTATATGGTGCAACCAAGCTTGCTTCGGATAAATTGTTTGTGGCTAGCAATGCTTATTCAGGTGAGCATGGTACCCGCTTTGCCGTGGTACGCTATGGTAATGTCATGGGTAGCCGTGGCTCAGTGATTCCATATTTTATGTCGATCAAAGACAGTGGCGTACTAACCATCACCGATCCCCGTATGACGCGTTTTATGATTTCATTAGAGCAAGGCGTAGAATTGGTCTGGCATGCATTTGATGATATGGTCGGCGGTGAGATTTATGTCAAAAAAATTCCGTCCATGACCATGCCTGATCTAGCAACCGCGGTTTGTGCCACAGCTGAGCAAAAAATCATTGGTATCCGCCCGGGTGAAAAACTGCACGAACAGATGATCAGTGCAGAGGATTCTTTTCATACCTATGAATACCCTGAGCATTATAAAATCTTGCCAGCCATCAATGGTTGGGATGAAACACCTGAACGTATCAAGGATGGCAAAAAAGTTGCTGAGGGCTTTGTGTATGCCAGTGACAATAACAGCGACTGGATGACGATTGAACAGCTACAAGCGTGGATTGATGCCAATCAAGAAAAAATCGGTAAAATTTAAGCGACGCCATGATGACAACTCCCTTTATCCCTTACGGTCGACAACATATCACCGAAGCAGACATTGATGCAGTCGTGAGCGTGTTACACTCTGATTTTTTGACGCAAGGTAATCAAGTACCTGCTTTTGAACAATTGGTGGCTGATTACACCGGTGCAAAATTTGGCGTGGCAGTGAACAGTGCCACTTCTGCCTTACACATTGCTTGCTTAGCGCTAGGTCTGGGTAAAGGCGACTGGCTATGGACAACGCCCATTACCTTTGTTGCCTCGGCAAATTGCGGGTTATATTGTGGAGCGAAAGTCGATTTTGTTGATATTGACCCAGTGACGCTTAATATGTCGGTACAGGCGTTAGAAGACAAGCTAAAACTTGCCAAAGCACAAAATCGTTTACCGAAAATTGTCATTCCCGTACATTTTAGTGGTGAGCCGTGTGATATGGCAGACATCCATGCATTATCGCAAGAATATGGATTTAAAATTATTGAGGATGCATCACATGCCATTGGCGGTAAATATCAAAATAGCGCCATTGGTAGCTGTCAATTTAGCGATATTACGGTATTTAGTTTTCATCCCGTTAAAATCATTACCACAGCTGAAGGTGGGCTAGCCACCACCAATGCCCAAGATTTAGCCGAAAAAATGCAGTTACTTCGCAGTCATGGTATTACCCGTGATGCCGATTTGATGACGCAAGAGACTGATGGGAGTTGGTATTACCAACAAATAGATTTGGGCTTTAACTATCGCATGACCGAATTGCAAGGCGCGTTGGGCGTTAGTCAAATGACAAATTTGGATACCTTTGTCGCGCGCCGTCACGAGCTTGCCAAGCGTTATGATGAATTATTGAAAGATTTACCCATTACTTTACCGTATCGTAACCCCGACAATTATTCAGGCTTACACCTGTATCCGATTCAAATCAAAGCCAACAGTGGCAAAACTCGCAAACAAGTATTCGATAGCTTACGAGAGCAAAATATTGGCGTCAATGTGCATTATATTCCTGTACACACCCAGCCGTATTATCAGCAAATGGGCTTTGTACAAGGCGATTTTCCGCATGCAGAGCATTATTATGCTGGGGCAATTAGCTTACCGCTGTATTATGATTTAACTGAAGCATTACAAGACCAAGTGGTGCAAGCGTTAAAAAAGGCGTTGGGCTAAATGAAAGTTTGTATCATCCCCGCCCGTGGCGGTAGCAAACGTATCCCGCGCAAAAATATCAAAGATTTTTGTGGCAAGCCCATGCTGGCTCGTGCGATTGAAACCGCTAAAGCCAGTCAACTGTTTGAGCAAATTATCGTATCCACCGATGATAGCGAAATTGCTGACATTGGCCAAAAAAATGGGGCTAAAGTGATACAGCGACCTACCGAGTTGGCTGATGATTATGCCACTACGGTGGCGGTCATTCGTCATGCGATTCACAATTTACCCCAAGATAGCCAGATCTGCTGTCTTTATCCATGTACGCCTTTATTGCAGCCAAACTGGCTGATAGAAAGTTTTCAGCGTTGGCAACATTCAGATAGTTTATATTGTTTCCCAGTCTTGGAATTTGAATCCAATATATTACGTTCGCTTAAATTAGATAGCGAAAACAACGTAACCAGCGTGTTTGCCAAAAATGATCAAATAAGAACCCAAGATTTACCGCATAGTTTTTTTGATGCAGGGCAGTTTTATTGGGGTAATTGGCAAGCGTGGATGACCGAAGATAAAATCCATAACCACGCCATCGGCTTTGTGCTGCCAAAATATAGCGTCGTGGATATTGATGATGAGCAGGATTGGCGATTTGCTGAAATGCTGTTTCAAATGAGAGAGAAATAATCATGTATCACACCGAACAAGAAAATTTTTGGGCAGGCGAGTTTGGCAATGCCTATGTCGAACGCAACCAAGGCGAGCAAATGCTGGCGTCAAACTTAGCATTGTTTAGTGAAGCATTACGCCATGTACAGCCGATTCATAGGATGATTGAATTTGGGGCAAATCGGGGCATGAACCTAAAAGCTTTGCAATCACTATTTCCCAACATTAAACAAAACGCCATTGAGATCAATGAAAAAGCAGTCGCAGAGCTGTCCAAAGTCATACCATCTGAAAACATTTTTCACGATTCGATTCTTGAGTGGCAAAACGATGGCCAATGGGATTTGACCTTGATTAAAGGCGTGCTGATTCATATTAACCCCGATGAATTGCCAAAGGTGTATCAAAAATTGGTTGATAGCACGCAAAAATATTTGCTGGTGGTGGAGTATTATAACCCCAGCCCAATGATGGTCAGTTATCGGGGATATAATGAACGTTTATATAAACGGGACTTCGCCGGTGAGATTTTGGCAAATCATCCTGACATGAAGCTGATTCATTACGGTTTTTTTTATAAAGGCGACCCGAATTTTCCGCAAGATGACTTAACTTATTTTCTGTTAGAAAAACAGCCGATGGAAAAATAAGTCCATTAAAAAAAGGTATGAGATGAAATTTGTCATTCGTGCTGACGCAAGCTTACAGATCGGTAGCGGACATATCATGCGCTGTCTAACACTGGCTGACTTATTAGCCCAGCATGGGCATGATATCACCTTTATTTGCCGTGAGCATGATGGGCATTTGGCAGATTTTATCCAGCAAAAAGGCTTTAACGTTCAGCTTTTAACTAAAAGTGCAGATATTAACTTTACCAAAAACCACGCCCATAGTGAATGGCTAGGTGTCAGTGAGAACGATGATTTTGCTCAATGTCAGCCAATTTTAGCGGATTTACAACCTAACTGGCTGATTATTGACCATTATGCAATCGGCAAAGTTTGGGAGCAGCAAGCCCAGCAGCTATTACCAACATTGAAAATTTTAGCCATTGATGACTTAGCCGACCGTGAGCATAACTGCGATATGTTGCTTGACCAAAATTTTGGGCGAGTAAGTGCGGCTTATCAACAGATTGTACCAAAAAATTGCCGTTTGTTGCTTGGCACTCGCTACACATTATTACGTGAAGAATTTAGTCATTGGCGAGAGAAAAGTTTAACCAGACGTAAAAACGTAAAGCATCCCAAAAGTATTTTAGTCAATCTTGGCGGCGTGGATAAAGACAATATCACGCTACAGATTTTGCAAAGCTTAAATACTTTTGTCCCTAAAGATACCCAAATAACGGTGGTTATGGGCAAGACCGCCCCACATGTTGCCAGCGTTCAAAATTTTGCCAAAACCGCGAATTTCGCCTGTGAGGTGATTGTCAATGCCAATAATATGGCGGAGTTGATGGCAAACGCCGACGTTGCGATTGGGGCTTCTGGTAGTACCACGTGGGAGCGCTGCTGTCTTGGCTTGCCGATGGTGCTGATTGTGCTTGCCAATAATCAAACCGTCATTGCTGAAGCATTGGTGGATAAAAATGTGGTGAAGGTGGTGAGCGATATTGCTAAATTAGACGAGCAATTGCCCATTTTATTAAATGATTTAAGCGAAAATTATAAAAAATTTAGCCAAAAATCTGCCGAATTGGTCGATGGACATGGGGCAACACGGGTGGTAAATTGGCTGAATTTTACCCAACAGTTTGACAAGGTTAATATTCGACAAGCGACCCAAGCCGATACGCAAATGATTTGGCAATGGCGCAACCATCTTGACGTGCGACAATGGATGTTTGGGCAAGATGAAATTACGTTATCTGACCATATAACATGGTTCGGTAGACAATTGGAAAATCCCAATGTGCATTTGATGATTTTTGAGTTTGAAAATAAGCCGATGGGGTTTGTCAATGTTAGCCAAATCACGATGGATAAATATCAAACCTTAAATTCTCCACAATCCAAGCAAAATGAAAAAACCGCCAGTTGGGGATTTTATTTATCGCCCGACAGTCCCAAAGGGCAAGGACTGGGTTTTGCGTTGGGTGTGCTTGCGATGAGTCATATTTTTAATTCGACCAACATTGATAAAATCTCCGCTCAAGTGCTTGAGTACAATACCGCGTCGTTGGCATTGCACCGTAAATTGGGGTTTAGCGAAACAGGCGTGTTAAAACAGCATTTTGGCGTGGGTGATAAGGTTTTTGATGTCGTAGCCTTTGAGTTATTAAAAGAAGATTTTTTATTTTAATGGTATTTTTATGAAGCAAAATTTTAGCATTAATAACCGCCCAATCGGCACTGACCAACCGCCGTACATCATCGCCGAAATGTCCGCCAACCACAACGGCGACATCAACAATGCGTACAAGATTATCGACATGGCAAAGGCGTGTGGCGCCGACGCCGTCAAAATGCAAACCTACACCCCCGACACTATTACGCTCAACAGCAACGCCCCTGACTTTCAAATTCATGGCGGCTTGTGGGACGGTCGCACCCTTTACGAACTCTACGAGCAAGCTTACACCCCGTGGGATTGGCACAAGCCGTTATTCGACCATGCCCGCAAAGTCGGCATTACCATGTTTAGCTCACCGTTTGATACGACTGCTGTGGATTTGCTCGAAGACCTTAATGCCCCAGCGTATAAAATCGCCTCGTTTGAAGCCATCGATTTGCCGCTGATAAAATATGTCGCTGCTACTGGCAAACCCATGATTATCTCCACCGGCATGGCAGACGCCGACGAAATCGCTGAAGCGGTGGCTGCAGCTCGGGATGGTGGCTGCCGTGAGCTTGCGCTATTACATTGTGTAAGCGGCTATCCTGCCCCCGCACAGGATTATAATTTACGTACTATTGTTGATATGCAGCAGCGGTTTGGTGTGCCGATTGGCTTGTCCGACCACACGCTAGACAACACTAACGCCGTAACCAGCGTGGCATTGGGGGCGTGTATCATCGAAAAACACGTGACGCTTGATCGCAATGGCGGCGGAGCGGATGATAGTTTTTCGCTAGAACATGACGAACTTGCCGCTTTGTGTCGTGATAGCAAAACTGCTTGGCAAGCATTGGGGCAAGTCGATTATGGTCGTAAATCCAGCGAAATCGGCAATGTACAGTTCCGTCGTTCATTATACTTTGTCAAAGATATGAAGGCAGGTGATGTTATCGATGAAACCTGTGTTCGTAGCGTTCGCCCGGGCTTTGGTTTACCCCCGAAATTTTATGATCAATTACTGGGTAAAAAAGTCTTGGTCGATATTGCCAAATATACACCAACGGCTTTGGATAAAATTGCGCATTAATGCCAAATAAATTTATGGGCAAATTGAAAGCCTTAATCAAATCCGCGTTGCTTAAAGATAGCTTAATTTATGTGCTCGGCGAGATGACTGCTAAAGCTGTGCCGTTTCTGCTATTGCCTTATTTGACGCGAGTATTGGGCACAACAGGCTTTGGTGATTTATCCTATTATTTATCGCTCACGGCGTTTATTTTGATTGGCATGAGCCTGTCGCAAAATGGGGCATTGACTCGCTATTTTTATGTGTATGGCAGGCATGGACTTGGCAATATTCTGTTAGCCGGCGGGGTATATAGCTTTGCTGTGTTGCTGATTGGGATTATGATTAGTTGGTTTTTGCACAACGAATTGTTATTTTATTGCTTTTTTACCGCCTTTTTGCAAACCTTAGTCCAAAATCAACTGGCACTGCGACAATGCCAAAAACGCCCATTTAGCTATTTGACCATCCAACTTGGACTGGCATTAGGTAATCTGCTGTGGACAGTGCTGATTTTCCATTGGTTTGTTGGGGATACTAATCAAAAAGTTGCCCAACGTCTGATTGCGATTATTTTGGCACATGGTGTAACGTTTATTGGGGCGATGGCGTGGGCAAAATATCAATTTGCGATAAAATTGCGTTTTACCCCAAAACGGCTTAAACTCGGGCTCGGTTATATTTTAACCTTAGGCTTGCCATTACTACTGCATGGGTTAAGCTATACGATTAAAGGGCAACTTGATCGTGTGCTGATTCACGAGCGGTTTAGCAGCCATGAGTTGGGTGTATACTCAGCAGGCGTACAGGTGGCAAGTATCTTAACCATTGCCATTATGGCAGTGAATACAGCAACTGTGCCACACCTGTACGAGCGGCTTAGAAATAAACGTATCAGCTTACCGCAACTGCACCGTCTGTTTTGGCTTAGTTTAATTATGCCAGTTGTCTTAACTGCGATCACTTGGGCGATGCCGTCCTCGTTGATGGCGTGGTTATTGGGCAAAGATTTTGCTGAAAGCCAGTATTATGTGGTGATATTTGTGTTGGCGTTTTCGCTGATTATTCCGTATTTATTGTTGGTAAATTTTTTATTTTATCACGCCAAAAATGCCCAAATTTCGCTGTGTTCGGTCATTTCAACCGTGGTGTATTTGCTAGCTCTATGGTGGCTGAGTGGGGTTTCATTAAAAGTCGTGCCGTATGCGACTATCGTGAGTAGCGTGGTGATTTTGCCGCTGTTATATTATTATACGCTGCAAGTGGGCAAGGTTAAAAAGGTAAAACAAGCGCAATGAATCTGATTATCTGTATCACGCCCTTGCAAGTGCTGATTGCCAAGCAAATTATTAAACAAAATAACCAGCCTTTTATTGGGCTTTATTTACCTTACGGTGACAATCCCAAACACCGTTATTATTTTGAACAGCTGAAGCAAATCTGCGAAAAATCTGCCTTTATTGAACTGAAAAATAAAACATGGCAGGAACGGTTCGCCACCTTAAATACGCTCAAAGCCACGCTAAAAAATTTGGCTATCTGGCAAAAACCGCTTGATAATGTTTACCTCGCCAGTATTGATGTACTGTTTTTACAATTCATTATCTCTAAAGTGAAGTTTCAAAACTTATATACTTTTGATGACGGCACCGCCAATATTTTTCCCAATTCCACGTATTTTCAACCCTTACCAAAATCACTACCGCAACAATTGTTTAAACAGGCAGTTGGTATCACTTATCCAAATATTCCCAGCATTTTAGCGGTATCAAAAAAGCATTACACCATTTTTCCGCATGAAAAAAATCTTATTGACCCTATCGAGCCGATTTATTTGTTTGATAAAGTTGAAAGTCGGCAAGCTGAAAATTTACCCGTTAAACGCTTATTATTAGGGCAAGCACTCGATAGTTTTATCGGTGAAAAAGCCTATCGTGAAATTATCGAAAACATGGTCAATCACTTTCACATTGATGCCTTTTGTCCGCACCCACGGGAAAATTTAGACTTTAGCGACCTGTTGCCTGTGATTCACAGCGATAAAATTATCGAAGATTATATGGTGGATGAACTACAAGCCCTGCCAAATACCCAATTTGAGATTTACACCTTTATCAGCACCGCTGTATTTTCGCTCAAACAATTTCCGCGTACCCAAGTGTTTATGGTGTACACCCAAGCCTTGTGGGAAAAATTTCCCGACGCTTATCAATTTCTGGCAAGTCGTGGGTTTACGCTGATCAATCTTGATGAGTTGGGTGGGCAATCAAACGTATGAAAAAACACGCCGTTTTAATCCAAACGCATAAGCCCATTGATTACTTTATTGGGCTTGCCAAACGCCATCCTAACGTCAATTTTTACGTACATTTTGATAAAAAATGCGATGCTAGTTTGCTAGCATTGACTGATAATTTAGCAAATCTATGTTTGCTCTCTGACCGAGTGGATGTCAAATGGGGCGGTTTTAGCCAAGTGGCAGCGACGTTAAAATTATTTAAAACCGCTTTTGATAATCATCAAAATCATTTCTTTCATTTGTTGAGCGGTGAAGATGTGGTTTTACAGCCATTTGAAGTAATAGAAAAACAGTGGCAACAGCAATTGAATTTTCAGACCATGATGACCTGTCAAATCGCGCCACAATATGCGTATCGATTTATTATGGATAGCCCACACGCTGACAGTGACTGGCAACGTAAGCTATCGGGTAAATTGATGACGAAGTTTCAACAAGGCGTGGCGACAATAAAAAAGTATGATAAGCAAATTTATTTTGGCTCTCAGTGGTTTTCAATCACGCGTGACGACTGGGAGAAAATACTGCCATTTGTTGATGAGTATTCACAATTTTTTAAGCGTAAATTAGTGCCTGATGAGCATTTTTTTCAAACGCTGATTCAAGAAAAATTAGTTAGCCAGATTGGCTTTAGCAACGATAACAAAAGACTGATTATTTTTGACAAAGCCGTTAATCATGGTAATAGCCCGTTATACTTAGATGTACCACAGCTTGAGCAGGCAAAAAGCGCTGGCTTTTGGTTTGCTCGTAAAGTCCGACAAGACATTGCCATGCAATGGCTAGAGAAAAACTGATGAAATTTTCTGTACTTATGTCATTGTATGACAAAGAAAAACCCGAATTTCTTACTGAATGTTTTAATAGCCTTGTCAACCAAACGCTAGCAGCTGATGAGATTGTATTGGTTTTTGACGGCGTTATTAATGATGATTTGCAAAAAGTGGTAAATAATTTTCAAGTTAAATTACCATTAAATATTATTGCTTTAGAAAAAAACGTTGGACTCGGGCAAGCACTCAATATCGGCTTAAACCATTGCTCGTATGATTGGGTCATTCGCATGGATACCGATGATATCTGTGTACCAACTCGCTTTGAACAACAAATGCATTTTATCCAGCATCATCCTGATATAAGCGTGTTGGGTGGGCAAATAATCGAGTTTGAGCAAGATATCTTACAAGGTAAAAAGACTCGCCCTGTACCAACATCGCACGAAGCAATTATAGCGTCGGCAAAATCCCGTAACCCGATCAATCACATGACGGTAGCCTTTAAAAAATTAGCTGTACAAGCAGTAGGCAGTTATCGGCATGCACCGCTATTTGAGGATTATGATTTGTGGGTGCGGTTATTGGTCGCAGGGTATAAATTTGCCAACTTACCTGATGTCTTGGTATATGCGCGGGCAGGCGAAGCAATGTATGAACGGCGGGGTGGATGGGACTATGCCCAGTATGAAATTGCCGTGCAACAAAATTTTTACCGACAAGGATTTTTAACCATCGCGCAGATGCTTAAGAACTTAGCGATTCGCTTGCCGGTGCGGTTATTGCCCAATGGCATGAGAAGTTTTATTTATCAGACGCTTTTGCGAAAATAACTGTATACTTTGCACCTAAGCACAGGAAACCAATTTATCCAATTTTTAACCAAAAAAAACCTCAAATCAGGGGAGATTTGAGGCATAAAACTTTAAAAATTTTCGTTTTTATACACTTAAAATAAGTGGCGCAGCGGACGGGACTCGAACCCGCGACCCCCGGCGTGACAGGCTAGACCCATGAAATAACTTTAATTTATGTTAATGTTTATTATACGCTATAAACCATTATAATCAATGGTTTTATTGATAAATTTTCAATGATTATTAGCATTAATTAATTCAATTTATTGAGTTATAAAATATAATTTTTGGTCAAGTTTTTGTTTATTTAAATATACAATATAAAATTATTATGTATATTATTTTATACATTATTAATATGAAAAATATTTATAAATTTACTTTATGCCATCAGTGCAAAATATAATTTGGTGACAAGGAACGGATGAGTCGTTCTTATCTTTTTTCTAACTTTAATATAAGTCAACGACCCTACAGTAGTTTGAAATTAAGTAGATTATCACTCCAAAAATTTATACCAATTTCACCTTCCCCAAAAACTGATTAATTTCGCCTACACACGAGCCACAGTTTGTGCCTGCTTTGCAATGTTTCCCTACTTCGACAGCTGTTTTGCAATTGTACTTTTTAATCGTATCCACAATCGTATTTTCACCGACCGACATGCACGAGCAAATAATTCGTCCCACATCCACAAAGCCCGTAGCGGGTTGTCCCATTAATAGCCATTTTCGAGTATGGTTATCAAGCAGACTGCCAAATTGGCTATCAAGCCATTGATGATTGGGTAATTTAACTTCATCAGAATTTAAAAATAATACCGCTTGCAATTGCCCTTGAGATAATAGGGCTAAGCGTAAATCTTGACTTTGTCTATTTGCATCCATGTTTTGATAGTAGATACATTCCACATCATCACCACCAAGTATCATTGCCAATTGTTGCTCCCAGCTATCTTTGTCAAACCATGTGCTTAGTAACTCTGACTGATGATGAATGGCAAAAAAATACTCACTACTTTTAATTTGCCGATTTCGCACCCAATACGTCATATTGGGTGACTCAAGAAGAATCAATAAATTCTCATCACAGTGTTTATTAATCAAAAGACGACCAAAGGCGAGCATTTTTACTTTTTGCAGGTTGACAGGTTGGTGTTTGAGTTGTGGTTGCTGAGAATATGGGTCATGATGATTGGTGATAAGCGAGCCGACTCGGGCGTTTGCAGTAAAGTGTTGATTCCAGTGCATGGGCACAAATACATCGCCTTGGCGTTGTTTTTCAGTCACATCGGCTCGTACCAAAATATTGCCATTCGGGCTTTGGATTTTGACAAAATCATTAGTTTCAATCCCAAATAACTTGGCGTCGTTGGGGTGAATTGCCACGAGCGGATGCGGTAAATGCTGATTAAGCTGTGGGGCAATACCTGTGCGAGTCATGGTATGCCATTGGTCACGGGAACGACCTGTGTTGAGCACCAATGAATATTGCTCATCGGGTAAGGATTTCGGAACGGCAGGACTGACACTGATAAAATGCAGTTTTTTTGTGTCGGTGTAGGTAGTGCCAATGCTTGTACGATTGTCGTTTTTTTCTAGTCCAAAATAATGCGGTTTGCCCCATTGAAATGATGATAAATTGTCGTATTGGTTTTGACTAATATCGGCTAAATGACTGATATTAAAGCTTCGGGAATTATCATTGTTTACCCCACTTAAACGGGCATGTTCGGCAAATACTTGCGATTCATGAACGTAGTTAAAGCCAGCAAAACCCATTTTTTGAGCAACTTGGCTAATTATCCACCAGTCGGATTTGGCATCGGCAAAAGGCGTGACAAGGCGACGTTGACGCGAAATCCGACGTTCACTATTGGTCACCGTCCCCGATTTTTCGCTCCAACCTTGAGCGGGCAATGCCACATGGGCAAAGTCAAGCGTGTCGCTGTCTTTGGAGCAGTCGGACACGATAACCAATGGGCATTGTTTTAACGCCGTGGCAAATTTATCCGCTTCGGGCAGACTGACCACAGGATTGGTTGCCATGATCCAAATTGCTTTGATTTGCCCTTCCAAAATAGCGTCGGCACATTGCGTCGCTTTGACGCCATCTTTACCGCTAATAATACTGGATGTTCGCCAAAATTCTGCCACAGTTTGACGGTGCTCGCTGTTTTTTAGCTCAAAATGACTGGCTAATAAGTTTGCCAATGCTCCAACTTCTCGACCACCCATGGCGTTGGGTTGACCTGTAATCGAAAACGCGCCTGCCCCAGCATAGCCCATTTTGCCTGTGTAAAGATGACAGTTGATGATACTATTCACTTTGTCGGTGCCATTACTGGCTTGATTGACGCCCATGGAGTAAAAACTCACGGTTTTATGGGTAGTGGCAAATAGCTGATAAAACTGCGTTAAATCGTTTTCACTCACGCCACAAATTTTCGCAACTTTTTTAACCGTCCAACTTTCACTGGCTTCGAGCGTATCAGCAAGATTATCGCAGTGTTTCAAATACTCATGATTGGCATAGCCATTTTGGTGCAAATAATTAAGCAATCCGACAAATAAATGCGTGTCCGTGCCAGAGCGAATGGGTAAATGTAAATCTGCAATCACGGTGCTATCGGTGGCTCTGGGGTCAATGACTACGATTTTTTTGTTGGGATTAGCTTGTTTGCTTGCCTTTAACCGACCAAATAAAATCGGATGACACCATGCCATATTTGAGCCGATAATGATAAACAATTCACTATTTTCGATGTCTTCATAATTACAAGGCACGGTGTCTGAGCCAAATACTCGCTTATAGCCTGCTACGGCTGACGACATACAGAGCCGAGAATTGGAGTCAAGATTATTCGTGCCCAAAAAGCCTTTGGTAAATTTATTTGCTACATAATAATCTTCGGTTAAAAGTTGCCCCGAGACATACAGCATGACGCTATCTGCCCCGTATTCATCAATGGTCTGTTGCAGTGATTGGGCGACAAAATTGGTGGCAGTTTCCCAATCCACTTGTTCACCATGTATCATTGGGTGAGCCAATCGGCGGTCACGGTCAAGGGTATCACCCAATGCTTTGCCTTTGGAGCACAATTTGCCAAAGTTGGCAGGGTGCGTTGGGTCACCTTCGACAGTTACTTTGCCTGTGCTATCGTCAATAGTTGCGAGCACACCACAGCCGACACCACAATATGCACAGGTGGTTTTAACTTGTCGAATTGATGAATTTGGATTTTCTACCGCTGAATTTTCAAAAGTTGTTGTCACGCTTTAACCTTGTAATTTTTTAATATTTATAGCTTCTAGATTTATAGCATTTAGCTGGCAAGTAGTTCTTCACAAAATGCTTTACCAAACAGCAATTTGTCCTTAACGCTTGAAATATCTTGCTGATTTTGAATAAGTTCAAAAAACCAACTACCGTCTTGCACATCGCCGTATAACACCGCCGAGACAATGCGGTTGTTGTTGACGGTAAGTTTTTGGTAAATACTGTTTGAGCTATCTTGATAAATCAAGTGTTCACAGTCATCGGTTGCACTGATATCACCTGCCGAAAATAAATCCACACCCGAAACTTTTAGCTTGGTTGCAGTTGGTTGAATACTAAAAACCTGTGTGGGGACACTTTCTGCTTGTGCATTAAGGGTATGTATCAGAATATTGGCTTGCTCGTACACAGGGGCAACCAGTCCAAATAACTGATTGTCGAACTGCACACATTCGCCAATAGCATACACGTTGGGCGTGTGCGTTCGCATTTGGTTATCAACCAAAATGCCCCGCTCGCAAGCGATGCCCGCTTTTTGGGCAAGGGCAATGTTGGGTCGCACACCGACGGTCATAATAATACAATCGGCTTCCAGCGTTTGAGCAGGAAGTGTGGTATCCCTGCTATCACTATAGGTCAGACCTATTACCTGATTGTTATCATTCACGCAAATGGCTTGTGAATTGGCATTAAGTACGAAATCAATGCCTTTATTTTCAAAGTAGCTTTGTAATAAATCAGCAGCGGTTTTATCGAGTTGGCGATTGAGCAAGTAGCTTGCCCCATGTACCACGGTAACCTTCGCCCCATGTTGTACCAACGCATTGGCGGCTTCTAGTCCTAACAGTCCTCCACCAATCACGATACAATTTTTTGGCTTGCTATGGCTTGATTGAGCAATCTCTAGCATCGCATCGACATCAGCTTTGGTGCGAAAACCCATTACGCCTTGTGCGGTGTGATTGGGCAGTGGCAATATAAATGGCGTTGAGCCTGTGGCAAATACCAATTTGTCATAGTCTAGCGTTTCGCCTGTGTCGGTGATAACTTGATGCGTATCAAGATTGATATCGCTGACCGAACAGCCTGTCAATAAGGTGATATTGTGTTTTGCATACTCATCTAACTCAAATAGATAAATCTCTTCAAAACTTTTTTCCCCTGCCAATACAGGCGATAGCATAATGCGGTTGTAGCCTGCATACGGCTCACTGTTAATCAACGTGATGGCAAAGTCGGTTCGCCCTTGTTCAAGCTGATTTTTGGCACTTAATCTATTTTTTGCATAATGCATCGCAAAGCGAGTCCCTGCCATGCCTGCACCAATAATGAGAATTTGTTCTATTTGCATCGTTTGCTTTCCATGTGTAGCTACTTGTCCAGTTAGAGTTGTCATATTAATGCTTTAGGTTAAGGCAATTCAAAATTTATGCCAATAAGATAAATTATTGATTTTATGAATTTAATTCTTTAATCAAAAAAATTTTCAATATGGTTTAAGTCTACATTGTTTTTACCAGTAGCACCGTCACGGTGATTCTCTGTTATGCAATGTTTAAAAGATTCATGCTAAATGCCTATTTATTTGCCAAATTAGTGCAAACAATATATATGTTTTGATAAACGTATTATTTTGCCATTATTTTTATCAAAAAATTTTGCTCAATTTTTTATTTCTTAAATAATTTATTATTAAAATCAATTGGTTATAATTATGGCATGGTTGTTGCTCTAGCCTTTTTACCGTGAACCGTACTGGCTTAAAGGAGAAGCAAATGTCACAGCGTTTACCATTATTCGATTTTAAATTACCAAGAATCAGAGTCTTACATTACACGTGGTTTGCGTTTTTTGTGACTTTTTTGATTTGGTTTGCACATGTGGCATTGATGCCGACCATTAAACAATACTTTCATTTGACGGATGGACAGGTGAAAGCAATTTTGATGCTTAACGTGGCTTTGACTATTCCAGCTCGGCTACTCGTGGGTACGATGGTCGATAAATACGGTCCGAAGCGTTCTTACAGTGCGGTGCTGTTTATTAGTGGATTGCTGTGTTTTGTGTTTGCGTTTGCCCAAAGTTTTCAGATGCTGGCTATCGGACGGTTTTTGCTTGGCTTCGTGGGTGCGGGGTTTGTGGTGGGTATTCGTTTGATTTCGGAGTGGTTTCCTGTCAATGAAGTTGGCTCAGCAGAAGGCGTGTACGGCGGTTGGGGTAATTTTGGGGCAGCAGTCGCGTCGATGTCTATGCCAATTCTTGCATTAATGTTTGGCGGTGCGGACGGCTGGCGGTATGCCATTGCCACCACGGGCGTGATTGCGATTGTATATTCGGTGATTTTTTATCGTGGCGTGAGCGATACGCCAAAAGGAGCGACCTATTTTAAACCGAAAAAATCGGGTGGTTTGGAAGTCTCTAGCAAAGCCGATTTTTATTTTTATGCAGTGATGATCTTACCGATTTATGCGATTTTGTACCTTTTAGCATGGCGATTATCACCAGCGGGGCTCAAGCTTTTATCAAGCAATCAAACGTTATTGGCGTATGCCGTGGTGACTTTTTTGGTGGTATATCAATATGTCAAAATTTGGTCGGTGAATAAGCATTTATTTGATAAATCTCGCCCTACTGTTAATCCCGATTATGGTTATAAATTTAAGCAAGTGGCGATTTTGGATATGGCGTATTTGGCGTGCTTTGGCTCGGAGCTTGCCGTGGTATCGATGTTACCGCAATTTTTTATTACCAACTATGGTGTATCGCATACTTTAGCAGGACTGACTGCGGGCTGCTTTGCAGTGATGAATTTATTTGCTCGTCCTGGCGGTGGTTTTATGTCCGATGCCGTCGGTCGTCGTAAGGTGCTAATGATTGCGTTAGCAGGACAAACTGTGGGCTATTTGCTAATGACGCAAATGACCAAGCTGCCATTAGCGGGTGCGGTGGCGATTGTACTAATTACTTCGGTATTCGTTCAATCAGCTTGTGGTGCGGTGTATTCAGTCGTTCCGCTGATTCAACGTCGTATGACAGGTCAAATCGCGGGCATGGCAGGGGCGTATGGTAATGTCGGTGGCGTGCTGTTTTTAACCATTTTCTCCATGGTGTCGCCAACGGGTTTCTTTGTTACGTTAGCGATTTTTGCGGGTATTGCCTTTATTGGGGCGACCTTCCTATCCGAGCCACAAGGTCATATGGTGGAAGTACATGAAGACGGCACAATTGAGCGGATTGCCGTTGCTTAAGAATATGAGTTAGCAACAAGGAAATCATAACAAAAATATAGACAGGGAAGTTAATTCATTTTTTAACATGACATTTTGATATAACAAAGGGTGTAAGCCCTTTTTTATTCTCTTGATTAAAAGTAAGGGCGTATTGCAGACGCTCTTAAAGTTTTTAAAAAATCTATCGTTAGGGAAAAATAGCCATGTCTAGCCTTCTTTTGCCCCAACTCTTGACCAGTTCAGCGAGCCATGCGGGACGCAAGACAGACAACCAAGATACCGTTGTGGTGCAAACGCTTTCATTAGACAACGCGAATCCGCTAACAGCGTCAAATGCTTGGCTTGTAGGAGCTGTGGCAGATGGTGTTAGTAGTTGCCAGCTGCCAAGGCAAGCCAGTGATTGGGTGATTAAAGCCTTGGTTGAGCAATTAGCAATACAACAGACGCAAGCATTTCAAGACACATCTCTGAGTTCTCAACTGCTTAATAGTCGTGGTAACGATTTAATTGCCCAATCACTCACCAAAAGCGTGCAGATTATTAATGATTTTCTCTATTTCAGCGATGATGATGAAAGTTTTTTAAGTTCATCTCAGGCGTTTTATTTGCCTAAGCTGTTATCCACTTTGTCAGGGTTATTATTTACCCAGCAGTCAGCGATGTTATTTCATATCGGTGACAGCCGTGTATATCGCCTAAGGCATAACCAGCTCACTATATTGACCCAAGACCACCGCCACCAACGGGGACGCGATAAAGGAGCATTGTCAGCGGCATTGGGAGCCGATGCTCGCGTTGAGTTACAGCTTGCTGAAGTCGATGTGATGCCCGACGATGTCTTTTTAATCATGACCGATGGGATTTATGAATTTATCAATGACCATGAGTTGCTATTACTCACCCAAACGGCACTCGGTAAGCTGCTCGATATCCACAGGGCTTCAACAACCGAACTGCAAAGTTTGCCAGAAACCCTGTGTCAAGTTGCCTTAGAAAATGGCAGTCTTGATAATGTCAGTTGCGTGCTTATCTCAGTACTACCCAAATCGGTGGGAATAACTCATGAATCCCACCAACCCGAGCACAGCCAAAGTAACCTTCTGAGCATTCCGCCAGTGCTGGCTATTGGTGACAAACTGGATAATTTTAGTGTTGATAAAGTGATACAAAATACACCACGCAGTACGATTTATTTAGCCACTGATATGCTTGCCGATACACACGACAATCAGCGAATTATCAAAGTGCCGTCTGCTTATTATGAAGATGATAGCCAATATTTAAGGCTGTTTCTAAAAGAAGAAAAAATTGGCTTAAGTTTTAATCACCCAAGTTTATTAAAGTTTTATCCAAAACCAATAAACAGTCAATATCTGTATCATGTCACCGAATACGTGCAAGGTATGAGCCTGCGTGAATTTATCGACACTCAGCCCACTTTATCAATAAGCCAAGTGTTTGAAATTGTGAGCCAAATCGGACTAGCACTGCGAGTGATGCACCGCAATTATCTGTTGCACCAAGATCTTAAGCCTGAAAATATCATGCTGTTGCCGTCAGGACATATCAAAATGATAGACTTTGGCTCAGCAGGGTCAATGCTGCTCAAAACCGCCCAAACGCCACCCGTAGGCGATTTGCACTATATTGCCCCAGAATATTTTTCCGATGCACCAAAAGGGGTCTATTCTGATATTTTCTCGCTGGGCGTGGTGACTTATGAGATGCTCACTGGCAAACAACCCTTTGCTGTCGAAACCTTAAGCCAAGCTCAAAACAGTTCACAACTTGTTTTCAAAAACGTACATCAACTGCGTCCTGATTTACCCTTTTGGGTCAATGATGTGCTGCTACGAGCCATGCAAGCCGATAGCAACCAACGTTATCAAGCGATTGGAGATTTTTTGAGCGATCTTGACCCCAAAAGCCATAACAGCAATCAAAACAACCAACCACTGATTGAAAAAAATCCCGTGTTATTTTGGCAGTTAGTGAGTTTGATTTTGTTAGTTTTGTTAATCACAACTTGGTTCACCATTCTACTGCATCACTAAATCTTTGGTGCTTAATAAATAATTTAAATATATGTTTTAAATTATTGAAATAAAATACTATTTTTTGAATTGGCATAAACTTTGCTACTTTGATTTAAGCCGTTACGATGCACAAACATATTGTTTTTAATCAAAAAAAGGGATAGCCGCATGAAAAATCTTATCGTCGTTGGTAATGGAATGGTGGGACACCACTTTATCGAAAAAGCGATTGAAAAAAAATTGCACCATACTTACCAAATTCATGTATTTAGTGCAGAAAGTCGGCCTGCTTATGACCGTGTGTATTTATCCAGTTATTTTGAGCATAAAGATGCCAATCAACTTAACTTAGTGGATTTGGCGAATTATGAGCAAGCTGGCATTACCTTGCACTTAGGCGAAGGGGTTGCCAGTTTTAACTCACACGCCAAAACTATCACCACTACCCACGGTAATACCTTGGACTATGATAAATTGGTATTGGCAACGGGTTCTTATCCGTTTGTGCCACCTGTGGCGGGTAAAGACCATGCCCATTGCCATGTATACCGCACGATTGAAGATTTGGATAATATCTTGGCAACGGCGAACAACCCACGTGTTCAACGTGGTGTGGTGGTTGGTGGTGGACTGTTAGGGTTAGAAGCAGCGAAAGCCCTGATGACACTCGGATTAACCACTTATGTAGTCGAGTTTGCTCCACAGCTAATGGGCGTACAGCTTGACCCTGCAGGCGGTGAACTACTGAAAAAGAAAATTGAGGACTTAGGCGTAACTGTTTTAACAGGCAAAAACACCCAGCAAATCATTGACAACCACGATGATGATGCTAGTTTTTTAACCATGCAATTTGCAGACGGGACTTTGCTAGATACTGACTTGATTTTATTTAGTGCGGGTATTCGCCCCGAGGACAGTATTGCTCGTAGTTCTGGTCTACAGATTGGTGAACGTGGTGGTATCGTCATTGATGAAACTTGTCAAACCAGCGTGCCCGATGTGTATGCGATTGGTGAATGTGCCTTATGGGATAACAAAATTTATGGTTTAGTCGCCCCTGGATATAGCATGGCAAACGTGTGTGCTTCACAAATCGCGGGTGAGCATGAAAATCTATTTGACGGTGCGGATATGAGCACCAAACTCAAACTCATGGGCGTGGATGTCGGGAGTATTGGCGATGCTCATGGCAAAATCAAAGATAGTCTAAGCTTTGTTTATCAAAATCCAAAAACAGGCGTGTACAAAAAACTCGTTACATCAGATGACGGTAAACGTTTACTTGGGGCGGTGCTCGTCGGTGATACCGAAGATTACAGCAATTTACTTCAGTTATTTTTAAACGGTATTGATTTACCCTTACAACCTGAAAGCTTAATTTTGCCAAACGTCGAAAAACCCGTCATGGGCGTAGAAAATCTGCCCGATACTGCCACTTTATGCTCGTGTTACAACGTGACTAAAGGGCAAATCTGCTCGGCGATTGACGACGGGGCGATGACCTTTGCCGACATCAAAGCCTGTACCAAAGCCAGTACGGGTTGTGGTGGCTGTACCCAAATCGTCAAAGACACGCTATTATCAGAACTTAAAAAACGCGGCGTTGAAGTCAAAAACCACATTTGCGAGCATTTTGCTTATTCTCGCCAAGAACTCTATCACTTGGTACGTGTCGGCAATATTCGCACCTTTGAAGAAATGATTGCCAAGCACGGGCACGGTGACGGCTGTGAAATCTGTAAACCTACCATTGGCTCAATCTTAGCGTCATGCTGGAATGACTATATCTTAGAAAAACCGCTCGTTGCCCTACAAGACACCAACGATGCGTTCTTAGGTAATATCCAAAAAGACGGCACATACTCAGTCGTCCCGCGTATTGCGGGTGGCGAAATTACTGCCGAAAAACTAATTGTACTGGGTGAAGTGGCTCGCGATTTTGGGCTATATACCAAAATCACAGGCGGTCAACGTGTGGATTTATTCGGGGCTCGTAGCGATCAACTGCCTGATATTTGGGAACGTTTAATCAATGCAGGCTTTGAAACGGGTCACGCGTATGGCAAGTCACTGCGTACTGTCAAATCATGTGTCGGCAGCACATGGTGTCGCTATGGGGTTGATGATAGCGTAGGGCTCGCCATAGAACTGGAAAACCGATACAAAGGCTTACGCTCACCGCACAAAATCAAATTTGGCGTATCTGGTTGCACCCGTGAATGTGCTGAAGCCCAAGGCAAAGATGTGGGCATTATCGCCACCGAAAACGGTTGGAATCTGTATGTTTGTGGTAACGGTGGTATGCGCCCTCGTCATGCGGAGTTATTTGCCAGTGACTTAGACAAAGCAACGCTAATTAAATACATTGACCGCTTTTTGATGTTCTATATCAAAACAGGCGACCGCCTGCAACGCACCTCGGTATGGCGAGAAAAAATGGAAGGCGGACTTGAGTATATCCAAGACGTAGTGATTAATGACAGCCTTGGCATTGCCGAAGAACTTGAGACCCAAATGCAAGCGGATATAGACGCCTATCAATGCGAATGGAAAACCACACTCTCTGACCCTGAACGCCTTAAACGCTTTAAGCACTTCATTAACAGTGACAAAGTGGATGACAACGTGGTATTTGTCGAAGAGCGTAACCAAATCCGCCCAGCGACTACGGATGAGAAAATTGAGCAACAACGCCAAGTTGAAAAAACGGACGTTGCACCTGTTTAAACTAAACAATTAACTTTAAAAATAACGAAAAATGATTATCAAAGGGTGTATGCCATACGCCCCTACAATGGAAAATTGGAAAATAAACATGAATGAAATCTGCAAACTAGATGATATCATCCCTGAAACAGGTGTGTGTGCCCTAGTCAATGGCGAGCAAGTCGCTATCTTTCGCACCCAAAATGACGACATATTTGCGATGCATAACTTTGACCCATTTAGTAAAGCCAATGTTATCTCGCGGGGTTTGCTCGGAAGTTGTGATATTGACGGGCAAAAAGTGCGATATGTGGCATCGCCCATGTACAAACAACGCTTTGACTTGGCGACGGGCAAGTGTATTGACGATGACAGCGTGGCGTTAAAGTCGTACCCTGTTACCGTGAATAATGGTGTGGTGATGATTTAGCAACTTAGTTAAAATAAAAAGGTATTAAAAAATAATGCCTTTTTATTTACCTAAATTTTTACTAAAAAAAGGGCGTATTCGATACCCCCCTACTATTCTAAATTGAAAATTAAACCAAGAATTCTTTGTATTTTTGCTTATTGGTATTTAACTCATAATATAGCGACACCACATCACCCATTATCATTACCGCGGGCGACGGTAATTTGGCATTATGTTGCAAATCCAAAATTGTATCTAGCGTACCAATCAATACTTGCTCATTGTCACGGCTAACATTCGAGATAATCGCAAATGGGGTATCGGCGGATTTGCCCGCTTGCAATAAACCTTGTGTTAATGACGGCAAGGTATTAAGCCCCATATAAAATACCACGGTTTGATTATCTGCAAGCAATTCAGCATATTGTTCATTGGGTGTGTCGGTTTTCAAAAATCCCGTGACAAACTTCACCGATTGGGCGTGGTCACGGTGAGTCAGCGGGATATTAACACTATTGGCAACCGCTAATGCGGTGGTAATCCCTGCAATCGATTCGCATTCCACCTCTGCCCCGACGACCTTTTGCATTTCTTCCCCACCACGCCCAAAGATGAATGGGTCACCCGATTTTAGCCGAACCACGGTTTTGCCTTGCTTAGCAAGCTTAACCAGTAACCCATTGATATCTTGTTGGGGCATACTGTGCTTATGGCACTTTTTACCGACATAAATTTTTTCTGCTGTTTGGTTAAGTGCCAAAATCTCATCGCTCACTAGATTGTCGTAGCAAATGACATCGGCTTGTAAGATGGTTTTATAGGCTTTAATCGTCAGTAATTCGGGGTCGCCTGTACCTGCACCAACAAGATAGACTTTGCCTTTTTTTGGTGTAAACTTTGTTTTCTTAGTGTTCATACCAATTTTTAAATCATTAGGTAGTGATTTTTCATCATTAAAAAATTCATTACTAACGGGACTATTGATTGATGGCATAACAGTTTTCCAAAGCAGTTAAATGAGTTGATTTAAAACTGCAATTACCATGCCTAAAATACAAACAATTGATTTTATTAATTTTTAATTCTTATTTTAAAAGTAATACATCAAAAATTCGCCAACATTTTACAGCCCGCAATCAATAACACCACTGATAACAGCTTATTAAGCATGGGGTCGGCGATGTGTTTGCTGCCATAAGTTGAGCCAATAAATCCACCTAAAAATACCACAATTAGCCAAATCGGTAATTGGCTGGGCAATTTTGCCCCTGTCGATAACACGCCAAACAAGCCCGAAATCGAATTGACCAAAATAAAACCCGACGCCACGCCCGCAACGACTTTGGGACTTGCCCATCGGTTAAAAAGTAAAATCGGGCTTAAAAACACACCGCCACCCACACCAGTCAAACCCGATAGCAAGCCTAAAATCGCCCCAACAATCGCTAATACCCAGTTTGACACCGATTTTAACGGTTGCTCACTGGTGAGTTTTTTGGCAAAAATAAACGAGTAAATCGCAGAAAAAACCAACACCGCACCCACAATCGGCTTATAAAAATGACTGGGCAAATGCGTCATTCCACCAATAAAAGCCATCGGCATAGCGGTAATCGCAAGCGGCAAAAAAATGTGCCATGAGAAATTTTTGGCTGTGTAAAAACGCCAAAAGGCAATGGTTGATACCAATATATTCAAGCATAACGCAGTCGGCTTCATTAGACTTGGCTCTACGCCCATCAGCCCCATCATCGCTAAATAACCCGACGCCCCGCCATGCCCCACCGATGAATACAGCAACGCAGAGACAAAAAATAAAACGCTTAACATGGCGGTATTCATCGTTTTTACAAAACCTTTTGATTAACCGTTATTGGATAGCCAAAGGCTCTCGGTACTATCAGCATAAAATTCTTGTTTCCACACGGGAATATCGGCTTTGATGGCATCGAGTAGCCAACGACACGCATCAAACGCAGGATAACGATGCGATGCAGTGACGCCAATCCACACCGCCATCTCACCAATCGCTAAATCACCAATACGGTGAATCGCAATCGCGTGTTCGATATCAAACTGGGCTTTGGCTTGTTCAATCAATTTTTTGCCTTGGTTGATTGCCAGTTTTTCATAACCGTAGTAAGTCAATTTGGTGACTGGACGAGCGTTGTTGTGGTTACGCACCCAGCCTTCAAAAGTAGCCAATGCTCCGCAACTATCGCTCATTAACGCTTGTTTTAGTCGTCTGTCGTCAATGGATTTATCAAGTGAGGCAAAGCCATTGGTAATGGCGGTTTGGTACGCTTCGTCTTCGCTAATGCTAATTACCGATGAGCCTTGATGTAAATTCGACATCGCATTTGACATTTTAGCCCCCTGCCACGGGTGGGATAAAGGCGACGACATCCCCATCATTAATTAGTGTTTGCCAATCGGTCATTTCGTGATTAATGGCGACCGCAAGTTTTTCTTGAGCAAGTTTAAATTCGTATTTCTCGCTCAAAGTTTGATAAAGCTCGGTCAAGCTATCACCATCAAAGCGGATTTTTTCTTCGTCTTTGCCTGCTTGTTCGGCTAGACTGGCAAAGTATAAAATTTCCAAATTTTTCGAAGAAGTTTTAGGCGTTGGCATAGTCAGATTTGCCCCCTGTTTTGGTAAGTAGCTTGATATCGCTGATGATAATGTCGTGTGATAAGGCTTTGGTCATGTCATAAATCGTCAAGCAAGCAACGGATACAGCGGTTAAAGCTTCCATTTCCACGCCTGTTTTATGGGTGACTTTGGCGGTGGCAGTGACGTTGATTGCGTGGTTGCTATCATCGTATTCAAAGCTGATTTTAATACCGTCTAGCGGTAGTTGGTGGCAGAGCGGAATGAGTTCGTGTGTACGTTTGGCTGCCATCACGCCTGCGATATGGGCAGTTTGGGTGATTGAGCCTTTTTTTGTCATACCGTCTGCGGTTTTGATGGCTTGGTAAATATCGACAGGGAAGATGACTTGCCCTGTGGCGGTAGCGGTGCGTTTGGTGACTGATTTGTCGGATACATCGACCATTGATATGTCGCCATTGCTGTCTAAATGCGTTAAATTCTGGGTCATGTTTTACTCTTTTATAAATTACTCAATCGGTTTTGGTGGTGAGCAACGTGGATAATGAACTCCACCTTGCAAAATCATGTCTAAAATATATTGCACCGACCATTCCAATTCATCTTGATTGCATTGATAATTAGCAATCACGCCATAATCAAAATAAGGAGAAATGTTAAAACCGTCTTCAATATCGTTATAATAAACAACTAAATTGCCAATCAGAGCAACTGCCCAAAATCCACCGCCCAGTTTGCCATAAGTTTTTTCTTGCCATTTTCTTGGGTCTATTCTAATAACTTCCCAAAGTTTGGCTTGGGCGATACTCATACGACTTTCAGATTCAATGATGAGTTGCCAAAGGTCAGCTTCTGAAATTGGTTGCCAGTCCATTATTTATCCTAATTCATTTAGTTGCTTTAATGCTAAATTAAATTCATCTAACGTGTTAAAATTCGCCAAATTTACCCATTCGTTTGGCAAACCAACCGTTTTAACTTTTTTATCTTTTAAAAACTTCATTACCGCTCGATTGCCTTTATCCAAGTAAACTTTTAACTTTGGCAATAAATCAACACGATACAACCCCAACAACGGATAATCTTTTTCCCCTTTAAAATAAACCACATCTTCATTTTTATCGGTTATTTGATTAAACAACTTATCGTAAAGCTGAGTGGCATTTATCAAACTATCACAACAAATCACCATTAAATAATCATTTGGATAAATGACTTCTTGCATAGCCATTACAATCGCCGATAATGCCCCTGCACCTTTGCCAGTTTCATCATTTTCAACATAATCATCAATTAAAATGACTTTGCCTTTTTCTAAATAGTTAGGCTGATAAAATCTCTTACCATTATCCGCTAACATAACGGGTAATTTTAATTTTGTTAGGCTTGATAACTTGTTACTTAATGCTTTAGCGTGGCAAATATGAAAATCAATTAGGGTTTCACCATTTGTCAGTTTTAACAAAGCCTTGGGCAAACCCATACGAGTGGATTCACCGCCAGCCAAAATCACGATACCTGCCAAATCAATCATGCGTAGGATTAACACGCGTTAAATGCGGTACAAAGTTACACGGACGAGTGCGGTTGTCGAGTTGGTCTTTTAAAATCCCTTCCCAACCAGTGCGACACGCCCCAGTCGAACCTGGCAAACAGAAAATCGCTGTATTATTCGCCATGCCTGCCACCGCACGAGATTGGAGCGTGGACATACCGATTTCATCACGAGATAACGCTCGAAACATCTCGCCAAAGCCTTGCACTTCTTTATCAAATAATGGCGAAACCGCTTCGGGCATACTGTCACGAATATAAAAACCCGTACCGCCTGTGGTAATGACCGCATGGACATTTGGGTCGGCAATCCATTTACTCACCATCGCACGGATTTGGTAGATATCATCGGTGGTCAACGCTCGCTCGGCAAGCGTATGCCCTGCTTCGATAAGGCTATCGGCTAGGTATTTGCCGGAAGTATCTTCGTCAAGGGTGCGTGTGTCTGATACGGTCAAAATGGCGATATTTAAAGGAATTAAAGGTTTTTCAGGTTTGCTCATTCTTACTCTCACTTGTAATTTAATTTATTCAAGTTGTTAATTTTAACCACCGACCATCGAGAGATTTGCCATGATACCGCTGTTATTTTCTCTCAATAAATGATGCTCTGGCTTAATCGGCATAAGATTTTGCAACGCTTGTACCAGTCCATCAATATTGCCATTGCTCAAAAATTCCCGCACATCATAACTGCCTTGGTCAAACAAGCACAAATGAACCTTACCTTGGCTGCTCACTCGCAAGCGATTACATGAATCGCAAAACTGCGGTGCATACGGCTCAATTAGCCCAATACCACCCACATACTCAGAATGGCTATATTCAATCGCAGGACCTGCGTCACTTGCTCGGCTTTGGGCTTGCCAGCCATGTTCAAGCAAATAATCTTTGATTTTTTGGCTACTGGTATGTTCGGCAAAAAATAACTCTCGATTATCCGATGTCTGCATAAATTCGATAAATCGGTAAGTCACTGGTCGAGTTTTGACATAATCCAAGGCGTTAAGCAAATTGTCATAGTCGGTATCCGCCATCAAAATACCGTTAAGTTTTAATTTGATGTCTGTTGTTTCTAGCAGTTTATCAATGTCTTTGAGCAAAGTTGGCAACATATCAAACCCTGTGATTTGTTTAAAAATCATAGGGTCAAAGCTATCAATGCTGATGTTAAGTTTATCCAGTCCTGCAGTTTGCCAATCGTTTAAATGCTTGGCAAGGCGATAGCCGTTTGAGCTTAGAGCGACGGTTTTGATACCTTGGGTAGTTTTGGCAAGGTCGATAATTTGTGGTAAATCGTTACGAATAGACGGCTCACCACCTGTGAGACGCACTTTGGTTGTGCCAAGTTTGGCAAAGCCTTGGATAAGGGTTTGAATTTCAGGCAGGGAAAGTTCATTATCAGGGCGTTTACCACCATTGGCGGTATAGCCGTTTGGCAAGCAGTAATTACAGCGGAAGTTACAAAAATCGGTGATAGACAAGCGTAAATACTTTAACTGTCTATGGAAACCATCAATCAACTTAGCATTATTTTCAGTGATGACAGGAACGGCGATGTTAGAGCCGAGACCTATCGCATGGCTTGGGTTGGTTGGGACGGTTTTCATAGTGGTTTCTTTAGGCGTTGCCTCGGTGGTGGGTGTTCAATCACTTTAGCAAAGCCTGTTAAAAATTGCTATTCATCCAAAGCATTTTTATAACTTAATCGCTACTACTTTGGGAGTAGCGATTTTTGCAAACTAAAAATTCCAGTTAAACGGTTCAACGGTTACCATTTCACCTGCTTTTACGCCCGCGTTCTCTTGGGGCAACACAAGTAAGCAATTTGCTTGTGATAACTGTTTAACACGGTGCGAATCCTGTGCCGATAACGGCGAGACGCTAAAACTACCGTCGTCATTTTGGCTAAAAATTGCTCGTTGGTAATCTTGGCGTCCTGCTTGCTTTTTGATATCGTGGGTAGTTTTGGCTGATAGTCTTAGTTGTTTTGGCAAATCGTTTTCTGCCACGCCTGACAATCGCCATAACGCAGGTTTGACAAATTGCAAACAGCCTACGACCGTAGAGAGTGGATTACCTGGTAAACCGAAATATAAAACGGTTTTATCATTTTGTTCGAATTCGCCAAACACAAACGGTTTGCCAGGTTTCATCGCTACTTTGTAATGGTTGATTTTGCCTAACTCATTAATCACAGTGGTAAGAAAATCATAATCCCCTACTGACACACCTGCACTTGAGATAATCACGTCGCATTCGCCAATCGCTTTTTGCATGGCGTTTCGGGTAGTGTCCAAATTATCAGAGACAATGCCGTAATCTTTGATGGTTATGGGTAAATCTTTAAGCAACGTTTTGAGCGTTGGCGTATTAGAGTTATAAATTTGGGCAAGATGTTCAATCGGTTTGCCGAGTTCGATGAGTTCATCCCCAGTGGCAATAACGCCAACCGTTAAGGGCTTTGCAACCGTTACCGTCGCTACGCCAAGATTAGCCAATAAGCTGATATCAGTGGGATTGATACGTTTGCCAGCGGTCAAGACCGTTTCACCTGTTTGCACTTCTTCGCCTTGTTTGCGGATATTGGCTCCGATAGATGCGGCTTTTGATAAAGTAATTTGATAAGGCTTTGATTTATCTAGTGTGCTTTGTATCTCTGCAAAATTGGTGTTTTCTTGCATAACCACACAATCGCAATCGTTCGGCACAACTGCTCCTGTGAAGATACGCACGCCTTGATTAGCCTTTAGTTGACCGTCAAACGGTTTACCCGCACAGGATTCACCAATAACTTCAAGTGTAGCATTTTCGCCAATGTCACTTTCTTTAGCAAAAGCAAAACCATCCATTGCTGATAAGTTTTGGCGGGGAATGTCAAAACTTGCGTTGATGTTTTTGGCTAATATATAGTTTTGCGATTCCAATAATGGCAAATCGATAGTCGCTCGACTCGCTAATGGATTTTCGCTCAAATACGTTTGGCAACGGTTGGCAATAGCGGTTTTTAATTCGTTGACGGTTATCATGTTGGTTTAGCCCCGATATACATTTTCTTCGTTCATTTGTAGCTCAATACCTTGAATATCAGCATTTTGACTTAGTTTGAACAAAAAGTCTGTTAACGCATGGTGAAATGACTGCTGAATTAACTGATTGGCTATCATCGGTTTGGCTTGCTCATAGCTGAGTTGCTGACCGTCTTCACGTGTGAGCACTTCCACGATCTTGTCCATTGGGCAATTGGCGGTGACAACTGACTATTCCGCTGAGTAAAAAATATAAATAGAAAACTTGGTCATGTTGCAAAAAGATATTTTGATTTTTACGGTAATGGTTTATCGTGACTTTGTTGAGTAAAGACATTTTTGCTTGTTTACCAAGTGTAGTATTTGGTAGTAAGTCAATCAAAGGGTGATTGCCTAGCGATTGTAAATCTTCGGTGTTTAAGTTTTCTGATTGCTTGGACATGACAAACTTAATAAGAATTTTCTTTACTTTATATTAATATCTATAAAGTCTAATACCGAGTCATCTGAAGTAGCATGTTTAAGGCAAGTAATACTACTTTTAGGTGATTAGGGCGTACTTCTTGGTCATAGGTAAGTTTTTGGATTTTTGTTAATCTTATTCAAACGATTATGAAGGTCACGACTGTATGAGCCAAATCAACATAGCAGAACACTCATTAGAAGATTTATTAACAAATAATCAATATTGGTCAGAAGCTCTCAACGCCCGTGACCCCGAGTATTTCTCACGGCTTGCCAAACAACAAAATCCTAAATATCTATGGATAGGTTGTTCTGATAGCCGCGTACCTGCGAATGAAGTTGTTGGCTTAATGCCTGGCGAGTTATTCGTACACCGAAATGTTGCCAATATGGTTGTTAGCACTGATATGAACTTACTTTCTGTCTTGCAATATGCGGTCGATATTCTCAAAGTAGAACATATTATCGTATGCGGTCATTATGGCTGTGGCGGGGTCAAGGCTGCCTTGGGGCATCAAGAGTTTGGTTTAATTGATAACTGGCTTCGCTCGCTCAAGGGCATGCGTTTTCAATATGCTGAATCTTTTGAAAATCTCAATGAAACAGAAGAATTAGATTTGCTATGTGAAATCAATGTCAAACGCCAAGTAACTAACGTCTGTCATACCACTATTGTGCAAAATGCTTGGCATCGCGGGCAATCACTATCAGTACATGGTTGGATTTATGGCTTAGAAAATGGCTTATTAAATGACTTAAAGGTGAGTATTTCAAATTTTAACCAATTGGCGGATTCGTTTGTATATTATGCTCCTTGATAGCCTAGGTTTAACGTATAAGCTCAATGAATTTATATTGAAAATCAAGGCGAGTTAAGACACGTCTACAGCTATATCTTGAAAAATTTGATACTTATTCATTACTGAAATCCTAAAGATTAATTGTCTAATTATATAAGGCTCTGAGTAGGGTTAATTCGATGGTTTCTATTTGCTTTTTCTAACTGTTTATACAAAGCATCCCTTGTTATACCAAAAAACTTCGCATAATTATCTGCTATCAATTTTTCCCCTATCAAATCCATAAAAAACTGCTTCGCCAAAGTGCTCTCAACCTCATTTAGCCCAAAATAACTACTACCTATAAATGGCATATTTGCTGAACTTACCGCATTAAAGAAATCCCCAATAATCAACTTAGCAACTTCTTGCTCAAAATCTTGTTGTGATTGCTCATTTTCAGACGAAAGTCCAATTAACGTCTTTTGGCTTTTTTTATGTTTAATACTGTTTTCGACAAACCACGGATTGAACACGCCAGCCACAATTTGATAATTTCGGACTTCGGTATTTACACTGCCTTTTTTTGACTTGTGTTGCGATTTGCCAGTCGATATAAAATAAATCGTTTGTGGAATTAAAGGAAATTGCTGTTCGCCAATCTCCGATACCTGTTTGATATAATCATTGTCATAGCAACGGATAAGCGTTTGATACAGTGCTGAAGTCAGCGGATGCCAACTAATTTCTGAGGTTTGAGCAATGCTAATAATTGATTTTTTCATAATGGGAATTTTTTAAACTTAGATTGAATTCATTGTATAGTATTTTATACAAATTTTTCAATTCTTTCCCCCATCATGATAAACACAAAACTAGCAAAGTAGCTGAGAGTCTGGCGTTTATCAGCATCATTCTTTTCAATGATAGCAAGTTTGACAATTGGCTGTCTTTTTCTTTGGTCTGTCTCATGATAACTGATATGATTTTTAGCAAGTTTTTTCCAACTATTTTGCCATTGTTTTTGTACTGCTTTGGGTTGGTTGATGAGATGATGGGCGGTCAAATAAGCGTGTTCATTTACTCCCAAACAATCAACCGCTTTCATAAATTTTTGCAAATCATCGACCTTATCAAAGCCTAGCGTGGCATCGGTTACCAGGCTATTGGTCAAAATGTACATAACAAAAAATGCCAGGTTTTCTTGATGTTTTGGGTTGTTAAAATGTTTGCGAAAGTTGGTAATGAGTTTAGTAATGAGTTCACTTTCAAATTCAGTTAATTTTTTGGTGCTTACCAATGAATTGTCATCAACGAACAACCGTGATTTGTTGTATTTTGTGAAAAATCTTTTGTCTTGCTTTAACTTCTCGGCATTACTTAGCCATTGCTCAAAAGTTTCGATATTTACATTAAAATAGGTACGCTGACGTTCAAATTCTTCTGTGCCATAGCTTATTAGCAGTGCTTTTACCGTGTCAAAAGTGAATTTCTGCCTTTTCAGCTTGGTTGTGGTGGTAATAGTTTTGCTTTTCAACGTGGGTAATGGTCGGCATTTAATTTTTTTAAAAATATAGTCATTCAATTTTTGACGATTTTGGGTAATATCAAGTTCACGTCTTGGTATCGCTAACATATTTTGGTTCAGCTCTGCTGTCAGTTGGTAATCGCAATGCCACAGCATGAGATCAAGGATGATATCGGTAAAGTGAATATAACTTTCAAAAATCACATTAGGATGAGCATGACCTGCCAACCCTGCGATTGCATAGTTATCTTGATACGCCAATTTACTAAATATAGTAGTGATGATTTTTTGTGCTGTTTTTCTGTCATAGGGAATCATGGATTGTAAGTCATGTAAAGCAGGGTGATTAAGATAAGCGTAATCATCATCAGTCAAAAATCGCATCAACTGCAAATTACTGACACAGCTATGACGAAGGCTGTGTGTGCTAAGATTGTCTAGGCCTGTGACTTGCTGAAGTAGCGTAGTTATCTGCTGAGAAAAACTGGATTTGAGTAACGGATATCCGCTTTCTGAAGCTATCAAAGTGATATGTTTATTCAACTTTCGACTTTCATAAACCTGTCGTAATAAATCAAACTCGTTTTGTAACAACATGAGTTGTATGGGTAACCGCCTTAAAGCTGATGTAGATTTGTTGTTGGCTAGTTGATTGTCTCGAATTTCACAATATTCAAGCATGGGTGAAACTTCTTTGAGCCGAAGTTTGGTAATCTCCCCTATACGCATTCCCAAACGATGAGCCAGTATTAAAGTGACTTTAAGATTATTTTTATCATGTTCGGTCAAATCGAGTGAATCACAAGCAGATAACACCGATTGAAACATGGTTTCAGATACATACGCTGTCTTGTGGTGAGGTGTAGAACCAGTGGATAACGGAGCGATACTTACTGCATCAAACTTATCGACCAAAAAACTGTGAAAATCATCAAGCAAACTTGCCAAATCTTGCTTGGCGGATTCATTTTTTGTCAGATTTAACAGTTCTTGATACAAGGCTTCAAAGTCTTCTTCATCAAAGCTATCAATATCCAATTCATCAGTAAGAGCTAGCCAGCGATTTGATAGGCGATTGCTGTAAGTATGGATACTGCTAGGTTTGCAAGACTTTTGCTTATGTGATAGCCATTGTACAAGTGCAAACTCATTAGTGGGTGCGTTTGTTTTAATGAGTTCATCAATGAGTATCTCAAATTTTTCGGCTAATCGTTTTTTACCTATTTTTTTATTATCTGGACTTTCAAAAAGTTTTTTAATTTTGATGCTCAATAACTTATTTTGGCTTTTTATGGGCTTACGGTCATGTGCTGGTACAGTGGTAGTCAGTTTATTGATAATGATTTGCGTGTTGCGTCGATTTTGGGTTATTACTTGCCAATTAGCGAGTGGCAACGAATACGACTTTGGTTTGCCCTGCATGATGGCAAGCATCATTTCGCTAACATCAAAGCCGTGGATATGTTCAAGGACATACAAAGCCGAATTCATTTTCTTTTGCTGGCTTGTCTGTGCAAAACTATAGCGATTACTGGATAAAATGTCTTGCATTTGCATATCAAAATCTTGCTTTTCACAGGTTTCAATATTCAATAGTGAGATTAGCCGTGCAGTAATTGGCGACAGAAATTTGAGTAACTGGGTTTGTTTGACATCACCTAACTGCACATTAGTGGCAAAGCCCTCGATTTTTTCTGACTCAATAAGCACAAAAGGCAAACTATTCAATTGATAAATTACCAATTGCTTTGCGATAAGCCGATTGATGATATGTTGTAATATTACTTTTTCTACGATGCCATTTTGTAAAATCAAAGATAGTAAAATATCTTTTAAATCAATGTTTTTTGGTTTATCAAAGCTAGCAAGCCAATCTTGATAAACTTGATACCAAACTTTACCATTCAAAAACCATTCTTGCGTTCTAAAATGCTCAGGTCGCTGTTCAATGACTATATAACGTGGAAAACTTATTGATAATTCGATATCTTCTATCTTTTGTTGAATAATTTTTACCGCAGCATTATAAGCATGAGCATAGTTGCGTGCCGTTTTGCATAATTTTTCAGCTTTCAGTTGTTTATCAAAATTTTGCCATTGCTCATCAAATATTGCTTGTGGGTCGTTTTCATTAGCAACTTTGCCCAAATCAATCACTTGCTCTGCTAATTTTTCAGCAATTTTGATTGCCTTTTGCTGTTGCTTGGCAAGCTCTTGTAGGCGATTTTGCTCACGCAACTCAATGCCTGATTTATCTTCAATATTCTGAGCTGGATTTGCCATTTCTTTACTCTTTATCCAGATTTATCCATTGACACATATCGATAGTTTCAAATCCATACTCGGTCAGTTTTGTATTTATCAAGTCAGCCAACTTTCGAAGTTTTGAGCGTTTTAGCCCACTTGTGATATCGTAATAATCATATCCCAATTCATCGGTATGTCCCATCCAATAGCCAATTATGTCAGGGGTAAAATGATCAGTATCATTAAAGGCTTGCCCATACAAACTCATGCCCACATCTTTTAGCGAGCGAATGTGATGCCGATACCAGTTAAGTGGTAAACTGGCATATTTGGACAGTCTTTTAGTTATCCAGGGATCGTTTTTAAATGGTTCAGCGATAATTTGGCCATTTTGAACCGTCAGATATAAGATGATACCCCGCTGACTGTTTAGCACCGCATCAAATTCTTGAGCGACTATTTGATGTTTGCGGTAATAAAATTGGCTGTATTGACGCATATAATCAATGTAGTGTTTTATTTGCAAAATCGCAATTTTTGGTAGGTAAATGAATCGACCGATATCGCTAGAAGTACGGTTTTCTTTGTCACTAATAAAATAAACTGACGTGTTAATATCAATGTCTTCCAACCTGCCAAAAGTTTCAATGACAGGGCGATAGCCACTGCTTAAACCCATTAAAATGTATAAATAATCCATGAACAAATTATGGCGTTCGACAAATTGCTCATGTGTTGTATCAGTGATTTTGAACAATCCTATGATCTTGTCTTTTAACGGTATAATGCAATTATCTCTTAACTTATTTTCATTTAGGAGTAAAGCCGTACCCATTTGTGGTTCAGTATCATCACGATAAAATTCTCTATCTTTAGGTAAAGCCAGTACATCCACCAATGCTAAATTTTGATGGTCATGAATCGATAGATTGACTGCTTCAACTTTTACCCCTGCCAAATCCTGCAATTTTTTATAGAAATTTTCGTGACTATAAATGACATTCATTTGCGACGCATTGATATATGACAAGGCGGCAGTTTGGTGAATAGGCTGCATTCGGATAATATCAACAATGGCATTGTCTTCACCCTGCCGACTAAGTATCACTTTCAGATAATCTAAAACTTTATTAAAAGTAAGACGTGTTTGATGGACTCTATTTATTTTTCTAAAAAATTCTTTTGTCTCACTTTGAATATTGGACAAATCCTTATCATCAAACCCGTTTTCAAAATTGTTGGCAAAAACATATAATAACGTACTCACTTTTTCTGGGAAAAACAGATTTAACTTTGACTCGTTTTTTTGGCTAAGGGTCTGGGTAAACCTATCATCTAAAACAGCTCTAGCTGGAGTAAATTCAAATTCATACTTTGCAAAGTAATAGGCGTTTTGCCACCATGTTTCGGTTTTAAAAATTTGCGTTGAACCGCTCAACAGTACGGCGAGCAGAAAAATACAAATTTGCTCGTTTTTTGACAATGTCAGATTTTCATTGTGTTCACAACTTTCATCACTATGCGAATAGTCGATATTGATTTGGGATAAAACAGCGTACAGTTCTTCGATAAGCGTGCGTATTTCATATTCGGATGCCACCTGTGGATCTGTGTATAATCGCAATGAGCGTTTACGCATGGCGTTGCTTTGTAGCTCAGCTTTGACAATATCAACCGCAGGGCTGATACGTTTTTTTGGCGTAATTTCATTGTAGGCTTCCTGAGATTCTTGTTGAGGTTCATTAATTTCAGAGTGATTGGTTATCTCATCAACAATATTTTCATTGATTGTGACTAAAGGTTGAACCACATCGCCTGTGATATCATCTGTAAATGATGCATTTTCAATTAACTGTGGTTCAATAATGTGAGCGATTTGTTTTTTCTGCTTTACAATGCCTGACTGCTGTTTGATAAAGTCTTTGACTGGCAAATAAAATTCGTGGATTTCTTCTTTTATCTTGAAATTAAAAAGGTCGGCATCACTTGCTTGCTGTGTATCTATCCGTTGATTTGCCCCTGCTGGAACTTTTCGATTTCTTATTCTTGTGATAAAGTCCTGTGCTAACTGTTCGTCATATTTTTGCCAATAAATATAAAATTCATGGCTTTCCTCCTTTTCGACGTTTTCAAAATCATATTGTAGTAATGAAAAATTATTATATTGGTTCAATCTTGGCAAAAAAGGTAAAACAACCTTACGACTTTTATCATTGAGAAAACGAAGATTATTAAGCGTAGCAATAGAGCGATGGTCATGTTTTTCAAGCTGTACTAGGGCAAAACATAATAACAGATAAATTGCTCGATAATCATTTATCCATTCCTCAGTCGCCCGACTGGCTAAAAAAGCCACAAATGGTCGTTTTTTCTTCTCTTTGTGATATCGTGGTTCTGTTATGCCGATGTTTTCAATTTGTCTAACTTGTTCAGGTGATAACTTTGCTAGTTTTTTCTCTTTTTCAATTTTTATTATCCAGTCTTGAACATCATCAATGATAAACTGTAATTGTTGATTATAGTCAGAATCATTAAATAAGGGCGATGACTTACACCTTTGCAGTAGCCATCTTAATTCAACAAATAAAGTAGCTAGTTCATCATGTTTTGCTTTGTCATATAGTTCGTGGTCTAACCATATCGTGATTTGGCTAAAATTATGTGAAGTATTCGCTTGATTTTTATTGGTAGGCATAGCTAAAGGTAACAAATGTTAATATAATTGATTCTAGCTATTCCACCCTTAAACTACAAGATGTAGTATTAATTGACTTACAAAAATACCATAAATAGTGCAGATAAAAATAAACCCGCATATTTGCGGGTTATTGCGAAAAATCAACGCACGGTTATAAAAGACCTTTTTCTTTTAACACTTTATCCAACGCACTGCCATCTTGACGAGTTAGGTTTGGCACAAAACGAGAATATACGGTAAACAACATTTTGCTACTGCTATGTCCAAGTTGTGAGGCAATCCATTCGGGCGATTCGCCCGATGCAAGCCATAGCGTAGCGGTAGTATGACGTGTTTGATACGGATTGCGTTTTTCAATTTCCAAATATCGTAACAGCGGATACCAAACTCGTCTGGTGACATTGCGATGATTGAGCGGTGAGCCGTTTTTACTACAAAATACAAACTCACTTTTGCCATAGCTAATCGCCTTTTGAGCAAGCAAAGCGTCATAAACCAACTGGTTAATTTGCACGATACGGTTCGAGCCTTGCGTTTTGGTTTCACCCATCTCGCCATTGACGATTGCTTGATTGATAATAAGCTTACGACGTTCAAAATCGACATTGTTCCAAGTCAATCCGTCAATCTCACCTGTGCGTAACCCAGTAAAAAATCGCACGGTATAGTAAGGTTTAAAATCCGCTCGTACATTTTGTAAAATCAGCATGACTTCATCTAGATTAAAAGGTTGAATATCTGATTTTGGCACGGTCAATGGCTTGATGTTTTTCCAAGGGCTTTCAAATTCAAATCGCTCAGACGCTTCATTGATGACCATTCGCAAGGGTGTCATGATATGGTTGATACGAGAAGCGGACAGTGGCTTGCCATCATTACCATTTTCGACTAACTGCCCACGAAACTGCACAATCAACGACTTTTTGATACAGTTCACCGCCATCTTGCCAAAATAGGGATTCAGATAAATACGAAAAATATCTTCGACATTCTGAATTTGTGAAGTTCGCCATTCGGGTTTTTTCTCAGTTATCCATAGTTTGGCAAAATTCTCAAAACTCATGGATGCATCATGATGGCTATTGGTTTCTTTGATTAACTCAAGTGACTGAAATTCACCCAGTTTTTTGCTATTGGGAAAATATTTCTCGTAGCGAAAAGTTCCTAGACTGATTTCAGCTTCCAGCTTGGTTACAAAATTTTCCAAACGTTTGCGATTTGGTTTGCTATCCTCGAGCAAGGTCATCTCACGACAGCGTTTACCAAAATAGCGAAAATCAACGTACAGTTTTCCAGCACGGCTGTTGATACTTGCCATGTTATGCACCCCCTGCGACAAATGGAATATCATCTTCATAGCCATTGAGCATTAGTGCTTCCACTTTTTGCCAAATGTATAAAATTTTGCGACCTTGGAATGGGCGGATATAATGCACGCCTTCGATAAATACCGCATCTTTAAGTTGATTACGAATGGTACGACTATCGTACTTAATACGAGAAGCCAATTCTTCGGTTGTCAGATAGGTGTAATCCATAGTAAAATCCTCTGATAGGTTAAAGTGAACTGTAGATAAGCCAAATTATCTCCTACAGGACATATCCTATGCTAAATCTTATCCTATTGCAAGATATTTTTATCTACAGTAGATTATTTTAATCTAGGAAAAACTATGTTGAAGTGTAATCTATCAAAAATCATGGGCGAAAAACGGCTAAAAATTGCCGATGTTGCCCGTGATACAGGTATCAATCGTGGCACAATTACCCGTATTTATAATGAAGAAGCGACTCGTATTGAATTAGATGTGGTTGAAAATCTGTGTAAATATTTAGAAATTAGCGTTGGCGAATTATACGAAATAGTCAAAGAATAAAATCTGCAAAAGAAAATATTTATCTCCTATAGATAAAAATAGCTTGCATTAAGTTATTTTTATGCTATGATTTGTTCTACAGAAGGTTATTTAGTTCTGTGAAAATACAAATTAATCAGTAGGAGATAGACTATGTATTTTAATTTCCCAAGCCCATCAGTTTGGCTATCACTTGAAGCAATTAAGTTATCTAATGAACTGATTGTGATATTGCAAATTCCACAAGGTTCAGGATTGGCGGAATTGCTTAATGTAAACAAGATTTTTTACAACCATGAAGCGGTACGTATTTGGGTACAACGTGAGATTGATAATGGTTTGCCAAGCTTTGGACAAGTGAGTGAGTTATGTAGTCGTTTTATGGCGTGTGTTAATCCGCCAGAAGATTACTACTATGATGAATCGATTAACATGCCACTCGGCTGGTAATTTTCCTTGCATAAAACAAACCCCATTTTGCGAAATGGGGTTTTTCATGTCATATCATTCGTTCGTCTAGTTTTCAAGCTCACTCAATACCGCTCTAAAGCTTGCTAACCCTGCTTCGATATTTTCGATGATATCATTGGCAAGCTCTTCAGGCTCTGGCAAGTTATCAAGGTCAGTCAGTGAGTTATCTTTAAGCCAAAAGATGTCCAAACTGGTTTTATCTCGTTTCTTAATTTCATCAATACTAAATTTCCGCCAACGTCCGTCTGGATTGGTTTCGGCATGGTAGGTTTCTTTGCGGTCATGGCGGTTTTTGGGATTGTAGCAATCGATAAAGTCTTGCAAATCCGCCAATGTCATCGGCTTTTTCTTGAGTGTGTGGTGGATGTTAGTGCGGTAGTCATAAATCCACACCTCTTTGGTGACGGCTTGTTCTTGAGCGGTATGGTTGTCAAAAAACAGCACGTTTGCTTTGACGCCATTGGCATAAAATATCCCTGTCGGTAAGCGTAAAATGGTGTGTAAATCGGTTTTTTCGAGTAAGTTTTTACGCACTGTTTCGCCTGCACCGCCTTCAAATAGTACGTTATCAGGCACAACCACGCCCGCCTTGCCTGTTTGTTTGAGCATGGTGTAGATATGCTGTAAAAAATTGACTTGTTTGTTCGATGTGGTCGCCCAAAAGTCTTGGCGATTATAGACAAAGTCTTCTTTTTCCAGTTCGCCTTCTTCGTTGGTGATGGTCATGCTACTTTTTTTGCCAAAGGGCGGATTGGCAAGTACCATATCGACAGGCTGTTTGGGTGGTGATACCAAGGCATCAAGCGAGCTAATCGGGCTTTCACCGTCCATTTCGCCAATGCCATGCAAAAACAGATTCATCAGACACAGTCTGCGAGTGTTGGCAACGATTTCATTGCCCGAAAATGTCTCGTGTTTAAGTTTTTGCTTGTCATCAAGGTCTAGGGTGTTGTCGCTGTGGGTGATGTAGTCATAAGCCGATAGCAAAAATCCGCCTGTACCGCACGCAGGGTCGGCGATGGTCATACCGATTTTGGGTTGCATACAGTGGACAATGGCTTGTATCAAGGCTCTGGGGGTAAAGTATTGCCCTGCACCCGATTTGGTGTCTTCGGCGTTTTTCTCCAAAATACCTTCGTAGATATCGCCTTTGACATCGACGTCCAGTCGTGACCATTTGGTTTCGTTTATCATGTCGATAAGGCGTGAGAGTTTGGCAGGGTCTTGGATTTTGTTTTGGGCTTTGGTGAAGATTTGCCCGAGTAAGCCTGTTTTTTTACCCAGTTCTCGCAGTAGCGTTAGGTAATAGGCTTCTAGGTCGCTCCCTGATTTAGAAGTTAGGCTTTCCCAGTTATATTCGCTTGGTATGCCGATGTCTTGTTTGTAGGGCGGTTGGCTGTATTCGTACGCCATTTTGAGAAAGATTAGGTAGGTGATTTGTTCTAGGTAGTCGCCGTAGTTGACGCCGTCATCTCGAAGCATGTGGCAAAAGTTCCACACCTTTGAGACGATGGCTTGGCTTTGGTTGTTTTGGGCGGTTGGTTTTTTGTCGTTTGGGGTTTGGGTTGTCATGGGTAACTCAGATTTATAAATTAGTTTGATTCGGTTTTTGGTTTTTTGGCTTTGCTTTTTGTTTGGACTTTCTTTTCCGTTTGGGCGGTTTGTTTGGCTTGGCGTTCGGCTGTGATTTGGTCAAGTAGTTGGCTGGCTGGTGGGTCGGTTGGGTCTTGGGGGATGAGTTTGCCTTGGAATGCCTTGTGTAAAATGGCGGATTTTAATAGTTTGGCTTTTTCAAGCTGAATACTAATTTCACTCACGCTTTTTTCAACTTCTGATAATTTCATATCTAAAATTTCAATTATTTGGTTTTGTTCTTCAAGCGTTGCCAAAGGCAAAATCAAATTACTTACTTTTGATAAACTTAGCGTGTGCAAACCTGCTGTTGAACTTGCAACTTCAACAATCCGCTTTCTACCCAAATGCGACATCAAAAAATACAAAATAAATTTCGGATTGGCATAGTTGTATGCCCTAGATTTAATTAAATGATTTTGGTGATAACAAGGGCTAATTTCATCATTCCAAATTGCAACTCGTCCTATTTGCTCAATACTTCCATTGCCTTCGACAATTAACAAATCATCTTTTTGTAATAATGTTCTCGGTTTTTCGCTCTCTTGAATGCCAATTTGACTTATTTCATCAAGGCGTAATTCGTTTGCATAAACGTTGGCAACTCTTAAATATGGCACTTGTTCAGCAAAAGTATGACGTTTAGAATTTTTTGTTAAACCACCAGAAATTTCAGATAAATCATCCAAATAAAAATTTTTCCAAGTTAATGGTAAATTCGATAAGTTTTCAATTAATCGAATTTCATCCAATTTAGTTGGCTTTGTTGGTTTTTTCCCATTTTTGCCGTTAGCTTCCCAAGTTTTAACGGCTAATTCCCATTCTTTGATTTGCTTATCATAGTGGGCTTGGCGGGCGGTTTGGATTTGCTCAATCAATTCATCGGCGGTGGGTAAAGGTTTGCCGTTTTTGCTCTCAAATTCGGCTCGCCATTGGGCGGTGAGTTTGCCTTCAAAGGCGTGTTTGAGTAACGATTGGCGATAACGTTCAAGCTGTATTTTGGCTTTGCTAAGACTTTCAACGCCAACGTCAATCTCGCTAAATAGCGTTTCTATCTTTTCAACAATGCGGTTTTGTTCATTTAATGGGGGTAGGTTGATGAATAAGTTTTCAAAACTTGTTTTATTGACAATTGAAATAACTGTAGCAGATGATTTATCTTCAAGCTGATTTCTAAAATTTACTGACTGAGCTTGATAAAAAAGAAATAAGGGATTTAATTGGATTGATGGAATAATTGCATTAATTTGCTGATTAAATCCAACAGGTTGTTTATTAATAGCCGTTTTTCCTAAATTTCCAATACAAGATACTAGAATCGAATTTAAAGGTAAAATTCTTGCTTTAGTTGCACCTAGTTCAGTTAAATACGTTTCACATTCGCCAACATAATCATCTTTAAGTTCAGCAGGTTTTACAAATGGAATTTGACCGCCATAATTTTCAATCTCTTTGGTTGGTGGCGTATTCCCTGTGATTACTTCTGAAACGTCTTTAATTTTAACTGTTATCCAACTTTTAGGTAAATCAAAACTCATAAATTAAGCAACCAATTCCAAATTAATTTCATCAAGCAACGCATAAAAATCCTGCCCATCGCTCAGCACATCATACGCCTCACCAAGCCCACCAAACTGATTAAACGGCGTCAGCTCAAAATCCGCCTCCGTAATCGCAAACGACGTCATAATATGGTCACGAATCATCTGTAACCACTCCACCTGTGTAGGGGTAAACGCCTGTTTGCTTCTGGCATTGTGTGCAAAAATCCACCGCTGAAAATTACTCCGCACCACATTGGCAAACGGCGTAATCTTCTCATCAATCCCTACCACACGCCGTATCAAACTCACCAATGCCGTCAATTCATCCGTCGGACTGTCCGCCACCTCATCCAAGAGTGCATACGCCTGCCACACTTGATGAATCGCCAATGTCGGACGCTCTGCCTTAATACTAGCAAGCAACTCCTTAATCATGGCAAAACTCAACGCCTGCCGACGCTGTGGCTGATTATAAAAAATCTGTAACGCCGTAATCTCGTCTTTGTGGCTTTCTATCAATTCTTTGAATGACGCAATCCGCTCGTTGGCGACTTCGACTTGGTCTGTGTCAAACCCTGCAAACGTGGTTTTATCTAGTGTGGGGTCGATTTTTTGCTCAGATACTTTGCGGATATCATCAAGCGTGTTGATAAGTTCCATTGACAACGATTTGGTCGCTTCTTTAACCCGCTGTTTTTGGGCTTTTTTTAGCGATTTTTCCGAAGGTGTGCCGTCAATATCAATACCTTCAAGCTGACAAGCATCTTGATGAACGCCATCGGCATCAATCGCTTGAAATAGATTTTTGACAATGGTTTGTAGTGGCACGCCACCTGTGATTTTGCTGACTGCTTGTTGTTGGTCAGGCTCAAGTATGGTATTGATACGGCTTAATCGACTGGCAAGCGAACTGATACTGTCGGTATCGTATTTACCGCCAAACACCACATCTTTGCCCAATGCCACAAAACTCACAGTTTTTTTGGTGTCCAGTTGCGGACTGGCGGTTTTGAGCGACTTGGTCACGCCAATGGCATCGACTATCACATAATGGGTCTTGGGCGTGGTCGCATCGGGCGTGACTTTTTGCAAGCCTTCTTTATCAAGGGTGCGTGTGCCACGTCCTTTCATCTGCTCAAAGTAATTGCGACTTTTGACATCTCGCATAAACAGCAAACACTCAAGCGGTCGCACGTCTGTGCCTGTGGCTATCATATCCACCGTCACCGCAATTCTGGGATTAAAGCTATTGCGAAAATTGGATAATAGGGTTTTTGGGGCTTCGCCGTGTTCGATGATATTGCCATCGGCATCGAGTTGGTCATCTTGGGCTTTGTAGGTGATTTTTTTGCAAAACTCATTGCCCTTGCCAAACTCTTCTCGCACGATATGAATAATATCATCAGCATGGCTGTCATTTTTGGCAAAAATCAAGGTTTTTGGCACGTTTTCACGGTTGGGAAAAATCGTAGGTAAACTATCTTTAAAGGTGCGGATAATGGTGCGAATTTGACTGGGATTGACCACATCATTGTCAAGCTGTCTGGCGGTGTAGGCTTCATCTTGGTCTTGCTGTTGCCAGCGTTTTCGGCGTGTCAGCTTTTCTCGGTGTTCAATCAATTCTTTGGCTGCAAGCTTACCGCCTTGTTTGCTGATTTCGGTTTCAATCAAATACACTTCATTACCGACATTCACGCCATCGGCGACGGCTTGCTCGTGGGTGTATTCACTCACCACATTTTGGTTAAAAAAGCCAAAGGTGCGATTGTCCGGCGTGGCAGTTAACCCAATCAAAAACGCATCAAAATAATCCAGCACTTGTCGCCATAAGTTATAAATCGAACGGTGACATTCATCTATAAAGATAAAATCAAAAAACTCAGGCGGTAAATTGGCTTGATAACTGACAGGCAGGGGCTGTTTTTGGTAACTTTCCCAGTCCTCTAATTCCTCTGGGTCATCGGGAATATTGTCAATCGCTTCGCCTTTGAGAAGCGAATACATCCGCTGAATGGTACAAATATACACCTGTAAGCCATCTGGCACATGGCTGTTTTTGATGATTTGCACGTTATACAACTCGTTAAATTTACGGTTGTCATCGATAGGGGTAAATACCGACATTTCTTGCTCGGCTTGCTCGCCCAAGTTCACTGTATCCACCAAAAACAAAATACGGCGTTTACCTGTGTATTTGAGCAGGCGATACATAATACTTATCGCCGTAAACGTCTTTCCTGCCCCTGTCGCCATCTGAATCAAGGCTCGTGGGCGGGCATCGGCAAACGATTGCTCTATATTACTGATAGCGACTTCTTGGCAATCTCGCAAGCCTAACTCACTGGCATTGACGTGATTGGGGTTCAGCGGTGGCATCGTTTGTAGCTTTTGGCGGAGCGTGGCGTTGCCTTCGTTGTACCATTTGAGCAAAGTTTCGGGACGGTGAAAGCTAAACACTTCTCGTGAGCGGGGCTGTGGGTCGTTGCGATTGGTAAAACGGGTAATCACGCCTGTGCTTTCATACAAAAAGGCGATGTCCGCTTCATCGATATGCTTTAGCTCACTGGTGGCATAGCGTTCGCTTTGTTCCTCTACTGTAGAGATTTTTTGCCCATAATTTTCTTCTTTGGCTTCGATGATAGCGACTGGCTCACGGTCAACAAATAGCAAATAATCGGCTACGCCATCACTGGTGGGATATTCTCTAACGGCAATGCCTAGCCCTGCCGTTGGATTAAACGACTTCATGTCTTGGACAAGCCAGCCAGATTGCTCAAGCAAACGGTCGATATTGTCCCTTGCTCGCTGTTCGGGGTGTTGGTTGCTAGGTGTTTGATAAGATTGATTATCAGTAGTCATGGCAAAAGTGTGAGTATTAGAAAATAGAAAGACTTGTAAATAACTTCTCACAATAGCAGAATCTCATTATCTTTGCATTATCTTAACTCTGTTAATTTGAAGTAAAATAGCATTTCATACCAACATGAAACGGCTTGCGACCTTGCAACTCGTAATATGTTTTTTTTGGTCACAAAATGGTCACGTTTTGGTCACAAGCGTTTGGTCACGTTAGTTTTTTTACATTGGTATTTTATTTTTAGTGTATAATCTTTCGATTTTAGTTTATTGAATTTGAAATTAATCAAAAATTTTATGCTTTATAGAGAATTATTTTAAAATCAATAACTTAATATAAAATTTAAGCCAAAAAAAACCTCAAATCAGGGGAGATTTGAGGCATAAAACTTTAAAAATTTTGTTTTTTATACACTTAAAATAAGTGGCGCAGCGGACGGGACTCGAACCCGCGACCCCCGGCGTGACAGGCCGGTATTCTAACCAACTGAACTACCACTGCACGGTAGCTTTTGACGACAATTTCCAATTTAATAATAAGTAAATTGGTGGGCGGTAACGGGCTCGAACCGCTGACATTCTGCGTGTAAGGCAGACGCTCTACCAACTGAGCTAACCGCCCGTCGTCTGTGTTGCGTATTATAAAGATTTTAATGAGGACGTCAAGCACTTTTTAAAAAAATTTTTATTTTTGCTATGACGAAAGAATTAATGCTTGTCATACCCTTGTCATATTCATGGCGTATTCTACACGCATGGACATCGAGCAGTCAACGATGCGCCATATCCCGAGAGGGTTCATTTACAATGACAATAAAAAAATAATAATTATAACACCTATCTAAAGCTTGTCACCCAAGGATTTAATTTCCCCAATTAAATCCTTTTTATTTTTTAGCCAATTAATTTTTCGATTGCTGTACGCAAATCTTCAGGCTTGGTAGTCGGTGCGTATCGACCCACGACTTCCCCTGTTTGATTGACCAAAAACTTGGTAAAATTCCATTTGATATTATCAACGAGTATGCCTTTGCCTTTGGGGGAGGCTTTTAAAAATTTATATACAGGATGGGTATCTTTACCATTAACATCCACTTTTGCCATCATAGGAAAGCTAACGCCATAATTGAGTTGGCAAAATTCACCAATAGCCTGTTCATCTTCGGGCTCTTGTCCACCAAATTGGTTACACGGAAAGCCTACGATAAACAATCCTTTGTCCTTGTATGTTTGATACAGCTGCTCTAAACCTGCATATTGTGGGGTGAAACCGCATTTGCTCGCCGTATTGACAATTAATACGACTTTACCTTGCAGCTCTTTAAAATTAAAGGGTTTGCCTTGAATGTCATTGGCTTGGAGTTGATAAAAATCACTCATTGTATAAATCCTTATATTGATAGTTTAACGTTTAAAAATTTTACGCTAAATTTAGGGGAGTTTGTTTTTAACTTTTTTCTAAATTATAAAAGACAGTTTTACTTGCATTAAATTAAAATTAAGGGTAAATTATTGTCACATTAACTAGCTACAAATTTTTAAAAGTCAGAAAAACTGACAAAATAGTCTAGACTCTTCTTTGTTATTTTAGGACAGGCAATCGGTTATGTCTATCAATGAATTACCAATCGACAATCACGCAGGCATTCGTCTTGCCCAATTGCGTAAAGCCAAAGGCTTGACCACGCAAGAACTTGCCGACCAAATGACGTTAGCAGGGGCAAAAGTCAGTCGTGCAGCGATTACCAATTGGGAGCGAGGCAATAATGGCATTGTATCAAGCAAATTGCCTGTACTTGCTCGCCTATTAGAGTGTAGTGAAAGTTATTTGTTATCGGGCGAAATGGATACGCACCAGAGCTATCCATCAATATCACCGATGATAAGTGCTGTTAAGCCAGTCCTTTCAAATCAACCCAATCCAATGATTTCTCAATCTGTCAATTTGTCTCAACCTCTCAATGCTGATATCCCTATGAAAACCTTAAAAAAATCTAACAAACTAGCCAATGTCTGTTATGACATTCGAGGTCCTTTATTGCAAATGTCGCAACAAATGGAAGCCCAAGGACACAAAATTCTAAAGCTAAACATTGGCAATCCCGCGCCATTTGGGCTCGAAGCCCCGCAAGAAATCTTGTCGGATGTGGCGGTCAACTTACCCAATGCCATTGGTTATACCGATTCGCAAGGGGTTTTCGCTGCACGTAAAGCGATTTTGCAATATTATCAAAGTAAAGGCTTGCTCGAAGCAGTGGATGTTAATGATGTGTTTATTGGCAATGGCGTCTCAGAACTGATTGTTATGACCATGCAAGCCTTACTTGATGATGGTGATGAGGTGCTAATTCCCATGCCTGATTATCCGCTATGGACAGCAGCGACTAATTTATCAGGCGGCAAGGCAGTCCACTATCTATGCAATGAAGAAGATAATTGGCAGCCTGATATCGCAGATATCGAAAGTAAAATCACCGAACGTACCAAAGGTATTGTGGTTATTAACCCCAATAACCCGACCGGGGCATTATATTCTACTGAAAACCTCAAAAAAATTGTTGCCTTGGCAGAAAAACACAATCTCGTGCTAATGGCTGATGAAATTTATGACCGAGTGCTCTATGATGATGCCGTGCATGTACCGCTGTGTACCCTTGCCAAGAAATGTTTGGTGCTTAGCTATAATGGCTTGTCAAAATCACATCGTATCGCTGGGTTTCGTTCAGGCTGGGTAATGATTTCGGGCAAAAAAGACCATGCCAGCGACTTTATCGAAGGCTTAGTAATGCTCTCATCCATGCGATTGTGTGCCAATGCCCCTGCTCAGTACGCCATTCAGACAGCGATGGGCGGTTACCAAAGTATGCAAGCCTTGACTGCACCAACAGGGCGACTGTACAAACAACGTGCTATCGCCATCGAACGGCTTAATGCTATCAAGGGAATCAGTTGCACCATGCCACAAGGGGCATTTTATTGTTTCCCCAAGATAGACCGAGCAGTCTATCCGATTGAAGACGACATGCAGTTTATGATGGAGTTACTGCAACAAGAGAAAGTGCTAATGGTACAAGGTACTGGCTTTAACTGGCAGTCGCCTGACCATTTTCGGGTTGTGTTTTTGCCCAATGCCTTTGAACTTAATGAAGCGATGGATAGGCTGGATAGGTTTTTTGCCAAAAAACGCCAAGAGTACGGCACTGAATAGTTACCAACAACAGAATAAACAAAAACCCTAACCAATTATTATGTGGTTAGGGTTTTTTATGTTAGCTGCCATTATATTTTAGCTGCGATTATAAGATAATAAATGGTCAATATGGTAGGCCCAGCAGGACTTGAACCTGCGACCAAAGGATTATGAGTCCTCTGCTCTAACCAACTGAGCTATAGGCCCAAAAAGGGGGATTTATCAAAACGATAAAATAACAATATTTGATAAATTAGGCTCAATATCATACCGCAAAAAAATAAATTTGCAATATATTTCAAAAATTTTTTGAGGGCGATTCACCAAGCCTGTTTTGACATTGTTATTTTCAGCGCAACTTGCGTATAATATACCGGTACGCTTATCCAAAATTGAATTTTTGGTTTTTTGTGGTTAAATAAAATAAAAGGAAACAGGCATGGCTATCGAACGTACATTATCTATTATTAAACCAGACGCTGTCGCTGGCAATCACATCGGCGAGATTTACAGCCGTTTTGAAAAAGCAGGCTTAAAAATCGTTGGGGCAAAAATGTTGCACCTAGATGATGAAAAAGCCGGGGGGTTTTATGCTGAGCACAAAGAACGCCCATTTTATGGCGATCTGGTCAAATTTATGACCTCAGGTCCTGTGCTGGTGTCAGTCCTTGAAGGCGAAGATGCGGTCGCAAAACACCGTGAAATCATGGGGGCGACCAACCCAAAAGAAGCTGCCGAAGGCACAATTCGTAAAGACTTTGCCTCAAGCATTGATGAAAATGCCGTGCATGGCTCAGACTCTACGACCTCTGCGGCTCGTGAAATTGCTTACTTTTTTGGCAAAGATGAAGTGCTTGATCGTACCCGTTAATTTGGCCATCCATCCAAAAACCCACCCAACGCACGATCAGTGGGTTTTTTTATGCTAAAATTGCTTAACTCATGATAAAGAAATAAGGTAGCAATGATGATAAAAATTGGTCAAGGCATTGACGTACATGCGTTTGTCAACGATGGTACGGACAACCAATATGTGACATTGGGCGGGGTGCAAATTGCGCATACCCATAGTGTACTGGCTCACTCAGACGGTGATGTGGTGCTGCATGCTTTGTGCGATGCCATGCTTGGGGCATTGGCATTGGGCGATATTGGGCAATTATTCCCCGATACCGATGCGCGGCTAAAGGGGATTGCTTCGCGCATCTTATTACAACAAGTCAATGAATTGATAATCGCCAAAGGTTATCAACTTGGCAATGCAGACATCACCGTGATGGCAGAGCGACCCAAAGTATTGCCGTTTCGTGAGGCGATCCAAGCAAGTATCGCTCAAGTGCTTAACTGTGATAAATCCCAAATCAGTATCAAAGCCACGACCACCGAAAAGCTTGGTTTTCTAGGGCGACAAGAAGGAATTATGGCAAGTGCAGTAATCTTGTTATACCCCATACAGTGAAGTCAATTTAGCGATATTTTTTATCGAATTGTGCTAAACCGCCGCCCTAAATGATTGTATAAATTAGCGTAAATTGAACAAAGGTTCATGTGCCTTTTATGGTTAATTTATCGCTAATGGCGGTGAAATAGCGTATAATGTCACTTATCTGCTACTGCAATTTTGCCAAGTAGTGCCATATTGACCATATATTTTGCTAGGATCGTGTTATGACTGACAACAATCAACTTGATATTGAACAAACCATTCGTGATCAAATCGCCAATCACAGCGTTTTACTGTATATGAAAGGCACACCACAATTTCCCCAATGTGGTTTTTCGGCTCGTGCGGTGGATATTTTGACCCAAATTGGTCGCCCATTTGCGTTTGTGAATATTTTAGAAAATCCAGAAATTCGTGCAACCTTGCCAAAAATTGCCAATTGGCCCACATTTCCACAGCTTTGGATTAAAGGCGAGCTAATCGGCGGCAGCGATATCATTGCCCAAATGTTCCAAGATGGTGAACTACAACCGCTGGTCGAAGCCAATAGCCCTGCGGTCTAACGTTACTTTTGATCTTTGTTTTTTACGCATTAACCCTATTAAGCATTGAGTCCAAACTGCTAAATCATGTATCAAGTCCTAGCACGAAAATACCGTCCAAAAAACTTTCATCAACTGCTGGGACAAGACCATGTAGCCAATGCGTTAATTAATGCCATCAATCAGCAACGCTTGCACCACGCGTATTTGTTTACCGGTACGCGCGGGGTGGGTAAAACCACGATTGCCCGTATTTTGGCAAAGTGTCTAAACTGCGAAACAGGTATCACCAGCGAGCCTTGTGGCGTTTGTTCGACTTGTCAAGCCATTGATGCGGGGCGATTTATCGATCTTATTGAGATTGATGCCGCCTCGCGTACTAAAGTCGAGGACACCCGAGAACTACTTGACAATGTGCCATACGCTCCCACACAGGGGCGATACAAAGTCTATCTGATTGATGAAGTGCATATGCTATCAACACATAGCTTTAATGCTTTGTTAAAAACGCTGGAAGAACCGCCTGAGCATGTTAAATTTTTGCTAGCGACCACTGACCCACAAAAACTGCCGATTACCATCATATCTCGCTGTTTACAGTTTGTGTTGCGTCCGTTGCCACAGCCACAACTTGCTAGCTATCTGGGTAAAATTCTTGAACAAGAACAGATTGAGGTCACCAGCGATGCGTTATGGCAACTCGCCAGTAGTGCCAAAGGCTCAGTGCGAGATGCGTTATCATTGACTGACCAAGCCATTGCGTTTGGCAATGGCAAAATCGGCGATGCTACCTTGCAACAAATGCTCGGTCTAATCGACCAAGCCGACGTTATTGGGCTACTCACCTTAATTTATCAGCAACGCACGTCAGAATTTGCCCAAGCTTTGCACCAATTACGCCAACAAGTGGTAGATGCCAAAGCAGTATTTGACCGATTGGCAGAAGTATTGCACCAAGTCGCACTATTACAGCTTTTACCCGATTTTGACTTACAGCTACAACGCCAACAGCAGCAAGCATTACAACAATTGGCTGCCTTATTGCCCGCCGAATTGGTACAGCTATATTATGAAATTGTGGTGAAAAGTCGAGAAAATATCGCGCTTGCCAACACCCCAGCCCAAGCGTTAGAAATGTGTTTGTTACGTCTGCTAGCCTTTAAACCGTTGACAAGTCGTCAGGTGATACCGCCTGCTCAACCCGTTCAAACGCTTGAGCATAACGCACCTTCGATGAACTTTGAAGCCCCCCATGCGTTAGCTAACGTGGATAAAATGACGACTGACCCAGCGCAGTTGGCAAATGATACTGGTCAAGACGCTTTACCCGAATCCAAGCCAAATAGCCTCCCTGTTGGCATAGCGCCCGTAGCAGATAGCCAAATGGATGAAATGGCAAACGTTGAACTAGTAAGTACTGAAACAGTAACTGTTGAAGTATTGGCCAATGAAGCGTTAGCAGAAACCCCAAGTCAACAAGTTACATTCTCAACCCAAGTAAATCCAGAAGATTTATCTCAACCAACGTTAGACCCAGCAGCGGATAGCCAATCAACTGATAATCTAGAAAAAAAAAGTAACGCCCCTCTAGCGCCCATCGCCAACCAATCGCCTGTGATGAAGGGTAATTCGCCATTAGATTTATTACAGCCTCCACCACAGCCACTAGTAGGGGAATGGACAGTTGAAAAATGGGACTATTGGGTAGCCCAAGCCCGAGAAAATGGCTGGCTCGCCGAAGATGAACTGGTACTTGCCAAACTAGGTGTCATGCAAGGGCAGATTGGCGCAGCGAGCCGGTTTGTTACCGATGAGAAAATCTTTAGCCACAGTCAGACCTTTTTACACTTACAACAAAAAATCCAACGCCAATTAACCGGCACGACCGTTACGCTAGAAACACTTACTACCCATTCGCAATTTATCGTTGCCAATAAACCAGAATCTTTGCAAAAACAACGAGATAGCCATGCGTTAGCCGTCGCTACCGAACAAATGCGCCAACAACCTGTTATGCAAGCTTTGCTTCAACAAAATGCCTCAATTAGTGTAGTTAAATTTAACAGCGATTAAGTAAATAATTCTTTTGTGAGAATTTTTGCTAAAAAAATCTGTTAAATAACAAACCTTCCCCAAAAATTCTTGAAAAATTTTTAGTTAACGTCTTGTGTTTTTTGTCAAATCAGCAAAATATCTTGTTTAGAATATTTAAAATATCGAATAAATAGCGTATAATAATTGTTCTCATTAACCACAATATAGAGTTAGGTGACTTATGTTGGATAATTTAAGGGGCATGGCGGTTTTCGCTAGTGTCGTGCGGCATGGCTCTTTTAGCGGGGCTGCCAAAGAATTGGGTATCACAACCAGTGCGGTCAGTCAGCAGATTCGTTCATTAGAAAATGATATGGGCGTGGTGCTACTACACCGTTCGACTCGTAAATTGAGTTTGACCGAAGCGGGTTCAAGCTTTTATGAAAGTGCCAAAGATGTAGTGTCCGCCGCTGAACAAGGGCGTATTCGTGTGAACCAATTGCGTGACGAACTGGCGGGGAATCTGCGTATTGCCACCACACCAGAATTGGGGGTAAACCATATTTTGCCCGCATTATCGACTTGGATGTCCGCGCATGATGATTTGAACATCCATTTTGAGGCTGATAACCAATATGTCGATATGATAGAAGAACGCATTGACATTGCCATTCGTATGGCACCTTCTGCTAATGATAATAGCGTATCCATGTTTCCTTTGACCGAAGTGCGTCAGATGTTGATCGCCTCACCACAATATTTGCGTCAACATGAAAAAATTACTGATCCCAAGGATTTGTCAAAATTACAAGCTATCGGAATTACGTTGGTCAAAGACCCTTACCAATTTGATGTGACCAATATCGAAACGGGCAAAAAAACCCGTGTGCGGATGCCTTCTCGTATCCAAACCAATAATATCTTTTTGGCAACAACCCTTGCCAAAGAAGGGCATGGCGTGATGCGTATTATGTCGTTGGACGTGCAAAAAGAATTGGCAAGTGGGGAATTGGTCGAAGTGTTACCGGGTTATCAGTTACCAACATATATGCTGTATGCAGTGACCCCGCGCCGTGAGCAACAGCCTGCTAAAGTCACCCGTTGTCTTGAAGTATTGACCAAATATTTTGAGAAAATCTAGTCGTCAAGTGGTTTATCAAAAAAGCGGATCATTTTTTCCGCTTTTTTATTGTATAGGCAGAAGGCGGCATTGAGTAATTTTTTAAGGCTGTACATCGACTGACTTTGGTGTAAGCTCACTGGGCGCCCCTTGCTCGGCTAAATGCCGATGTAGAATACGGCGTAATTCAAGTATTGCTTGCGGACTGGTATGCACATTGTGCTTGCCCGCCAAAATCTTCTCAGATTCCACCCCATCAAGATGAGCGCTATTATAAGGTACGATACCATCAGATACTCGGTCAGTCGCCCCTTCGCTAATTTTTGCCAATCGCGCTTGGTTCTGTTTCACTTTCTGTTCAGCTTTATCCAAGTTGGTCGCATTGTATAACACAGCGGTGGTACTGGCAGGTGGGTTGGCCGGTTGATTGGATGATTGTTGAATGGCCAAGGTGGGGGTAGGCGGTTTGTCATCGGCTTTTGAGGGGCTTGCTTGCTGCATGATGGGCGCAGTATGAGCGGTTGGACTGCTATTGGTATGGGTATTGGGTGATGCGTTAAGTTGGGTATCTTGAGCACTTTGCGCCGCTTGGTTGGTATCACTTGCTAGGGCGTCGACCAGGTCTTTATCATCGGTTGCGATAATGGTATTGACTTTAACATTGTTGGCGATATGTACATTTTGGGTCAATTTGACAAACAGCGATTTGTCACTTAATTGGCTTGCGCCATTTTCTAAAAATAATCCCGCCAGTGGACTATCAGCAAAGGTATGGTCATTATAAAGGCTCTGTAGGTTGGCAGTTACCACATTGACAAAGCCTTGCGGCAATGAAATCACACGGCGTAGCGTGCGGGTAAACCATTTATCAGCATAACTTGTGCCACGAAACGGGCTGGAGATAAACACCGCTCGGTCAACTTCAGGCATCGCATGTAGGACAAAGCGATTGCGAAATTCGCTGTTTTGCGACATTTTGGCAAGTTCTCGATAACTGCGGTTAAAGCCTAGCTGCTGGTCAAAATCAGCAAGCATGGTATTTAACTGTGGCGTTAAATCATCGTTTGACACGAGCAGCCGCCCAATGACGCCGCCCATGCTATGTCCAATAATTAAGGCATGGTGACTGGCAGCATCTTGCGCAGAAGGGTCAACTTGCCTAAAGGCGGCATCTAATAACGTATAAATTTGATAGCGATTTTCCAAAATAGGAATATTGGTGGGATAGAATACTTGCCAAACTTGGTAATTATCGCGCAATTTTGGGTCACTAAAAATATCATTGGTCAAGCCAATCCAGGTGGCAGGGCTTGAACCTAACCCATGCAGCATGATAATGACCCGTTTATTGGGATTATATGGCTCTAGCATAAATAGTTGCGGCTGGGTGGTCTGATAATGACGACTAAATAAATTAATCAAGCTGACAGGATCGAGCGTATTTTCATGTAACCATAAACCATATGAGGCGGAAAAATTGGCAGATAATGACAAGTCTTTATCAAACATCGAAATGGTGTTAAATTCGTAAGGGTCATATAATGCCAAATGAAAGTCATTGGTGGTTAGTAAACTTGCCAAGTCTTTGCCTTGCGGAACAATTAAGGCGGTCATCGGTAAATGCCCGAGTGGATGTATGCGTTGTTCTAGTGGCAGGTTATTGGCTTGGTGATTTAATATTTGGTTGCGTACCGAGGCGGTATAGCGGTCATCCATCACCGCCACATAATTTATCCCAAAACCGTCACGACGGCTGATGGTATTTAGCCCTGATAAATTAATCTGATAGCTTGATACCAGTTTGATAGCTTGGCTTTTATCGTCTAATGGTTGATTATTCATGGACACACTTAGATGATTGGTATTGATTTGATACGTGGGCGCTAATTTTTTTTCATAAAAATCGTCGCCCAATTCATCAATCGCCGTATAGTATAAATCAAGTATTTCAATATCTCGCTCGTTAGGGGGATATAGAATGGATTTGGGGGCAGGTGTTTTGACATCGCCCGCATCAATTCCTGTTGTACGTAATAGGGCATTATTTTTTTTTGGCTTATTGGTGAGTAAATCAGCCGTGTTGGGTGTGGCAAATGCCTCAGATTGTTGCTCAGGGCTAGATAATGGGGTAGGTTTTCCCAAGTTATCATACATTAAATAGATATAACCAAAACGTATGCTTTGTAATAAGTCATCGTCATATGCCATTTGACAAGAGATTTTTTTAGGTTGGCTGGTATCTGTCACATTGCTAGCAGGCGCAGGCGATTGAAGCAGTGCTTTGGCAAACGGAGTGTTTAGATCTTTGGCGGCAGTTTCACAGTTATTGCCTTGTTTATGCCGATTTGCCGCCGAATAATACAGCTCACTGTATGCCCCATAGAGCCCTTTATCATCGGTTAAGCTGGCGTTTTTGAGTTGTACAAGACATAATGGCATGTTTTGCAGGCATTTATCCGCATCAAGTCCTGCCTGTAAGAGACGGCTTTGGGTGGCATTGCTTAAACGATCGCCTGTTAAAGCCGTCGTGCGCTGGGCTAAAATGGCTTGAGCGGTGCTGCGTTTGCCGACTTTTACTGTGCTACAACCACTCAAGGCGGTCATTGCAAGGCTTACGCCTATCATCAAGGTTAATAAGGGCTTGCGATAAAGTTGAGTGATAGTGTGTGTGTTTTTATCTAACATATTCAAGGCACTCATCCACTGATTGTTCAAATTAAGGTCTACACAACTCACGATAGGGCAGTAACTGGGCTAGTTAACTGGGCTAGTTAACTGGGCTAGTTAACGGATTATTTAAGCGACTATTTAACAAAAAAACCATGCCCACTTTATTGTGTGTGCATGGTACCTACTACCTAATAAAACTAAATTTGTCACCACATTGGCAATCTGTTAAAAAACACAGGACAAAATTAACGTTGGCTACTAGCGGTTAGGTTTTACAGGTAATTTCCAAATATAGTACTCGCCATTATTGACGATACGCAATTGTTCGTCAATATTTGGGTCATTGGGATATTTGGCTTTAAAGTCATTTAGGCGTTGAATTGCTCGTTGTTTTTTATCGTCGAGCAGGTCAGCTTGGGCAAGACTTTGCGTGGCTTCTGCATAACCCATTTTTTCGGCTTTGTCTAAATATTTAGAACCTTCGGCAAAGCCGCCCCCTTCAGCCAACATCACCCCGTATAAAAAGTTCGCTTCAGCGCTATCATTTAATTTAAGCGCCCGAGCAATAAAGTTACTGGCATTGACAGCATAATCAGAGCCTAAGTCCATATTACGTGCCATGGCATTGATTTTGGCAGCACGTAACAAGACATCATAAGATGCATTAGGCTGTAGCGCGTAGTTATTTATCCAGCTACTTAATTGTTTAATACGTTGGGTCGTATTGTAGCGATCGGTATTATTGATAAACACTGGGGGATAATGGCGCGCTTTGGGTGAGGCTTCTTTAATAACATCATCTAAAATACTCACGTCTAAGCGAGTGCTATTTTGGGTATCTTGCGGTATCAAGACCGTAGGCAACATATCAAAATTGCTTAAACTCATGGTTGGTAACGGTACGTTGGTCAAATTTTGCGCAACTATATCGGTGCCATGCCATGAAACCGTATTATATTTGGGATAATCAACGGTCGATAAACTAGGTTCAGGGATATTAGCAAGCGAGGGTACTACTACAGGCGCTATGGGCGTTATGCCAGTAGTTGAACTGCTAGTTTCGGAAGTCTTATCTGTGATGGTTTGGGTTTTACTGGTTTTGGCTGGACTGGTTGATTTTTTTGCAGGCATGGTGGTTTTGGTGGGCGCTTTCGTGGTTTTTACCACCGCAGCATTAGCGGCAGGTGCGACACTTAAGCCAATAGCTATAGCGACATTGGCTGCCATTAGGGTAGAAAAGGGTTTTGACATAACAAAATTTCCTTAAAATCGTAGCTAAGTAACTAAATAGCTAGGTAACTAAATAAATATAGTAAATAAATGAGGAAAACCAAAGAATAGAATACCGCATTTTATATGAGTAAATCTTCGCAAAGTAAATACAGAAAAAACAGAATCATGGAGCAAATTGTAAGTATGATGAAAAAATTTTACTAGGTTGTCAGTAATGGTATTGTTAAATTTTCTAAAGCCATGTTACAAGGCATCTAGAATAATCAAAAAACCTTGATACCACGTAAAAGCCAATCAAACTATAAACGATACGCCACGCCTTTCATCACATTTGCCAAAAATCGCATCCCCGAACGTAGCGGTGGCGTTAGCTTACTTGCCCCAGCTTGCAGGGCTTTATCTCGATGGGCAAGTTCTTCTTTATCCATCTGAGCTAAAATCTCGGCACTGCGGTGGTCTTGGGCAGGTAATTTGCTGATGTGTTGCTGAAGATGCTCACTGACTTGAATTTCTGTTTCGGCGACAAAGCCAAGGCTAAACTCATCAGAAATCAATCCCGCTACTGCCCCAATCCCAAATGACATCCCATACCAAAGCGGGCTAAAAATACTGGGATGACTGCCCAGTTCATTTAAGCGTGTTTCGCACCAGACCAGATGGTCAATCTCTTCAATGGCCGAATGATGCATGGCTTGGCGAACCGTATCGTCTTTGGCAGTAAATGCCTGCCCGTGGTATAAACCTTGGGCACAGACTTCCCCTGTGTGATTAATGCGCATTAAGCCTGCCACGTGCTTTGCCTCTTGGATGGACAATTTAGGTAAATCATTGTCAGTGACGGGTAGGGGACGCGTGCTTGGGTTGCTATTTGGTATAAATGAGCGTAATGCACGGTCAAATAACACAATGCCACGATCAACGGTTGATAATGGATTTTTGGAAGGATTTAACGCATGATTGGTAGGTGCCAAATCATCTTGGGCTAAATCATCTTGGGCTAAACCAGCTTGGCTAGTAGTCGAAACAGACATTGGCTTCTCGGATAATAATCTTTTATGAGTTGTTTTCTCAATTTATGTCAACTGACACAGCTGATATAAATTTATCAAAGATAATGAATTAAAAATAGGCGATAGTGTACCTAAATTTTGCGTATTTGGCTGTAAGCAAATTGTTTAGCTACGGCTATAAATGGCGGTTTAACAACCATATCGAATATTGAAGCGTATTGTTAGCTGACAAGAAAAAACGCTTAGACTATCTAAGCGTTTTACGAAAGCGGTTTTATTCAGATTATTGGGTGGGTAATTGGGAACGATAGGCTTCTGCAAAGTTATGTCCTGCCAAGGCTTCGGGGGCTTCGACAGTCACATACGTGCCTGGGGCATCGCCATAGGTAGCAACGGTTTTGCCACTGCGATCATGTCCTACTACCCGAGCGGCGGTTTCGCCCCCTTCATAGGTTTTTACCCACGCTTGCCAGTTATGCCACCAAGTATCTTGTACGTATTCGGCATCTTTGTACCACTGATCCGCATCTGTGGTATAATTTTTATTGGTGTAATAGCCGTATTTGCTATTGGGTGGATTCATAATACCCGCGACATGTCCTGATTCACCAAGTATAAAGACTTTTTCACCATCAAATACTTGGGTGCCTGCATAGCAGCCTTTCCATTTGGCGATATGATCTTGTAATGTTGCTATCATAAATACAGGGGTTTTGACCTTGGATAAATCAATTTTTACGCCGTCTATCTCAACGCCACCTACTTTTTTAAGCCCATTATTGATGTAAAATTCTCTGAGCAAAAAGTGATGCAATGCCGCTGTCACATTGGTACAGTCTGAGTTCCAATACAACAAATCAAAGGGCACAGGGCGCTCACCTTTGAGGTAGTTTTGTACATAATAGTTCCAATACAGGCTATTTTCACGCAGTAGGCTAAACGACACGCCCATCATGCGCCCGTCAAATACCCCTTTTTGGCTATTTTGCTTGTCAATGGCGGTGACAATTTTATCATCAATAAATACGCCTATATCGCCAGGGTCGCTAAAGTCAATAATAGTCGCCCAAAGTGTTGCACTGGCAATGCGGTCGGCTTGGTTTTTAGCGGTCAAATAGGCTAAGGTAATAGCAGTTAGCATGCCACCAATACAATAGCCTGTGATGTTGATGGTTTTTTCACCTGTGATGCGCTCAATCTCATCCATCGCGGCAAGGATGCCATCTTTCATATAGTGTTGCATACCCACATTGTGGTAATCGGGGGTTGGGTTTGCCCATGAAAGAACAAATACCGTATGTCCTTGATTCACTGCCCAGCGAATAAATGAATTTTTCTCCCGCAAATCCATGATATAAAACTTATTTATCCAAGGTGGCACAAGAAGCATTGGGCGTTGTTTGACCTTCTCGGTGGTAGGCTCGTATTGAATCAATTGCATCAGGTAATTTTCAAATATCACCTTGCCTTTTGAGGTGGCGATATTATCACCCACTCGAAACGCGCTACTATCAGTCATGCGGATATTTAACGTATCGGCACTGTTGTGCATGTCTTCGCTTAACTGCTTCATGCCTTGCACCAAATTTTGCCCGCCTGATTCGATAGTTAAACGTAAAACTTCAGGATTAGTCAGCAAAAAATTGGTCGGTGCAACCGCATTAACCCATTGACGGGTAAAAAATGCCAAACGCTGACGGGTTTTATCATCAATACCTTCAGTATTTTCGATGCTCTCTAGCATGGCTTGCGTGGTGAGCAAATAATTTTGCTTTAAAAAGTTAAAAATCGGGTTATTGTCCCATTCTTCATCACTAAAACGCTTGTCCCCTTTTTCAGGGATAGCGACAGGCTCAGTTTTTTTGCCTGCCAATTGCTGTAGCGTATTTTGCCACAGTTGCATTTGGTCACGTAACAACTGTACTTGATCTTCTATCACTTGCCCTGGGTGATTATGGGTCATTTGAGCCATTTTTTTCCAACCATCCATCAAATCCATGATAAGTGAGGTGTTGGTATATTGGGGTTGTTGCTGCAGACGCATAGATTGTTGGGCAATCTGTTGGCTTAACTCGGTCATATTATTAAAGAACTGACCATATAATTGTGTCATAGTGTTGGCGTTAGTATGGCTATTATCACTATTGCTTGTCGGCTTACCGTCACTGGCTTGGCTAAATTGACCCAGCGGGTTAAATAGTGACGTAAATGAGGACAGATTTGTCATGGGCGAGGGTATTTGTGTCATTTGAGCCGTCAAATTAGCGATATGAGCAAATGGATTGAACTGGCTAAATTGATTCATCTGCTGCTGCAGTTGTTGGTTCATTTGATTAAAAAACTCAAATGGGTTGCCCATATTAGCAAATGACGAATTACCATGAGTCGTCGATTGCTGCGTAGATTGGGATTGTGGGTGGGTATCAGCAGTCGTATTTTGCGGCATTTCTGAGGTAATGGGCGGGTTGGGCGTGTTTGAAGATTGGGAGGGATGCGTTGTCATACCAAGTTTTTCCGTAAACGTAAGATTAAAACAGAAATAAAATAACGAGCAATCACATGATAATTAACCAATTAAATAGCGACAGCGAGAATTACCTATTTGTATAGGGTTAGCTTAAATCGCTGCCCTTGAATAACTTAAGAGCAAGCGATGTTTAAAGCCACTTTTGACAATTTATTACTGATCAAACGATAGCATGGGTTTGGCTATTTATTGGGCGTGGTACGCGCAGTGGGTTTAGTCGCTGTAGCATTTAACGCATCGCTAGCAGCTTGAGTGGCGTCTTGATCTGACTTGCTGGTGGCATTTGCCATGTCACTGGCGGCTTTATTTATGGTTTGGGTGGTTTGTTTGACCGCTTCATTCATTTGGCTAGCGGCTTTACTGACATTTTCGCTCATTTTGCGATTAAAGTTTTCAGCAGTTTTGGTCGCATTTTGGGTCGCTTGTTCCATTGCTGATTTCATATTGCTAGCATTCGTGCTATATACTTCGTTCATCGCATTCATGACTTCATTGCGAATCTCGTTGCCAAGTTCAGTTAAGCGTTGGGCATCGGCAAGCATTTTTTGCCCCAACTCGTTTAACAACTCAGTTTGTTTTTGGGTAAAATTGCTAGCAGCTTCAGGTGAATCAACGGATGACACATTGCGAAGTTGCTCAAGTCCCATCTGTGAATAATGACGCATGGTTTCTAAAGAAAAATCCGTCATTTTTTCAGCATTTCGTAACATCGCTTGGTTAAAACGTGACCAAGGTTCATACATTTTGCGGGTATTGTCATTTAGATTGTCGAAGAATTGATGATTCATAATAACCTCAACTAGGTAGGGTGGGGGAACGTAAAAAGAATGATGGTTAAAACTTGTTTAAAATAAAAAACAATTTTCTAGAATTTTTAAAGGGCTATACTTAATAGATTAAGTGTTATTTTGCTTAACAATAAACCTAATGAGATAATTAGATTCTAGAAAATAATTGTTGGAAAGATAGCGATAGACGGTAATTTTTCTTATCACTATTACTATTATGGTGTATCATCATTACAATAGCATGAAAAAAAGGTAAATAAAACCAAATAAATTTAACACTTAGCGTTACATTCAAAAAATTATGTTAAAAATTGTAACTAAACATTTGGTTAACAGAAATTACTTATTAGTAATAATTTTTAGTTATGTGATCATTCTAAATCATTAAATAATTTTAATATAATTTTAGCGATTTATTAGTAAATTAAAAAAAAGCTATCCATTAACGGGGTAAAAATTTCTCATATTAAAAAACTTTTATCTATTAAAATTTTTTATAACAAGCCTTGCTGTATTTATCATGACGGATTTTGGCTATATTAATTTGGTTATAGTAAAGCACTTGTATTTTGCTCAACATTGGGGTAGTTTAGCCGCTAAATTTTCGGGTTATTTATTGTTGGATTGTGGGCAATGCTAGCTAGCAAGCTTGGCAATCTTATTAATGTGCAATGAACGTTACCATCTTTTCATTGCTTGAGTAAGGATGTGACAGTATGGCATTTAATCGTTTTCAGCCAGTTTTGGTAGCAAGTATGTTGCCATTATTGGTGTTTGCTTGGTTTAGTCGCGGCGTGGCAGGTCAAATCGATTTTTGGTTATTGTGGCTGGTTGCTATGACATTGGTTGGCTTACCGTTGGTGTTTGCCGAGATAGCCTTGGCACATCGCAGTAGGACGACACCTTTGGTGGGGCTATCGACTTTGACGCGTGAAGCGGATGTGGCAACAGTATGGCGTGGCTTTGGCTGGTTGACGGTGATGCTGTTGATGGTGGTGGTGGGGCATTTGCTTGCCAGCAGTGCCGATTTGTTACACCCGTTATTGGTGACGATGGCGACACCGGCTTTGATTGCGATAATGACTTTGATTGTTATTGGTTTGAGTTTTACCAAGCATTTGGCAGGCTGGTTTGCATTGATTTTGGCGCTGGTGGCGATGGGCTTTAATATGGTGCACAGCGGTATTGTCAATTGGCAAATGACTGCTAGCTCGCTGACTGAGTGGTCGCTCGCCGTGGTGATGGCATTGGTGTGTGTGGGCGCAGGGACAGGGCTATTGTGGCATGCGCGTGCCAATCAATTATTAATCCAACAAGATACGAATGACAATAAAGCAGTTGCCAGTCGTTATGTGATACCTGTTTGGAGTTTTCAAATTGTCGCTGGGGCACTGGTCGCTATGGTGGTCAATCCGTTGACCCAAGCTGCTGGGATTGCTTATGCATTAGCAATGTTATCAGGGGCGGCATATTTGCTGCATATCCTTACTCATCAAGTTTCGCTTAAACTAAATCAAAACAGCTTTAATTTTTTGGTGTTGGTCATAGTCGCTGTCATAAGCCTAGGCTTGGCGATGTTACCTACCTTTGTATTAAATCAATTAATGATCCTCTTAAGCCTAGTGGCAGCCATATGGCTTGCCGTATTTGCAGGTTGGCAGATGAAAATCAGCCATGTGCGTAAATCAATGAATTTTGGCTCAGAAGCGGTATATAACTTGTGGCGGATTGCAATACGGATTATTGTACCGCTGGCAATTGTCTTGGCGCTGATTGGTTGGGTGATGGGCTTGGCAAAATAACCCTTAATTGCCTGATGAACTAAAGAAAAAATTACATGGATAACAAGGGCGTGAATCATGCCCCTTTTTATTGCCAAAATTTCCCCAAGCTTATTTCCCCAAAATGCGGCTAACAGGTATAATGAACAATCATTTTTGTTTTAAACCTAAATAGAGAAAATTATGCCAACGATGACTGCCAATCAACTTTTATTTAAACAAGCCAAAGCCCATATCCCTGGCGGTGTTAACTCCCCTGTGCGAGCCTTTGCAGGCGTGGGTGGTACGCCTGTTTTTATTGCCAAAGCAAAAGGCAGTAGAATGTACGACACGCAAGGCAAGCCATATATTGACTATGTTGGTTCATGGGGACCTATGATTTTGGGGCACGCCCATCCACATATTATTGAGGCGGTGAAACAAGCTGCTGATGATGGTCTGAGTTTTGGTGCGCCAACGACGTTTGAAACCACGGTGGCTGATAAAATCTGTGAGTTGATACCAAGCGTTGATTTAATTCGTATGACTAGCTCTGGGACTGAGGCGACCATGTCAGCGATTCGCTTGGCTCGTGGCTACACAGGGCGTGATAAAATTGTCAAATTTGAAGGCTGCTATCATGGGCATAGCGATAGCTTATTAGTCAAAGCGGGCTCTGGGATGCTTGATATCGGCGAGCCTAGCTCAAAAGGCGTGCCTGCTGACTTTGCCAAACACACCATCACCTTACCATACAATAATCCGCAAGCCATTATTGACTGTTTTTCGGAATTTGGTGAAGAGATTGCAGGTGTGATTGTCGAACCAGTCGCGGGCAATATGAACATGATTGTACCGACCCAAGACTTTCACGATACCTTGCGTGAGCAATGTACCACCCATGGCGCGGTGCTGATTTTTGATGAAGTAATGACCGGCTTTCGGGTCGGCTTAAAATCGGCTCAAGCCCATTTTAACATCACCCCCGATTTAACCACCTTTGGCAAAATCATTGGTGCAGGTTTGCCAGTCGGCGCATTTGGCGGTAAACGAGAAATTATGGAATGTATCGCTCCATTAGGTGGTGTATACCAAGCAGGCACATTGTCGGGCAACCCTTTAGCCATGCGAGCAGGGATAGCAATGTTTGACTTACTTACTGTGGATGGCTTTTATGAAAACTTAAGCGAAAAAGTCGTTTATTTGACTGATAATTTGGAGAAGTTGGCAGCCGAGGTAGGTATTGGCTTTAAAACCACCCGCTGTGGTGGGATGTTTGGCATGTTTTTTACGGATGGTGATTTGCCAAACAACTTTGAAGAGGTGTGTCAATGCGATGCGCAAAAATTTGCCACATTCTTTCATGGCATGTTAGACAAAGGTATATATTTGGCGCCTTCAGCGTTTGAAACGGCATTTATGAGTAGCGAGCATAGCCAAGAAGACCTTGATGCGACCTTGCAAGCCGCCAAAGCAGTTTTTACAGAAATGGCAAAATCATAACATGCGTCAACTTCCACCAACGTTAACCCCCAAAGCTATTGCCCAACGCAATCTTGAAGAAAGTCAGCAATCGCAAGCTTTCTTTGAGGCTTTTGCTCATGCTGTCACGCTGTATCGTGATGATGATATTTGGGTCATTGATAAACCGCATGGCTTACTGTCAGTGGATGGCAAAGATTTAAAGGTGAGTTTGCAATCACGTTTGCTAAAAGTTGACCCGAATGTCAAGTTGATTCACCGCCTAGATATGGACACCTCAGGCATTATTATCTTTGCTCGCAATAGCCTAGCACAAAGCCATATTAGCAAACAATTTATTGACCGTATTCCCGCCAAAGAATATCAAGCCGTTGTTTGGGGCACCACCCCACAACAAGGCGAAATCGATGTGCCCGTGCGCTATGATCCACCACAAAAACCCAAGCACATCGTCGATATGAATTGGGATAAACGCGCCTATACCAAATATGAAACCTTGCATCATGAGCTAAGGCAAGGCATTCCTGTCAGCCGTGTGGCATTATACCCTGTGACAGGGCGTAGTCACCAGCTTCGGGTGCATATGCTGCATATCGGGCATGTCATGTTGGGCGACCCAATCTATGCGCAAGATATCTTGGATGCGCAAGCCTTTGACTTGTCACCCCGTCTATGCCTACACGCTCGTAAGCTGCGGCTAAAACATCCTAATTCGGGCGTGTGGATGGCATGGGAAAGTCCCGTGCCTTTTTAGCTTTACAATTTTAGCTTATTAAGCCTGTTGTTCAAGCCAATCGATCGCTAATTGCCAAAGTACTTGGTTTTGCCGGCTAAAAAACTTCATATGCCCAATCTGCTTTAATCCGTAGTCTTGTGGATTTAAGGTTTTGGTGGTGGCTTGCATATTCGGAAATACGCGAATCATATCCGCCACATTTTTATCATTGGCGATGTCATCATCGGGCGCGTTTAGCCACAGCGCGGGCAATGTTACTTCATCATAATAGTGGTGCTGCAGTGTCTTTCCAAATGCGGTTTTCACATAGCCACTGCCGTTACACCAGTCCCGCCATTGTTTCGCCACATTTTTGGGTAAGTCTTCACCCATACCGACTTTACTATTTTTGGCATACCCAAATACTAAGTTTGAGACAGGCATAAACCCATTCATAAAGTACATGGCTTTGGCACGGTACGGCATTGCCATATTGCGAATTTGCCCCGATGAACAAGCCACATTAAACACCGATGTCAATTTGGCATGATTTGGCATTAGCCCAAATAACTGCCCCCCAGCACTGTGCCCAACCAAATGATAGGTGGTATTGGGAAATTCTTGCATCAATCTATCTAGTACCGCTGTCATATCATGACGACCCCAACTAATGAGCGAAGCAGTCGACTTGGCGATATCATCGTCGAGCGATTCTCCGATGCCTTCATTGTCAAAGGTGATCACCCCATAACCCTTGTCTGCCAAAAATTGGGCGAAGTTTTGATAAAATTGGCGTTTAATACCCGTTGCAGGGGCAAGCATAACCGCTGCTTTTGGCTGCAAACTTGCAGGCGTCTTTGCCATGCCATCCGATGGGATAGAGGGATAAAAAATGCTAGCGGCTAAGGTGGCGTGATTATTCGTAGCAATTTGAATAGTATTGGGTTTTGAAATTTGAGTCATTCTATCATCCTTAATACCTTGTTGTTAGAAGGTTTTAAAGTAGCATAAAAACCTATCCTATGATCAACACAAGATTGACTGTGTATTCAACTTTTTAGCACCATTGACCATTTATTGGCTAACAATGGGCAAAAAAATGACCCAATCGTTTGAGTCATTTCACTAAATCAAGCAACTGCCACGTTAAGGTTAAGGTGTTTGCATCACCACGTGCTGATTGGTGTTAATCAAAACTTCAGAAGGGCCATCCACCACCACCCGCACCGCGTTTTTATCAGCGTCATTGGTAGGTTGGCGTGACTTATAATAGGCATCTTCTGCTGGGGTACAACCTAAACAGCGATTCATCGCCTGAAAGGGCTCATCAAGCAATTTTTCACGGGCTTGTACCACATCGCCTGTAAAGATAGTAAAGGGCAAACTCACAAGCCAAGCGGCTGCACCGCCCGCCACTGCCACTAGACCTAAGGGTTTACCTATCACGGTATCAGCAATCATGCTGTCATAGTTTGGGCCAAAGTCCGATTCGTCTATTTCGGTGGCAGCCATTGCAGGGCTAAGACTGATGGCGCTTAATGTGACTGCCATCACCCACTTATGCATTGTTTTCATATTCACTCCAAAGGCGATAAACCAACTAATTTATAAAATCTATGGGATAAAATTCGTGATTGTGACAATTTATTACATTACAGCAATTTTGCTGACAGTTGGCAAGTAAAATTCTGTGCTAACGCAAATTTTTAAGATTAGCGGTGGTATCATTGGCTTTTTTTAGGTTTTTAGCTTTGGTTGGCACGTGGGTCAAATCCGCTAAGGGCAAAAGTGGCTGGCAAGTCGGGCAATAGCTACTGGCTCGTTGGGCGATTTTAACCGTTTCAATGGCAGTGCCGCAGCTGGGGCACGGTGCATTTTTTTTGCCATACACATTGAGGGTTTGCTGAAAATAGCCCATTTTGCCATCTGCTACGGTAAAATCTCGCAAGGTCGAGCCACCTTTTTGTATCGAGATAGTTAGTACTTGCTTAATAAAGCCGACCAAACTGGCAAGTTGCGATGGGGACAGTTGATTGGCAGGCGTCAGCGGATGGATACCCGATAAAAATAAGCTTTCAGTGGCATAAATATTGCCCACCCCGACCACCACACTTTGTTCCATAATCACCGCTTTAATCGGGCGAGTCATGGGATGTTTACGCGCATGGATCAACCGATATAAATAATCCGCGTTAAAGTCGTCATCCAATGGCTCAACGCCAAGATGGTCAATCAATTTATGCTGATAATCATCTAACCAAAGTATCATGCCAAAACGTCGGGGGTCATGATAGTGTAATTGGGTATTGCCAAATTCAATAATGACATGGTCGTGCTTACGCTTTTGTGTTCCTATAGGATGTTGCTGTAAGCTTCCTGACATGCCAAGATGAATAAGCAGGTGTTTTTCGATATTTGACTGAGAAAAGGTCAATATCAAATATTTGGCACGGCGCTTAATATTGACCAAATCTAAGCCTTGTAAGCGGTCTAAATCATCAGGCACACCAAAACGAAGTTTGGGCTGAAAAATATAAACGTTGGTTACCGTTTGGTTAAGTAGCGGCGTTAAGCTGGTAGCGGTGGTCTGTACTTCGGGCAATTCGGGCATGGGTTTCTACTACGTTATTTTTTACAAAGTTGCTTGATAAAAAGTTGCTTTATAAAAAGCTACTTTCTATAAAGCTGTTTTTTAAAGACTTGTTTTTTGTTCATATATTAGACTTATATTAAGCAGGGACAGCACCTGTGACCACACGGCGAGCCAGGATAATACCGTGCTGTTGCTCAAGCTTGGCAAGTAGCTTAGATAACTGGCTTAACCCGGTCACCTCGATACTAAAGTTAAGCCGTGCGATATCATCGACATCGCTTAGGGTGTCAACACGGCGGATATTGACGTTCTCAGCGTCCATAATGTGGGTTAAGTCTTTTAGCAGACCGCGTCTATCATAGGCTTCAAGATAAATTTGTACTTGCTGGCTTTTGCCTTTATTACCATACCAAGCCGCACTGATGGCTCGCTCGGACTCACGGCTGATAAGGCGTAAGTATTCGGCACAATCATCACGGTGGATGCTCACCCCATTCGATAAGGTAATATAGCCTGCAATCGATTCGCCTTGCACAGGGTTACAACAGCCTGCCAGCGAAATTGGGATATTATCCAAGCCATCGACTTCAATCTTGTAGGCATCAAGCTTGCCTGTGGCTTTGGGATGGATACTGGGCACAAGGTCAGTTTCGACCACTTCAGGTTCAAGGTCAAGATGGCGGCTGATTTGCTCGGTGAGTTGATGCAATTCGACATTGCCATTGACCAGACCGACCAAGATATCATCGCTGTTTTTGACGTTAAAGAATTTGACATAGTCCGCTAAGTCGATACTGTTTGGGTGTACCGACATACGGCTCAATTCTTTGGTCAAAATATGCTTGCCAACTTCGATATTTTTGTCACGGTCTAGTTTGTTAAACCATTGACGTAATTTACTACGGGCACGGTTGGTATGAATATAGCCCAGCGATGCCACGAGCCAATCTCGGTTCGGCTCACGAGATTGTTTGGTGATAATCTCGACTTGCTCGCCCGTTTTTAGCTGATAAGTAAGCGGGACATAACGCTGATTCACGCGTGCTGCTTGGGCGCGGTTGCCGACTTGGGTATGCACATAGTAGGCAAAGTCTAGTACAGTTGCCCCTTTAGGCAGCTCGATGATGTCACCGTCTTTGCTAAACACATAAATCCGCTCAAACTCACTAAAATCTACGACTTGCTCATCTTCATCCTCGGTGTGCTCATGCTGCTCATGATGCTGATTAAGCACGGCTTTAAGTGGGTCGGGATGCGCCGTGTCAGTGGTTTCCTGATTTAATAAAATTTGACGTAAGCTGCTGATTTTACGGGTTAGATAATCGTCTTTTTTGTTCTTGGTGCCTTCTTTGTAGTTGACGTGGGCACACATGCCAAGCTCGGCTTCATAGTGCATATCAAAGGTACGAATTTGCACTTCAAGCGACTTGTTTTCGGCGATCACAGCGGTATGCAGCGAACGATAACCATTGGTTTTTGGATTGGTAATATAGTCGTCAAACTGTTCGGGGATATGCCGCCATAAGCCGTGCACCAAGCCAAGGACGTGATAGCATTCAGGTAAATTTGGCACGAGTACCCGCAACGCACGAATATCATAAAGCTGGTCAAAGGACAGCGATTTAAGCTTCATTTTGCGATAAATCGAATAAATGTGCTTTACTCGCCCTGTGATTTCACCTTCAATACCGTTTTGAGCCAAGGCCTCACGCAACTGATTGGCAACACGGTCAATGTATTCTTCGCGCTCGCTGCGTTTTTCATTAAGTAATTTAGCGATTTCTTTGTAGCGTTCGGGAGCCAAGTAGCGAAACGATAAATCTTCAAGCTCCCATTTAAGTTGTGCAATCCCCAAACGATGAGCAAGCGGTGCATAAATTGTCATCACCTCACGGGCGACCCGCTGCTGACGTTCGGGATTGGCAAACGATAGCTCACGCATGGCAAACGTACGGTCTGCCAATTTAATCAGCACCACTCGCACATCATTGGTCATCGAAATGAGCATGCTGTAAATACCAGATAACTGCTCACGTTGGTTGTTATTAAAATGGTCTTCTAAGCGTTTGTTATTTTCAATTAAATCCGATAACTGCCCAAGCGCTAATGTGCCTTGTACCAAATCAGCGACTTCTTTACCAAAGGTTGCCAAAATTTGCTTATCGCTTAATACGCCTTTACGCGCAGCTCGGTATAGCATCGCCGCTACCAACGTGGGCTCATCTTGATACAAATATCCCAAAATGTCCGCCATGCCAACCCCTGTCAAAAAGGCATTGGAACGCTGAGATTCGGTGCTTAAATCTTGAGTCTTAAGGAGTTGACAGGCTTTGGTCAATTCGGGTAATGCCGCTTGATGGGCACGCCTTGCCATTGATTGCAGCCAAGCATCGGTATCGATGGTATGTTCATCGATAATATGACTGGCAGGCTCTGAGATAATCGGCAAATCCGTGTGCGTATAATGGCGTTGCCCTGTGATACTGGCAATCATTGTCGTGCTGTCGTGTTCGCCATTTTTGCCACTTTCTCCACCCACTAGTGGCAGGCTCTCTCGTATCTTAACCATTTTTTACTCCAACACTTACTTTGACTTACCCTAACTGTGACCCTGATGCTACTATCGCGAACTTTTTATACCCGCTATTGATAGCAAAAATTAGCTAACATCCTGTTGCTAAAATTATCAATATGGTTAAAGAATTAATTTTATAATGTGCCATTTTTTATCGGGATATCTTTTTATATTTATCAAGATACTGTTCATGACTTCCAAGTCGGAATTATTATCAAACTATTTTTAGTTTGATTAGTATAGGTCAATGCCATGAAATTACCACAGATATTTGTTAATCAACCTGCCAAATCTATGCATATCATTCTTAGCATACTGGTAAGTAGCATCGCCTTGACAGGGTGTGACTATTTTGCCAAGCCCAAAGTTGATAATACGTTGACGCTTGATAAAATTGCTAGTCTGTTACCCAATCGAGGTGAAGATAAAAAATCGTGGGCAAATGATATTTTTGATATTTTTAACACCCTCAAAATTGACCGTACTCCCCAAAATATTTGTAGCGTGGTGGCGGTCATTGACCAAGAATCCAATTTTAAAGCAGATCCGCCTGTGCCAAACTTGGGGCAAACTAGTCTAAAAGCGATGAATGAAAAACTTGATGAAAAATTGGGAACGACATTGGCAGGCTATTTTCGTACTATGCTAAAAAATGAGCCAACCCCACAAAATAGCTTTGAAAAACAGATATTAAAAGTCAAAACCGAACAACAACTTGACCAATTATATCACCAAATGTTTGATTATTTTTCACAAAAGTATTATGCCAGTAAAATCACCAATGTTAGCAAAATCGTTGGCGCAGATGTCACCGAAAAAATCGACCCCATTACTACATTGGGTAGTATGCAGGTCAGCATCAATTATGCCCGTGACCACCAACGCATGAACGGCTCTAATGAGGATTTACGCCGTGACCTTTATAGTCAATATGGTGGGTTGTATTATGGCATTCATCGGCTGATGCTGTATCAAACCAATTATGCCGACCCAATTTACCGATTTGCCGATTATAACTCAGGGATGTATTCTAGCCGCAATGCCGCGTTTCAAAAAATGCTTGCTGACCTTACTAAACAGCCGATTGATATGGATGGTGATTTGCTCAGTTATAGTAGCAATGGACAAAGCCAAAGTGAAAAGGCGTTAAATTTATTAGCGGGACAAGGGCGCATCGCTCTCACGCCCAGTCAAATCAAAAGCGATTTAAAAAAAGAAAAAACCCAAGCCTTTGAAACCACCCAAGTTTATCAGTTAGTAAATAGTTTATATCAACAAAAAACAGGTAAAAAACCAATAAACGCCATTATGCCCCAAGTGGTAATTAGCGGGGCAAAATTAAGCCGTGACTATAATACCAAATGGTATGCCGATGGCGTGAATAAGCGGTATTTAAGTTGTTTGGCGAAAGTGAAAAGTCAATAATGAAATTTACATTGAATGATAATGATTTGGGTATCAGTCACTTCATAAATTAAGCGGTGTTCTTGGTCAATACGGCGTGACCAATAGCCTGCCAAATCAAACTTTAACGGTTCGGGTTTGCCAATGCCTTCAAAGGGTGAGCGCAAAATATCTTGAAGCAGTAAATTGATGCGTTTAAGAGTTTTTTTATCAAGCTGTTGCCAAGCCACATATTCTTCCCAAGCATGGGCTGTCCAACTTAGCAACATCACTCTATCTCAATCAAATCATGCGGTTGAACATTGCCCATTTTTGCCTGTGCGATAGATTCTTGTAGGCGTTTAGCATTATTCGGACTGCTCAAAAGGTAAGCAGTTTCTTCATAAGCGTTAAAATCTTTTAAGCTCATCAAAACAGTGGGTTCAGCATTCTGACGAGTAATAATCAGCGGACTATGGTCGGTAACGACTTTATCCAAAGAGTTGGCAAGATTTTTACGTAAATCAGTATAGCTAATAACGTCCATTTTTTACTCCCCTTAAACACTAAAAAAGACAATTAATGTACTTATTATTGTACATTAATCGTCTTTTTTAGCAAGTGATGATGTACTAAACTTTCTCAAACCGTGCAATACTTTCCACATGCCCTGTGTGCGGGAACATATCCATCACCCCCGCATGGGTCAGCTTATAGCCCTTTTCCAGTAAAACAGCGGTATCCCGAGCCAGCGTAATCGGATTGCATGATACATACACAATGCGTTTGGCATCAAATTTATCCAAATACTGCATCACCTCCAACGCCCCTGAGCGTGGCGGGTCAATCAATAACGCATCGGCTTGCCCGACCCACGGCTCACCCGAAAAATCCTTGGTCAAATCTTGGGCAAAAAAGTCGGTATTGTGTAAGCCATTGGCAGTCGCATTCATTTTGGCTCGTTCGGTCATCTCGCTACTGCCTTCCACGCCAATCACAAAGCCCGTTTCACCCACCGCTTTTGCCAGGGGTAAGCTAAAATTGCCCAGTCCGCAGAATAAATCCAACACCCGCTCGCCTGGCTGTAAATCCAGTAAATCCACGGCAAGTTTGGTCATTTTACGATTAACTGACAAATTAACTTGGGTAAAATCGAGCGGTGAAAATTCAAAGGTCACGCCAAACTCGGGCAGGCGATAAAACAAACCGCCCGTTGGTGGTACGGTCAGACTTGATGCTCTGCCATTTGGGTCGTCAATACGGTGTACCGTATCGCTACCTTTCGGCTGAAGATACAATTGCCAGTTACGCTGAGCAAAAAAAGCGTATAATTTTGTCAAATCGCTTTCGCCCAAATCAACCATATGACGTACAATCACGGCAATAGATTTTTGACTATCTGGCACATCTTCTAGCGTTTCACCCATCGCCAGCTCAAGCTGGGCGATATCATTTCGTCCATCCAGCGAAGAAATTAAGACTTTTAAATTCTCGATTTCAAAGCCGATACGCGGGTCAAGCACATGACATTCATTCAACTCTGCCAAAAAGTTACTCGCTCGCTCCCGAAAACCGACCAATGCCGTGCTTTTTTTTTCAACAAACCGTACGCCCATCCTCGCTTTAGTACGATAACCCAAACGGTCAGCGACCAATGGGGGAAGCCAGTTTGCAGGTTGAACATGGGCATGGTGCTGTAACAGTTCAGCCAACACCGATTGTTTAAAAGTGATTTGTCCGTCAGGTTGCCAATGTTGCAAGCTACAACCACCACACACGCCAAAATGCGGGCAGGGCGGGGTAGTGCGTTCGGGGTTGGGATTCGCCAAGACCTCGAGGGCATCACCCTCTTCGAGGCTTTTACGTGAACCGGTGATTTTGACGCTCACGGTCTCAGCAGGCAGGGCAAAACTGACGAACACTTTTTTACCGTGTTTTTCCTCGTTATGCTCGTTATGCTCGCTCGCATTTGGACAAGAAGTGTCGCCATAGGTTGCCACACCCCGTCCGTCATGGGCAAGGTTGGTAATCGTTAAGGTGACGGGCGGGGCATCTTGGAGGCGTTTTCGCACGCGGGCGGTGGGTTTGAGTTTTTTGTTGGGCTGCTTTGTTAAAGGGGTGGTTAAAGCGCTGGTATTTGACATAGTTAAAAAAACCTATTTAATCGAAAGTCGGCGTAAATATTTATTACAAAATTTATCAAAAAATTGGGCTTATAATAGCCTAAAATAGGCTTTTTTAATATCAAATCAATTTTTATAAACCCATAAAAAGGAAAAAACATGCAAAAAATCAAACTTTACGGCTTTCAAGGGGCATGCTCGTTTGTTCCACATACCGCACTCAACATGACAGGCGTGGATTATGACCTAGAACTGATTAGCCATGAATACTCAAAATCGCCCGAGTACCTTGCCAAAAATCCGCAAGGTGCTGTGCCTTGCTTGGAAGAGGGTGACTTTATTCTGACCCAAAATGTGGCAATTTTAGACTACCTTGACAAAAAATTCCCACAAGCCTATCTGTTTGGTAAAGGCGATGCCAAGCAATGTGCCAAGGCTCATCAATGGCTAAGTTTTGCCAATGCCGATATTCATAAAACGTTTAGCCCATTATTTAACCCAAGCAAATTGGTCGAAGACGAAAAAGAGCAACCAAAATTTATCGACAACGTCAAACAAAGTGTCATTAAGTTGTTTAAAATTGCGGATGATAACTTGGCGAATCAAGACTATATGGCAGGCGAGTTTAGCATTGCTGACGTGTATCTATACGTGACGTTACGCTGGGCAAATCAGATGCAACTTGACTTATCCCAATTCAAAAATTTACAAAAATTGATAAAAAATGTCGAAAGCCAACCTGCGGTGCAAAAATCGCTCAAAGAAGAAGGGTTAGATCCCATTGCTAAATAATAGCGAATAGCAAACAAAAAAGAGCGTCAGTTACGCTCTTTTTTGTTTTATTTTTATCAAAATTCTACCAAATCTTCTTGTATTATGTACAATCGTTTTGTAACTGTTAGTGATTGATGAGAGTGAAAATTTTACTAATCATGCTACTAATCATGCTATGATAAATTAACCATTAAACTTTAGAGATAATCTGTTATGAATGCCTCGCACGAGTTAGAACTCAAATTCTGCGTTCCTACCTTTACCCAAGCCGCCTTAAATAAACAATTTGACCTAAAAATGGTCAAACGGCAACGTCTTTGTGCTTATTATGTTGATACGCCTGTGCGTGACCTTGCCAAAAATGGCATTGCCCTACGCGTACGATATGAAGACGAGCAATGGGTGCAAACGTTGAAAACCAGCGGGGATGGTGTGGCAAAACGTCTTGAACTTAACACGATTTTGGATTTAACCGACACACCTGAAACAATAAATGTTACCGAACTCCCTAAGCAACTTAAACTTGATAATAACCAGCCATTGAGCGAACAACTACTAAAAGTTATGCCGCTTGATAAACTGGCTGAAAGTCTAACCATACAATATTTTACTGATGTTGAACGCAAGAGCCGAATAATTAAAAAAAATAATAGCAAAATCGAAATTGCTTATGATTTAGGCAATGTCGATAAAGGCGAAGTGAATAAAAATACTGATGGTAAAAATACAGATACCAAAAGCAATGATCCATCTGATGCCTACCCACTGCATGAAATCGAATTTGAACTGATTGAGGGTGACGTTGCAGATTTGGTTGATATTGCTAAAACGTGGTGTAAAAAATATAAACTTTATCTATCAACTGTGACCAAAGCCCAACGTGGTGGATTGTTATTAGCTGGTCAGAATTTTGCCAATCCCATCAAGGCTGATTTGACTACATTACAGCTCGATAAAAATACGACACAGTTTGAATTTTTACAGCAAGTTGTTAATAACTGTTTGGCTCAAATTCTACCCAATGCGTCAGCCATTGCTGACGGTAGCCCAGACGGCAACCACGTTCACCAATTGCGTGTGGGAATTCGCCGGTTGCGTACTGCTTTAAAAGCGTTTAAGGTTTGTGCTGACTGCATTGACCCAAATTGGCTAATCGTATTAAAACAAACCTTTACATTATTGGGTGAATTTCGTGACCGTGAGATCTTGCAAATCAAAACCCAACCGATGCTTGAATCAGTGGGATCACCACATGTCACTTGGTCAACTGAGGTGGATATCATGCCGATTGATGCGGTGCGAGCCAATGATTTTCAAATTGTGTTGCTTGAACTGATTGCTTTTACCCATTTACCCGCACCAACGGACAGTAAAAAAGCCAAGCCAATGCTGACCAAAAAACTCGATAAACTGTTTAACAGCATTGCCAAAGACAGCGAACGTTTTGCCAGTTTGGACACCGAAAGTCAGCATGATGTACGTAAAGACTTAAAAACCTTACGTTATATCAGTGAATTTGCTGCCCCAGTTTTTGCAGATGACAAAGAGAGTAAGAAAGGTAAAAAGGCAGAAAATCTCAATGCATTTTTGCAATATCTTGAGCCTGCCCAAGATGTATTGGGTGAATATAATGATAATCTGGTCGGCCATCATCATTACCAAGAAAAAGCCAAAACTGACCCGAATGCGTTGTTTGCCGTGGGCTGGTTTGGTGGACGGGAAAAAGCGAGTGCTGAAGCGTGTGCGGTGAGCCTTAAAACGGTTAAAAATGCCCCGAAATTTTGGTAAAAAATAAAAAAGCCAATATCCGCAGATATTGGCTTTTTTAGTTTAAAAAAAATTATTTCCCATAGACTTTTAGACGGTCTGCGACGGGGGAAAATTGTTTTTCACCAGCAGGCGCTGCAATACCGCCAAATACCATTTGAGCAATCAATTTCCAGTTACTATCAATGTTCCATTCTTGAGCAACTTTCTCATCAATCACGCCATTATAATGCTGTAAGTTTGCACCGATATTTAAGGCGGTTAACGCATTCCAAATGGCATATTGGTGCATGGCATTGGTGTGTTCTGCCCAAGTTGGGAAACCATTTGCATAGGCTGGGAATTGCGCTTGCAAACCTTTAACCACAGATTGGTCTTCAAAGAACAATACCGTGCCTGCACCTGCTTTAAATCTTGCTATTTTATCGGCAGTGGCTTTGAATTTTTCTTCGTCATTGACGATACCACGAAGTAAATCTTCGGTGATTTGCCACAATTTTTTGTGATCTTCGCCAAACAACACGACCATCCGTGTCGATTGTGAATTAAATGACGAAGGTGTGTGCAAGATGGCATGCTCAATAACGTTGATCACTTCATCCTTTGATACAGGAAGCTGGTCATTTAAGGCATAGATTGTACGACGTTTTTCAGCGATAGGGTGTACTGTGTTTATTGACATGAGTTTCTCCAGTTTTTGGTTAAATTTACGAAGTGATCAAGGATAATGTAGTTTTTAATGCAAATATTATAATCAAAAAAAAGTATCAGTGTAAATAATTTTGTAATTATTTTTAACAAAATAACATTTTTGATAAAATTTTCTAATAAATAATTGTGCCAGAAATTCAAATTTATGCAAGGATAGTAACAGGACAACCCACATTGACGTTATCAAAAATCGCCACAATATCCCGATTGCGCATACGAATACACCCATGTGACAAGGCAATACCCATAGGCTCGCTATCGGGTGTGCCATGAATATAGATGTAACGAGCTTTGGTATCGCATATACCTTCGGCGTTATTGCCCTTATTAAATCCCGCTTCACAACCTTCAAGCCATAGAATACGGCTTAAAATCCAGTCTCGATTAGGAAACTTTTTTGCCAAATCCTCAGTGTAAATTTCACCCGTAAATTGACGTGCCACAAATACACTGTTAATTGGCAAGCCTTCACCAAATTTTTCGCTAATAATATGCTTGCCAAGCGGGGTACAGCCTGTGCCTTCAATTTGCCCAATACCATTTTTGGCAGAAGAAATAGGGTAGGTATGGCAACTGCTTTGATCAAGCCATAAATTCAGTTGTTGACTTGATAAATGAATGGTGATGAACGGATAACATATCATAGGTATTTTTTATCACTTAAAACGAAATTGGCGTTATTATAAGGGTAAAAGATTATAAGGGTTAAAGTCTGGCTAAACAAAAACAGTCGAAGAGATTAACCAGCTGATGGATAAAAAGTGATATTTTAAAGGCAATAAAGGACAACCAAAAACGATTTACCAAATTGCAAAATGTGTGCAATGCTAGTGACATTAAGATATTTTATTCTAGCAAAATTTAATAGACTTGACTTAAGGTGTGAAGTGTGAAATTTTTATATAGCAATAAGCAGTTAAACCCACTATCAAATAAAAAAATGACAAATAGTAAGACAACTAATAAAAAGTCAAATAATATAAAGTGGCATTTAAAACCGATGGTGATAAGTGGGCTAATGGCAGTCAGCAACATAGGTATCTTACCAGTCATGGGCGTTAACACTATGGCTCATGCGTCAGTATCCACCACAGATTTTTCGGGCTTAGTGGCACAAGTTGCCCCTTCAGTGGCTCGGGTGAATGTGACCAAAAAAATCAGCCCAGAAGAGATGGCACAGCTTCAAACCGAAATGTTATTAAGGCGCTATTTGGGCGGGCGAGCCGAGATGCCTTCTGCCACCGAACAAGCATTTGGTACAGCGTTTTTTGTGACTAAAGACGGTTATATGCTCACCAATTATCATGTGATTGAAGGCGCAGATAAAGTAACTGTAACGCTCAACGACCGCCAAGAACTTGATGCCAAAGTTGTGGGTTCGGATGAACGTACCGATGTGGCAGTGTTAAAGGTAGCGGGTAGCGATTTTCCTGCTTTGCCAATTGGCAATTCTGATTTATTGAAGGTAGGAGAGCCTGTGCTGGCGATTGGTTCGCCATTTGGGTTTGATTATTCCGCATCAGCGGGGATCGTCAGTGCCAAATCACGCAATGTGTCACGCGATACGACAGTACCGTTTATTCAGACAGATGTGGCGCTCAATCCGGGTAACTCTGGGGGGCCGCTATTTAATCAAAAAGGCGAGGTGGTGGGGATTAATTCTCGTATCTTTAGTGGTACAGGTGGCTATATGGGGCTATCTTTCTCCATACCGATGGAAGTGGCGATGGATGTCTATCAACAAATTCGCAATACAGGCACGGTGGTACGTCCTTATTTGGGCGTATTTCCGCAAGATATTGACCGCAATCTTGCCGATGCGTATGGCTTATCCAAGCCGCAAGGGGCATTGATTATAAAAGTGTCGCCCGACTCGCCTGCTGATAAAGCGGGGCTAAAAACAGGCGATATTGTTCTAAGTTTTAATGGTACGAGCATTGATACCTCGGCAAGTTTGATGAATCAAGTAAGCCGAGCTAAGCCCAACGATAGTTTTACACTGACCATCCAACGGAATAAACAACCGATGACCTTAAAGGGCGTTTTGGCAAAAGCCCCTGAAGATACCGCGACCGACAGCAACCAAGTTAGTAATAATCCAAATAATGTGCGGTTAGGTTTGCGGCTTCGTGCTTTATCACCCTATGAACAGCAAGAAATCGGTGGTAAAGGTTTACTTATCACGGCAATTGACCCATTTGGGTTAGCCGCTAGCTCAGGGTTACAAGCAGGCGATGTGATTGTACAGTTTAATCAAAGAACCATTAATACCCCACAAGATTTTATCCAGCAGATCCAACAATTACCCAAAAAAGGCGTGGTAACGATACAAATTATCCGTCAAGGCGAGCCAATGGTATTGGGTATACGCATCGATTAACCCATATCATGAATAAACCTAGACAATTATTAAGTAAAAAGGTGGTTAAACAACAACAGCGATTTAAGAAAGCACCGTTTAAATAAAAGCAACGTTTAACTAAAAGCAACATTGTCATTATGGGCGCGTCAATTTATAATGAGCGGTTTTTATCCGATAGGATTATTACCATAGGGCATGGTTTTAAATATGATAAGCCAATGCCAGTATTAAATAATTGGTCGGTTGATGATAAATAGATAGGCATTAATGACGAATGGGTGAGGCTTGGCTAAGTGCGTTAGGTTGGTGGATTGCTGCAGCAGTGGCGGTGGTCGCTTGCCTAAATATGTTAGCTGCCAATCCTGTTCATAAGCTTAAAGTTTGGTTACAACTCATTGTCTATTATGCAAAATATTGGGCGTTATGGCTGTGGTGTTGGGCGTTGTGGCATTTGTGGCTAGCGCCACAGGCATTTTATGCGATAGCTGCGATCTTAGCTTTATTGTATTTATACATCAGTTGGATAGAACCAAATCGGCTACAAATTCGTTATCATACCATTGACCTTAGCCAAAATAACTTTGTCCAAAATCATCCTATAGCGTCTACTGATAACCCTAAAGCAAGTGTGCTTAAATTGGCGGTTATTGGTGATATTCATGTGGGTATATTTACCCCACATGCCCAATTGCAGCAGCTCGTCAGGTGCTTAAATCGCCTTGACGTCGATGCCATTGTTGTAACAGGCGACTGGCTGTATCATGCAGGCACGGATATCATGGGTAAATTATCGGTATTAAAGGCATTAAATAAACCTTGCTATAGCGTGTTGAGCGAAGACGATGAAGCCCAGTTACAGCAAGTTTGTCAGGCATATCAAAACAGTGAAGGCGGCAATTATTTATTAATCAATGAAAAAATTAACCAAGTTTTAGCCACTATGGGAATCACGGTGTTGGGACAAACACACCTTGCACACCAAACAGATATTCTCCTAAATGATTGCCATTTACTTGGGTTTAGCGATGGCGCTGTTAACAATACAAACGTGACCTATCCAAAACCCAGCCTTCACCAAAAAACCCTTATTTTAACCCACGATATCAAGCAATTTTTGGCAAATTCTCAACATAGCCAATACTTAAATAAACATACGCTGATTATTGCGGGTCAAACGCATGGTGGACAGGTCAATGTGCCATTATTAACCCCTTGGTTGGTGAATGCATTGACAGGCAATCGCTCAGTAGATGGATTAACCTGTCATCAAATAACGGTCGAAAGCCCAAAGATAGATCAGACAGCCAATGCCAATGTGAGCAAATCTGTAAGCAAACTTAAGCAACTTACCTTTTATTCTTGGACCAACACAGGCATTGGCTTGACCGGCTTACCTTTTCGTTTTCGTTGCCCACCTCGGGTGGATGTACTAACGATTATTTAGCGATGGGGCTTGATTCAAATAATTCATGATAGCAATTTTAATGCGTATTTGACCCAATAATTCAGTGAATAACGCTTAAACTTCCTGCTTTTTTTATGCTACACTAATCGGCATACGTTAGGGTAAATCAACCTTAAATCAGTTAGAATACGCCCTTTTAATAAGCAGCTAAAACAGCATTTATTTAATTTTTTGTGTCGCATAACGACCACCGGTTGGGGTCAAAGGTATTTTGTATGGCAATTCATCCAATTTTAGACAAGCTACAAGGCTCGATGTCTGCCTTGATAACGCCCATGCACAGTAATGGTGATGTGGATTTTCAATCGTTAGCCAATTTGATCGATTGGCAAATTGAGCAAGGCACCAATGTGTTGGTAGCGGTTGGTACGACGGGTGAGTCAGCCACGTTGTCCATGAATGAACATGCGGATTTGATTGATTTTTATGTCAAGCAAGTGGCAGGTCGAGTGCCTGTTATCGCAGGGACAGGGGCAAATAATACCGTTGAAGCCATTGAATTGACCCAACATGCCAAACGCGCAGGGGTAGATGCGGTACTGTTAGTCGCACCTTACTACAATAAGCCCACACAAGAAGGCTTGTATCAACATTACAAAGCCATTGCCGAAGCGGTGGATATTCCCCAAATCCTTTATAATGTGCCAGGGCGAACCGTTGTGGATATTGCTCAAGCCACGGTTGAGCGGCTTGCTGATATTGATAATATTGTGGCAATCAAAGATGCCACAGGCGATGTGGCACGGGGTGCTAAGCTGATTGAAGCGGTAAAAGACCGTATGAGCGTGTTATCGGGTGATGACCCAACCGCTGTTGAATTAATGAAACATGGTGCCAAAGGCAATATCTCTGTTACCGCCAATATTGCACCAAAACAGATGAGCCAAATTTTTGCCCATGCGTTAAAAGGTGAGTTTGATCAAGCCACTGCCTTAAACAAAACAATTGAGCATTTACATCGGGATTTGTTTATTGAATCAAGCCCCATACCTGTCAAATACGCCCTGTACAAAATGGGACGTATTGAAGCAGGCATTCGTTTACCGTTGACATGGTTGTCTGCTCAATATCAGCCAACCATTGATACTGCACTTAGCAAAGCAGGTTTATTATGATAATTCGTGTTCCTTTTCTCTCTCAACGCTTGTGTTATGGGCTAAGCTTAGGCTTGGTTGTGGTCGCTACTGCTTTAAGTGGCTGCACCACGTTTAAGCAAAAGGTGGCAGATAGCTCGCTTGATTATCAAAAAACCACCAAGCTTAATCCCATTGTATTACCCGCAGATGCCCAAACCTTGCCATTTATTCCCCTGTACAATGTGCCCCAAGCGGGCGAAAATACCCTAAAACTTAAAAGTGACAAAAGCAAACGTTTTGAGATACCTCGTCCCATTAGTACTATTAAATAGACGGCGGTTGGTTGATCAATTGATCTGCTTTCTTTTATAACTACAACCATCGGTAACCACTGGATTATTTACCATGCAAAAACAAGATTTACTCTACAAAGGCAAAGCCAAATCGGTGTATGAAACCGACAATGCCGATTATTTAATCATGCACTTTCGTGACGACACATCCGCTTTTAATGGTGAACGTATCGAACAGCTTGAGCGTAAAGGCAAAGTCAATAATCGCTTTAATGCGTATATCATGCAAAAATTGAGCGAAGCAGGCATCGAGACCCATTTTGAACAACAACTGACCGAAGATGAGGTATTAGTCAAACGCCTAAAAATGATTCCTGTTGAATGCGTGGTGCGTAACTATGCCGCAGGTTCAATTGTGCGCCGCCTTGGGCTTGAGGAAGGTCAAGCACTCACACCACCGACCTACGAGTTGTTTTACAAAGATGACGGGCTAGGCGACCCACTGATTAATGAATCACTGGCGGTTTCACTCGGTTGGGCGACCCAAGCGCAGCTTGATGAAATGAAAAAATTAACCTATCAAGTCAATGACGTCTTATCCAAACTGTTTGATGAAGGCGGTTTGATGTTGGTTGATTTTAAGCTAGAATTTGGTGTGTTTAAAGACCGTATTGTTCTTGGTGATGAGTTTTCACCCGATGGTTGTCGTGTGTGGGACAAACAAACCAAGAAAAAACTCGACAAAGACCGCTTCCGCCAAAGTCTAGGCAATGTAATAGAAGGCTACGAAGAAGTGGCACAGCGCATTGGTGTGCCCTTGAATTAGCAGATAATTAACACACATTAAAGCTAGATTATCGATTAATCTGGCTTTTTTATTTGCTGGATTTTTTTAAGAACTGTTTAAATTAATTATGTTAAAGGGGGAAAAATGGCAAATGAGCCATCGCAAACAAACTTATCCCATGATTTAATTGCCGCGCCTATTCAAAGTTTTATGACCCTTAATTCAACCACCCGCCCGTGGCATATGCCATTGGTGGCAGCATTGGCGATTAGTTCGCCGGTGTTTATTGGGGCATATTATGATGATTTGGCAATGGGGCTGTTAGCGTCGCTTGGGGCGATGGTGATTTTGAACCTGCCGTATGTCGGCACCTTGCTATATCGAATGGCGGTGATGATGGCGTGTAGCTTTGGTATGGTGGCGTGTTTTGCGGTGGGTTTAATTGCGCACAGTATGCCGATTTTGGTGATTCCCTTGACATTGTTTATCACCTTTTGGGTAACGGTGTTTAGCCGCTGTCACCGCTTACCACCGCCTGCCGGGCTGTTTATTATCATGGCATCGGCGTTGGCATTTTTTATGCCCGCCACGGTTGAGCAGCTGCCGTATTTGATTGGTGTCGTTGCGCTGGGTACGCTGATTGCGGGCATGGTTGGCTGTTGTTATACGTTAGCTCTGCTTTATAATCGTCCTATCAAGCCTGCTGAGCCGCGATTGCCGACTCAGGCGGTATTAAGTGATGCGATGATTATGTCGGTGTTTATTGCGTTATCGCTGGGCGTTGCGTTACTATTGAAGATGCCAAAACCTTACTGGGTACCGATGAGCTGCTATGTGGTAATGCAAGGCATGAACTTTCAAAGCATTTGGATAAAACATTTGCATCGCATTGTGGGCACGGGTTTTGGGATGGGGGTGGCGTGGTTTATATTGGCAATGCAGCCACAAGGTTATACCATTGCGTTATTGATTTTGGGATTGGTGTTTTTTATCGAGACTTTGGTGGTGCGACATTATGCGGCAGCGGTGATTTTTGTCACCCCACTCACTATCATTTTGGCAGAATACAGCACACCCCATGCCCATCCGCTTACTGAGATTATCTCGGCACGGCTATGGGACACCGTATTGGGCTGCTTTATTGGCGTGCTAGGGGGTATGATGATCTTATCACCAGCAATTAAGCAACGGATGCAAGTAGTGGTGAATAAACTGTTAGCAAAATTTGATATTTAAGATGAAGCCAGCCCCAAAATCGCCAAGACCCCATCGAGACCTTCGATATTAATGGCAAAATCTGCTTGTGCACGTACCACAGGCTTGGCGCGATAAGCGATTCCGATACCCGCTAGCCCCAGCATAGGTAGGTCATTTGCTCCATCGCCAACCGCTACGGTGGCAGATAAGTCGATATTGAGACGCTGTGCTATTGCTTGCAAAATCTCAGCTTTACGCTCACCATCCACGATGGATGAGGTGATTTTTCCGGTTAGATGTCCATCCACAATATCCAGCTCATTGGCGTAAATTTCATCAATGCCCAGTTCGCGTTTAACAAATTCGGCAAAATAGCTAAACCCGCCCGATACCAATATCACATGATAGCCATGATTTTTTAGGGTACGAATCAAACGTTTTGCCCCAAGGCTAAACGTAATATTGTTCTGGATAATGTCATCCAACACGTCTTTTGATAAGCCTTTGAGCAAGCCCACACGGCGAGTAAAGCTTTCAGCAAAGTCAATCTCGCCACGCATCGCCGACTCGGTAATCACCGCCACTTGCTCACCCACCCCTGCTTTTTTGGCAAGCTCAACAATCACCTCCTGCTCAATCAAGGTCGAATCCATATCAAATAAAGCCAGCTTTTTTGGGGCAAGCAGGGTAGCAAGGGGTAGGATGTTCACATCCATCGGTAGATTAAGACTCTTAAACTGCTGTTTTAGCTGATGGGCAAAACTGTCTGTAGTTTCGCCTTCAACGAACCACTGTAGGGTCGTGACCGGACTGGTCTGTTCGGCTTGGGATAATTCGGTATTAGCTTGCCAGTCTAGCTCATCAATCAGCGTACGTTGATAAAGGATTCGCATGGCAGGAGACTGCTCTGCCAAATATTGACAAACCGCTGTCAGTATACCTAGTTCGATTTTGGGAGCGCTGAGGGTGATCACCCAGCTTTTCGGGAAGGTTTGCAAAAGATTATGTAAAAAATTATCGCTCATGGGTATTTGCCCCTTGTATGACAAAAAAATAAACATGATAATGTAGCATTTAATTGCCATCAAAGAAAGTCAAAGAGATTCATGAATAATTTAGCCCCTCGACAAGGCATATTTGCCATTATTTTACTCGTCAGTTTTTGTCTGCATATTGTGATTTTGATGTTTAGTACCGAAAAGCAGCAATATGACTACCGCACAGATAAAGGCGAAAAAATTGTCGAACAATTAAGTAAAGAAGCGATGGTGGCGTTGGCAAACCAAGACCGAATCAGCCTAAGTGTCTTGACCAACCGTTATCAAGTTGATAGTGATGTTGCCAAACTGGTGATTACCGACCCCAATAATCAAGTATTGGTACAAACAGGGCAGTCACAAACCCAGACAGGACAAACCATTGACCAACCGATTATCCAAAATAACCAACTGCTTGGTCATGCCATTGTCACTATGCGGGCAATTTCTAAAGGCGAGATAATTGGCAACCAATGGCTGTATATATTAGGTTCAGCAATTGTACATGGATTTTTGTGGCTAATTTATGGCTATATCGCCCGCCCAACTGACAAACAACTGCAAGAAATTGGCGAAAAGGTGCAACAACGTATCGCTTTGGCAAGATATTCAGCGCCCACTATTGATTCGTCCTCTACTCACCAACGTGAGTCCGATAGCCAGCTTGCAGTCAACGAAGAACATGCCGAAACGGTCAATACCAACCAACGAACGATTCAAGACTTTTTACACGCCACCACAAATCATGCAGAAGATAGCCCTATTCAAAGCAATAGCAATGAAAATACCGAAGCGGCTCAAATGCTTTCTACTAGCCCATCTGCAACCTTGCCCACCGCTCAGCCAGACACGTTTGCACAGCAGTTGCTGGCGTTACAAATTCGCTTTTTTGACGAATTTGGGCTGATGCAACGCGTTGCCCCTGAGCTTGCCAAACCCTATCTACAGCTATGTGTCGAGTTATTAAGCCGAGCTTGCGATAGCTTATTTGGCGCAAATAGCGCCCTGATTAACCGGTATGTGCGTGATGTCACCGTGCAAAATACCGTCAAGTTTACCGACCACGGGGCGGTGGTACACTTGAGTGGTAATCCCGCGCAATTGCCATTGGCGGCAGTTTTATTAAGCAAATTGGTGATCATCCTAAACCAAGTGGTGTATGAAAAACATCGAGAGCTTTCGCGTTTTGCCTTGCCCATGACAGCAGGGGTGAGCCTTGATAGCCAATTTGATGACACCCAACGCTTAATGACCAATCATGCCAAAGAAGATGGATTAATGCTGTTGCTACCAAAACCCATGATAAGCACGCTCAATGGACAAGTCCAACTCAAAAAACTCCCTCAACCAACCAGTGTCACCGAACGAGAAATGCTAATATATTCAGGGCTCGCTGAATCCTTAATGGCCGAATTAATTCATAAGCGAGATGAAATTTTGACCGCCAGCGCAAGTGGTTTTTGATAACACCAATTTACCCATTCAATCAGTAAACGTTAGCATTATTAAAATTTGCAAAAATGTTAATTAGCGCTTGACAGCATTTAAAAAAAATTTTATAAGGCATAATAAATTTTGCAGTTTGATTGAATCAATAGACTACCACGAGGAACGCACCATGTCAGACCCAGATTTAGATGATAGCTTTGAAGATGATAGTTTTGATGATGATGCTGATGCCCGCCTAGCCGATGATGATGTTAGCGGACGAGGACGTAGCAATAGCCTTGAAAAAAGACGTTTAATTGATGAATTGCTTGAAGAAAAGCGGTTGAGTCGTTCGTTAAAAGATGGATTTGATGAGGATTTGGATGATCTTGATGACGATTTAGACGATGATTTTTAAGCGATTCAGCAAAGGTTAATACAACGGTATTAACCTTTATTTTTAAATGAAGCTTTAATAAATAACAACTTACATAAACTTTAGGATAATAACGATGAATTTTGATGATTTAATTGAGTTTCTTGACAGTGATGACAATGAATTTGGTATGCCAAGCATTGCCACGCATGGTTTTTTGACCGCCTCTTTGGTAGGCAAACCGTTAAAAGACTGGCAAAGCTATTTATTTGAAGGACATCAAAAACAAGTCAAGCCTGCAGTACTAGATGCCTTAAATACTTGGCGCGAAGAACTTAAAGCCACGCTACAAGATGAGCGAGAAATTGAATTACCCTTTGATGTGGATGATACGGATTACAGTGATATTGAAAATAGTGATATTGGTGAGTGGTCGGTAGGTTTTATTGATGCGATGTATGCCAGCGAAGATGAAGCTGATGATTGGTTTAACGATGAAGACACCCAAGAAGATGTGGCGATGCTCACGTTGCCAATGGTGCTATTTAGTGGCATTGATGCCGAAGAACCTGATATGGTCGAACTAATGAAAGACCCAGAAACCATGAGCCAAATGGCAGGTGCAATCGAGAAAAATATCGTTGAATTGTTTTTATTATTTCATACCAACGACTAAACTGATTAAATAGCAAATGTTGTAGAATAAGGGCGTATTGACTACGTCCTTTTTTATTGCGACTAGTTATTATGGCTAAAAGCCGTTTCTTTTAAACCCCAAAATACGGGCAACACCATCACTGCCACCACTGCAATCATTGCCGCAGGTACCAGCGGCCAACCTGTCTTCTCAATCAAATATTGAGCCAAGAGCGGTGTAAACCCGCCAAAAATCGCTGTCGCCATCGTCGTACCCAATGCCAAGCCACTCAATCGACCCTCAGTGGGAAACTGCTCTGCCGTTGCCGAAGCACCAACGGCACTTACACCGCCTGCTAAACACGCCAAAATCACCGCACCAACCAACGCTTGGGTGACATCACCGTGAGCCATCCAATAAAACAGTAAGGCGGGCAATAGCACACTTGCTAGAGCCAGACCGATGAGGACAGGTCGCCGACCGATTTTATCGGACAATGCCCCAACAAGTGGCGTTATTAAAATCACCGCCACTGCTGCTAGGGTGGATAGATAAAATGACATTTGCTCACTATGCTGCCCTGTGTCTTTCAAAAATATCGGGACATAAGTAATGCCCACATAATAAGTGATTGATCCCAATGCCGAAATCATAAAACTGCGAAAAATACCAAGTTTTTGGTATTTAAACGTATCAAGAATAGGTGATTGTGACAGTGTGCTGTGTTGTTGTTTTTGGCTAAATTCGGGCGATTCATCCATACTTGAGCGCGCCACCCACACCAGCAACGCAAGCAACCCACCAAGAATAAAAGGTATTCGCCAACCCCAACGTGCCAAGTCTGGCTCAGAGAGCAAATAGACCGTTGCCCCACATACGGCTACAGCAAGTAATCCCCCAATCTCACTGGCAGCCGAAGCCAAAGACGTAATAAAACCACGATTTTGAGCCTTTGACCCTTCGAGCAAATATGCCACCACGCCGGTATATTCTGCCCCGACCGCAAACGACATCATACAGCGTAACCCAATGAGCAAAAATCCCGCTAACGTGCCAATTTGTGAAGCGGTTGGTAGCATCGCGGTCAAAAACATCGCAATGGTAATCAATAACATTGATAGCATCATCATGGTTTTGCGACCATATTTATCGCCAATATGCCCAAATACCACTGCCCCTAGCGGACGCATCAAATATGAAATGGCAAATCCGCCCAAAGTAATCAGTAGCGAGGTGGTATTTTCACCAAAAAATACCCGACTCAGCACGGTAGCAAAGTATAGGTATAAAGTAAAATCATACCATTCAACAATGGTAGATAATGCAGCGACTGCTAGTGAACGTTTGGATACACTGTCTTTTTTTTGGTCGCTAGAAATCGCAGGGGAGTAAGTTATCATTTTATTATTATTGTTTAGAAAAAAATTTATTGTATCGAACAATAGAAGCACAAGGTAGGTGCATTTATAGATTGAAATGTAATAGTTAGTTGTTTATGTCCATATAAAATTAAATAATTGCTTTGCATTGGATGCTAATAGTAGCAATTAATGTAACAATATTGATTTTATCAATAACACCTACTTGCATAGCAACGATAAGCCCTTCACCATTAATAAATAAAAATTCAGCTAATTTTTTACTTTGATTTTTATCGTCTATCCCAAGAGAGATTTTTTGCTGTAGTAGAGTAATAACTTGTTGTTTATGCTCAAGTGATTTTTGGTGGACGATATGATTTTTATCAGAGAATTCACCACAAGCATTGATAAACATACAGCCATAAAAATTATCACTAGTAAGCCAATCTTTTAAAAATTTCAAATACCCATCAATTACCTTTTCGCCCGTTAGGTGTTCTAAAGCACGATTTAATTGAGTCATAAACCATTTATGACGAAAATCTAAGCTATCCTCAATAAGCGATTCTTTGCTAGCAAAATAACGGTATAACGTTTTTTTAGTGATATTGGCATTTTGAGCCAAGTTTTCGACACTCGTTCCATTAAATCCATATTGATACAGATAATTACAACTATCTTGCAAAATGTCAGCCTTATTTTTCATTTTTAGTTCTGTCCAAAATAAATATATAAGTATTATGCAAAAAAAAGGATTGATTTAGTATACCATTTAGTTTACTTTATTAAAAGTAAACCAATTGGTATATTTTTATATTTTTGGAGTAAAAATAATGAAATTGATTAGAAACTGGCAAAATGCTAAACAAGCAGTTCCTGCTCGATTATCCAAAAAACAAATGTTACTGGCATGGCTAGGGGCATTTTTGGCAACATTGGCATTTAGTGGAATGACAAATGTAGTCAAAAGTCCTTTGATTTTAGGGTCATTTGGTGCAAGTTGTTTACTCGTGTTTGCTTATCCTAGTAGCCCATTTGCACAGCCCCGCAATGTGATAGGGGGTCATTTTGTCGCAAGTTTGACAGGCTTGGTAATAATGAATTTGCTAGGTATTTCACCATTTAGCATGGCGTTTGCGGTGGCAACTGCGATTGTCTTTATGCTATTGCTCAAAGTTCCGCATCCACCTGCAGGTTCAAATCCATTGATTGTGATGTTGTCTTTGGCTCATTGGGATTTTTTATTGACACCGACGTTGTTTGGCTCGGTGATTCTAGTTGCAGTTGCATTGATTTATAACAACTGGGGCGGAGAAGAACGAAGTTACCCAATATACTGGTAAAATATTTTGAAAATATAGGCAAAAAAAGAGCAAAGTAATTTGCTCTTCTTTATGACGTTAAAACTTATTTTTGCTCAAGCTGCGGCACATCCGAGCCTTTGGCATTTGCCAATAGCCCCGTTTGGCTATAAATCGCCAGTTTATTGCGCGTGTCTGAAATATCTAAATTACGCATGGTCAATTGCCCGATACGATCCATCGGCGTAAAGGCAGCATCTTCAACTTTTTCCATCGATAGGCGTTCTGGGGCATAGGTTAAATTATCCGATAAGGTATTTAAAATCGTGTAATCATTACCGCGACGTAACTCAATGCTCACCTCGCCGGTAATCGCTTTGGCGACCCAACGCTGGGCGGTTTCACGCAGCATCAAGGCTTGGCTATCAAACCAACGACCTTGATACAACAATCGACCCAAACGTAAACCATTGATACGATACTGCTCGATGGTGTCTTCGTTATGAATCCCTGTCACCAATCGCTCATAAGCGATATGCAATAACGCCATCGCAGGCGCTTCATAAATCCCGCGAGATTTGGCTTCGATGATACGGTTTTCGATTTGGTCACTCATGCCAAGACCATGACGACCACCGATTTCATTGGCCTTTAAAATCAAATCCACGGAACTGTCAAATGTTTCGCCATTGATCGCCACGGGCATGCCTTGCTCAAAACGTATGGTGACCGTTTCTTTGTCGATGTTGACCGACTCATCCCAAAACGCCACGCCCATGATTGGCTGTACAATGTGCATACTGGCGTTCAAAAATTCCAAATCCTTGGCTTCATGGGTTGCCCCAAGCATATTTGAATCGGTAGAATAGGCTTTTTCTTTGGACATTTTGTAGTCAAAGCCATTATCAATCAAAAATTGCGACATCTCACTACGACCGCCTAGTTCGTCAATAAAGGTCTGATCTAGCCAAGGTTTATAAATTTTTAAATTCGGATTAGTGAGTAATCCATACCGATAAAAACGCTCAATATCATTGCCTTTATAAGTTGAGCCATCACCCCAAATATTGACATCATCTTCTTTCATGGCGGTGACAAGCATGGTACCTGTCACAGCACGCCCAAGGGGTGTGGTGTTAAAATACGGCATTCCACCCGTGCTGACATGAAACGCCCCACATTGTATCGCGGCAATACCTTCTAACGCCAATTGCAAACGACAATCAATCAAGCGCGCCTTGACCGCCCCATATTGGTCGGCTTTTTTGGGAATTGCATTGTAATCGTTTTCATCAGGTTGCCCTAAGTTTGCGGTATAAGCGTAGGGTAATGCCCCTTTTTGCTTCATCCACAGTAGGGCAGCAGAGGTATCGAGCCCGCCCGAAAAAGCAATTCCAACTTTTTGTCCCACAGGCACAGTTTGTAAAATAGTGGCGTTTTGATTCATGGCGATTTGCGTCCCTTGTAATATGACAAAATTAACGTAAAAAAATATCTTAAAAAATAACATGAAAAATCGAATTATTGTAACACTTTTGTCAAAGCATTTTATGCCATTTTTAAGCGTAAACATAAAAAAGCCAATCAATGATTGGCTTTATAAAAATGACTACAAAGTTATAGCAAGTAAGATGGTGTATACAATGCCATCTTATTCGTAAATAATTTCGACAATTTCATACTCAACAGTGCCGCTTGGCGTTTCAATTTTGGCTTCATCGCCTTCTGATTTGCCAATCAAGCCACGAGCAATTGGGGAGTTGATGGAGATTTTGTTGGCTTTAAAATCCGCCTCATCATCGCCGACGATTTTGTAGCGTTTTTGCTCTTCGGTATCAATATTTTCAATCACCACGGTCACCCCAAACACCACCCGACCTTCTTGGGGCAATTTAAGTGGGTCGATAATTTCTGCACCGCCTAGTTTGGCTTCGATATCACGAATACGGGCTTCACAAAAACCTTGTTGTTCACGGGCAGCGTGGTATTCGGCATTTTCTTTCAAATCGCCGTGCTCACGGGCTTCAGCAATCGCTGCGGTAATACGTGGGCGGTCAACAGTTTTTAGCTGCTTTAGTTCTTCTTCTAAAGCGGCATGGCCTTGTGGGGTCATAGGGTAGCGTTGCATAGAGTGTCCTTTTGTCACAAGTGGCAAAGTTGCCAAAAATATTTTTTACAAGATAAAAAAAACCATGCTAGACAACATTAGCCATCTAGCAGCGGTTTTTGTTAAAATTTTACAACAAATTGGGTCAATAGTGCTTATTTTACTGTTTTTGCTTGGGCATGTAAATCCTGCAATTTATACACATCAAACGGTAAGGTCACTTTATACGCCTCGACCACCGCCGCCGCCGCATTTAAGGTCGTCACATTAAACACCTTATGCTGCAAGGCACTACGACGAATCGAGAACGAATCTTCATGGGCTTGCTTGCCTTCAGTGGTATTAACAATCACATCAATCTCGCCATTTTTAATGGCATCGACAATATGTGGGCGACCTTCGGTGACTTTGTTAATTTTTTCGCACGCCAAGCCCGCATCCAGTAATGCCTTATATGTACCGCCTGTGGCAACCAATTTAAAGCCATAGTCGATAAACTGTTTGGCGACAGGGATTAGCCCTGCTTTGTCGCTGTCACGCACCGACAAGAACACTTTTTTGACTTCGCCATCGACAGGCAACCCCGGTAAACGGTCATTACTGCCAATCACCGCTTTATAGTACGCCTCGCCAAAGGTTGTGCCCACGCCCATGACTTCACCTGTTGATTTCATCTCTGGGCTTAAAATTGGGTCCACGCCAGGGAATTTAGCAAACGGGAACACCGCTTCTTTCACCGCAAAGAAGGTCGGGATAATTTCGGTGGTAAAGTTTTGTTCGGCTAAGGTTTTACCTGCCATACAGCGGGCGGCGACTTGGGCAAGTGACGTGCCGATACATTTTGACACGAATGGCACGGTGCGAGAGGCACGAGGATTGACTTCAAGGATATATACCACGCCATCTTTGACCGCATATTGTACGTTCATTAGCCCGACCACGCCCAGCTCTTTTGCCATAGCGATGGTCTGTTCACGCATGACATCACAAATCTCTTGGCTTAACGAATATACAGGAATCGAACACGCCGAGTCGCCTGAATGCACGCCTGCTTGTTCGATATGTTGCATAATCCCGCCAATCACCACATTTTGCCCGTCCGAGATACAATCGACATCGACTTCAATCGCATCATCCAAGAAGCGGTCAAGTAGCACAGGGGCTTCATTCGATGCTTGCACCGCTTCACGCAGGTAACGACGTAGCTCGTTTTCGTTATACACGATTTCCATCGCCCGACCGCCAAGCACATACGACGGACGCACGACGAGCGGATAGCCGACTTTCTCGGCTTTGACAATACCGTCTTCGGTACTGGTCGCGAGCGCATTGGGTGGCTGAGTAAAGCCAAGCTGATGAATCATGTGCTGAAACCGCTCACGGTCTTCGGCTCTATCGATGGCATCGGGGCTAGTGCCGATGATGTTTACGCCTGCGGCTTCTAAGGCACGAGCCAATTTTAATGGCGTTTGTCCGCCATACTGCACGATTACACCTTCAGGGTTTTCCACTCGCACGATTTCAAGCACATCTTCTAAGGTAATCGGCTCAAAATACAGACGGTCTGAGGTGTCATAATCGGTGGAAACGGTCTCTGGGTTACAGTTGACCATGATGGTCTCATAACCATCTTCCCGCATGGCGAGGGCGGCATGCACACAGCAGTAATCAAATTCAATGCCTTGCCCGATACGATTCGGGCCGCCACCGATAACCATGATTTTTTTGTTGTTGGAGGGGTTGGCTTCGCTTTCTTCGTCATAGGTCGAGTACATATAGGCGGTCGAGGTTTCAAACTCGGCGGCACAGGTATCCACCCGTTTATACACGGGATACACGCCCAAATCCCAGCGTTTTTTACGCAGTTGTTTTTGTGAAATGCCAAGTAACGTGGCAAGGCGTAAATCCGACAAGCCTTTGCGTTTAAACACCCGCATATTGCTCGCGGTTAATCCGCCAAAGCCTGTTTCTTTGACTTGTTGTTCGGTTTTGACGATGTCTTCGATTTGTACCAAAAACCAGGGGTCGATTTTGGTAAATTCAAACACCTCATCCACGCTCATACCAACGCGAAACGCATCGGCAATATAAAAAATCCGCTCAGGGGTTGGGGTTTTGAGTTTCACTTTTAAGGTGGCTAAATTGCTTTCTTTGTCTTGGTTAACGTCCAAATACTCATCAAAGCCATTGACGCCAATCTCCAGCCCACGCAACGCCTTTTGCATGGATTCTTGGAAATTTCGTCCAATCGCCATCACTTCGCCCACCGATTTCATTTGGGTTGAAAGCGTATTATCGGCTTGTGGAAATTTTTCAAAGTTAAAGCGAGGTACTTTGGTTACGACATAGTCAATCGCTGGCTCAAAGCTCGCGGGGGTTTTACCGCCTGTGATGTCGTTTTTTAGCTCGTCAAGTGTATAGCCGACTGCCAATTTGGCAGCGATTTTGGCAATTGGAAAGCCTGTCGCTTTACTTGCCAAGGCAGACGAACGACTGACACGGGGGTTCATCTCAATCACCACCATACGCCCTGTGTCGGGGTTAATCCCAAACTGCACGTTTGAACCGCCTGTTTCTACGCCAATCTCACGCAGTACCGCAATCGAGGCGTTACGCATGATTTGGTATTCTTTATCGGTCAAGGTCTGGGCAGGGGCAACGGTGATGGAATCGCCTGTGTGTACGCCCATCGGGTCAAAGTTTTCAATCGAGCAAATGATGATACAGTTGTCGTTTTTATCCCGTACCACTTCCATTTCATACTCTTTCCAGCCGATGAGACTTTCGTCAATGAGTAGCTGATGGGTCGGCGATAGGTCAAAACCCCGCTCGCAAATCTCGACAAACTCGTCACGGTTATAGGCGATACCACCGCCTGACCCGCCCATGGTAAACGACGGGCGAATGATACACGGAAAGCCGACTTTGGCTTGAATCTCAAAGGCTTGCTCCATGGTTTCGGCGACTTCGGCACGGGGGCATTCTAAGCCGATTTTTTTCATGGCTTTGTCAAACAGGTCACGGTCTTCGGCTTTTTCAATCGCATCTTTGGTTGCGCCAATCAGTTCGACGTTATATTTTGCCAATACGCCATGTTTATCCAAATCTAATGCACAGTTTAATGCCGTTTGTCCGCCCATGGTTGGCAAGATGGCATCGGGACGCTCTTTTTCGATGATGCGTTCCACCGTTTGCCAAGTAATCGGCTCGATATAGGTGGCATCTGCCATGACGGGGTCGGTCATGATGGTGGCGGGGTTGGAATTGACCAGAATCACTCGGTAGCCTTCTTCCCGCAAGGCTTTACAGGCTTGAGCCCCTGAGTAGTCGAATTCACAAGCTTGTCCGATGACGATAGGACCTGCCCCGATGATGAGAATGGATTTGATGTCGGTACGTTTTGGCATTGCGTTTCACCCTTTATTGCAAAGTATATGGGCATAAAATAAGGTCATCACGCCCCAAATATAGATGACCTTCTTTAAAATCTTTGGTATTACGACTAACCAAAACTAAATTATGGTAAATCGCTAAAGTGGCTTGTAGTGAATCGGGCAGTTTAATGCGGTAAGTTCTGCGAAAAACAGCCGTTAAGTCCGCAACCGCTTTATCTATGATTAAAGTATCAAATTTATCCAAAAATTTGATAACTGCTGGTTTTTGTTGTGCATCAAACCCTGTCAAAACTTCGGCTCGGGTAACGGCAGAAAGCACGCAATCTTTCGCATGGTTTTGAATAAACTGGGTTGCTTGGGGATTGCCATTAAAATGGTCGATTAAAATGACAGAATCCAATAAATATTTTTTTACCATTTAGTCCCATTCCGCCCGTAAATTTTCTTGGTAAGCCAAGCCGTCACCATGTTGCCAAATACCTTTGGTGGTTTCAAGCAAAGTTAAAAAATCTTCATCAGTTGATGTTTCGGTTTTTTTTGCTAAAAAATCTTGCCAAAGTTGTTTGGTCATCTGCTCAAACGTGGTTTGATGGCTCGCTGTATAGGCGTAAACTTGGCTGGCAAATTGGTCGTCTAAATTAATGATAATTTGGCTCATTATATCTATTCCACTTATAAATTAGTAGGCAAATAAAACTCACCTTTTCCCACTTCAATCACATTACCGCCAACAAAAATATGTTGGTCTTTGTCAACTTTTAAAGCTAAGCGATTAGGTCGTCCCATATCATCACCTTGATAAATATTCTTGGCAATCGGATATTGATGTTGCAAAATAAAATATGCCCCTAAGTTGGCACACGCTGACCCTGTTCCGCTGTCTTGAATAATCACCCCATTTTCAAGCGAAAAAAATCGTACAAAAACATTATCATTTTCGCTATCGGCAAACCATAAGCAAATCATCTCACGCCCACGATTTTTTTGGCAAATTTGTGCCAATAAATCCTTATCAATCTTGGCGTTAAACAGGCTTTCTTTACTTAATACTTGCAGTAATAACTGTGGCGAACCACTGTTTAGCCAAAACGCTTGAGATTCGATATCTTGGGGCATTAAGCTAATCGCCTTTGCTAACTCATCCGCAGTTGCAAGGCTTGTTTCATGGCTAAATCCTGCTATTTGCATGTTAATATGACTGCCTTGCACGCTGATTTTGACAGGTTTGGCTTGCGTGTTTAAAACAAACTCATTAGGTACAGTATTTAATTGTTTTAGAATAAATGCTGAGCCCAGCGTCGGATGTCCTGCTAGTGGCAATTCATAATTGGGCGTAAAAATACGCAAATTGGCGATTGCTTTTTTACCATGCAAATCGGTTGGGGCAAAAATAAAGACCGTTTCGCTCAAGTTAAATTGTTGGGCGATTTGTTGCATTTGCTCATCGGTCAAGCCGCCTGCATTCGGGAAAACCGCTAACGGATTACCACCAAAATGCGTTTCGGCAAAGACATTGACAAGGTGAAACGGATATTTAGTCATTACTTTTTACTTTCGTCATCATATCAATAAACTTATCAAACAGCGGGGCACAATCATGTGGTCCTGGGCTAGCTTCGGGATGTCCTTGAAAACTAAACGCAGGCTTATTGGTCAATTCAATCCCTTGATTTGTCCCATCAAACAGCGAACGGTGCGTGGCTTTCACATTAGCAGGTAAGGTACTTTCATCAATCGCAAAACCATGATTTTGTGAGGTAATCATTACCGTGCCTTTAGCGATATCTTGCACAGGGTGATTTGCCCCATGATGCCCAAGCTTCATCTTCATGGTTTTTGCCCCGCTTGCAAGCCCCAAAATCTGATGCCCCAAGCAAATCCCAAACGTTGGAATATCCGTGTTTTCGATGATATGCTTCACATTTTCAATAGCATAGGTACAGGCGGCCGGGTCGGCAGGACCATTTGATAAGAAAATACCATCAGGATTTTTTGCTAATACATCGGCAATCGGCGTTTCGGCAGGCACGACGGTCACATGACAGCCTCTATCCACGAGCATCCGCAAAATATTGGTTTTGGTGCCAAAGTCATAAGCGACCACATGGAATTTTTTATCGATATGTTTGTTTAGCTGTTTAAAATACCCGCCTGTGGTGCTATCCGTTTTGCCATATTTGGCGATGGTGGTTGGATTGTCGGCGAGTTCCCACGTACCCGCTGTCCATTCAAACCCTTGCGGATGACAACATTCTTTTGCCAAATCTAACCCTTCCAAGCCTGCAAATTCTTGGGCAAGTTGTACCGCTTTGGCTTCATCTCCGCTGGTGATTTCTAAGCGGTTCGTGGCGGTCATGATACAGCCATTTTGTGCCCCTTTATCCCGCAATAAACGGGTCAATTTACGGGTGTCAATTTCGGCGATAGCGACCGTATTGTTCGCCTTTAAAAAGTCGCTAAGTGACTCGCTATGACGAAAACTTGAACTCACCATACTTGAATCACGGATAATGAGACCCGCCGCCCAGATGCGGTGCTCGCTGCCTGATTCGCCGTCCTCAGCGTTGGTGCCTGTGTTGCCGATGTGGGGATAGGTAAGCGTGACGATTTGCTTGGCGTAGCTAGGGTCGGTCAAAATTTCTTGATAGCCCGTCATGGCGGTGTTAAACACGACTTCGCCCTCCGAGTGACCGCTAGCCCCGATACTCACGCCCCGAAAAATCGTGCCATCTGCCAAAGCCAAAATTGCTGGTACTGGGTTGGTTGTGGTTGGTGTATTCATCAGTCGCTCCGCCATTTGCCGATTTTTGCTAAAATTTTACTAAATTTTGCCCACAAAAAAGCGAGAAGACATTGATTTTAAAGAAAATAGCTAACTGGTTTTAATGCGTTACCAGTCTGTACCATTAACTTTATCATGCCAACTCGCTAAGGTTTGATTTTGCCTATTTTAACAGA